>Ga0116149_1002513_pt1 | contig 20083 bp, 18 predicted proteins | sample AD_UKC057_MetaG_FD_89787 | JGI IMG/M metagenome (GOLD analysis project Ga0116149, IMG submission 89787) | Active sludge microbial communities of municipal wastewater-treating anaerobic digesters from USA - AD_UKC057_MetaG | ecosystem: Engineered > Bioreactor > Anaerobic > Digestate | place: USA... | reverse complement strand
GAACGCTCCTCCGCCTTATTCTTCAAGAACGGCACCACGACAAGCGCATAGAAGGCCGTCACGAGCATGAACCCGCCCATGACCACCGCGACCCAGTAGTTTTTGAACAGCTCCCGTCCCGCGTAGTCCCGGCTCACGTCGGTAAATATGCCGATCATGAGCCCGGTGAATACGACGATCACGAGCACGGGCACGGTGTAGCCGAGCGGTATTTTATACGCCCGCTCCGTGTCCGGCTGCTTCTTCCTGAGCCTGATGACGCAGACCGCCACCACCACGTAGATGAAGCACTCCAGCGCCGCGGCCATCAGTATGAGGAAGAGGTACTTGCCGGTCAGGAGCGTGGCGAGGCTGATCGCGACCGCGAGCGCTCCCAGGAACAGGATCGCGACCCAGGGCGTGGCATACTTCGGGTGCAGCCTGCTGAAGATCCGGGGCAGGACATTGTCCCTCCCCATGGCGTACGAGAAGCGCGACGTGTTGAGGAGGCCCGAATTGAACGAGGTGACCGAGGCCAGTATGCTCATGCTGATAAAGGTGACGGTGCCCGCCGTGCCGAACAGGTTGTTCCCGAACACGATGTGCGGGATCGGGGTGCCGCCTGCGAGCTGCTCCTGCGTGAGCCCGGTGTACATGGCGGTGACGAACAGGGCGTATGTGACCGAGAGGAGCCCGATCGCCCACATCATTCCCCTGCCGATGAGCCGGTAGTCGGTCGTCTCCTCGGCAAGGGGCGCGACCCACTCGTACCCGACGTAGAGGAACACGCCAACTGCCGCGGCCTGGACCACGTTCCCGGCCGTGAATTTTGCGCTGGTGACGGCCATGCCGATGCTGAAGTCGTGCGTGGCGAAGGTGTAGGCCGACACGGCGAGCATGAACGCGACCATCGCGTAGGTCAGGATGTCCTGCACCACCCCGGTGATGAACACACCCCGCAGGTTGATACATACCACGAGCAGGATAAACAGGAGCATCCAGAAAAGCCTGTCGTAAAAGGGATCAAAGATCGTGAACGTGCCGGACAGCACGCTCGAAAGGAGGTAGCTCTCCGCCCCCACCATGGCGATGCCCAGCACCACGTAGAACATGCCGATGATGATCGAGGTGCGCTCGTTAAAGGCGTGCTGTATGTACAGCTTGATCCCGGCCGCTGTCGGGTAGAGCGAGGTCAGCTCCGAAAAGCACATGGACGAGAGCAGGCAGAGCAGCCCCGCCAGCAGGATCGATATCCACGCCAGCTCGCCGACCATGATGGTGGCGACCTGGATGCCCGCGAGGTAGCACGACGTCGCGATGGCCATGCCCGCCGACGTCGAGATGATGGTCCTGAGCTTCAGTACTTTTTTGAGTTCGCCCATTGCTTTCTCCTATGCGTCCGGCCAGATGATCATGGTGATGGCGTCGAGCCGCACCACGTCCTCCTGGCTCGCCTTGACGCGTATCTCCCCCTGCAGGTACTTCTGGGAGGGATTCAGGTCGCCCCAGAACATGTCGCAGAGATCCTCGCTCGTCGCGCTCACGATGATGTCCGCTGCGCCCTCCGCCCCGGCCTTGAACGAGATGATCTCGCCCTTCACGACGTCCATGGTGAACGCGTCCTTCGTGTCGTCCGCGACGAAGTGCAGGAGCCTGGTCCAGTCCCGCTGCATTTTCCTGAGCCGCTTGTTTTCATTGCACTGGACCTGGTAGTCCGCCAGCGCATCGATAATCTCCTGACTTGTAGCCATGTTCCTCCTCCCGGTTCTATATGCGTTGTTAATCGTTTGCGCCCAGGCCCGCCTCCCGCGAAAGCTCCTTCAGGGAGTCCGCGAGCGCGGTCAGCACGGTATCGACCTCGTCGGGAGCGATCACCAGCGGCGGCATGAGGCGGCAGATGCTGGGATCGTTGCCGGTATAAATCGCAATCACGCCCCGGTCCGCCATCTTCCTGGTGAGCCGCGGGCCGATCGACTCGTTCGTGAACTGCAGCCCCATCATGAGCCCCTTTTGCCGCACCTCGAGGAGCAGGCCGGGATACTCTTTCAGAAGGCCGTCAAAGCCGGCGCGAAAGCGCCTGCCCATCTCCTCCGCGTGCGCCGGCAGGTCGTGCTTTGTAATGTAATCGATCACCGCCAGCCCGACCATGCACCCCAGGTCAGAGCCCCCGAAGGTCGAGAGATGGATGAAGGGATGGGGAATGAAGAAATCCTGTATGTCTTCCTTGAATATGGTGGCCGAGATCGGGTAGAGCCCTCCGCCGAGCGACTTTGCCACGGTCATGATGTCCGGGACCACGCCCCAGTGCTCGCTCGCAAACATCCTGCCCGTGCGCGCGAACCCGGTCTGCACCTCGTCAAAGATGAGCAGCGTCTCGTGCTCGTCGCACAGGGCGCGGACGCCGGCCAGGTAGTCGTCCGGGGGAATGTTGATCCCGCCCTCGCCCTGTATCGGCTCGAGGATGACGGCGGCCGTGTCCGCGGTGATCGCCTTCTTCATCGCGCCCAGGTCCCCGAACGGGACCATGGTGAAGCCCGGCATCAGGGGCCCAAACGGCTCCCTGTACGCGTCGCGGCCGATCGCGGAGAGGGCGAACCCGGTGTGGCCGTGGTATGCCCTGTCCGTGTAGATGATCTCCTTTTTCATGGTGTGCCCGCGCGCAATCTTGATCGCCGCGTCGTTGGCCTCGCCTCCCCCCACGCCGAACACCGTGCATTTCAGGTCGCCCGGTGTTATCTCCGCAAGCTTCTTCGCGAGGTCCGCCTTGGGCTTGGAGCAGAGCAGGAAGACGCCGATGTCATATGTATCGAGCGCCTTCTTCAGTGCATCCACGATCTCGCGGCTGTGCCTTCCGACGTTCATGATGCCGGAGCCGGTCTGGCAGTCTATGTACTTTGTGCCGGTAATGTCCCAGACGCAGGCGCCTTCCCGCCGGTCCTCGATAATGTCGAGTCCGGCCGCCTTCATGGTGCGCACCTTCATCGGGCTGATGTATTTAGAGAAATCGGAAAGGGCCTGTTCCTTTACGCGTTGAGAATCATTTGCCATGTGACGCCTCCAGCCGAATAGTATGAAAACAGCCGTCCCCCCTTTTTTTGAAAGAACCCCCGGCCGGGCCGCGGAGCCTTCGCGCGGCTCCTCCTGCCGTCAGCCCGGTATCCACTTGTCCCTGCCCCGGTCAGGTGCGAGCGGGTTTGTCCTGAGACGGAACCTCCTTCAGCAGTATCGTCAGCAGCAGCGCCAGGCAGAACAGCGCGGTGATGATTTTCATGTTGAAGAAAATGACGATGGGAATGCCGCTGATCTGTCCGCTCAGCATCAGCATGCCGTTGGATGTGGCCTCGGGAACCGGATGGGTCTTTTCAACTGCATAGGTCAGCCCCACCGGCAATGCCGGCACCAGGAAAAACCCGAATATGAACCCGCTTATTCCCAGCAGTATGATGGAAGTCGCAAATTGAATAACAAGGGTGAGCGGTATTGCCATTAAGACTGCAAGCACGAGGAACAGCTTTCTTTTATGAAATTTGTCCGACAGCGCCGAGAGGATTACCGCGCCGAACATGCCGCCGACCACCATAAGGCCGCCGACTATGCCGGGAGCGAGCTTTGGATCTATATCCAGGGGCCTGTTTTTGAATATGGAGTCTATTGCAGTCAGTATGCCGTTGAAAGCCCCGAGACCGATGAAAAAAAGCATTAACAGCAGGCTGAAGTCCCTGTTCCGGAACAGGGACTTCAGCCCGATCGTCATGGAAACTTTTCTTTCCATGGCCAGGGGATTAGGCGCCACTGGCGGTCGTTCTTTAACGAATATCAGGAACAGTACCATCCCGACGAGTGCCGGTATCCCGTATGCGATGAGGATGACATCTATACCCTCACTGATCGCACCAGTTTCACGGTAGGCCGCCATGATGAAATCGGTCGCGAACATTACTATGGTAAAGCCTATGAACATAGACATGGTCAGCAGACCGGATGCGAGCGCTTCCTCCTTTTCCGGGAACCAGTTGGCGGCAAGCTTCGTGAAGGCGTTTAATACGAACGGCTGGGCAACGGCGCATCCTATCATGCAGGCGAGAAGCCAGCCGTAACCCGGCGCGAAGATCCGGAGGAACCCGCATGCCCCGATAAGGACCACGCCGATGCCGGCCCCCTTTTTCAGCCCGAACTTGTCAATGCACCAGGCCGCCGGAATGGCGAACGGAAGCCAGGAGAACATGGCCAGCATAGCCAGGTAATCAATGCGGTCTATATTGCCGCCGGTATATATGGACGCCGCGTCTCCTGCAATGGGAGCGAACGTCATCCACATGATTTGCGATACGGCGGTGACAAGCATGTATATGGACAGCACGACCCAGCGATACGGAGATACCTTTGACTGCAGATCATTATGCATAATGCCTCCGCCGTTCATGGTTTCCGGATGCGCCGGAATGCCCCTCCCGGATTCCGCACCCGGACGAGAAAGCCTCACGTCGCGAGCAGGGTATCCCGCGCATGCACGACCGGACGGTAGCGGGGAAAGACCCGATGCCGGCCGGCCCCGGTCAGAGCTCTATCTCCATACCCTCGCTCGCGATGTCAATCTCGAGATCGCCCACCCGCCGGGGGTTCATCCCCATGTAGGTGCGGGCGTTCACGAGCACGTTTTCGAGCTTGTCGTCGTCGTAGTTCGGTTCGTGGTGAAACAGGAGGAGGCGCCTGACATTGAACATGCCGGCAATGTCGATGGCTATGGTGGCCGACGAGTGGCCGAACTCGAACTTGCTGATGGCCTCCTCGAAGGTGTACTGCGTGTCGAAAATGACGACGTCGGCGTCCGAGAAAAAGGCCCGGTATTTCTCGATATGGTCTATCTCGTTGATGTTGAACTCGCAATCGCTGGTGTAGACCATCACCGCTCCCCGGTCCTCGATCCTGAAACCGTAGGCACCGCCCGGATGGGGCATGACCTTGTTCAGCACCCGCGCGTCGTTGAGGAAGAGCTCCTCCTCCGATTCGATGGTGAAAAATTCCTTGGTGGACTGGAGATAATCGAAGGTGACCGGGAAATGGGAGAATACCTGCTGGTGGTCAAGGCGCTGCTTTAAATCCTTGAACGCGGAGTAAAAATTGAACCGGTTACCCCTGATGTACATGGGAACGAAAAAGGGAATGCCCTGGATATGGTCCCAGTGGGTGTGCGATAGAAAAATATTGGCGGTGCCTCTGCCCTTGCCGAAGTCCCCTTTCATCATTTCCATGCCCATGGCCCTGAGCCCGCTGCCGCAGTCCAGGATAATGATGTCGCCCGACGAGGTAGTCACCTGTATGGAGGTCGTGTTGCCCCCGAACGTACTCCGTACCGAGACCGGCAGGGACCGCACGAAAGAATCTATGGCCTCCTCCGATGATATGTCGCCGGGTTTGGCCAGGGACAGGGCCCTGCGTATTTTCGTCTCCACATTGTCGCTGGTTAGAGGGGTCGGAAGCGACCCCCTGACGCCCCAGAGCTTGATTCTCATACTGTTTCTCTTTTTACGTATAGTGCCCGGCCGCCCGGAGCGGCAGCCCGGTCCCCCCATGAATCGAATCATTATTGTAATACGGTTATATATTTAGTCAATAGAAATATGCTCCCGCTACAGGCCGGCAATAAAAAGATTGACATGATACGGGCCTGCTTTATCAGATGTGGTAGCTTCGGCCTCACCATTACTGACCAGGGAGCGAATATGAAATTCTCGGAAAGGATTCTCCAGGTAAAACCCTCACCGACACTTGAAGTAACGGCCCTTGCCAACGCGATGAAGGCAAAGGGGATCGATGTCATCGGGTTCGGAACCGGGGAGCCCGATTTCGACACCCCGGAGCACATCAAGCAGGCCGCTATAAAAGCGATCATGAACGGCAAGACCAAGTACACTCCCTCCGGCGGCATACCGGAGCTCAAGAAGGCCATTGTCGAAAAGTTCAAGCGCGACAACAACCTGGAATACAAGGCCTCCGAGGTCATCGTTAACTCGGGCGGCAAGCACTCGTTTTACAACCTGATGCAGGTCATACTGAACAGGGGCGACGAGGTCATCATCCCGTCCCCCTACTGGGTCTCGTACCCGCCGATGACCCTGCTGGCGGACGGCACCCCGGTCATCGTGGAAACCACGGAGGAGCAGGGCTTCAAGATGCAGCCGGACCAGCTCGCCCGCGCACTGACCGTGCGGACCAGGGCCGTGGTAATCAATTCACCTTCAAACCCGACCGGGTCCGCGTACACGAAAAAAGAGATCGAGGCGCTTGCCGAGGTCGTGGGCGACCGGGATATTCTCCTCGTCTCGGACGACATGTACGAGTCGATCCTGTATGACGGGTTCAAGTTCTTCAACATCGCCAACGTTTCGGAAAAAATGAAGAAGAAGACCATCGTAATGAACGGCGTTTCCAAGGCCTATTCCATGACGGGCTGGCGCATCGGCTACATGGCCGGGGACGCGGAGATCATGGCACAGGTGGACACGCTCCAGAGCCAGTCGACCTCGAACCCGACCTCGATATCGCAGTGGGCCGCGGTCGAGGCGCTCAATGGAGACCAGTCTGCCGTGGGCGAGATGGTGGCGGCGTTCGACCGCCGGCGGAAAATGATCGTGAACGACCTCAACAAGATACCCGGTTTCACCTGCCTGAGCCCCAACGGCGCATTTTATGCCTTCCCCGGTGTCGGGGGCGTGTATAAGCTCCGGGGATGGGCCGGGATCGTGGAGAAATACAAGAGCGGGCACGACTCGTCCAGGCTCAGCTCCTACCTGCTCGAGGAAGCGCGCGTGGCGGTAGTGCCGGGAATTGCGTTCGGATCGGACCTGCACATACGCCTCTCCTTCGCAACCTCCGACCAGAACATCATCGAGGGCGTACGCCGGATAGACGAGGCGATCCGCAAGCTCGCGTAGCGGCTATCCGATACTGTCGAACAACAAACCTTCACCCTGATGGATCCGGGTTATCAGGTCATTGAATTCACGATGGGTGATATTCTTTTTCTTGACCTCGGCAATCCTTCCGTTCTGGTCAAGCCTGACCAGGTTAATGAAGATATCGTCATATTCGCGGTATATGTAGAAACGGTACGGGGACTTCTTCGCCTCGAGCTCGCCGTTCACGAGTGCGGCGGTATCCTTCAGGCTCTCGAAATGCTCCCCGGCCTCGTCGTTTTCCTTTTCCCGCTGTTCATGCGGGTGCTCCCTCTTGTGTTTATCGGTATCGATAACGGGATCGCGTGAGCTCACAATATCCGACTTGTTGATCCTGTCCATGTTCGAGCTCATCGTTTTTTCCGCAACCGCCACTCTTTCAAAATAGGGGAACAGTTCCATGGCCGTCCTCCTTGAATGCTTCTATCGCCATTACCATTATCGGCGCGGAAGGGGTCAAAAATAAGGGTGAGCGGCGATTTAGCCGTTTTAAGGAAAATATGTTGCACAGAATGGGTGAATATGGTTACTATTATTCACGGTTCTGATATCCTGTCATTCCCGCGAAAGCGGGAATCCATTACTTAAACAATATAGATTCCGGCTCTATGCTGCACTCCGGCCGGAATGTCAGATCGATTATTCATCAAGTCGCCAGTGTCATATATTGAGGGGGACGTTCCATACACGCAACCGGAGGCTCGCCATGAAACGAATCGTGTGCATCCTTGCCGTAACCATCCTGCTGCCCTCTTCCGCGGCCCTCCACGCCGGCCAGCGCGAGGACCAGCTTTACAACGCCGTGCTGGGCGCCACCTTCACAGACGAGAAAAGCAGGGCAGCGGAACAGCTCGCGCGGCTCGGCACCCCGGATGCAAAGGCGAAGCTCCTGAAGCTTCTTGAGGATAAGTCCTCCTGGAACCGCGAGGCTGCCGCGCGAGGCCTTGCCCTTATCGGAAGCGCCGACGCCGGCAGGGCGCTATTCGACAGGATGCTCACCGACCACATGATAAACGACGCGATCCGCAATGCTTTCGTGCGAAACATCGGCCTGCACTACGATTATCTTACCGGCGTCTATTCCGGGAGCGCGGACAAAAAATCCCGGGAGGCGGTCATTGGAATCATCGGTGCGTCGAGGACACCGAGGGGCGAGGCGTTTCTTAAAGGCATCATAGAGGACAGGAATTCGGAAGACCGGTCGGTTGCCTTCGAGCACCTGGTGCGCAGCTACCCCGCGAACAACTACCGGTACATAAAAAGCTACCGGGACACCGTTCAGCTGCGCTTCCACGCCCTTGCCTACCTCGCCGACAACGGCACGGCTGAAGACCTCCCCATCTTCCAGTCCGTCATCGAGCGGAAAGAGGAGCCGAAGAACATGCTGGTCGCGTACAAGGGGGTCAACCGGCTGGGGGACGATCAGCTCCGGCACCGCGTCTTCCTGGAGGCGCTCGGCTCCGGCGACGACAGCCTCGCCCAGGGGGCGATGTACATATTCACCGGCGTGCGGTCGGACGGAGTCATGGCTTCACTCATCCGCGTGGTGAAAAAAAGCGGCACCCAGTCGACGCGCATGACTGCCCTGTCGCGGCTCAGGGAGTACACCTCGCCGGACGTCATCCCTCCGCTCGTCATGGGCCTAGACGAGCGCTTCATCCAGCGCGAGCGGGGCGGCAGCGACATCTTCGCCACGATCATCACCATCGGGATAGCGTCGGTATTCGACGATCTCTACGAGAAGCAGAGGAAAAAGACCTTCGAGAGCAGCAAGAAGGAGATCGCCGCACACTTGAAGAAAATTACCGGCGTGGACAACGGGACTTCGTACGATAAGTGGTCCGAGTGGGCGATCGGCAACGGATACTCGATCAACGGTGTAAACCTGATACAGCATCTCTTTTCCGGCTACCGTGCCACCCGCGAGCGGGCGGCGGAAAGCGCCATAAAGCTCCTCGGCTACCTGTCAGCCCGGGAATTCTACGCGCGGAACGGCAGCTTCAGGAGCGACAGCGAGCTCTCGCTCGCTCTGGCGAAAATGCTGATAGACAAGGGCTATCTGAAAGAAGAGGGGGACTGAAAGCGCCGGATCACTTCAGGAATTCCTCAGGGTCATAGGCGGTGCCGCCGCGGCGCACCTCGAAATGCAGGTGCGGCCCCGTGGTACGTCCCGTTTTTCCGACGGTGCCGATCTCCTCGCCTGCCGCCACCTGCTGTCCCCTCCTGACCGTTATCGTGTCCAGGTGGCCGTAATAGGTCACGAGCTCCTTCTCATGCTCGATGACCACGAGGTTGCCGTACCCGTTCCTGTTGAAATCGGCACTGATGACGGTCCCGCCGGACGAGGCCTTTACCGGCGTGCCTATCGGGGCGGCTATGTCGAGGCCCCGGTGAAACGCCTCGCGTTTCTTCGTCTTCGGGTCCACCCGGTACCCGTACCGGCTCGAGATAATGCCCTCGACCGGCGCGTTAAAACGCCGGCCCGTCTCCTTCCGGTCCAGGGTGCCGAAGTCTTCCCTGCGCTGCGGCTCTGTTTTGCCCAGGAACGCGCCGAAGACCCATCCCTCGTCCCCGCCGGAGCGGCGGACCAGCACCCATGGCGAGGACACGCCCTTGATCGTGTCGGCATGCCCGGTTTGCGCCAGGACCTCGACCTTTTCCCTGTAATCGAGAAAACCTATCTCCCGGCCACGCACGGCCCCCTCTGCCCGTATAATAACGCGCTCGCCTCTGACAAAGGCGTATTCCCGTTCCGCGGTCTTCTTCCCGGAATGGTTATGGTCTATCGTTTCTATGTCATCGATCGCGTCGATATCGACCGGCTCCCGGAAGCGCCGGCCCGAATCACCGCCGATCCGCCCGTTGATCTCATCGATAAAATTCCGCATCTCCTTCCTAATCCGCTCGACACGCTCGCGGTCTGCGTCGCGCTGGCCGCGTACGCTCTCCCGTCCTTTTTCGCGCTGTTCGTTGACGATACCGCCGGGCCCGGGATACGCCGAACCGGCGCATACCAGCAGTGCGGCGATACAAATAGCGTTATGGCATGCTCTTCTCATTACAGGCACCTCGATTATGTATCGTCACGGCAGGCCTCTTTTATAAGCCCCGCCCGGAGACGAGGATAAAAAGAGCACTGCCCGTGTTGGGGGCAGTGCTCTGTTTCACCGCAGGTAATACCAGTGATTCGCGGTTTTTTTTAAATGCGCTTAAACTATTTGATGGCCGCGCATTTGTCGGCGCAAGCTTTCGCATCTTTTTCGCAAGCAGCTTTTTTCTTGGCGTCGACTTTCTTGGTCTTGGCATCAGTCGCTTTATCCATGCAAACTTTCTTGTCAGCCGCGCACTTGTCGTTGCAGTCTTTCTTTTTCTTCTCAACGCTTGCGCAGGAAACGAGGCTCGCCATGAAAACAGCGGCCACCAAGGTAATCATTACTTTTTTCATCTAGTCCTCCTAATTGATATAATACTATTTTTATTACAATGAATTGCTTATGTATCTTTATCGTATAATTTTTGCAACAATTTTTTTAATTTTTATATGATACTATATATACAACAGCGGCGAATGTGATAGTTATCGCCTGTTATATGCAAAACGTTTCCCCGGTTGCCCCGGGTATATATCTTTTTTCTTCCCTTTTACTCCTACGAGACCGCCCGTATCGAAATTTTACCCGGCAGACGCGCGCCGACCTGCGACACAACCCTGGAGGATATGTAGCTGCCTATTTTTCCCGCGCGGTCGGCCCGCATTCCGGATGCTATCCCGTACAGCACACCGGCTGCGTAGATATCGCCCGCGCCGTTTGTGTTGACAACATCCGTCCGGATAGACGGTATCCGATAGACCGTATCGTTTGTCTCGATCAGGCTGCCGTCTGCGCCGAGCTTCACCACCGCAAAATCGCATAGTGAGTATATCTCATGCAGGGCGTCTTCCCTCTCCCTGCCGGTAAATGCCTTAGCCTCGTCCTCGTTGACGAAAATGATATCCGCGTAATCCCGCGTAACCTCGTTGAAGACGGGGCGAATTCTCTCGATAAGGGCCGGGTCAGAGAGGTCGATCGATACCATTACCTCGTTCTTTTTCGCTATGTCGAGTGCGCGCATGCACGCTTCCCGGAGCGCCGGGGGCTCGAACAGGTATCCCTCCAGGTGTATGATCTTGCTTTTCAGTATCAGCTCTTCGCTCACGTTCGCGCTGCCGAAATGGAGGGCGGCGCCCAGGTGCGTCGCGAAGGTCCGCTCCGAGTCCGGCGTGATGAAGGTGATCGCGTGGCCCGTCATGCTGTCGTGCCTGCTGATCTCGGCCTTGACGCCGATCATCTCGGTGTCCCGGATGTAGCGGTCGCCGTGCTCATCGGTCCCTACCGTCCCGAGGAACACGCTCTGCCCGCCCAGCATCGCTATGCCCGCAAGCGTGTTCGCCGAGCTCCCGCCCGGCGCTATCTGCATCTCGCGCCCGGCAAGTCGCGAGAGGATCTCCCTGCTCCTGCTTTCATCGACGAGCTGCATCTCGCCCTTCTTGAGGCCGAATGCGTCGAGGTCAGCATCGTCCACCGGCACTATAAAATCGAGCAGCGCAGAGCCGATGCCGAGAACGTCGTATCGCGCTTTTTTATTCAATATGTTCATCTGGTCTGTCTCCGGAGCTCTGACAAAAGTCGCGCGCCACAGCGGGCGGCGCTGCCCCAATTTCGCACCATGGGTCAAACAGTCAACTACTTATTATCAGTTCCCCCGGTTGTGCCGCCCGGCGCCTGCTTCGGCTCGGCGTTTGAGTCAGTTTCGGGCGCGGCACTCCTGTCGGAATCCGTCCGGTTGTCCGGCGCCGGCGCGGGGTCATCCTTCGGCTCGGGCCTGAGCATTTTTTTCAGCCCCTTTTTCCTTACCACGTAATAGATGATCGCGTAGCTGTCCGTGAAATCATATTTCTCCAGCGTGCCGTACCTGCCGGGATCCACCGCGTCCACGAACTCCGCCTTGAGGAACACGTACGCGTTGAGGCGCGCCGCCTGCCTCGACGATTCGGTCTTCGCCACGCCCGTGAGGCCCTGCTCGGGGTACCCGCGGCACACGATCCGGAACGTGTTGTCATCTATGAAGCCCTTGCTTACCAGCACCTGCTGCGCTGTCGGGCCTTTTCCCGACTGGTCGCACACCGAGACAAGCAAGGCCGCCGCGCAAAGCAGAAAGATTTTGATTTTTATCTTCATAACTTCAAACCCCTTCATGATAGTATGCCGCGCCGGCATGTCTATTCGACAACCGGCCTCCGCGTTTTGATCGCTGAAAATCCCGGTTCCGCATTCCGCCGCGTCCGGGCCGATGCCTGTTACCGCGCATCACCCTACCACGGGTCGGGCCGCCGGTCAAGCAAATGGCAAAAATGTGTTGATTAATTTCCGCGTGCCGGGATTGCTGTCTCACTGATTTCCTGCAACCTTTCACGTGACGGAGGCACCGCATCAAGGCGATACTTTTTGACATCGATGGCACACTGCTCAAGTGCGCCGGTGCGGGAAAAAAGGCGCTCACCCGCGCCTGCAGCGAGGTGTTCGGCACTGTCGGCCGGATGGACTCCGTTGACTTCCAGGGCAAAACGGACCCGCTCATATTGCGCGAGTCGCTCGGAGTGATGGGCTTCAGCGACGACGACATAGACCGCAACACTGACGCCCTGAAGCGGCGTTATTTCAGCCACCTTGCTGAATATATCCGGGAAAGCCCGTCGGTCCTCATGCCGGGCGTCGGGGAGCTGCTCGAGAGGCTCTCCGGCATGGACCGTGTCCTCCCGGGGCTCCTCACCGGAAACTTCCGTGAAAGCGCGCGCATCAAGCTCGACCGGTTCGGCCTCTACCGCTACTTCGGCTTCGGCGTGTTTGGCGACGACGCCGCGCACCGGAACGACATGCCGCCGATAGCACGGCGCATTCTCCGCGAGCAATACGCGCTCGATATCCCGTTCGGGGACATCGTCATAATCGGCGATACGGTGTACGATATCGAGTGTGCGCGGGCGGCCGGGGCCGTTTCCGTCGCCGTGGGCACCGGCTGGGTCGGGAAGGACGCCCTCCTTTCGCGCGGGCCGGACCATTACTTCGAGGACCTGGGCGACACGGACAGCGTCCTGGCGGCCATCGCCGGGAGCGACTGAGCTGCGCCCGGCTGCAGCCGCTTCGCCGCTTACTTGCGCAGCCCCAGGCGGGACGCGATCATCCGCGCCTCCTCCACGCCCAGGGCGATGCTTGCCGCAAAATAGGCCGCTCCTCCGGCCGCGATAGTGCCTGCAAGGACAAACAGCCGCGTCGTGAACGGGGCCGATTCCCAGTCAATCAATCCGGAGAGCATCCATATGACGGCCCCCATGGGCGCTGCCGCGGCCGCGTTCTTCGCGGCTGAAGCAAGCAGGTCGCTCAACCCGATCGCCCCCGATTTTTTTCTCAGTAACGCCACAAGAAGGGCCGCCTGCGCGGTCGCCGCGATCGCCGCCGCAAGCGTCAGGCCGGCATGGCGCAGGGGCGTACGCATCAGTACCCACCCGCACGCTGCGTTCAAAACGAACGAGACTGCCGCTGCCATGCAGGGCGTGCGCGCGTCCCCGAGCGTGAAGAAGACCGGCGCGGTCAGCCGGACCAGGGCCAGGCTGACGATCCCCGCGCTCGCATAAAAAAGCGCGCGAAAGGTCATCCCGGCCTCGACCGCGGTAAACCGGTTATGCATAAGGAGCACGGAGATTATCGGGAGCCCGATGATCATAAGCGCCGCGGTAGCCGGCACGGCAAAGAAGAGCGCGGTCCTGACGGAAGAGCGGTACGATCCGATCAGCGCGGTCGAGTCGTCCCGCGATGCATGGGCGGACATCTCCGGCAGCATGACCGTGCCTATGGACATGACCGTTACGCCGAGCACGAGCTCGTGGAGCCGGTCGGAGAAGTATATATAGGAGATGCTGCCGTCAGCCAGGAACGACCCGAGCAGCGTGGCGACCAGGATGTTGACCTGATGGATGCCCATGCCCGCCATGCCGAGGAGGCCGTTACGGAAGATCCTGCCGATCTCGGGGTGCCCGAGATTCAGGGAGAGCTTCATCCTGAATCCGGCCCGCACCATGAACGGTATCTGCAATGCAAGCTGGAGCACACCGCCGGCCATCACGCCCGCTGACACCGCGTAGAGAGGGTCCGCGAACAGGCGGCCGGACAGGAGAATGCCGGAAATGATGCCGGCGTTCAGGAGCACGGGGGCAAAGGCCGGCGCGAAAAAGCGACGGTGCGAATTGAGAACCCCCATGCAGAAGGCAAGGACACCGGCAACGGCAACATAGGGGACCATGATCCTGAACATGACGACGGTCCGTTCGATCCGCGCCTGGTCCTCGAAACCCATCGCGAGGACCGGAACCAGCGCGGGCGCACAGAGGACCCCGGCCGCGGCCGCGAACACCCCGGCTGCGAGTACCGCGGCCAGGGTCTTCTGCGCCAGCTCGAGCGCTTCACGGCCGCCGCGGGTCATCAAATAATCGGTATAGACCGGGATGAAGGTCACGGTGAGCACCCCCTCGGTGAGGAGCCGGCGCGCCAGGTTCGGGACCCGGAACGCGGCGTAGAACGCGTCGGTCGCGCCGTTCGCGCTGAAGAGCGCGGCCATGAGCATGTCCCGTGCAAGTCCCAGCACCCTGCTCGCAAGGGTCGAGGCCGCGACCATGCCGGTTGAGCGGAATAATCTTCCCATGCGGCAATGCTAACCGGGCGCGCCGGTAATATTCAAGCACATTTGAGCCCCGGGGACTCAAATCGGCACTCCCGGCCGGCGCCGCCGGAAGGCGACGGACAAATATCTTGACATGCCTCATCCTGAATAGTAGTCTTGCCGGCGGGTGACAGTACCGGGTTTTTGCGCCGCGCGAAGCGGCGCTGAAAAAAAATCGGCCATTTCAGGCTTCCGGAGAGTCAAACAGTCATGATCGCCGGGCGGTCCCGGGCGGCGCTTCCCGCGCGGCTCCGTGCCGCCGGCACGATAACAGGGTTGCGGCAGGCCCGGCCCGCATCGGGCGCGCCGGCCGTCCCGGACAATACAGTTGACGGAATAATGAAACGAAAAGCCTTTTTGACGACCTGCATGCTCCTTCTCGCAACGGCGCTTTTCGCCGGTTATTACGAGCAGGGCCGCAGCTTCTACGTGAAAAAAAATTACGACCGCGCCCGCGAAATGTTCCTGAAGGCCGCTGAATCGGGCGGACCGGGCGATGCGTACTATTTCCTCGGCGAGATCGAGAGGATACGGTCGAACTATCTCGAAGCCGAGAAATACTACCGCTCCGCCATCTCGCATAAGACCACCTCCCGGCAGTACCTGATCAACTCCTACTGGAACGCCCTGCTCTTTGCCGAGCAGCGCAACGATTACCCGGCCATCGCGGCTATCTGCCGGTCCATGTGGATCAGGACCGGCGACGCCGCCGCGCGGCAGAAAATCGAGACGCTCATCAACAAGCTCCTCTGGAGCGACAACAACGACGCCATCGACGATTACAATGCGGGCATGGACCTGAAGAAAAACGGCAAGGCCGCGGAGGCAATGGCGAAGTTCCAGGACGCCCTGCGCACCGATTCTTCCTTCCTCGCGCCCAGGTTCGAGATCGGCATGATGGCCTACAATGCCGGCGAGCACGACAGGGCGTCGGGCTATCTGGAGGACATCGCGGCAAAAATACCCTTCTACGCCGAAGTGCAGCTTGTCCTCGGCGACCTGCAGTTTGCCCGCCACAACTACCGGAGCGCGGTCGAGCATTATGATAAAGTCGAGGAATACGGGTTCATCGACCGCGCCGCGGAATTCCGGGTCCGGATCAAGCGGGGCACGTGCTACTACAACCTGGACGAATTTCCGTATGCGGAGAAAGAGCTCGATAAAGCGCTCTCCTACAGCGCACGCTCAACCGAAGCCCTGCTCCTCATGTCGGCCATCAAGATCAAGATGGAGAAATACACTGACGCGCTGAAGACGCTGCAGAGGGCGGGCGCGGTCAGCCCTGACAATCCGGAGATACAGTACCAGCTGGGCAGCGTCTATTACAAGCAGGACGACCCGCGCTACACGGCCTGTTTTGAGAAACTGTTCTCCCTCGCCGGAAGCAGGAAAGACGTACCTGCGAAATACCGGAAAGTCTTCCTGCTGCTGGCCCGGCACCATTACGACGCCCGGGGCTTCGAGCGCGCAGAGGCCATACTGGCCGCCTTCGACGACAAGGGCCACACCTTTGACAGCCGGCTCCTCGCGGCACGGACCGCATACCAGTTGAAGAAGTACGACGCCGCCATCGAGCAGTACGAGAAAGTAGCCCCGCCGGCCGACGACCGGTTCCTCCTGTGCAAGGCCTACGCGCTGAGCGGAAGGAGGGAGAAAGCGAAGGCCCTCCTCGCCGAGCTCGCCGCGGGCGGCGCCGGCGATTATCTCACCCGGGCCAAAAACGACCCGGTGCTTTCAAGCATGGCCCGCGAGCTTGGCGGGGGCGCAACACCAGAGCCGGACGCGACACCCCGGCCCGAGCCGAAAACCGACTCCGGCGAGAGCGGCTCCGGCGGCGCAAAATGATCCTGTCGCTACAATAATCCGGGAGTGGACCCCTGGTGAGGCACCCCCCAGCACAGAGAGCAGACCTGATTCGTATCGCGCTGATGTCGGCCGGCGCCGTGCTTATGTGTGCCGCCGGCCTGTATGCCGGCGTGACGCCCTGGCAGGCGGCCATGACGATGGTCGGCGCCGCCGCGTACCATGTCCTGGCCGGACTTGATGCCCGCGCCCCCCACGTGCCGTGCGACCATATCCAGACCGGCGAAGCCGCGGCCGGAGGGTTCACCCTCATCGCGGTAACACTGTTCATAACGGGAAATCCGATAGCAATCGCCGGAGCGGTCCTTGCCGTCATGTTCGCGTACCAGGTCTTTTTACGATACGCCATAGCGCCGGACGCGAAAGAGGCCTCGATCGTCGGGGGGGCCGTCCAGGCTGTCATCGCGGTCATTATCGCCCGCATCGCGTGGAACGCCGCGCCGGACATCTCCGTTCCCGCAGGCCGGGCCCTGACCGGGCTCGTCCCGTCGCTCCCGGCCGGCCCTGCCGCACCCGCTGTCGCCGTGCCCGTTATCCTGGCGGCGTACGCGCTCTCGCGCCTTCTGGGCCCGGAGCTCAAATCCCATGCCGAGGGCCCGGAATTCTGCTGCCTCCCGGGCCGCGAATACTCGGTCATGACCTGGTGCCTGATCGCAGCACGCTGCGCTCTTGTCACGATCGCGCTCCTCTTTTCCGGGTGGCTCTGCGGCATCGGGTTCAGTGCCGGGCGTCTTTACCGCGGCACCCTGCCCGGCATCTTCAACCTCATGGCGCTCCTGGCCTTCTCCCTGGCCATGCTCCTGGTATCGAAGGCCGCCGGCACCTTTATCGCTGCCGCCGGCGCGTATGCAGCCTCGTACGCGCTCTTCTTCCTGTACATTAAAACGAGGGGGTTGCGCTATGATAGACGTGAAACAGTGTAGCCTGTCCATTTCCGGCATCACGGTCCTTGACGATATCACGATCACGCTGAACGACGGCGAAACGATCGGCATCGTGGGAAAATCGGGATCGGGGAAGACCTCCTTTTTAAAAACGCTCGCGCACCGCATACCGGGCTACGGAGGGTCGATATCGGTCAACGGCGCCCCACTTCCCCTGTTGAAGAGCGCCCTGGAGAAGGAGGTCACCTACTGCGGACCGGCAGTCCCCGCCAACCCGGATGAAAGCCTTGGAGAGTTCCTTCTGCAGGGGCGCCTGCCGTATAAAAAGGCCTTCAGGCCTTATACCGATTACGACCGCCAGACGGTCGATGAATACGCGGACATCCTGGACCTGACGCGCCTCCGCGCAATGAAAATCGGCGCGGTACCGGACGGAGCGTTCAGGCGGGCCCTGCTGGCACGCGCCTTCGTCCGCGGGTCGCATGCCGTGCTCCTGGACAATCCGACAAGCGACCTCGACATAACCTCCGTCGTGCTGCTGCAAAAGGCCATCGCGCGCTATGTCATCGAGGGAAACCGGTTGGCCGTGGTCTGCTCGGGCGATCTGAACTTCGTTTCAGCCGTGGCTGACCGGGTGCTGGTGATGGACGGCGGCAGGATCGCTGAATCGGGCACGGTCGATATCCTGGACGCGGACCTGATAAAGCGCTATTTCGGGATTGACGTTATCATATCGAGGAACATCTACAACGGGAAGCCGCAGATACACTCTTTTCCGGAATAGAAGGGACCTAGGTGAAGAACTTGATCTTCATCTTCGCCTCGTCCACGCTCTGGGCGAAAATGAGGTAATTATACACTCCCAGCGTCTCGGCCATCTTCAATACTTCTTTCTCCGGCCAGAGTATTATCACGCGCCGGTCAAACTTTTTGGCAAAGAGAGAGGCCTGTACCAGGGCGTGCATCCCCGCCGAGGTCACCATGGTGACGTTCTCGAAGTTGATGATAAGGCTTTCGCGCTCGGTCACCTGCCTGACAATGGATATGAAATTGGGCACCGTGTGTGCGGTAAGGCTGCCGCTCATCACGAGCAGCTTGACGCCTTCGATCTCGTTGATAGAATAGTTCAGCATAGCACGTCCGCCATGACCTCTTTCATCAAACCGCCGGGAACCTGTTGATTAATGATCGGGTTGCCGAGCCCCCTGAGCAAAACAAAATTAATAGCGCCGCCGAAATTTTTCTTATCGTACTTCATGTGCTCCATTATCAGGTCTATGTCAAACGGCCTCCTGGGGGGCATCAGCCCGTAGCGCTCGATGACGCGGGCCACGCGGCCGGCCTCGTCGTCGGAGAGAATCCCCATACGCCGGGCGATCTCGACCTTCACCCGCATCCCCGCCGCGACCGCCTCACCGTGCGTGATTCCATGATAGGAGAGGCTCGACTCGATGGCGTGACCGACGGTATGGCCGAAGTTCAGTATGGCGCGAAGGTTACGCTCGCGCTCATCCTCCCGCACGATCCGCGATTTAAACGCCGCCGACAGGGACACGAGCTCGGTGACCCGATCCGGGGCCTTGATTGATTCCCGGTCGTTCTCCTCGAGAAGCGGCAGGGTCCGCTCCTCGCCGATGCAGCCGTGCTTCAGGGCCTCGGCAAGCCCGTTCCCGAGCTCCCGTTCCGGGAGGGTAGAGAGAAACTGCGTGTCGCTCACCACGAGCGCGGGCTGGTGAAAGACCCCGACAATGTTTTTGCCCGCCGTGAGGTTCACCGCCGCCTTGCCGCCGATACTCGAATCGACCATGGCCAGGAGCGTGGTGGGCACATGGATGACCGGAATGCCCCTCATGAACACGCCGGCGCAGTACCCGGCAAAGTCGCCCGTCACGCCGCCCCCGATGCCGATAACAGCGGATTTCCGGTTCATGCCGCTTTCAAGGAACTGCTCGAGAAAACGCCCGGCGTAGGCGTAGTTCTTGCTCTCTTCGCCGTCGTCCATCAGCATAAGGCGGCACCGGTTCCCGGGCGCGGCCAGCGATTCGTCGATGTATTCACGGTTGAGCCCGTACACGCGCGAGTTCACCACCACTGCCAGGCTCTCGAAGGACGCGGCGGTTTCGCCGCCCAGGGCCTCGCGGAGGATGGAGGCGCCGATCATGATCCGGTAGGCGGCGCTCCCCGCCGTTGCTGTTATAACGCGGGTCATGCCAGCCATAAACTGCCCAGGTAGCTGTCGGACTGCCCGTTGCCGAGGATCGAGACGAGGGTGCCGTTGACCGGCGGGTAGAGGCGCATGCCCGTAATCTGCTGCGCGGAAAAAAAGCCGAAGTCGTGGAGACGGCGGTCTTTGCCCAGGCGCAGCTCGCCTCCGAGGTAGTCGCACCGGAAAGATACGTTCAGGATATGGCGCTTCCCCCGCGGGTCTATGGAATCGCACATGAACAGGAGATTGCCGACCTCGACCTCTATGCCAAGCTCCTCCCGGAACTCCCGCGCGAGGGCCGCTTTCAACGATTCGCCGAACTCAATCCCGCCGCCCGGCAGCAGCCAGTAAATATCGTTCTTTTTCCTGTGCGCGATGAGAAGCAGGGTGCCCTCCCTGACGAGAAAACCGGAGACCCGCACCCTGACCGTCTTGTTGAT
>Ga0116149_1002512_pt1 | contig 20097 bp, 10 predicted proteins | sample AD_UKC057_MetaG_FD_89787 | JGI IMG/M metagenome (GOLD analysis project Ga0116149, IMG submission 89787) | Active sludge microbial communities of municipal wastewater-treating anaerobic digesters from USA - AD_UKC057_MetaG | ecosystem: Engineered > Bioreactor > Anaerobic > Digestate | place: USA... | reverse complement strand
GTCCGCGTCTCCGAAACGGACCGGGTCGCGCATTGAGCAGATCAAAAAACGGATTCGGCCTGACTTGCACGAAAAACGTAAATGATTCAACGCGCGGCATACGGGATGTGCCTGGTGGACGCGCATCCCGCCCTAAGACTACCATGCCTTACAACCGTCAATGAAGACGTCGTTTACGCTTATCTTCTGCTACTATAATAGACAGCGCGTGCAGGCAAACAAGAGGAGATGTTATGGATCGGCGTACAGTTCTGAAAATGGCAGCGGCAGCAACCGCCTTGGCGGTCGGCAAACGTGGTGTCACCCAGTCCCGGGAAGAACAAATAAAGCCCGTGCAGAGCGACCAGGGCTACAGGTACCGGGTAGCGTTTGGCGCCTGGATCAATGATATGCGGAACGAACCTCTGCCGCTGCAGAATTGGCCCGCGCCCCAGTTTGACGCGGAAACGCTTGAAGGACTTGTTCAGTCACTGAACGTACAGGCGGAGGCGGGCTTTAAATTTCTGGACGTTTGGGGATTGTTTGCCACCTACGGCTATCCGCCGGACATCAAGAGCGCCTTTCAAGACGAAGGCCGCGTTCAAATGGTCCGCAGGCTCCTTCAGGAAGCCGCTGCACGGGACATGCAGGTGATGTTCGGCATGGGGTTGTTGAGTTGGGGCTATGACCAGATTCTCGAGGCGAACCCGGGCGTACGGGGCATTGACGCGGAGGGAAAGCCCCATGCACATGCGTTGTGCGGATCGAAGGAGGAATCCTGGACCTGCGTGGAGAAGATTCTGGACTGCACCCTGAATGACTTCGCGTTCGGGGGCGTCCATCTGGAGTCCTGCGACCTGGGGTGCTGCATGTGTCCGGAGTGCGCCGGCAAGGATGGACAGGTAGGCTATAACGCGCGGATGAATTCGCGCGCGGCCCAGTATATCAAAGGCCGCTGGCCCCACTTGACCGTGACGGCCATTCCGTCCAACTGGATTACCGCCAATGCGGGGCCATTCACCCCCGAAGAAGAAGAGCACGTGGTCACGATGAGCGCCCACATAGACTGTTTTATGGACCAGGGATGGCGCGGCACCTATGTGGCGCCGGAACGGAGGAAGGCGTTTATCGCGCGTCTGGAGTGCGCCTATGGCACCTCGGGCGGGGTCTGGATGTATCACGGCGCCCGGCGCAACCGCTTGTCGTATTTTATGCCCTACCCGCAACGCGCGGGGGCCGCAATCAAGGCGCATTATGAAGATGGGGCGCGCGGAAGCATGATCTATCAGGGCCCGACGATGAATCCGGCCGTGGAAGTGAACACGGCAGTTGCCGGCCGCCTGCTGCAAAATCCTCAGCGCGATGTGAGAGGGGCGCTTGAAGAGGTGATTGAACTGTACTACCGTCCGCGCAGCGTGGAGGTGCGCCGAGGCGTGGCGGAGGTGTTTTGCCTGGCGGAGGACGCCTTTTTCGACAGTTGGTCCGAGGAACTGAAAACGGATCCCCATCGCCCGGGAGAGTTCTATCTGGAGCGGCTGTTTGCCGAGGCGCCCCAGCGTACCCTGTATCTCGAGCAGTGCTTGACGCCGCAGGGTCGCGATGCCTACCGGAAAGGGCTTATCACCGTATTGGAACGGTTATCTCCGCTGATCGGAGAATGTCAAGATGAAGGCCGGTTAAGGCGGATCAGAACCGGCGTCATCAGTACGCTTGTGGATATCGAGAATCTGGGATACGAAGCTTCTTCCTGAAGAGGGGAGGGACGGGGCGTTTTGGGGCGTTGAAGGGTTGTTGCAGCTTGGAACGGCTATTCGGGGAAAGGACGTAAAGGACTTAAGGGACATATAAGGACACAAAGGACGCTTTCCTCAGGAGTCCCTTTTATGGTTTTTGGGGTCCTTTTTGTCCTTTGGGTCCTTTGGTCTTGTAGCGCTTCCCGCTGCAGCGCTTGCTCTTCGGTGGCAGCGGTTGGAGGTGCCTTCCAGGATGATTTTTGTCTCGGCGGGGCGGGGTCAGGAGTAGCAGGTGCGGTTGATGATGGTCTGCTTCATTTCGTCGGAGAGTTCGTTGAAGTAGGCGCAGTAGCCGGCAATGCGGACAAGGAGGTCGGGGTATTTTTCGGGGTGGTCGTAGGCGTCGAGCAGGACCTGGCGGTCCAGGACGTTGGGTTGGAGTTGCATGCCGCCCTGGGCGAGGAAGGCCCGGAAGATGGCGGCGAGGTTTTTAACGCCCTCGGCGTTCTGAAAGAGGGCGGCGTCTATGGTAAGGGTGGCGGTCGTGCCGTTTTCGGCGTGTTCGGCGAAATTCAGGCCGGCGACGGCGTTGAGGGAGGAGAGCAGGTCGGTTTTTTTTATGCCGTAGTGGGGGATGAGGCTGTTGGCGAGGGGCACGCCGGCCTGTCTGCCCGAGGGCAGCGCGGGGGTGGTTTTGCCGTAGCGGGTGCCGACGTTGAGGGCGTAGTACCCGGCGGCGTAGCGGCCGCCGCGCGGACAGTTGGGGACGGAGGCCAGGGCGTCGTTGTAGATACGCAGGACGCGGTTCACCCAGGCGGTGGCCTCGGGCGCGGCGTCATCGCCGAATTTGGGCACGGCGAGAAGGGCCTCGCGAATCTGTCGGGGGCCGTCGCCTTCGAAGTTGGTTTCCAGGGCGTGGAGGACGTCCGTCATGGTGTAGCGGCGTTGTTGGAACACGACCTCGTCGAGGGCGTGGAGGGAATCGGCCACGTCGGTGACGGCGACGGCCTGGATGCCGCTGCTGTTGATGTCGGCGCCGCCTTCGTAGACGTCCAGGCCCCGTTCGACGCATCCTTTGTAGAGCGAGGAGGCCAGGGGCGTGGTGAAGGCTTCGCGGAGATGGCGTTCAATCTCCTGGTGGTCGGCGAGGATGGATTGGGTCAGCCGGTTCAACCGCGCCTGGAACCGTTCGAGCAGTGCTTCCATGCTGGACGGCGGATCATACACATACAGGCCTTGCCGGGCGTCGCGCCGCTTGCGCAGGGCGTGACAGGCGCGCCGCACGAAGCGGGAGGCCTTGCCGTCGCCCGGAAAGAGATAGTTCAGGTAGTTCGTGGCGAGGATCAGCCGTTGGTCGCGCGGGCTGTAGTTCCAGAGGTCCTGGTCGTGGCCCTTGAGGGCTTGCAGGAGCGGCAGTGCGAGATTCACGTTGGCGCAGTCGGTGTTGCCGAAATGGTCGTCCGTGGCCTTGGGTTCGACGCAGCCCACAATCGCGTAGTCCCGCGCGTTTTCGAGCGTGGTCGGGTAATGGCGCTGCAGGGTGTCCATGTAGAGTTCGTCGTTGCAGAGTTGGGGCAGGGGACAGCCGTTGAGGTAGATCCGCGCGATCCGTTCCAGGTAGGCGTCGGGGCTGTTTTTGTGGACCCGCGCCGACGGGTCGGCGGCCAGGGGGTGCAGTTCGCAGGCGTCCAGCAGCATATAGGTGAGGTCGTTGGTGGCGTCCCGGCCGTCCCGGTCGAGGCCGCCCAGGGTGACGGACTGGTCCGTGGAAAGGGTTTCAAAGAGGTGGAAGAGTTCGGGGAAGGTGTTGCCGTCATTGACCAGGATGGCTTCGTCCATTTTGAGGATGAACAGGCACACCAGTTCTTTCGCCTCCTCGTAGGTAAGGCGTCCGGCGTCCCGGTCCTGCTGGTAATAGGGATACAGGACCTGGTCGAGGCGCCCGAAGGAGATGGCGTTTTCGTAGGATTCCGTGCAGAGCGCGATGTGGAGAAAGAGCATGCTTTGCAGCGCTTCGTGAAAGGTGCGCGCGGGATATTTCGGGACGCGGCGGCAGATTTCGGCCATCTTCGCCAGTTCGCGTCGGCGTGCGGGGTCCGCTTCGCGGCCGTCAGGCGTCGGGGCGCCGTCCCCCTCGCCGCTCAAGCGCGACAGGGCGTCGGCGTAGCGCTGCGCGAAGGCTTCGAGCCCATACAGGGCGATGATGGCGCCGGCATAAAAGTCCGGGTTATTTTCGGGCTTTTCGCGCCGTTTCGCCTCGAGTTCCTCGATGAGGCCGGACGTGCCCAGGGTGAGGATGCGCTCGAAATTGACGATGTAATGGGCGATGGCCGCCATGTTGTTGTTGAAGCCGGCGTTCATTTCCGAGGCGCGCGCGAACATCAGCACATAGTCCGAGAACTTCGTACACACGCGCCCCATCAGGCTGTGCTTCATCCAGAAGGGGACGCACTTGAGGAAGGTGAGCCGCTCCCGCAGCGACACCTGGAACGGGACCGGTTTCAGGTGGTTGATTTTATGGATCATTTTGACGCCGACCACGCCGTAGTATTCGGCCCACAGCTGCCCGGCCACCCGCTTGGACGTGAAATTGCCGACGAGCAGTTCCCCCGGATAGACGTGGACGCTTTTGTGGCGCAACACATAATCAAGACATTCCGCCCGGTGGATCGGGGTCGGTTTATTAAAGCCGTGCCTCTTGTAATAATCGGTCTTCAGCCGGCACGCCTCGATGCACAGTGCCCTGCCGCTGTTCATGATGTCGTGTTGGATTTGTGTAACCCGGGGCGTAAATTCGGCTTTATGCCTGGGAGCGTCCCGGTCCGGGTATTCGGCGTTGATGTTGTAGCGCGCGAACATCTTTAAACCGTGTTCCACGGAAGCGGCGGCCTGTTCCGGCGTGATATTCAGGGGCGCGATGTCCAGGCCCCATTGTTTCACCTTGTCTTCGTGGAAGCGGTGGTATTTCAGCACTTCGATGGAGGCATGGCCGAGGGAACGCAAATAGTCCGCAGCCGCGTGTATATGCTCTTCAGTGTCGTTGAACCCCGGAACCATGACCATGCGGAACCTGATGTGGGGTTCCAGCGCCAGCAGCTTCCGCAGGTTGTCGCGAATCAACGTGCCGTCGCGCTGCGTCACTTTCCTGTGCAGGTCATCCCCCCCGACAATCTTGAGGTCCACCAGAAACAGATCGACCCAGGGTGCGGCCTTGTGGATGGTTTCCCAGGGCGCGTGCAGCGATGTTTCCACGGCAACATGGAGGCGGCGCGCTTTCAAGGCTTGCAGCAGCCGGACCAGGCTGTCCGCGTCCTGCAGGAACGGTTCGCCGCCGCTCAAGGTTACCCCGCCGTTGCTCGCACCATAATATTCCTTGTCCCGCAACACCTCATCCACGATGTCGTCCAGGGAGCGGTTGCCGTCCGGGGCGTCGTCGTTCTGAAGCGACTGCATCTCCGGATTCTGGCACCAGGCGCACCGCATGTTGCAGCCCTGGAAAAAAATGGTGGTGCGAATCCCGGGACCGTCATGCACGCACGTGCGCTGTATCTTGAAAGGTTTCAGCTGTTGAACGGTCTGCATTGTGAAGTTCTTCTGAGCCTTGTACCCGGGGAGAAAGTGCCGACCTGTCGGCATGCCCCTGCGATGTTTTGCGGAACATCATCTATAACAATTTTATACCACAACTTGATCGGGAAATACGATTTTTTCTTTCGCCCTTTGAGGCATAAAGCCGTGGATTAAGATGTTGCCATGCGGTGCACCAGAACGTCTTGCCCGCCTCTGCCATCGGGGAGGACAGTGCTCCCGGTTGGTTTCAAACACATCCTTGACGATCAGCGGGATGATTGTAAGCGCGTTGTCTGGTCCGCACCACCATTATCGTGCCGGAAAGGGGCACCACCGCGCCGGCAAGATACAGGGGACTCCGTATGATATCCCGCTCCCCGTGACAACGGAAGTTTCCCCTACCGGATCAACCCGAAAACCGGAGCCGTCACGGAACAGTACAATTGCAGTGTGATGGAATTCGTTGAATTGATCGAGAAACTGGAGGCCTATGGCTTTGACGCGCGCAGGGCACTGGCGGCCCGGCGCGCATCGGGAGTGGGGGCATGAACGCAAGGGGGAACTTCATCCTGTCGAAAGGGATACCGGGGGTGAAGGTCTTTTATCGCTGAGACTACACGCATTACTGCGAAGTGTGGAATGTCGCCAGATAAGGGCGGAAACAGAAGTGGCGTTGATGATCCGGTCCTGTTGAAAGCGTGTCATGGTAAAGGGTTTACAACACTACTATGGAACGAAAAAAGTCCGGCCCGCATCGGCGGCGGTATGCTGCTGTTTGCAGTGATTCATGCCCTGGATTTCGTTTTATTTGTGTGATTGAGAAGCGGTCAGCAGGCGTACAGGACCAAGCAGACCTGAAGGTGAAAGGGGCATGTCTGCGGTGAACTTCGTTACATTCGTGCGCGTCAACCGTTGTTCTTCCGGAAGCCCTGCGTCACCGATAAGCCTGTTTGGCCAGTTATTGACGACCTCTATTTCAAGCAGATTATTGTCTTGCCGCAGCGCATCCGTGATCTCCGTCTCGAACGGAGGTGTCCATAATACGCCCAGTGTTTTCTCGTTCAACCGAACCGAGGCGATTTCATGCACGACGCCAAGATCGATCATCCATTTTTCGCCTGCCCGGTAACGGTCCTCCGGAATATTGAAAGAAGTCGAATAGGTCGCGGTGCCCGAGTAGTATCGAATGCCCTTTTCTGAATGTTCCGTCCAACTCGTTAAGGACGAAAAATCAGCGGAGGCGGGACCACCCCATTTTTCGTCAAAGGATACGCTCCAGGCTCCATCGATAGCCATTACAGGTTCATAATTCGGAAAGTTGTTTGCCCCTGTGGGATTGTTCATCGTGCCACGAAAGAGCACAAACATGGAGCCGTAAGGAGGAAATGACATGGGCAGGGACGTTGCATCATCTGCGATGGTATAATCCGTGACTGTGCGTATGCCGCCCGTGAGCGGGTTCCAGAACTCCGGTTGTTTTCCGCTTACCCGGAAAAGGAACGTTGCACTTGCGTCTTCTTCTTTTCTGTTGGAAATGAAATAGATGTCGGTGCTGTCGGTTTTGCGGTGAATATAGCCGAAATCGTCATCAGTCCCGTTCCACGAACAGTCCGCGGGGACATTGCGACTGTTCAGGATATCCCGCGCCGTCATTCCCCAGATGACGCTGCCCTGACTCGTATTACGTTGTCCCTGTTGTCCAGGCATCTCTCCCCAAAGCGTGTTGGAGAGCGCATGAAAGCGAGTGTCACTTTCGGGGCCACCGGTCAGCGTCGCCGTTCGCAGCGGTTTGGGACCCGCTACGGTTGCCCCGGCACGAACCAGTCGATTTATCTTCTCCATCGCAGCCAATGAGAGTATCTTATGGTCCGGCAGAACAAGCAGCCGATAGGACATGCCGACGGGTAAAACCAGTACGTTGTCCCTGTATTCAAGTTGAAGCAGTGTCACTTCATCCAGAACGTCATAGTCGTAACCGGGCAAAAGGCCCGCCGGGTCCGTCTCCTTGCGCTGCGCGATATTTGGAACATGGTCGCCGTAATAATAACAAGCGTCCGCAACGAATTGGCCCTGTTGCAAGAGGAAATGGCATCGGTTCATGTAGGATAAAACGGATTCAGCGGCCATGTCCCACCAGGTGACGTTCGGGTTGAAATGAGTACCCGCGAAATACTCCTGTCCGGGGATGCCCATGGATTCCGGCGAACAGGTAAACGTGTGAATATACGAAAGGTTGAGACCGGCGCAGGCCTCATGGTCAAAACTCGGTTTTACGGATTTCCACAGCACATCTTCCCAGTGGGGGCCTATGGAAGTAAAGGCTTCCGCAGCCACCCGTTGCTTCCCGTAAATATGTGCGGCGCTTGCCGCCTGCTTCACAAAGAAACGTTGCTCCGGGGCCGGCCGGTGGGGAGAAGGCACCCAGAATTCGCCCATGGGCATGTCGCTCAAGCCCAGGTTGCGAATGCCGTCCAGCGGACCCGCGTGGGGACCTCCGGATTCAGGATGCACCTGAAGGCCCCGTTCATGGGCCATGTGGGCGAACCGGGCATAATGATTCTCCGCCACACATTCGGCAATGGTTTTGCGAAAGTCGGCCAGGAAACGGTTGGACGCTTCACGCGATCTGATGATTTTCCCGGCAACTACGGGAAGGAAGGGGAGGGGATCATATCCACGGCGTTCAAGGAATTCTTTTTCAAATCCGGGGGTCCAATTCATGCCGCCGCATTCCCAACTGTCCGTATGCAGGAACCGTAACGTCTTTCCCGCAAGCGGGCCAATGTCATCCAGTAACGGCTGCACATTACGTTTCCAGTACGCTTCCAGAACAGGAGTGCTCATATAATCCAACACCGGTCCCTGCCAGTCGCCGCTTGAAGTGGAAACTCGGGCACCGGTCAAGGTATATCCAATACGCAGTATGGTCCAGTTCCCCTCCGGCGCCGCCCAGCTCAGGTTGCCGTCAGCATCGGTATGATCCGTCAAGTTGAGGATATCCTCCGCCCGGGCATCTTCTTCCCCGGGCGTGCCGGGATAGTCTTCCAGCAGGAAGCGGCAATCCGGAGCGGATCCACCCAGTTCCTCATAGCCCGATTTCAGGGCAAGATGACTGATGGGTTGTCCGAAACGCATGGCTTCAATCGGGTTTCCTTCCTCGCCCAGTAACAACCATTCGGCAACTTGAACGTTACGTGGCGTGTCAGGGAAACGCGGGTCGTATGCTGCCGTAATTTCAAGTTTGAAACGTTGTGCTGTGACCGGCGGGAAGTGTTCTACTGAGGTCTTGCCGTCTTTGACCCCGAACCGGAGTATCCGCTTCCAGCCGGCAGTTTCAGACGAAATAAGAAACTGACACATCCGGGGCCCGTATCCCGGGCGTCCCGTGACCTGAATGCCTCCTGCAGTAACGGGTTCCGGAAAGCTAAGTTGAAGCCATTCGGGGGCGGTGTGCGCGGGGCCGTCACCGGAAGTATCGCCTTCAGATGCCCAGAACGTGTGGGTGTCCGTATCAACCGCATGGGCGGCCGGGTGCTCCAGTTGCTCTGAACTGGCGTCATGTCGCGGTTTGTTGACGTGCGACTTGCCGGGGCGCTTCCTGTACGCCAGCACGCATACGTCCCGGTAATAATTATCGCGGACCCGGGGCGACGGCAATGCCAAAGACACTTCTTCAGGCCCTTCAATTTCCATTTCGTTCCAGACCAATTGTTTGGCCGCTTCGTCCCCGGTGATATCGGGACCGCCCAGGTTCCATCCGCTCTGGATATTGAGTCCCAGCTCCAGGCCGAGTCTGTCGGCCTCTTCCACGGCATGCTTGAATAATGCGCGCCAGGATTCAGTGCCGTACATGGGACCTGCGGGAACAGGTTCTACCGTTTTATAACTTGAACTGCCCGCATCAAAGAGAAGCGCGCCGCCAAAGCCTTTCGCCTTCATTTCTTCAAGGTCGCGGGTAATGGCATCTTCCGATACGTTGCCATTCAGCCACCACCAGAAACAGCGGGTGCGCGCTTCCAGGGGTGGATCGGCAAAACCCGCCTCCAGGTTTTCTTCCGCCGCAGCTGCGGAACATATCATCATCATGCCAAGGAGAAAGGCGGTTGTTGCAGTTTTCATTTACGTTACTCCCCGAGTTGCTGGAAACGAATATAAACCGTAAGTCTATTATACGGCATCAAAGCAATTCTCAGGTCAGGCGTTTCTCAGTGTATTTGATGAAACCCAGTCTTCCTGAATCGAGGCGGGACCGACAATGGCTGTTATTGTGTCAGAGGATTTCGGGAGAGTCATTGGAAGACAGAGGAATACGTATAAGAGGAACCGTGTCGTCAGCGATATGGATGGATGCCCACCCCGTATTGTCCAACGAGAGGGAGCAATGTTCCTTCGGGGGCTCTTTGCCGGGGCGAAGATGCCAGGCGAAAGTTGCGCTTCCAGAGATGTGCGCCGTGCATACCGCGGTAAAGGCCGGTACCAGGTCATTATAACGCGGACTGTACCAGCCCTGAATGGACGGGCTTTCCTGCCCTTTGACAAGCGAAATGTCCCACGCCGTACCCCCCAGGGGGAAGATGCTCAGGTTGGGAACCCCATCGTCATTGGTTTTGATGGTGCCTTGTTCAACAATAACCGCGCAGTCCGGGTGAAACTGCCAGAGTGCGGTCACTTCGCGCGGCTGGTCGGTTTCGATGTGATCGATCACAAGGAATCCCGCAACAGACTGATGCCGTAACACAATGCGCGTATGGACGACCTCTCCCTTTACACCTCGATATCCGTGTTCAAAACTTCCCCGCGCATAAACATATTCCGGGGCGATAAGGAAGTCCGGCGCTTTGCGCGCTTCTTCCGGATTGCCAAGGGATTCAGGAAAGAAGGATGTGGGGGCGCCGCCATCATCCCGGCCGCTTATCACCAATCCGTTAAGGGGATGGTCATATCGGGCGGGCTGACTCCTCTGGCCCCGTCCATCCACAAGAATGACATTATGGCTTTCCGAACCGGTGAAATAATCCCGCCATGGCCCTCCCACATAGGTGTACCGCCCGGAATCCACCAGGATGTCGCGTCCGCCAATCGTTACAGACAGGTGGAGCTTGTCATAATGTACATGGCCGGTACCAAGAGGGCCGATATCGAATGTCATCCAGTCGGCATTTCCCGTAAAGTTTTCACGGTACACCAGCCGGCCCGAACAGGGAAACGCGACGGACGGCGGACGCTGCGGGATTGTTCCCGTTGCTCCATTGGAGGCAATATAGGTCCAGTCAGGACGCTTATACCGTATCGCCGCTTCAAGAACATGGTCGCGCGTATAATCATAATCGGAATCGTTGTTCAGAAGACCGTAACCGTTGGGGCGCATGGTGTAGGCCAGGTAATTCCACATGCGCTCGAGTCCATGCTGAAAAGCGTCGGGCACGTTGCGACCGGTCTTGGCCACCGTATCGGCGAACTCCTGGAAGTTGCGCAACGCCACCCGGTGATAATGGCTGGTCAGCTCGCCCTGGGCACCGTCGGAATGCACCTGTTGATCCAGGGAAGGCACGAGTTGCTCAATGGCGTACTCAAGCCACGTGCCGCTGTCGCGCAGTTCCGGCCATGTGGTCGCGATAAGGGCAAGGCCGTTCATTTCCATGGTAAGCCAATTGTTGCCCTCCGCGTGATAGCTGCGCAGGTAGTGGGCATGATCGGGCAGACTGGCCAGCAGGAGCAGGCGTGCGGTGGGAGAAAACTCCGGCACCTCCTGCAATGCCGTGAACACCGCACGCCAGTTATTCATGCGTAACGCCACTTCCAACCCTCGCCATGCGGCGCCGCCCTCTTTTTGGCCCGTGTAGGGGTTGCTGATGACCCAGTCCCGGATGAGTTTGTCAATTGTGAGAACGTACACGGCATTGCCTGTGGTGCGCCAGGCTGTCAATAAGGTCGACAAACAAGAATGGCGGTTCAACGCCCATGCCCATTCGCGGTCGTTGGTCGGTCCGCGCCAATTCCAGTCGAGACCGCCACCGTCGGTTCGGGGTACCACATCTTCGACACCGTAAAAGGTAAACCGGTCTTCTCGTATGGCATCGGCTTCCGGCGAGGCAGGGCCACTGTCCTCAGAACTGGCAACGGGCAGGGTGGAAGGAAAACGCCCCGCATAATACTGCAGGAGGGCCTGGCAGGCTTCGGGCAAGTTGTTCGCCGCCATTCCGGCGCGCACCGCTTCCAGTTCTGGTTTGTCCAGGTCCAGCGTCCCAAGAAATTTCTCTACTAATTCACCATGGGAACTACAGAGATCCGATACGCTTTCCGGTCCTTCTGAGGAATGTGCCGTGAAAACCGGCAAAAATAATATCCAAAAGATAGTACGCAGTGATTTCATAACACTGATTTCCTGTCCTTCCATTCCTGTCAGAACACGCAAAAATCCCTATTTGAGGCGCTCTGAACCCAATCCCCCTGTATGTCGTGACTTCTATTTCTGTTTTTGACTGATGTGTTACCGGGGATGTTTCAAAAGAAACCGGCAGGTTCCTGTAATGTACTTGTTCTCCGACAAAAGAAAATGGACTAAGGGATATGCCATGTGTCCGGGACAGGTTGACTATATAAAAAGAGCAATGAACTGCCCTGTGGAGGCATTCCAGTCCGGGTAGCCCTGGCCCTGAAGACCCATAGGAACGCGTGTTCCTTCAGATATCCTGATCTCGTCAGAAATGCCCCTGGCACTGGAAAACAAACAAAAAGATGGAGCAAAAAGGGACTGACGACAAAATAGCCGTCCGTAACGAAGCATGGATACCCTTTACTGCTATTGGCTATTTCGTGGTGTGTCCCTTTCTTGCGGTCCTATACGAACATGGCATCAAAAAAGTGCCAAACCGGATTCCGGGTAATCATTGAATAACCCCGACGAGACCAGGAAGCCTGACCTTGTTCATGAACTTCTCAGTCATATACAATGTGCCTGCAAAAACGGTCAGGTAATTCCTCGGGAAAAATGAGATTATAAGTGCGTCTCGATGGATCGTCAGCATATAATCCTTGAACACAACACCCGCGTTAGTATTTCAGAAGCAACAACCAGCAGGAGATTCGGTCATGGGATATCTGATTCAAACGGAACGTGATACAAGACTTGCCAAGGTTCAGGAAATCCTGAAGGATAACACTCTGGATATGGCGCTGGTGTACTACGATGAATTCAACATCGGCAACGGCTGGTATCTCACGGGCTGGTGCCCCCAGTTTGAAAGCGGGGCGGTACTGATCATGAAAGACGGCGGCGCCATGCTGCTGGGCGGACCGGAGAGCGAGCCCTTCGCGAAGCAGGACAGCGCCATCACGGAAACCCGTAATTTCCCGGTGTTCATGGTTCCCGACGAAGAGTATCCCAACGCCACCATCACCGACTTTCCGTCGCTGTTCAAGGAATTGACCGACCGGCTGGGTACTGTCCGTCGGGCGGGGCTGGTGGGCGGCGGACGCATGCCCGCCGATTGTTACCGGCAGATTAAGGAGGGGTTCCATGGCGTGGAAATCGTGGATATTACGGAAGAGTTCGTATCGCTCCGGTATGACAAGTCGGCGTGGGAGCGGGAACAGATTCGGGCCGCTTTCGGCCTTGCCGATGCCTGCTTTGACGCCATGGCGGCGAAAATCGCGCCGGGCGTGATGGAGATAGAGGTGGCGGCGGCGGGGGAATATGCCGCGCGCAGCCGCGGCGCGACCGGTTTCGGCTTCAGCGCGATTGTGGGTTCCGGGGCGCGGGCGAATGCCGTGGTGCCCACCGCAACCACGAAGCGGCTGGAACCGGGGGAACTGGTGATGATCGGCCTGGCGCCCAAGGTTAACGGATACGCCGGCGTTATGGGCCATTCTTTGCCCGTATCCGGCACGTATACCGCCTCGCAACAAGAGATGCTCAATCACCTCAAGGAAGTGTTCCGCCTGACCCGGGCGCAGCTGGTTCCGGGCCGCGCGGGATGTGAGATTGACGCGCCCGGCCGCGCCTATTTCGAGAAGCACAGCCTGCTGAAGTACCTGGTATGCCCCTTTGCGCACACTATCGGCCTGCACGAAGCGGAGGCGCCCTTCTTTGGCCCCAACAGCAAAGACGTGCTGAAACCGGGCATGACCGTCTGTGTGGATGTGAGTTTCTTCGGGCATCCCGAATGGCACGGCGCGCGGATTGAAACGGGCTTCGAAATTACCGAAAGCGGCGCCGTGCCCTTCAGTCCGAAAATGGAGGCGCTGTTGTCGTAATCGGGAAGGCCGGGGACGGTTTGTCATGACGCTTTTCATCTTCTCTGAACGATGAAAACAGAAGAGGATTGTCCGGCTTATAGGACGTATAGGACCTATAGGACCGATGTGAGGTTCGAAACCTGCCGGCCAGAATGAAGTCGGACACGGCGCCCCGTTTTTCTTTTGCCCTCCTGAAGGAAGGGAAGAGGCTGTTCGGATGCATAGTGGCGTTGCCGCCAGTTGAGTGGTGCAACAAAAAGGGATAAGGAAAATGTTGGCATTACTGAAAGCCCATGACCCGGATCTGGTTGAAATAAAATCCGGTTGCGGCAGTGTTCTTATTCCCCCTGCGCTGGGGGGGCGCATTTTCTGCCAGATGGAGGGCGAACTGATCCACAGGCTGGATGTGGACGCGTTGCGGCATCCCTCGGGTACGGACTATGACAACCTTGGCGGCAATTCCCTATGGCCCGCGCCTGAAGGCGGCCCCTTCGCGTTCAACTATCCTCCGCAAAGCGAACGGTGGTATGTCCAGGACGGCATTGCAAAAACAATTCCCCAGGTAACCCTTTCCGACGGCGGCGCCTGTGTGGATAAGCGGATTCTGTTGCTCAATCGCAAAGGCATCCAGATGGATGTGAATTACCGGAGAGTGGTTTCTTCGCCGGACACCGTGCCGGGCGTGGACGGGTATGCACTGAAGTGGGTGTGTTATCACACGGAAGATAGCTTCGCGCCGAACGGTAACTACAGGGAACAAGAAGTCCTGCTCGCCCCCTGGTCGCTGGAACAGTTCCCCGGCGCTGACGGTATTGTAACGTTTGCCAGGGCAGACCATACTGGAGATATAGTCAACAGCGATTTCTACGGCGACCCGACAGACCGTATTACAGGCACACCGTATGGCTTTGCCTATCGGTTGGGCGGGGAAGAACGCCAGCAGATAGGCGTGAAGACCGGCAGCCGGCCCCGGATGATCGGTGCGCTCGATACGCGGCGGTCCCTGTTGCTGCTGCGCAAGACCCGCATGGAGCCGGGACTATATTTCAATATCGCCGATAATGAGCAGCCCGCCGGTCCCTTTTCCGCAGCGGACCTGTACAGCATCTTCAACGGCGGCGACCTCGGCTTTTATGAACTGGAGACCATTGGCGCCATGAATACTACTGACGGATGCCTGGCCACCAGCGCCCTGTATTCGGAAACGCTGATACTCAAGGGACACACCGCGGAGCTGCTTCGCTACCTGTCGGAACGGGAAGGCGTGCAACTTGAGTTGGCCATGATCTGAACTGCGCCCGGGACGGTTTCGAGTTATTCTGCAACTGTGAGACGTCTGGAAGCATCGGTTTGTTTTCAGTCTTCAGGTGTCTATTTTCTGTTCAACAACAGGAATGGCGCGATACTTGCGCAGGAGACCATATTGCAGGGCGACCGCGGCAAGGACCGCCACGGGCGCCCAGATAAATGCGGTGGTGAGATTCGTCGCACTGGCGGCGTAGCCGAGACCCATGGCGCCCGCGAAACCGCCCGCGCCCAGGGCGCCTTCGTTGACGGCCGCCCGCCGATGAGCCGAGGGTGCGCAGGCCAGGCTGTAATAAAGACTGGCAAAAAAGCATAGGCCATAGTTGGCGCCTGCAACCGCAAAACAAAGGAACATGACGGCAATGCTGTGGGTATGGCCCAGTAACAGGACGCAGAATGCGGCGAGCATCTGGCTGGCGGCCGTCCATGAGAACCGATGCTTCCAGCCGCTGGTACGGCCAAGGAGGATAAAACAGGCCACCGTAGAGAAGGAGAGCAGGAACGCCATCCAGGAAAACAGCGTGGCGGGTCCGAAACGGTCCAGAAACGGACAGGGCAGGCCGAATGCCAGCAGGATGTTCCCTGATTCCGACAACGCGCTTATTTGCATGGGATACAGGGAACGCAGCGCCGAGACCAGTCCGTTGGCGGTAAAGGTGGCCAGCCAGGAGGCATACAACAATCCCGGTGTCAGGGAATAGGAGGCATTTTTGTCAATGCTGCCGGTGTTACATGCCGGTCCCGATGCCTCCGGGGTTCCGGAGGGAAGGGAGGCAAGCAGGGCGATGACGGTGATGCAGCATCCGAAAAGAAGAAGGAAGGGGGCGTGGAAATGGAAATCATACAAGGGACCCGCGGCCAGGGGGCTCGCCATGAATCCCAGGGCGGTCGCTGTATTGAATCCGCCCACATGCCTGGCCCGTTCTCCGGCGTCAGGCTCCCGTCCCAGCCAGGATTGCATGGCCGGCCAGGCCAGCGACAACCCCAGAAAAGGAAGGCATGCGGCGGCGGCACAGGCGGTGGTGTTGTCCAGGAAGGGTGTCAGGAACAGGAGCAGGGCAAAAATCCCTACGCCCATACGCGCGACGGCAAGAGTGTTGCCTGCGCGGGGTATGAGCAAGGAGGATACCAGGCAGCCGCCGGAATACAACCCCATTTGCAGCGCGCCGACGGCGCCGAGCAGCCTCGCGCCGCCGCCCAGCCGCCCGGCAAGCAGAAAAGGGACGGCCGTCAGCGCGGCGGCAACGGAAAAATCCAACAGGAACGCCGCCGCATACATGCGGCGATGGGGTCTGCATATGCGGGAACGGCTTAGTGCCATGGCCACTCGTTTTGAGGGTTCCGGACGGTTACCATTTTGCCGCCGCCTGTTGTGCCTGAAGAAAGACCGCGCCCCTTTCGGCCAGGTTCCCGATGAGCAGGTCGAGTTGTTCTGCCGCATAGGCGCCGCAGTTCTTCGTGATAAACGGGTCCGCGCGGACGGAGCCTTCGCTGTAGCGGATTTCGCCCTGCGGCATGGGATGGAATTCCCAGGGATGGAAATAGAAGCACAGGAACGGGGTGACGCCGCGTGCCCGGGCATAGCCGATGTAGCCGTCGATGTGGCGCATCATGGCGTCGGCGCCTTCCGTGCGGTACAGGGGCCATTGGTCCATGTCGCGGCCGTAGGGGTCCCTGGATTCCATGGACAGGTCGGCAAAATTGGGCAGCTCCACGATCCGCATATTTCCCGGCTGCGTCCAGTCGTCGGCGCTGGGATGATAGGGGGTGAGCCGATCACGGAAGAAAAACATGGGATAGGTGGCATCCGCCACGTAGCCCAGCGCTTCCAGCGCATTGACCACGGCCGTCGAGCCGAACAGGCGCGGGCACCGGAACGATACGGGGCGCACCCCCGCGATTTCCTCCACCAGTTCCGTGCAGCGGCGCAGGCGGTTGGGTACTTCCTCGGGCAGGATGGGCATGATGCCGGGGATGTCGTACAGCGATTCACCGATGGTTTCGTGAAACAGGGTATGCGCGCCGATTTCGTGGCCCCGCTGTTTGACCTCCTCGACGACGTGCGGATGCTTTTGCAGGCTGTCGCCGGTAAAAAAGAAGGTGCCCGAAATGTTATTGCGCGCCAGTATGTCAAGAATGACCGGCGTGCCGTGCTGAAGCCCTTCGTAATAGGGCGTCCAACTGCCGATATCCGTTTCCATGTCAAAGCCGAGAACCACTTGCAGGTCTGTCATGAGAAGACTCCTTAACTTGGTGTAAAATGCGGGTACCCCTCTATTGTCTGTATGGCGTGGAGGAAAATCAAGGTAGTGACCGTTTTCCATAGATAGCGTATAAATTCATGCAGGCCGTCCTGACCCCGTAATGGGCAGGGCCACGTGAATATAGGGCCTATAGGTCCTATAGGACTTATAAAAGGTAGTGCCTATAGCCTGTAGTAGGAGAAAAGGGACCGAGAATGAAATTGCCCCTGACCCATCCCCAACCGGATATCCAACGCTTTGTCCGCGTCATCCGCGGCGAAGAAATCCCGGCGCGGCCGCCCTTGGCGGAATTGTTTCTCGACCACGAAGTGGAGCGCACCATCGCCAAAGACTGCCTGGGATTGGACTGGGTGGAACCCGCCCCCGAACGGGACGTCATGGCAACGTACCTGCGCAACCGCGCCGAGGTGTATTACCGCATGGGATATGACTATATCCGCATGTGGGGCGGTGTGGATTTCCCCGGCGACTATATTGCCGCCTCCGATACGGCGGCGTTGTCGCGGGGTCAGCGGCAATGGGCGAACGAACAGCGGGGGCCCATTGCGTCCTGGGCGGATTTCGAGGCCTATCCCTGGCCCGACCCGGCAAAGGGCGACCTGTGGCCCTATGAATATGCGGCAACGCACCTGCCGGAAGGCATGGGCATGGTGGTGTGCCCCACCAGCGGCTTTCTGGAAATCCCCATGGATGCCCTGCTCGGTTACCAGAACCTGTGCCTGTTGCTGTACGAACAGCCCGACTTGGTGGAGGCGGTGTTTCAGCGGGTCGGCGAAATCATTTACGGCATGTACAAGCGCCTGCTGGGGCTGCCAAACCTGTACGGCTTTTTCCAGGGCGACGACATGGGATTCAAGACGGGCACCTTGATCTCGCCGGATCATCTCCGGGCGCTCGTGCTGCCCTGGCACAAAAAACTGGCGGACCTGGCCCATGAGCATGGCCTGGTATACCTGCTCCATTCGTGCGGCAACCTGGATGCCATCCTGCCCGACCTAATCGAGAATGTCGGCATTGACGCACGCCATTCGTTCGAGGATGAAGGCAATTCTGTGTTTGAGTTCAAGCGTAACTATGGCGATAGGGTGGCGATCCTGGGTGGGGTTGACGTGGACAAACTGGCACGCCTGCCGGAACCAGAACTGCGCATCTATGTGAGGAAGGTCCTTGAGGCATGCGCTCCCGGCGGTCGCTTTGCGCTGGGTTCGGGAAACACCGTATGCAACTATGTGCCCATCGGCAACTATTTTGCCATGGTGGAGGAGTGCATGCACTATGCGGGCGGCTGTGGATGATTCGGAAACAAGCACAACAATCTCTATCCCCGCAGCCACATTTCGCGCAATTCATCGTGCGAGTTTCAACGTCGCACTACTCACCCGATGAATCATCTTGGCGAATTCAGGGGACGCTTTATGCAACAACGCTGTCTCAAAACCAGCATCGTTGCCTCCTATGAAAGGTCCGGCGGATAGCAAAAAAACTGCTGCTACTATACCCTTTAGGCGAAGTAGTAGCAGCAGGGTCAACTTCCACGGACACCATCCACTCAAGGGGTATCTGTCAGGAGGCTTTATTACGTCATAATGGCCGGAGTAGTGGAAGGCGTCGCCAACGGCCTGGCGGCACGCAGGCTCGTTCCCAAACTCCCGTTCTTGTCATTACCCACATTTTTTGGCAATGAATAGTAGCGGTGAAAAGCGAATGTTTGAATTCAATATCCCAACGGGATTTAAGAACAAAGCCCAGGGTTGCGGTACTCCGCTACCCTAGGTTGGAAATCGCCCCAATTCCCGTTTACCCCAACGGGGTTGTGTCAATTGGGGTACTGTATTGGAAAACCGACGTAACTCCGTTGGAGTAGAAAAGAGAGAAGGGAAAACATCACTTACCCAGGGTAGTGGGGTACCACAACCCTGGGCTATGATATGGAATCCCGTTGGGATTCTGAATACATCCGTCGGCATCTAAATACCATATCCTGAATGGAAAGATGTGGGTAATGACAAGAACTGCCGTTTGGGAACGCAATTTCGCGCGAGGCCTGTCCGCCGCAGGAGGATTCTACTTCGTAACCGTATCTCTTCAAGGGAGGCGCATGGCCTGGGTAGGGAGAATGGGAAATAGAATTTCAGGAGAGAGCGGGTTCTCAAATGGAATTGGGGAACCAGAGGGCAAAGAGTATTCGTTTTGGACAATGCAGGGTGTCTTTGCTTAAAATGCATAGGGTTAAAATGGTGGACAGAAAGTTTTAAAATACAATGTCGCTCCTATTTGAATGGGATCCTGATAAGGCCCGAACGAACCAATCGAAACATGGCGTAGCTTCGATAAAGCCAGCACGGTTTTTCAAGATGCGCTGTCAGTAACTATTCCGGATCCATTGCATTCCCTTAATAAAGAGCGATTTGTATATATAGGGCACTCGTGCCGTGGCAGACTTCTGGTTGTTGTTCATACGTATTGAGGCAACCGATTACGACTTATCAGTGCCCGCCAGGCAACAAATAAGGAACGTGGTGAATATGAAAAAGATGCCGAATGATCCCGATTTGCTTGAGGAATACGATTTTTCCGCTGGTGTAAAGGGAAAGTATGCGGCCCAATATGCAGAAGGAACGAACGTGGTGGTGGTTGATCCTGATGTGGCCCCCTTTTTTCCCGACCACGATTCTGTGAATGAAGCGCTTCGCCATTTGGCGGCGATTATCATGAGCCAGAAAAAAGCGGAGAAACAGGGGTGTAGGCAGGTGAAGCAAGCCCCGCCGATAGTTTTGGGAACGCAATCTCGTGCGAGGCCTGTCCGCGGCAGGAGGATTCTACTTCGTAACCGTATCTCTTCAAGGGAGGCGCATGGCCTGGGTAGCGAGAATGGGAAATAGAATTTCAGGAGAGAGCGGGTTCCCAAATGGAATTCTTGTCATTACCCACATCTATTGGCAATGAATAGTAGCGGTGAAAAGCGAATGTTTGAATTCAATATCCCAACGGGATTTAGGAACAAAGCC
>Ga0116149_1002511_pt1 | contig 20102 bp, 10 predicted proteins | sample AD_UKC057_MetaG_FD_89787 | JGI IMG/M metagenome (GOLD analysis project Ga0116149, IMG submission 89787) | Active sludge microbial communities of municipal wastewater-treating anaerobic digesters from USA - AD_UKC057_MetaG | ecosystem: Engineered > Bioreactor > Anaerobic > Digestate | place: USA... | reverse complement strand
CAGTGGGCGATGTCGAGGTGGTGCCCCACCCAGTCCATCAGCTGGCCGCCGGCGTAGTCCATGTTCCAGCGCCAGTTCATGTGCACGCGAGCCTTGCAGTAGGGCGCGTAGGGCGCCGGCCCCAGCCACCGGTCGTAGTCGAGGGCGGCGGGCGGCGGCTCGATCGTCTCCTGGCCGAAGGTGCGGGCGAAATCGGTGTAGCCGGAGGGCAGTCCGACTTCCACGCGAAGCACCTTGCCGATGCGGCCGTTGCGCACCAGCTCGGCGGCGCGGTGGAAGTTCTCCTCGGACCGCTGCCAGCTGCCGGTCTGCCAGACGCGGCCGTAGCGGCGGATGGCGTCGCAGAGGGCGCGGCCCTCGCGCAGGCTGTGCGTGAAGGGCTTCTCGCCGAACACGTCGAGGCCCGCGCGCACCGCCTCGATCGAGAGGATCGCGTGCCAGTGATCGGGCACCGCGATCGAAACGGCATCGAGGTCGCCGCGGGCGTACAGCTCGCGGTAGTCCTTGTAGGTGGCGCAATCCTCGTTGCCGTACTTCTCATTGACGGTCCGCCTCGCCGCCTGGAGATGGTCATCGTCCAGGTCGCAGACCGCCACCCACTGCACCTCGTCCTTCCCCAGGAACGAGCGCATGTTCCCCGGCCCCTGCATCCCGAAGCCGATCCCGGCCATCACGATCCGGTCGCTCGGCGCCACCGCTCCCCCGCGCCCGAGCGCCGAGGCCTTGACGATGGTGGGAGCGAGGGCGGCCCCCGCGACGGCCAAAGGGGCGGTCCTGAGGAAATCCCGCCGACTGCACGCACGCTTCTTGACCATGGCGTCCTTCCAGTGACCTATAATGCGCGCGATTCTACAGCAGCCCGCGGCAACGCGTCTAACGGAGCAGGCTCGCGAGGCCGGCGGGCGCCGACAGGAGCCGAAGCGATGACGAACCGAACGCGTGGAGGGGGCGCGCTGTCGCGCCGGTCGTTTCTGGAGGTGACAGCCGCGGCGCCGCTGGCGATGGCCGCCGCGGCACGGGTCCGGGCCGACTCCGCGATCCCGATTGCCCTGCAGCTCTACTCGCTGCGCGGCGACTGCCAGGCGGACTTCGACGCCTGCCTCGACGCGGTGTCCAGGATGGGATTCACGGGCGTGGAGTTCGCCGGCTACTTCGGGTACGCCGGCCGGGGGGCCGAACTCCGCAAGCGGCTCGACGGCCTCGGCCTGAAGGCCGCCGGTACGCACATCGGCGCCGACCAGCTGCAGGGCGACGCGCTGAAGCAGGCCATCGAGTTCCACCAGGCGATCGGGTGCCGCTTCCTGGTGGTTCCCAGCAGCCGCGACTTCACCGACCCCGAGAAGAGCAAGGCGCTCGCGGAGACGTTCAACCGGGCGGCCGAGCAGCTGGCGCCGCTGGGGATGGCGTGCGGGTACCACAACCACACGGCCGAGTTCAAGACCGACGGCGGCAAGACGTTCTGGGACCTCTTCGCGGAGCGGACGAAGAAGGAGGTCATCCTGCAGCAGGACTGCGGCTGGACCTTCGCCGCCGGGCACGACCCGGTGGCCTACGTGAAGAAATACCCCGGGCGGTCGCGGACCGTGCACTTCAAGCCGACCGTCCGCGAGGGGGACGCGGGGAAGAAGCCGATCCTGGCGCTCGACTCCGTGCCGTGGCGGCAGGTGTACGATGCGTGCCGGTCGGACGGCGGCACCGAGTGGATCGTGCTCGAGCAGGAGCTGTACCCCGACGGCAAGACGCCGGCCGAGTGCGTGAAGGAGTCGTTCGCCGGGCTGAAGAGGGTGATCGCGTAGGATTCAGGATTCGGGAATCAGGAGTCGGGATTCAGGGCAGACGCCCCCGAAGGAGTGGGACATGCAAGCGAGCGAAACGCGGAACACGTCGATCGTCGCCCTGATGGCGGTCTTCGGCCTGGCGATCTGCTTCGTCATCGTGGGGGCCATCTCGGTCGAATACCAGGCGGCGCTGAACATCGAGAACATCGGGAACCTGACCTTCGCGCTCTTCCTCACGAGCGCCATCGTGCAGCTCGTCATCGGGCCGTCGGTCGACCGCTTCGGCTACAAGCCGGTCGCGCTGGTCGGCTTCGCGGTGGCGGCGTTGAGCATGATCCTGCTACGCGTGGCGGGGAGCTACGAGATGGCCATCCTCGCGTGCATCCTGACGGGGGTGGGCGCGATGTGCCTCAACACCGTGGGCAATACGCTGATCCCGGTCGTCCTGTTCGGGGGCAAGGACCCGGCGCGGGCGAGCAACTTCGGCAACGGGTTCTTCGGCCTGGGGCTGGTGGTGACGCCGCTGGTCTTCTCGCTGGTGAACTACCGGGCCGGGCTGGTCCTGCTGGCGGCGCTCTTCCTCATCGGCTTCGTGATGGCGATGGGGACCCGGTTCCCGATGGTCTCGACGGGATACCAGTTCTCGGAGGCGTTCGCGCTGCTGCGTCATCCGGCGGTGATCGTGGCGGCCCTGGCGCTGTTCTGCTACATCGCGCTCGAGTCGAGCATGACGACCTGGAGCAAGCCGTACATGACGGAGATCCTGGGCGGCGCGGCGAACCCGTCGGCGGCCCGGAACGCCGGCCTGGTGCTCAGCCTGTTCGGCGTCGCCATGATGATCGGCCGCTTCATCACCTCGGCGATCAAGGGCCTGACGAAGATCGGGGTGACGCTCATCGCCGCCGCGGCGCTGGTGGCAGTGGGCACGATCCTGGTGATGATCGTGACCTCGTCGGCGACGCTCGCCAGCGTGGCGGTCGTCCTCACCGGCCTGGTCTTCGCGCCCATCTTCCCCACGATCGTCGGGGTGACGTTCGCGAAGTTCGAGCCGCGGCTGTACGGCAGCATCTTCGGCATCATCTTCGCGGTTGGCCTGCTGGGCGGCACCTTCGTGCCGCAGATCGTCGGCAGCCTGAGCGCCGGCGCCACCGTGCAGCAGAGCCTGCAGATCGTCGCCGGCATGGCGGCGGCGCTGTTCGTGATTGTTCTTTTCCTGAAGGTGGGCGCGCGGCAGGCTGGAACGCCGGCGGTTACGCGCTGACCCATCGATCGAGAATCGGGATTCGGGATTGAACCGGGGGGCGGCCCTCGCGGCCGCCCGCTCGAGACATCATCATGAACACCTCTTTGCGATACGGGTTCGTCGGGGCCGGGTTCGTGGCGAAGTTCCACCTCCTGGCCCTGAAGCAGGTGCGCGGGATCGAGGTCACGGGCGTCTCGGCGGCGGCGGGGGCGCCGGAGCTGGCCTCGCTCGCCCGCGAGTGGATGGTGGGCGACGCCGTCGTCTACAACAGCGTCGCCGAGATGGCCCGGCACGTGGACGTGATCGCCGTGTTCGCGCCCAACTTCGCGCGCATCTCGATCGTCGAGGCGATCGTGGAGGCGGTGAAGGCGGGCGCCGCCCTGAAAGGCGTCATCTGCGAGAAGCCGCTGGGCCGCACGGTGGCCGAGGCGCGGCGCCTGGTGGACCTGGCGGCCTCGGTGAACCTGCGGACCGCCTACTTCGAGAACCAGATCTTCATGAAGCCCATCACGGCGCAGCTGGCCCAGCTCGAGCCGGTGCAGCGCCGCATGGGGCCCCTCTCGCTCTCGCGCTCGTCCGAGGAGCACGGCGGCCCCCACGAGGCCTGGTTCTGGGACCCGGTGCGGCAGGGCGGCGGGGTGCTGAACGACATGGGCTGCCACAGCATCGCGGTCGGCCGGCACGTGCTCACGCCGATCGGCAAGCCCGTCACCTTCCTCGAGCCGGTCGAGGTCAACGCCGAGGTCGCGCTCCTCAAGTGGGGCCAGCGGGAGTGGCGCGAGAAGCTGCTCCGCGACCGGAACGTCGATTACGCCAAGGCGCCGGCCGAGGACTTCGCCACCGGCGTCGTCACCTACCGCAACCCCGAGACGGGGCAGCGGGTGAAGGCGCAGTTCACCAACTCGTGGATGTTCGAGAAGCAGGGGCTGCGGCTGTTCATGGACGGGACGGGGCCGGGCTACGCGTTCGAGGTGAACACGCTGGTCTCGCCGCTCTCGATCTTCATCGGCGACGCGGCCGCCGAGGCGGTCAAGGACGCGGAGCTGGCGCTCGAGAAGTCCACCGCCTCGCGGGGCCTGCTCGCCGTGCAGGTGAACGAGGCCGACCTCTACGGCTACACCGACGAGAACGCCGAGGCCCGCGACGCCTTCGGCGCCGGGCGCGACGGCTTCCTCAACTGGGGATACGGGCTCGAGGTGACGCGGCTGGTGATGGCCGCCTACCTCTCGGCCGAGCGGAAGCGGGTAATCGATCTCACCGACCCGGCCACGCAGAAGGAGCTGGAAACCTACGTCCCGCTCATCGCGCAGGGGCGCGGAGCGGATCAGCTGTACTGAGGGTGCCCACGTTCAAACGCAGAGGCGCAGAGGCGCGGAGACGTCGGAGAGGACCAGTTCCAAAAGAGAACGGCGAGCACGGAACCCGTTCCGTGCTCGCCGTTCTTTCGTACCCTGAGCCTTGAGCCTTGAGCCCGGAGCCTACTTCGTCAGGTCCTTGATCCGGATGTTCCGGAACTTCACCACCGCCCCGTGGCTGAGGAAGCCGATGTGCCCCGTCTTCCGCTGCAGCCCCGGGTGGTCCTTGTGGTCCATCGTCCCGTTCTTCGTGGCCTCGACCAGGTCGCCGTCCACGATGACCTGACCGTTGACCGTGATCCGGATCTTCGATCCCTGGATGAAGATCTCCTCGGTGTTCCACTCCCCGACCGGCTTCAACGCCCCGCGCTTGGCAGGAATGATGCCGTAGACCGAGCCGTGATACTGGTACGGCTGCAGCTTGGCGTACACCGGGGCGTCGTTGTCGAGGATCTGGATCTCCATCCCCACGTAGGCCGCGTCTCCCTCGGGCGGCGTGCGGATGCCGACGCCGCTGTTGGCGCCCGGGGTCAGCTGGAACTCGAAGCGGAACACGAAGTCGCCGTACTCCTTGGCGGTGTAGATGTTCTTCGTGTCGGGAGCCTTCGGGTCGAAGACCAGCATGCCGTTCTCGACCTTGTAGCCGGTCTTGTTCCCGATCCATTGATCGAGGTTGGTTCCGTCGAACAGCGCGACGAACCCCTCGGCCTTCTCCTCGGGCGTGATCCCCTGCGATGCCTCGGCGCCGATCTCACGGACGTAGATGTCGCGGAACTGCAGGTCGGTGCCGTGGGCCTGGAGCTCGATCGGGCCGCGCGCGAAGATCGGCTGCGAGCGATCCCAGTAGTTCTCCATGGTCACGTTGTCCACCACCTTGACGCCGTTCAGGAAGACCGTCACCTTCTCGCCGATCATGACGATCCGGAAGGTGTTCCACTCGCCCACCGGGTTGTCGGCGAAGACGAGCGGCTTGCTCGGGTTCTTCTGGTTGTTGTAGAGGCCGCCCGAACCGACCTGCGCCCCGACGTCGACCCGGGCCGGATCCCAGATCTGGACCTGCGGCGTGCCGCGCAGGTAGATGCCGCTGTCGCCGTCTTTGGTGATGCGCCAGTCGACGAGCATCTCGAAGTCGCCGTACTCCTTGACGGTGCAGAGGTTGTCGCCGCTGCCGTTGAAGACGATCATGCCGCTGCGGACGCCCCAGTTCTCGCGCATCTTCGCGTCGGCCGCCGGCTGCCTGGCGGCCAGGTCCTGCGGCGACATCTTGGCGCGCACGATCGGGTTCTCCACCAGCCCCTGCCAGCCCGTCAGGTCCGTGCCGTTGAAGATCGGCACGAACCCCTCGTCGGGCGGCATCGCGGCCAGGTACCGCTTGATGTTCTCCTTGTCGTAGTCGCTCTCGCCGCCGGTCAGCACCTGGATCACCCGCTCGAGGGCGTTCCGCACGAGCTTTCCGGTGAGGCCGTTCTTCTCGCCCGCGGCCGGCAGCGCGATGGTCATCACCGCGCCGGCGGCGTCGTTGGCCACCTCGGCGTCGTCCATCAGCGAGGAGGCCACGAGGAACGCCTGGAACGTCTTGGTGCGCTGCAGCGACCGGATGATCATCCGCCGCTCGTTGGCCGACTTCGCCAGCGGCAGCACGCGCCGCAGCTGCAGCACCTTCTGCTCGTCGGGCAGCGACGACATGCCGATCTGCCGCACGAACCCGCCGAACGCCATGTCGCGGTAGGCGGGTTCGCCGGCCGAAACGATGGCGAAGAGCCTGTCGGCCGCCTCGGGCCCGCGCCACTGCACGAGCGCCCGGAAGGCCGCCCCCTTCGTGTCGCCCGACCCGCCCTCGAAGCGCGAGACCACCGCGTCGAGCGCCTCCTTGCCGCCCACCTGGGGCAGCACCTCGAGGAGGCGTTCGGGATGCACCGCGCCGTCCATCGCCGCGATGATCGGCCTGGCACGGGCCTCCTCGGGCGTCACCTGCTCGGCCGACGCCACGACCGCCCGCTGGGCGTCGCGCGCCAGCTGCGCATCGGGCGCGGCGTCGACGAGCTTCAGGAGCGCCGGCAGGTCGCCCGGCCCGGCCACGCCGGCCAGCGCGCCGTAGGCGGCGGCCCTCACCTCGGGGTTTGCGTCCGAGGCGAGCGGCAGCACCTGCGCCGCGAAGCGGCTTCCGCCCCGGGCCCCGAGCACGCGGACCGCGGCGGCCTTCTGGGCCGGCTCACCCGACTGCAGCAGCGGCACGAGCGGGTCGAGCGCCTTGGCGTCGGTCGTCCAGAGCAGGATGTCGGCCACGTGCTGGGCGTCGGCGGCCGAGCGGCTCTTCAGCAGGCCGACCAGCGCCTCGTTGGCCGCCGGCCCCTCCATCAGGGCAAGCCCCTCGGCGGCGGCCAGCGCCACCGCCGGATCGGCCGAGGCCAGCGACGCGCGGATGAACGGGAGCGAGCGGCGGTCGCCCTGCCGGCCGAGCATCGCGACGATCTCGGCGCGGCGGACCGGGTCGACCTTCTCGGCCTTCGCCACCCACTGGTTGACCGCGACCGCGCTCCTGATCTTCTCGGCGCGGGCCAGCGCCGCGTGCCTGTAACTCACGTCGGCATGGTCGACCGCCGCGATCAGCTCGGGCAGCGCGCGCGGGCCGCGGACGTCGGCGAGGATGGCGAGCGCGGCCGCCCGGGTACCGAGCAGGCCCGGGGCGTCGGTGTTCCGCATCACCAGCCGGCACACCTTTTCAGCGGTCGAGGCGTTGCCGGTCTGGCCAAGGCGCGCCGCGTAGTTCAGCAGCGAGCCGATGGCGTTGCCCGGCTCGTACTTGAAGCCAGCCTTCGTCGCCGCCCCGGTGAGGGCGTCGAACGATCGCGGGCTGGCCAGGCGGGCCAGGGCGGCGAGCGCCGGGCGGCGCATGGCGGGATCGGGATCGGCGGCGAAGGCGAGCAGCTTCTGGTTCGCTTCGACCGCGCCCAGCTCGCCGATCGCCTTGACGATCGTGATCCGCGCCGGGCCCTGGGCCTTGTCGAGCGCGGCGGCCAGCGCCGTGCGCGCGAGGGGACCCTTCACGGTCAGCAGCAGCTGCGTGGCGGGCTCGACCGTCGCCGCGTCGGCGAGCAGCGGCGAGGCGGCCTTGACCGCGGCCTCGCGGCCGACCACGCGGAGCTGGCTGAGCAGGAAGGTCTTCACCTCGACGTCGGTTGCCGAGCCGAGCGCGGTGACCAGGGCGCGTTCGGCGACGGCGCGCTTCGGCTCGTTGCCGGCGCGGGCGGCGTGGACCGCCATCGCGTTGACGGCGTAGCGGACGGCGGTGTCGTCGCCGGAGCCGGCAGGGGCAAGTCGGCGGGTGAACTCGGCCAGGCCGGGTTCGCCCAGGGCAATCATCTGATCGGCCAGCTTGTCGCGGTCTTCGCCGCTGCCGGCCGGAAACAGGGCCAGGATGTCGGCCACCTTGGTCGCCAGCGTCCGGTTGTCCTGCGCCCACGCGGGCGCGGGCGCCAGGACCGCGAGCAGCACCAGGGAGGCCAGCGCCGTGCGGGCGCATGTCCAACGTGCGTTCTTCATCGTCTGCTCCTCGTCGCTCTGCTGAACGGAGGGCCGAAGCCGTGCGGGACTCCGCAGGGCTGGAGCCCTGCGCTACTAGATGATCCAGGGCGCGCGCATCGGCTGATCGATCAGCCGGTTCGCGGCCTCGTCGTCGCGGAAGCGCTGCGCCTCGGGATCGAAGTGCAGCGTGCGCCCGAGGCGCACCGCGAGGATGCCCAGGTTCACCAGCGTGCAGGAGCGGTGGCCGTTCATCTCGTTGAGCGCGAACTTGCGCCGCGTGCGGACCGAGTCGGAGAAGGTGCCGACCTGCGGCTCGGGATCCGGCAGCGACGCGACGATCTTCTCGATGTTGGGAATGTCGGAGCGGAAGCCGCGGAACAGCTTCCCCTTCGGGCCGCTGATGTAGGCCGCCTCGGTGTCGCGGTTCTCGCCGTCGAGGATGATCTTGCAGCCGTCCGCGTAGGTGTACTCGATGCGGCGCCACGTCCCGGCCGCGTCGTAGTGCTGCTGCGGCGCGTCCACGTCCACGCGGATCGGGCTCGTCTCGTCCTTCTCCAGCATGTACTGCACCGGGTCGAGGTAGTGCTGCCCCATGTCGCCGAGGCCGCCGCCGTCGTAGTCCCAGTAGCCGCGGAAGTTGGCGTGGACCCGGTGCGGGTGGTACGGCTTGTAGGGCGCCGGCCCCAGCCACATCTCGTAGTCCAGCTCGGGGGGAACCTGCTGCGGCGTCAGGTCGGTGCGTCCGCTCCAGTAGAACTTCCAGTCGTAGCCGGTGACGCCGCTGACCGTGACGGTGAGCGGCCACCCGAAGACCCGGTTCTGGATCAGCTTCTTCAGCGGCTTCACGTCGGTGCCGAGGCCGTAGAAGGTGTCCTTGAAGCGGAACCAGGTGTTGAGGCGGAACATCCGGCCGTGCCTGTTGACCTCGTCGATCACCCGCAGGCCCTCGCCGATCGTCCGCGTCATCGGCTTCTCGCACCAGATGTCCTTGCCGGCGCGCGCGGCCTCGATCGCGATCAGCCCGTGCCAGTGCGGCGGCGTCGCCACGTGGACGACGTCGATGTCGGGCCGCTGCAGCACCTCACGGTAGTCGGAGTAGCCCTTGGCGTCGGGCCCCGACATGGAGAGAGCCTTCTCGAGGTGCGTGCGGTCCACGTCGCAGACGGCAAGCACCCGGGTGCCCTCGTAGGGAATGTGGTTTCGGCCCATCCCGCCCACGCCGATGATGGCCTTGGTCAGCTGGTCGCTTGGCGCGATGAAGCCCGTCCCCCCCAGCACGTGCCGGGGAACAATCATGAAGCCGGCCGTGGCGGCGGTGGCCTGCTTGAGGAACCGCCGCCGGTTGGTCTTGTGCATGTTCTCTCCCATGGGGCCGCTCGAACCGCGCGGCCCGCGTCTTCCCCCTTCTACCCTCTCCCTTGCCCTTCAGCTCAGGACTCGTTCAGCGCCCGCCGGCGCCGAACGAGCCCCTCCTTCAGTACCCTGCTACAGGCTCCAGCCCTGGCGATAGTGATGCTGGACGTACTCGTTCGCCTCGGGAACGTTGGTAACCTTCATGTTCGGCCCGTCCCACAGCAGCTTCTGCCCGGGGAACATCACGCCCAGGTTGCCGAGGAGCACCGCCTCGGTGAAGGGACCCGAGTAGTCGAAGTTGCTGGTGGGCTTCGGCGTCTTTCCCTTGATGGCGTCGATCCAGTTTTCCTCGTGCGTGCCCGGGACGCGCGCCAGCGTCTTCTTGGGCCTCTTGTAGGCCTGCATCCTCGACTCGGGAATCAGGCGCGGGCCCTCGGAGTAGGTCTCCGACATCAGCTTGCCCTTGTCGCCGATGAAGATCGTGCCGCTCTCCGGCAGCCGGCGGTCGGGCTCCAGCTCGGCGGGGCGCTCGGGCAGCAGTCCGCCGTCGTACCAGGTCAGCTTCACCTCCGGGAGGTCCTTCGAGCGGGCCGGGAAGGTGTAGCGCACGATCTCGGCGGGCGGGAAGCTGTCCTTGTACTCCACGCGGCGGCTCCCGGGGGATCCGTCGGGCCGGGTGACCGGCTGCACGATGTAGGCGACGGTCGTCTGGACGCTGGTCGGGTAGCCAAGCTTCAGGACGGTGTAGGCGGCGTCCATGACGTGGCAGGCCATGTCGCCCAGCGCGCCGGCCCCGTAGTCCATCCACGAGCGCCAGTAGAACGGGTGATACGCCGAGTGGTACGGCCGCTCGGGCGCGGGCCCCAGGAACAGGTCCCAGTCGAGCCCCTCGGGAACGGGCTGCCCCTCGGCCGGGGCGGGCATCCCCTGCGGCCAGATCGGGCGGTTGGTCCAGCAGTGCACCTCGCGCACCTTCCCGATGGCGCCGTCCTCGATCCACTCCTGGATCAGGCGAACGCCCTCGCCCGAGTGCCCCTGGTTGCCCATCTGGGTGACGACCTTGTACTTCCGCGCCGCCTCGGTGAGCGCGCGCGCCTCGGAGATCGTCCGGGTGAGCGGCTTCTGCACGTAGACGTGCTTGCCCAGCTGCATCGCCGCCATCGCCACCACCGCGTGCGAGTGGTCGGGCGTGGCGACGATGACCGCGTCGATGTCCTTCTGCTGGTCGAGCATCACCCGGAAATCCTTGTACCGCTTCGCGTTCGGGAACTTCTCGAGGATCTTCGACCGCTCGAGGGCCCTGACCGCCCTGGCGCTCTCGTCCACGTCGCACAGCGCGACGATGTTCTCTTTCCCGCAGTTGTTGGTGTTGGCCGTGCCCATCCCGTGCGCGTAGCCGACAGTGGCGATGTTCAGCGTGTCGCTCGGCGCCTGGTAGCCCGGCCCCCCCAGCACGCGGCGCGGTACGATCATGACCCCGGCGGCGGCGGCAAACCCGCCCAGCAACCCCCGGCGCGAGATGACGCTACGACCCTTGTTCTGCTCGTCCATGTTGGCTCTCCGCTTCAACGGTTCCTGATCGGATGAATGAGGCAGTCCTTCACCATCGAGGTATCAGGCGGGCATTCTACCTCTCCCGCCGCCGTTTCTTCGCCCTTTCGCTCGGGGGGTGACTTGGGCTTACCTGGGGGCGGATGGTCCCAAGGCAGGTTCCCACAACTCTATCGCGCCGTTCGAGAGGTTGGCAACGTCGCGGGGTCGCGGAGGGCGACCCTGCGCTATGCTGTACCGCCGCGGCCGCCACGGGACGCGTCCGCCGGACTGGAGGAATCAGATGAGAAGGGCTGCGATGTCGCTGCTGGTCGTGTTGGCGGGTGCGTGGTTCGCCGCGGGGGCGGCGCAGGCCCAGACCGCCGACGAGGTCGTCGAGAAGCACCTGGCGGCCATCGGCGGCCGCGCGGCGCTTCAGAAGCTCCAGAACCGGGTCGCGACGGGCACGATATCCGTCACGGTGCAGGGGACGCCGCTCAGCGGGGCGGTCGAGGTCTACTCGGCCGTGCCGAACAAGAGCCGCATGTCGTTCCGGATGGACCTCAGCGCCATGGGCGCCGGCGAGATCGTCGTGGACCAGCGGTGCGATGGCAAGACCGGGTGGGCGAGCAACAGCTTCCAGGGCGACCGCGACCTCGCCGGCAGCCAGCTCCAGACGATGCTGAACGAGTACTTCCCCACCCCGCTGCTCGGCTACAAGGAACGCGGGGCCAAGATCGAGCTGCTGGGCAAGGAGACGGTCGGCACGCGGCCGGCCCTGGTGATTCTCTTCACGCCCACCTCCGGCTTCCCCACCAAGTACTACTTCGACGCCGAGACGTTCCTCGACCTCCAGCAGGTAACCAGGCAGGACGTGCCGGAAGCGGGCGGCGAGGTCGAGTCGAGGGTGCTGGCCGATGACTTCCGGACGGTGGACGGGGTCAAGATCCCCTTCGCGATCAAGATCGCCAACAGCATGCAGGACGTGTCGATCACGCTCGACAAGGTCGAGCACAACAAGGCGATCGACGAGGCGATGTTCAGCAAGCCGACGAAGTGAGCACTTGGTCTTCAGCCACGCTGCACGCGGTCGAACCCGCGTGACAGCGTGGCCCGAAGCCGAACGACTCAGCTCATAACCAACCAGTAACTAATGACTAATAGCTAATAACTAATAACTAACAACTAACAACTAACAACTAACAACCAACAACTCCCGCGTCAGTCTCCGATCCCCATCTCCTTCAGCAGGAACCCCGCCTTCCCGACCTTCTCGGTCACCCACAGCACGTAGCGGATGTCCACGGCGATCGAGCGGCTGTACGCCTCGTTCCAGGCATAGTCGTTGATGGTCGCGGCCCACGCGCGGTCGAAGTTCACGCCGACCAGCTCGCCCCTGGCATTCATCAGCGCGCTGCCCGAGTTGCCGCCCGTCGTATCGAGGTTGTAGAGCAGGCCGACGGGCAGCTGGTTGGTCTTCGGCAGCCGGTAGCGGCCGAAGTCGCGCGCCTTCGCCAGCTCGCGGACCACCTGGGGGGTGTCGTACGGCGCCTGGTCTCTCGTCTTCTCGATCACGCCGTCCAGCGTGGTGTGGGGCTTGTGGACGACCGCGTCGGCGGGCGAGTAGCCCCGGATGCGCCCGTAGGTGAAGCGGAGCGTGCTGTTCGCGTCGGGAACGAAGTCCTTCTTCAGGTACTGCTGCCGGGCGTCGAGGAGCAGCGCCGACAGCCTGTTCAGCTCGGCGGTGCGTCGCTGGCGCACGTCGCGCAGTTCCTGCTGGAGCGGGGCCAGGTCCCGCGCCAGGGCGATGAAGGGATCGGTTGACCGGGCGACGGCGTCGGGCCCCTCCTTCATGGCGGCCGTCATCGCCGCCTGCGACTTGATGGTCGCGGCGGCCACGGCCGCCTCGACGTGGCGCCTGACGTTCTCCTCGGAGAAGTCGCCCCCGAGCCGCTGGTCGATCGGCGCGATCCGCTGCCCCTCGGGCAGCGCCCCGGCCATGGCCGCGATCTTCCGGAGGAAGAGCACCTCGGCCGGCTCGTGGTAGGTGGCGAAGGGGTTCGAGGCGCCCCGCCCGGGCGGGGCCGCAGCGGGCTCGCCGGCGCCCGCCGCGACGACGTTCGAGGCCGCACGGAGGAGCGCGGACATCGACACGAGGTTGTCGAGCACCATCTCGTACTGGAAGCGTGCCGCCATCCCGTCGTAGATGCGCGCCGTGTCGGCCAGCACCGTTCCGTAGGCGGCGCGGCGGCCGGGATCGGCCTCGATGAACTTCTCGAGGGCCGCCTCCTCGTTCCGGCGCGCGGCGGTCAGCCCCAGCTTGCGCATGCCATCGAGCTTCCCGCGGTAGTTCTTCATCGTGTTCGCCAGGCCCTTGATCCGCGAGTCGAACTTCAGCGCGATCGCCCGGTCGCCCTTCCCCAGCTCCTCGAGGGTCTGGATCTGCCACTGGTTGAGGTCGGCCACCCACGGCATCCGGTGGTTCTCCTCGTAGGCGAGGTAGTAGGAGCTCTGGTGACGGTAGGTGCGCCCCGGGTAGCCGAGGATGAAGACGAAGTCCTCCTCGTTCACGCCGTTCGGGTTCACCTTCAGGAAGCGCCGCGGGTGGAACGGGACGTTGGTGGCCGAGTGATCGGCCGGGCGGCCGTCCTTGTCGGCGTAGGCGCGAACGAACGAGAAGTCGCCCGTGTGCCGGGGCCAGACCCAGTTGTCGTCCTCGCCGCCGAACTCGCCGATCGACCGTGGCGGGACGTAAACCAGTCTCACGTCGCGGTAGGTGGTCGAGATGAACATCAGGTACGACTGGCCCGGCAGCATCTCGGAGATGCTGATGGTCTTGCCGGGGAGCTTCGCCTGGGCCTCCTTGGTCAGCTCGGCGATGCGGCCGTCGATCGCCTTGGCCCGCGCCAGCGGGTCCATGCCGGGCTGAACGGCTGCGAGCACCTGCGAGGACACGTCGCGCATCTCCTCGGTGATGCGGGCGGTCATGCCGCGGGCGGGGATCTCGTCGCCGCGCGTGGGGGCCAGGAAGCCATGGGTCAGGTAGTCGTGCTCGACCGAGCTGGCCGCCGAGACCGCCCCGAACACGCAGTGGTGATTGGTGATGATGAGGCCGTCGGGCGAAACGAACGAGGCGCTGCAGCCGCCGAGGTGCACGATCGCCTCGATCAGGCTGGTGCCGCCCCCCTGCGGGTTGTAGATCTCCGACACCGGGATCTGCAGCCCCTTGGCCTTCAGGTTCAGCTTCGACAGCTCGGTGATCGGGTACATCCCCTCGTCACCCGTTGCCGGGCGGAGGAGCAGGGCGAGCAGGATGGCGAGAACGGCAGTCACGCGTCGCGGCATGAAGACTCCTCGAAACGGGTTGCAGCGTGTAGCTTACGTGAAAACGCGCGAGCGAAGGCCGACCCCGGCGGACATTCTTCCTTGTGCATTTTGCATTCAGGCCGCGATTTTCAGCGGCCTGCTAGTCGTTCCAGAACGAGGGCCCGTACTGGATCCGGCCGGCCCGCACACCGGGCCGGTTGCCGTCGCGCTCGGACAGCAGTTCGACGCAGAACGGCAGGTGACCGGACTTGCGGGGCTCGAGCCGATGGGTCCACGTGTGCCAGCCGTCCCTTTTCAGCTCGAGCCGCCCGGCGACGCGCCCGTCCAGGCGCACGGTCACCGCCGCCCGGCTCGTCGTCGCGGCGTCCTTCCTGGCCGTGACCCTCAGGGTGCGGGCGCTCGCCGGGAGATAGGTCACCGCGTAGCGGGCACCCCAGCGAAAGGCCTCTCCGTTCTCGCGCCTCACTCCTGAAAGGCCGAACTCGAGCCTTTGCGTGGCGTCATCCGAGGGATTGGTGGGATCCAGGATTGCCTGCTTGAAGCTCCACGAAGCCGCATCCAGCACCCGGCCGTTCACGTCGAACAGCAGCAGCACATCGAAGTACGGCCGCTTCCAGTCCGCGTTGTTCCAGGAATGGAACGTGAAGGTCCGCGGCCGCGCGGCGCCCGCGTCGATCTCGAAGATCGACCGGCCGGGCAGCGACGCCGCCGGCACCCCGGCCAGGGTGGCGATGGTGGCCGGAAGGTCGGTGATCGAGGTCGGCGCCTGCGACGTCCGAAGCGGTCCTTCCGCACCGGGAGGCTTCACGGCCAGGAGCGGCGCCGCCGCGGTCGCGATCTGGTAGAGCCGCCCCGCCGGGGTGATGACGTCTTCCAGCGGGTGGTGGCGCCGCCGCGGACTGAACCCGTGATCCGCCGTCAGCAGGATTGCGCTGCGGTCGTAGACGCCAAGCGCACGGAGCCGATCGAGCAGCCGCTGCACGTACGTCAGCACGCACGCCCCCTGCCCGGAGTACGACGCCCAGGTGAACCGCTGCCCGTCGAGAGGCGCGCAGCTCGCGTCGAGCACGACCGGCGGGTGCGGCGGCAGCACGTGCATGAACAGGTACACGGGCTCGTCCAGGGCGACCGTCAGGCGCGAGGTGAAGTGGTCGAGGAACAACAGGTGGCTGCTGTGCCGGACCTGCCTCTTCGCCAGACCCGTGACCTGTTGGAGCACCCAGCGCCCCTCGTTGTAGATCCGGCGCTTGAGGGCGGTCGGCGCGTGCCGGAACAGCGTCAGGTCGAGCACCTGCGCGGAAACGAACCGCTCGTACGTCTCGCGGTCGGCGTACGGGGTCGGAAGGTCGTAGCGGACCGGCCTGCTGGAAGCGGGCGGCTGCTCACCGGTATGAAAAGTGGCCGAGTGGATCTGGTACCCGTGGTCCGCGAGCACGCGAAAGATCGACCTCTCCTGCCACACCCGATCGCTGAAGTCGTCGAAGGGAACCTCGTTCCGATAGGCCACCCCGGTCATCATCGCGGGCATGCTGGCGCGCGTCGTCCGGAACGCCCCGAGATGGTCCTCGAAGTAGACGAACCCGGGGAAGGCGCGGTCGAAGGCGGCCCGATCGCGCTGCATCGCCTCGGCGAAGATCTCCGAGGCAAACCCGTCGAGCACGAGGTGGATGACGTTGGTCTGCCGCGACAGCTCGAAGAGTCGCGCCGGGGGCTCGCTCCACCGCTTGACCTCCGGCGCCCCCTCGTCGCGGGACCGCCCGAGCAGTCCCGTCGTCCCGGCGAGAAGCACGACGAGCTGGAGGGCGAGAAGCGCCTGGCTCGCGACAGGCGCGACCCCGGACAGCCGCCGCGCGAAGACAACGGCCAGCACCAGCACGGCGGCCCACACGCCCAGTTCGTACGGTGTGCGCCAGGCAACGCTCTCGAAGTCGGGCGGCGCCCCGTAGAGGGGACCGAGATCGGGCACCAGCAGGTTGCCCTGGACCCAGAGCAGCAGCCCGACCGCGAAGAGGACCGCGACGTAGGACCGCAGCGCGCGGCGCGGGAGGAGCCAGACGCCGGCCGCAACGAGGAGCGCCGACAGGCCGGCCGCAACCGGGAGCCACGACGGCGCCAGGCTCCAGAAGCCGACGGCGAACTCGGTCTCGTTTCGGGAATAGGTGGTGAAGGGACCGAAGAGGAGCAGCTGGGCTGGCGCGAGCAGCACCGGGAACAACACGAGCCGCAACCGCTCCGCGCGTGTCGGCCAACCCCCTTGCCGGGGGCGTCGTTCATTCATCGGTCACCATTGTGCGTCCGGCGTCAACCCCCTTCGGCATCCGGTTCGGCCCTCGTCCGCCCTTCGCGGTCTCCGCTTCGCGCCTTCCGCTATACTGGCCGCTCCGCCCCGCCCCTTCGACATCCGGGAGGAACGACCATGCTGCCAAAGCGTCTTCCGACGCCGCTCCTGCTGATCCTCTGCGCGCTCGTCGCCCTGCCGGCCCGGGCGCAGGTCCAGGCCGGGAAGGCGGCCGGCCCTGCCACCAAGCCGCCCACGATCGACGAGCTGATCGAGCTGAAGAGCGTGGGAAGCGTCCGCATCTCCCCCGACGGTGCCTGCGTCGCCTACACGGTCAGCTCGACCGACTGGAAGCAGGACGCCTACGTGACGCAGATCTGGCTGGCCGACGTGAAGTCGGGCCGCATCCTGCAGCTGACGCGCGGCGAGAAGCCGGCGGGCAACCCGGCGTGGTCGCCCGACGGGGCATGGCTGGGCTTCACGAGCACCCGGGCCGGCGAAAAGAACCAGGTGTTCGCCATCCGCCCGGACGGGGGCGAGGCGGTGCAGTTGACCAACGCGGAGAACGGGGTCGGCGGGTACGAGTGGTCGCCCGACGGGAAGATGATCGCGTTCACCAGCAGCGACCGGGATGACAAGGCGGTCAAGGCGCGACGCGATCGCCTCGGCGACTTCGAGGTGGTGCGCAGAGAGTACGCGCACCAGCACCTGTGGACGATCGACGTGGCCGAAGCGATGCTCGCGCCGGCCGCGGGGACGGCCCGCACGAAGGGGCGCGACTTCAGCGTCGGCTCGTTCGCCTGGTCTCCCGACTCGAAGACGATTGCCTTCAGCGCGACGGTGAACCCCGACCTGATCAACGGCGCGACCGCCGACATCTACCTGCTCGGCCTCGATGGCAACCAGGTCCGCAAGCTCGTCGGCCAGCCCGGCCCGGACACCAACCCGCGCTGGTCACCCGGTGGCAGCAGCCTCGTTTTCTCGTCCGCGATGGGTAACCCGAAGCACTTTCACGCCAACAGCCGCCTGGCGGTCGTGCCGGCGGCGGGCGGCACCCCGCGCTCGATCACCGACGCCTTCGACGAACGGCCCGGCCTCATGGACTGGATGCCGGAGGGCGTCTACTTTGCCGCCTACCAACGCACCGCGGTCCACCTGTTCCGGGTGGACCCGGCTACGGGCCGGGTGACGCGAATCAGCCAGCCGGACGCCCCGATGCTCACTGGGGCGAGCTTCACGAAGGACGGCCGGACGCTCGGCTTCGCCGCCTCCTCCCCCACGACGTTGAGCGAGGTGTACGTCTCGGCGCTCGAGCCGTTCGCTCCGCGGCGCCTGACGTCGATGACCGAGCAGGCGAAGGGATGGACGCTCGGCCGCCGCGAGGTGATCTCGTGGCGCAGCAAGGACGGCACCGAGATCGAGGGGGTGCTGATCAAGCCGGCCGATTTCGACCCCGCGAAGAAGCGCCCGCTGCTCTGCATCATCCACGGGGGGCCGACCGGCATCGACCTCCCCACCATGATCGACACCCGAATCTACCCGTCGGACATCTGGGCGGCACGCGGTGCGCTCGTCCTCAAGATCAACTACCGCGGCAGCGCCGGCTACGGGGAGAAGTTCCGCCAGCTGAACGTCCGGAACCTGGGCGTCGGCGACGCGTGGGACGTGCTGTCGGGAGTCGAGCACCTCGTGAAGCTCGGGTGGGTGGACCCGGCGAAGGTGGGGTGCATGGGGTGGAGCCAGGGTGGCTACATCTCGGCGTTCCTCACAACCTCCAGCACGGCGTTCGCGGCCGTCTCGGTCGGCGCGGGCATCTCGAACTGGGCGACCTACTACTACAACACCGACATCACCCCCTTCACGATCCAGTATCTCGGCGCCGATCCCGCCGCCGACCCGGAGATCTACGCGAAGACGTCCCCGATGACCTACATCAAGCAGGCGAAGACGCCGACGCTCATCCAGCACGGCGAGCTGGATCGCCGGGTGCCGATCCCCAACGCCTACGAACTGCGTCAGGGGCTCGAGGATCGCGGGGTGAAGGTCGAGATGATCGTCTACAAGGGGTTCGGCCACGGGATCACCAAGCCTAAGGCGATGCGCGCCGCAACCGGGCACAACCTGGCCTGGTTCAACCACTACATCTTCGGCGACCCGCTGCCCGACCTGACGGCGCCGGAGGACGCCGTGGACGGGAAGTAGGGAATCAGCCAGGGATTCGACTATGAAGAGACTCGTACTGGCGGCCGCCATCCTGGCCGCGACGTTCGGCCCGCAGGCGGCGCAAGACCGGGACATCGAGCGGTGGGAGCGGCAGGCCCGGGCCGTCACCATCGTTCGCGACGACTGGGGCATCCCGCACGTGCGGGGGAAGACCGATGCCGACGCGGTCTTCGGCGTGATCTACGCGCAGGCCGAGGACGACTTCAACCGGGTCGAGACCAACTACCTCAACGCGCTGGGGCGGCTGGCCGAAGCCGAGGGCGAGTCGGCGATCTTCCGCGACCTGCGGATGAAACTGTTCGTCGATCCCGACCAGCTGAAGGCCTTGCACGCGGAGTGCCCGGCGTGGCTGCGGGCGCTGATGCAGGCCTGGGCCGACGGCCTCAACTACTACCTCCACACCCACCCGGAGGTGAAGCCAAGGGTCATCACGCGCTTCGAGCCGTGGATGGCGCTCAGCTTCACGGAGGGAAGCATCGGCGGCGACATCGAGCGGATCAACCTGTCCCGGCTCGAGGCGTTCTACGGACAGGAAGGCGCCGCGCGGCCAGCTCCAGGCAGCGGCGGTTCGGCGGCGGTTGGTGCGCAGGTCCCGGCAAACGACTTCGCCCGGCAGGAGCCGTCGGGCTCCAACGGCATCGCGATCGCGCCATCGAACACGGCGGAAGGCCGGGCGCTGCTGTTGATCAACCCCCACACCTCGTTCTTCTTCCGCGCGGAGGCGCAGATGACGAGCGCCGAAGGGCTCGACGCCTACGGCGCAATCACGTGGGGTCAGTTCTTCGTCTACCAGGGGTTCAACGACCGCGCCGGCTGGATGCACACGTCGAGCAGCGTGGACAACATCGACGAGTACCTCGAGACGATCGTGAAGAAGGGCGACCGGCTCTTCTACCGCTACGGCCCGTCCGAACGCCCGCTGGAGTCGCGGACGATCTCGATTCCCTACAGGACGGCGTCGGGCTTTTCGTCGCGCGCGTTCACCGTCTTCCGCACGCACCGCGGCCCCATCGTGCGCGAGGCGGAGGGGAAGTGGGTCAGCGTCCGGCTGATGGAGGAGCCCGTCAAGGCGCTGGTCCAGTCGTTCACCCGGACGAAGGCCCGCTCGCTCGAGGCGTTCCGCGACACGATGGCGCTGCACACCAACTCGTCGAACAACACGATCTACGCCGACGCGGACGGGAACATCGCCTACTTCCACGCGAACTTCGTCCCCGTCCGCGACCCCCGCGCCGACTGGACGCGCCCGGTGGACGGCAGCAACCCGGCCAACGACTGGCGCGGCGTGCACGCCGTCGACGAGACGCCGCTGGTGCTGAACCCCTCGACCGGCTGGCTCTACAACACCAACAACGCCCCCTGGTCGGCGGCGGGCCCGGCAAGCCCGAGGAAGGAGAGCTACCCGCGCTACGTGGACGCCGGCGGCGAGAACCCCCGCGGCCTGCACGCGATCCGGGTGCTCGAGGGCCGGAAGGACTTCACGCTCGATT
>Ga0116149_1002507_pt1 | contig 20113 bp, 16 predicted proteins | sample AD_UKC057_MetaG_FD_89787 | JGI IMG/M metagenome (GOLD analysis project Ga0116149, IMG submission 89787) | Active sludge microbial communities of municipal wastewater-treating anaerobic digesters from USA - AD_UKC057_MetaG | ecosystem: Engineered > Bioreactor > Anaerobic > Digestate | place: USA... | reverse complement strand
CGGTTTGGGCGACCCGCTTCGGGGCAGAAGGTGTTTATCGTCGTGGTTCAGACCCGGAACGGCTGGAAAGGCCAAAGCCGGGTTCACAACGCCATCGTTCCGCCACCGCCGATGTTGAAATCTCAGCAAGCGACTGAAACGGCAAGGGTTAAGAAACCGAAGCCCGCCGCCGCCCCAGCCTCCACCGCCGCCCACAAGACCGTTTCTTCTCCGTCCTTTCCAGTCATGTACAAGGGGAGTACATCGGAAGCCCGGCAGGAGCACACAGAAAATAAGCATGAGCCCCCTTTGAGCCTCCTTTGTACACCCGTTGTACACAGCCTAATGGGAGCGTTAGGCTGGCTGGGGCGGGTGGGGCGGGTTTGGGCGCGGGCCTGAGCCGGAAAGTAGGGATGGACGAGTCGCGGATGATGTAAAAGGACGTTTCAAGGCGGGAGGGAGTGGACGAGAACGTTCGGCATGTCCGGAGCGGACGACCGGGTGTTATCGCGCGCCTTGGTTTTTCGGCGAGATGGGGCCAAGGTTGGCGAAGACATTTCCCCTCCCGGGCGGAAGTTGCCAAAGGCGGCTGCTCGCGTCAGGGGTTCCTCTACGTTTTGAGTGGAATCAAGTGTGAGGCAAGCGGAGTTTGCCGGCCACCACGTAGTGCATGGGGATGAGGCAAACGGTGGAGCGGTAGCCGCGAGCCTTTCGTTTAACGGCGCTAAACACGCGGTTGAGCTCTTCCATAAAGGCGTGGGTCAGGCCCCACTTCCAATGGGCCAGGATTCCCGCCAGATGGTTCTGCACCAACGGCGCCACTTTGAGCATGGGACTAAATATCCACGCCTGGCTGCGTCACGCCCCTCAGCGCACCCAGCGGCACCGGGTCTTGATTTTGGGCGCGGAATGCTCCGAATGTCCGCCCGGAATTGGATTTGCGCGCCGGTGGCGGCTGATGTATAAACCTGCGTTTTATGTGGACAAGACTGATCCGGGCGCGGCTGGGCGGCAGCGCCCTCGTGTTGGCCGGCGCCAGATTGACACGGCGCGCAACTCTGCCGTTGATATTTTTGCTTCTGGCCGTTGTGGCTATTGGCTGCAAACCCTCCACCCCTCCCGCGCCGCCGGCGCCGCCGCCACCCGTCGAGACGGTTGCCCGCGTTCATTGGCTGGGCATGGACCGGCTTCTGGCGGAAACCAACGCTACCTTCCTGACCAATATCACCAGCCTGCCGGAGAGCAAACAGCTCGCGAAGCAAACGCTCGACCGGCTGGCAGTCGGGCTCCTGGCGACCAATAGCCCGCCGGGGACGAACCCGCCGCCCGCAGCCGCCGAAGGCGCCCCGTCCGCTCCGCTTACCGGCGTCGCGGCGCTGCTTCGCCCTTTGCTCGAGGATTTGTTTCGGCAGGAGTCCTACCTCGAAGTGCGCCACGCGACTAACCAGCCCGGCGAAATGGTCCTGGCCATTCGGCTGGACGACGAGCGCAGCGGCCGCTGGCAGACCAATCTCGCCGTCATCCTCCAATCCCGCACCGGCCACATCCCCGCCCTGGGGCAGGACGGCCGGAGCTGGCAGTTGCCGCTGGCCTCGCACCCTGCCGCCGCCGCGGATGACCGCTGCCTGACTTTCGGCCGCAGGCAGGACTGGGTGCTGATTGGGCTGGGGCCGGAGACCAACCTTTTCATGGCCGAACTGGCAGCTTTGATTGATCGGGACGGCCAGCCGTTTGCCCGGCAGCCCAAAGATTTCTGGCTCTATGCCAACCTGGACCCTCAGCGCACCCTCCGCGCGCTGGCCCTGGATTGGAGCTTGCCGCCGGGGCTGCCCAAAGTGACGGTGACCGCGATTGGCGACCGGGGGAACGTCCGCACCGCCGCGGCGCTGAATTTCCCGCAGCCGCTGCCCTTCAACCTCGAGCCGTGGAACATCCCCACCAACCTCCTGCATGAACCCATTGTCAGTTTTACCGCCATTCAGGGCCTCACGACCTGGCTGTCCGCCCTCCCGGTCTGGCGGAACCTGCAGCTCGGCTCCCCGCCCGGCCAGCTTTATTTCTGGGCTCAAAGCGGCGTGCCGTTCCTGAGCTACTGCGCCGCCACCCTCCCCGATTGCAGCAACCGCGTCACCCACGTCACCGATCTTCTCGTCAACCAGGCCAACGCCTGGCTGACCAATAACGGCCTTGGGCGGTTTGACCGGGCCACCAACTACCACGGCGTTAACTGGGCGGATCTGGCCATTGTTTCGCCCTATCTCAAAACCCGCACCCAGAATGGCGTCGAGTTTGCCTTCGCGGGCCTGGAATCCGATTTATACACCAACCGCCCGTCTCCCGCGGGGCTGCTCCAGCAAGTGTCGAGCATCACCAACCTGGTCGCTTACGACTGGGAGCTGACCGGCCCGCGCCTCGAGCAGTGGCTCTACGTGGGCCAACTGCTCCGCTTCGCGCTCTATAAGGCCCAGATTCCCCCCAAATCCGCCAGCTTTGCCTGGCTCTCCGCGCTCGAAACCCGCCTTGGCAACTGCGGAACGGTGGTCACGCGCACCGGCCCGGATCAGCTTTCGTTCCTGCGCAATTCCGGCATCGGCTTGAACTCCGCCGAACTGGATCTGCTGGCGGACTGGCTCGAATCGCCGCAGTTCCCCCGCGGCTTGCATACCTTCCTGGGCAAACCCACCCCGTTGCCGAAGAGAAAATCCGGCGCTTCGCCTCGCCCCAAAACCACTCCCCCGGCCCCGAAGGGCTGACGCTGGCCGGGACTTCGTTGCCGGGATCAGGACGGAAGGCGTCCCTCAAGCGCACGCTGTCAGGGAGATGGCATCGGCGGGGTACCGGAGCGCGCCGCCGGGTTCAGTCTCGCTGGCATTCTCCCCGCGCGGCCAGTTGGACGATCCCAGCCTCGTTTCGAGATGCGGAAACTTCATGCGCGGGCGTCAAGGGGCGGATAAGGGTCGTTCCGTAGGCCGGCAGCGTGTAGGAGGCGAAATAGCCGCCCACGAAGCCTTCCGGCGGGGGGACGCGCCGCTTGATTTGGCATCGGCGCACCGGGCCATAAACCCGGCTGTCCTCACTCTGGAGCCGGTTGTCTCCCAACAGGAAATACTCCTTGTCTCCCAGCGCGAATGCCGCCCCGCGCCGCGCCTGCGTGACGGGGCAAGTGTAGGTGTGCTTTGGTAAATACGGTTCCACCAGCAACTGCTGGTTGATAAAGACGCAGCCGCGCCAAAGCTGCACGGTTTCTCCGGGCAACCCGATAACCCGCTTGATCGCGCAGCCCGCCCGGCCATCGTCCAGGAGGACGACGTCGCCGCGCTCCAGCGGGGTCGTAATGGGTGCGCCGTAGAGATGCGCCCCCGACGGGTAAGCCGGCGCCATGCTCGCGCCTTCCACCACGTAAATCGAGCCGATCAGCAACCGCCCGGCGCCGGTGCCCAGCAGCACCGCGAGGGCGCTCGCCGCCAGCAAACGGCAGGGCTGACGGCGCATCAGCGACCGCATCCATCCCCCAACCGATGCCCTTTTGCGGGACGCTGTCTCGTAATGGGTCAGCCCGCGCCGCCCGCCCGCCCGCAGAGTTTCGGCGGAGACAGCCGGTGACCCGGGCGGCTGAGGCCGCCAGTTCAGGTGCATGGCCGCCTAAGCTGCAGGTTTCCTGCCATTTTACGCCTTGCCCCGCTTCTCCCTTCTGGCGGCCGGGGAGAAAGGGCGCCCGGCGGTCGGGCGGACAGGGGGCCTGGGGCGGGATTTGCGGAAGACTACTCCGAATCCGGGTAGGAGCCGAGCACCCTGACGTAGCTGCAATGCTCTCCCAGGAGCGCCACCGCCTTGCTCAACCGGCGGTCCTGCAAGTGCCCCTCGCAATCCACGAAGAAGATGTATTCCCAGGCCTTGCGCTTGCTCGGGCGGGACTCGATTTTCGTCATGTTGATGCGGTAGCGTCGGAAGGCCACCAGCGCGTTGTAGAGCGCGCCGACGCGATCGGCCAGGCTGAACATCAGGCTGGTGCGGTCATGGCCGGTGGGGGGGCTGCATTGCCGTCCCAGGACCAGGAAACGGGTGGCGTTGGCGACATTATCCTGGATGTCATAGTCCAAAACGGAGACATCGTAGCGTTCGGCGGCCAGGAGGCCGGCAATCGCGGCGGCGTTCTTTTCCTTGCTCGCCAGCTCCGCCGAGCGCGCATTGGAGGAGGTCTCGATGATCTCGACCCGCGGCAGATGGGTCTGCACCCAGACGCGGCATTGCCCCAGCGACTGCGGATGGGCGTACAGCTTGCGGATTTTTCCGCGCGCGCACTCGGCCAGCAGGCAATGCTGAATGGGCAGGACAATTTGCGCCACGATCTTCAGGTCGCTGTCCACAAACATGTCAAGGGTATGCGTCACGGCCCCCTCGGTGGAGTTTTCGACCGGCACCACCCCGTAATCGGCGCGATGCCGGCTGACTTCGGCGAAGACATCGTGGATGGTCTTCTGGGGCGCATAGCGCAGGCTGGCGCCGAAGCGCTGGATGGCCGCCTGGTGCGTAAACGTGGCCTCCGGCCCCAGGTAAGCCACCGTCAGCGACTTCTCCAGCGAAAGGGCGCCGGACATGATTTCCCGGTAAATGGCGCGCAGGGATTCGTTAGCCAGCGGCCCCCGGTTCTTGCGGCAGATGCGCTGGAGCACCGCCCGCTCGCGGTGGGGCGCGTAGATTTCCTCCCGGTTTTTGCGTTTGATTTCGCCGATGGCCAGCACGTGCTGCGTGCGCTCGTTCAGCAGCCGCACAATCTGCGCGTCAAACTGGTCAATGGCTTTGCGATGATCGGAGATATTCATAACCGGCAAAGTTTCATTCCGGGCGGTGGTTGTCCGGTTCGGCGGCGGGCAGTGCGGTGGCGGTCTCCGGAACCGGGGCCTCGCCCGCCGGCCCTTCCGGTTCCGCCGCCGCCTCCGGCAGCGTCAGTTGCTCCGGCGGCGCCGTCGCCAGGTCCGGATCCGCCGTGGCCAGCCCTTCCGGCTTCGGAATGACGACCCGGCGCAATTCATCAGCGGCGGGCAAATCCTCCAGGCTGCGCAGGCCGAAGTATTCGAGAAACAGCGGGGTGGTGCCATACGTCATCGGGCGGCCTACCACTTCCGCGCGGCCGACCTGCGCCACCAACCCGCGCTCCAGCAGGGTCTGCATGACCCCATCCACGTTCACGCCGCGCACCTGCTCGATTTCCGCCCGGGTCAGCGGCTGGCGATAGGCCACAATGGCCAGTGTTTCCAGCGCCGGTTGCGAGAGCCGCGGCGGGCGCGCCTTGCGGCCCACCAGGGCCTTGAGCCAGGGGGCGTATTCCGGCTGGGTGACGAATTGCCAAGCTTCGGCGACGCAGACGAGCCGATAGCTGCGCTGGGCCAGTTCGTGGTCCTGGCGCAGTTGCTCGAGCGCGAGCGCCAGTTCGCTCTCCTTCACCTTCCGGAGTTCCCGGACCCGGTCATCGTCCTCGGCGTGTTCAACCGCCGCGGTTAGCGTCTCGCGCAGTTCTTTGAGATTCAGCGGCTTTTGCGCCGAGAACAGAAGGGCCTCCAAAATCAGTTTAAGTTCCATGCCAGGCTAGAAAGGGGAAACATCCGCCGCCGCCGATGCCGCCGCGTCCGGGGCCGCCGGCGCGGCCAGTGGCTCCGGAACCTGAACGCGGTAGATTTCGATTTCGCCAAACGGCTCCGGTTGCACGGCGCTAAGCTGCCGGAGGCGAATCAGCTCCAGCAGCGCCAGAAAGGTCACCACCACTTCCGCGCGGCTGCCCGCTCCCGCGAACAATTCCGAAAACCGTATTCGCGCCCGTTCCCGGGTCATCCGCAGCAAATACTCGATCTTCTCCGTGACCGTCCACGGGTCGTCGAAGATATCCCGCGGGTCCGGCGGCCGGGTAAATCGCTTGAGAACGGCGCTGACCGCGTTGACCAGGTCAAAAACAGAGGCCTCCGCGCGCCGGGGCGTTTCGGGCGCAAATTCAAGGCGGCCCGGAAGGCGCGGAAACACGTCCTCCTGCCGCGCTTCGAGCGCCTGGAGCTGTGCGGCCGCATCCTTGAACTTCTTATACTCGACCAGTTGGCGGATCAGCTCCCAGCGCGGGTCCTCCCCCTCCTCCTCCTCTTCGACCTGCGCCTGTTGATCCACCGGCAGCAACTCGCGGCTCTTGATGTGCATCAGGGTGGCGGCCATCACCAGAAACTCACCCGCAATCTCCAAATCCAGCAACCGCATCGTCTCGATATACTCGACAAACTGGGTCGCCAGCCGGGTGAGGTTCACCTCGTAAATGTCCACCTCCTCCTTTTTTATTAAATAAAGGAGCAAATCCAGCGGGCCTTCGAAGACCTCGAACTTTACTTTATAATCAGCCACGTTGACCCACAGCGCCACCCGGCCCTGTGATTCCCAAACATAGGTGCCGGCCCGCGCCTTGGCAACGCCAGAAGTCCGACCGGCTCAATCTGGGGTGCCAATCGGTTGTCTTCGCAACGCCGGCTTTCCGGCCCGGGCATGCTCCTGAATCCGCGGCGATCGTTGATCTCTGCCGCCCTCACTTTGGCGGGAAAGGAACCGCTGGTTCGTAAGCGGTTCAGGTACGGGGCGTTATTGCTCTCATACATTTCCGACAGCCGCCGAACCTCCTTGCCGGGCGCGTTTCCGGGCGAAACAAAATTTCTGCAAAATTATCTGCTTTCGCAGTTGACACGGGGCTGGCGGCGGTATAGCTTTTAGGTGTTCGGGCAACAGTACGTTTCTTCAGCGGGGTTCCCCACCCCCACCTCCTTGGCGTCTGTTGCCCGAATATTTTATTTTGTTCCCCTTGACGATCCGGGCGGTATTTCGTAATTTCCCTTTCCCCTGGTGGGGGCGTAGCTCAATTGGTTAGAGCGCTGCCCTGTCACGGCAGAGGTTACGGGTTCGAGCCCCGCCGCTCCCGCCATTCTTTTTCCCGGGGTTGGTGGAAGAGAATAGCTGTGTCCTGGCGCAGCAATGGCTGGAGGCGGGATAGATTGAAGGCCGGGGTTCAGCCTTTTGAGCGGTGCGTCTTTTTCCAGTGCTGGCGGAGCGCGGCGTGCAGCCGCAGGCGGAATGGCGCGGGCAATTCGATGGGTTTGCCGCCCTTGTAAAGCGTGATGGTCTGGCGCAGGTTGTCCACCACCACCTGGCAGGGGTTGCATCCCGCCATGTGCTGCTCGAACTCCTCGCAGATGGCCGGGTCCACGGTGCCGTCCACGTATTCGTTCAATGCCGCCAATAATTCCGCGCACTTCATATCAGGCCATTTGCAGGGACTGAGCCGCCAGCCGGCAAAAGGTTACACCCGGGCGCGGTTGTTTTCTCGGCCGGGCGAGGGCAATCAGGTTCTTTCGTTGCCGTTTCAATGGTTATGCGCGCCCCGTATCACGCGCCGGGCGGGGTTGCCCAGGGTTCGCGTCAATTCTTCACGGAGCTGCAGCCGGGCGCGGAGCAATCGCACCTTGGTGTTCGCCTCGCTCAACCCGAGCGCCTCGGCGGTTTCCCTCACGGACAATCCTTCGACGTCCCGCAACAGGAAGACGGGCCGGTGCCGGTCGTCCAACCGGGCCAGCGCGGCCTCCAGCAGGCGCTGGACTTCGCGCTGATGCACCAGCTCTTCCGGCGACTGCCGCCAATCCGCGATGTATTCCGGGTGGGGAATGGTGTCGTAGCGGTCGGTTTCCTCGGTGGCCTCCTCCAGCGAGACGGTGTCCAGGCCCTTGCGTTTGCGGATGACCTTGAGGGCCGCGTGGGTGGCGATGCGCAGGAGCCAGGTGGCAAAGGATGCCTCGCCGCGGAAGTTTTCCAGGCCCTCAAGCGCGTTCAGGAATGTCTGCTGCGTCACATCCTCGGCGTCCTGCTCGTGCCGGAGCAGGCGCAGCGCCAGCGAATAAACCCGACGTTCATAGCGGTTGGTCAGCTCCTCAAAGGCATCCATTTCCCCGGCTTGGGCACGCGCGACCAGCTCGCGGTCGCTGGGGACCGGAGCGGGCGGGCTCGTCCGGGCTGGAGCATTCTCGTTAATGGCGCTTACCTGTAGCAGACCGCCGCCGCCGCGGTCAATCCCGCAAGCCGCCCCGCGGCCGGGGTCACTTTCCGGTTGCCCGATTTCACGGGGTAGTTGAAGCTCGGCGCCATGTTTGAATTGCTCCAGACCGATGCCTCCTCCCAGGCGCGCCGGGGCCGGCTGACCACGCCGCATGGCGTTGTGGATACGCCGGTTTTTATGTCCGTCGGCACGCAGGGCAGTGTCAAGGCCCTTGATCCCCGCGAGCTGCGCGAGATGGGCACGCAAATCATCCTGGGCAACACCTACCACCTGAACCTCCGGCCCGGCCTGGACATCATCCGCGCCGCGGGCGGTTTGCACCGGTTCATCAACTGGCCGGGGCCGATCCTGACCGACAGCGGCGGGTTCCAGGTGTTCAGCCTGGCTACCATCCGCAAAATCCAGGCGCATGGGGTGGAGTTTCGATCGCACCTGGACGGTTCGCTGCTTTTTCTCGGGCCGCGGGAAGCCATGGCCATTCAAGCGGCGCTGGGCGCGGATATCGCGATGGCCTTTGATGATTGCCCGCCGCACACCAGCACGCCCCGCGAATTGCGCGCCGCGGTGGAGCGCACCCTGCGCTGGGCCGCCGAATGCCGCCAGCAGCCGCGCGCGCCGGGCCAGATGGTCTTTGGCATCGTGCAGGGCGGCGCCAACGCCGCGCTGCGCGAGGAGTGCGCCCGCGCCCTGGTCGCGCTTGAGTTCGACGGCTATGCCATCGGCGGCGTCAGCGTGGGCGAGCCGGAGCCGGAGATGATGCGGGCCGTCGAGATGACCGTGCCGTTCCTGCCCGACCGCCAGCCGCGCTACGCGATGGGGCTGGGCACGCCGGCGCAAATGGTCGAACTGGTCGCGCGCGGGGTGGATATGTTCGACTGCGTCCTGCCGACGCGGGTGGCGCGCAACGGCACCGCTTTCACGCGCCGCGGCAGCCTCAGCATCAAGGCCGGAGCGTGCAAAGCGGACTTCCGGCCCATTGAGGAGGGCTGCGACTGTTTCGCCTGCCAGCATTTTACGCGGGCCTACCTGCGCCACCTGCTCAACGTCGGCGAAATCCTGGGGCTGCGCATGTTGAGCGTCCACAACACGCGCATGTATTTGCGGACGATGGAGGAAGTGCGGGCCGCGATTGCGGCAGGCACGTTCGCCGAATACCGCCGCGCCTTTGCGGCCAGCTACGTGCCGACGGCCAAAGTCCGACTCGCCCGCGCCGCCGCCGCGGAGCGCTAAACTGTCCGCACGAGTTTCGCCCCCGGGGGAAGGGGGAAAGCCTTTGGGCTCGCTCGGACGTCCGCCCGTTCGTCTGCCTGCTACGCCGGCGCGGCGGCCGCAGACGAGCCTTTGAACCCCAGCGTATCCTTCAGCCAGCGAAACGCGGCGCGCAGGCCCGCGTCCCGCGCGTCCGTCAGGCCGTAGATAGCAACCAATTCCGCTTCGTGGCCGCGGTAGCGCGGGGGCAGCAGCAGCACTGCGGTGCTGCCCCGGCCTTCCGCCCGCAGGATCTGCGAATAGAACAGCCCTCGGGCGAGGTGGTAACGGCCTTCGGGCAGCGGCAGCACGCGTTGGGGCAGCACCAGCCAGGGCCGGTATTCCAGGCGCAGGCGCCCGGCGTCGTCCCGGCGCAGCGTGCCGTAAGTGCGCGCGGGAACCTGGTTGATCGTGCGGGCCAGCAGCATGCGGTTGGCCGCCGGCGCGGGCCGGAAGCGGCGGCTTCGCAGCGTGACGATGTCCCAGATGAACACCAGGCCGAAGTGCGACAGCCGGAACGACCAGCCGGCGATCAAGTAGGCCAGAACAATGATCAGCAGCGCCCAGCCGGCGCCCAGCCAGGGATTGATAAAGGCCGTTGCCGGGAGGGTCGCCAGCACCAGCAGCCGGAAGCCCTTGAGCGCAGCATCCACCACGGCAAAGGGGCTGAGCAGGATCAGGATGTTGATGGCATTGGAGGCGAGGAAAACGAAGAAGAACGCCAGCATCGCCACGGGCACCAACAGGCCGTTGCCCAGCCATGAGAGGTCTATCGCCGCCAGGAACCCGGTTGTGCCCAACCGGAACGCCTCGTCTGGCGGGGAGGGAAAGACGGCGATGACCAGCGGCACAAAAGCGCCGGCGGCCACCAACCCGCTGATCTTATGCTCGATGGCATCGGCCAGATCGAGCGGTTTCTTTAACGCCCGCGGCGCGGCCGCGCCCACCGTGTCTTTAAAGACGCAGGCGGCCACCAGCACCAGGGCGGGAATCCAGAACCACGGCTGCGCAAACCAGGGCAGGCGCGCGCGTTGTTGCGGTGTCCGGGCGTGGAAATACTTCCACGCGCCCACGGCGCTAACGCCCAGCAGCGGCGAAATCGCCACGCCGGTGATTTCGGAGATTGCGCGCGCCAACTCCACGCCGGGCGGCACGGCGTTGGTGGACGCCGCTGCAGCCGCGGGAGCGGCGGCCCAAGCGGCCGGTGGGCGCCAACTCCCACCCGCCATAACGAGCACAATGGCCAGCAAAAGGTATTTTCTCATGCCCGGGAACCTCCGTGGGCGGCCGCGAGCCCGGAGCCCGACGCCTGCCACACGTTTCTCAAACGCGCCAGTTTCACCGTTGAATGATTCATCAACCCCCAGTGTGCCCTCGCCGCGGACCGCTTGCGATTAGAAAAAGACGCCGCGTTTGTAGGCGCGCCCGCCCCCGGTGCCAGCGCGGGGCGGATTATTCCTGCGGATAAACGATGACGCGGTCATGGACGATGATGATGAGGTCGTTCTTGCCGTCCCCGGTCACGTCAGCGATGGCAGCTTCGCGCGGTTCGCGGGAGTCGCCGCGCCGCCCGCGGTAGGTGCGTTCCTCGAAGACCTGCCAGCGATTGGCTGGGACCAGCTTGCGCTGGGCGCTGAACAACACCAGATCGAGGTAGTTTCTGGCCGTCTCCAGAAAGACCAGGTCTTTGCGGCCATCCTGGTCCAGGTCACCGCTGACGACGTCCGTGAGGAAGCCGTCTTTAATGGGCGTTTCGTAGCTGTCAAGGTCAGTCAGCTCCCAAACCTGGCCGTCCAGCGGCAGGCAGGCGACCGCATTCAAGCCGAGCAGGGCGACGGCGTTGGTCCGGTCGGCGCCGAGGGTCAGGGGCTGCAAGCGGGTGAATTCAGCGACGGGCAGCGGCACATTACGCACCACCTGCCAGACCCCGGCGGAGTCGCGCTCGCACAGGGTGAGCGCCTTGCGTTCCGCATCCAACAGGAAGAGCGAGGCAATGACGTTGGTGCCGTTCGGGATGGCGGCGGCGCCGGCCAGGCGCGAATTGCGGTCCGCGCCATTGATTTGTTCCCGAACCGTGAAAGCCCAGGCGCCCTGATTGGTGGCCGCCGCTGCCGGCGCTTCCCGCGCCAGGACGACGGTGCGGAGGAAGTTCTTCTGGGCGAGCAGCAATTCGCGCCGGCCGTCGCCATCAATGTCCGCGGCGCCCAGCCATGGCTGGGCCAATTCCCGCGCGCCTCCGGGAGGGGCCACGTCCAATTCCTCGAAGTCCCGGTCCGGGACCTGGCGGAGAATCTTGACCTTCTCGTAGGGCGTCAGAGCCACGAGATCAACGAGTCCGTCCTGATCGGCGTCGTGGAAGGCCAGGACGGCGGGATTGGCCTTGAAACTTGCGCTCAGCTTCTGCGTCCGGATCCGGCCGTCCGCGGAGCGCAGAACCAGCAGGCGCTGCGTTTCCGGGCCCTCTTTGGCTTCCGACTCGGCCAGCACCGCCAGGACGGGCGCGGCGCCGGGGCGGAGTTGGCCTGTGGCCAGCGCGAGGGGCCGGCCCGGCAGCGGGATGAGCGTCGGGAAAGGCAACCGTTGTTTTTCGTCCAACCGGGTGACGCCCACCTGTCGTTCATCGGCGCTGAGCATGAAGATTTCCGGCGGGCCCCTGTCGGCGGCGTCCGCAACCGCCAGGTCGCTGATGCCCGCCAGCGTGGGGAAAATGATCGGAACCGCCTGCGAGCCGTCGGGCTGCTGCAGGCTGAGGGAGACCTGGCCGCTTTCCGGTTCGGCGATGAGCAGGTCGGGCCGGCCGTCGCCATTGATATCGGCCCAAAGCTGGCCGCGGCGGGCTTTGTCGGTCCGCGAGAGCGGCCAGACCTGGAACTGGCCCTGCCGGAAAGAGCCGGCGAGCGTCTTGGCGGGCTGGCGGGTAAACTCGGAAATCCTGGCCCGACCGGAGTATTGGGCAATGGTGATTACCTGGATCTGCCGCCTCGCATCAAGGCGGTCCGCCCAGTAGGAGCGGATGGGAGCCGAGGCAAAGTAGATTTCCGGCCCCAGCCCGCCGTCGGGCGTTTGCCGGCGGAAGCGAAACGGGTTGCGATCCCCCCATTCCACCAGCAAAAGATCGCTGCGGCCATCGCCATCCACATCCACGATCTGGATGGATCGAGGCGCGCCTGAAATGGGAATCTTCTGCGGCTCGCCCAACGTCTGATCCGCCTGCTGGAACAGGATATAGACGCAGTTTTCGGATAACAGGGCCACGTCGGTGCGGCCATCGCCGTTCAGGTCCCCGGTGGCCAGGGCGTTCTGCGTGAGCTGGCCGTCATCCAGCGGCCAGCGCCGGGGGACGCTCCAGTTGGTGGAACCTTCGTTATAGAGCACCACCAACTCCGCGGGGTCGCCGTAGTAGGCCAAGTCGGGGCGGCCGTCGCTGTTGAGATCGGCGACGGCCAGCGCGGTGATGCGCTTTTCAGAGGCCAGGGACGCGAGGCGAAAACGCGCGTCCGGGGGCAACTCGTTGATCTCGCGCCGTCCGCCAGGCCCGGGCTTCGAAGCCAGGTTGGTTTTGCCCGTCTGGTTATAGAGCAGGGTGAGCTTGGCGCGGGCATTGTTGGCCACGACAATATCGTTCAACCCGTCGCCGTCCAGGTCTGCCACATGCAGTTGGCTGATCTGGTTTTCGATGGGAAAGATCTCCCGCCCGCTAAAGCCAAAGCGATCGGCCGCCGCAGCCAGGCTGTTGATCGCCAACCCCAGGCTGACGGCCCCAATCAAGGCCCGGCCCGGTCCGCTGCTAAGCCGCGAAATCGTCTTCACGCAGGGCGCATGCCGCACAGGGTTTCAGGGTTGAGCCGCCTCTTTCAGCGAGGCCATGTCTATTACGAAACGGTAGCGGACATCGTTTTTCAGCAGCCGCTCATAGGCCTCGTTGACGGACTGGATGGGAATCATCTCGACGTCGCTGCCGATCTTATGCGCCGCGCAGAAGTCAATCATCTCCTGGGTCTCCGGCAGGCCGCCGATTACGGATCCGGCCAGGCTCCGCCGGCCGCTGATCAAGCTGCCGCCCTGGAGCGACGGCTCGAATGCGGTCAGCAATCCGACCAGCACCATCGTGGCGTCGCGTTTCAGCAGCGCCAGGTAGGGGTTGACGTCATGCGGATTGGGAATGGTGTTGAGCAGGAAATGAAAGCGGCCAGCCTGTTTGGCCATCGCCGCCGAATCCCGGGAGATGAGGACCTCGTGGGCGCCAAGCCGCGCCGCGTCCCTGGCCTTGGCCGGCGAAGTCGTAATCATCACCACCTCGGCCCCGAAGGCGCGGGCGAATTTGACCCCCATGTGGCCCAGGCCGCCCAGGCCGATCACGCCGACCCGCTGGCCCTTGCCCACCTTCCAGTGGCGCAACGGCGAATACGTCGTGATGCCGGCACAGAGCAGCGGCGCGGCGGTCTTCAGATCGAGGCTGGGGGGAATCTTCACCACGAACCGCTCCTCCACCACAATCCGCTCCGAATACCCGCCGAAGGTCAACTGCTCACGGCCGCGTTCCCGGGCGTTGTAAGTCCAGGTCGGGCCCTCGGCGCAATACTGCTCCAGTCCCTCATGGCAAGCCGGACAATGGCGGCACGAATCCACCATGCAGCCGACCCCCGCCAAATCGTCAACCTTGAGCTTTTTTACCTCCGCGCCGACGCGGGTGACGCGCCCCACAATCTCATGGCCCGGCACCATCGGGTAGAGCGAGCCGCCCCAGTCATCGCGGACTTGGTGGAGGTCGCTGTGGCAGATGCCGCAGTAAAGGATTTCAATTTGCACATCGCGCGGGCCGGGTTCCCGGCGTTCAAAGGTGAACGGCACCAGCGGCGAATGCTTGTCGTGGGCGGCATAGCCGCGGGTTTTCATCAGGGTCGTATCCGGCGTATTCATGGTTTTTTGAACATGGTCGTATCTGGTCGGCTCAACAGCTTATGTGCGCGCGTTCCCAGAGTAGCCTGAACCTGGCCGGGAGGCAAGCTGGCCTCTTCCGCCGCGGCAGGGGTTCCGGCGGGCCGCCGTGTTTCGCCGGGCTTTGAAAACGACACGGCCCCCCTCGACCAATCCCAACCACCGGGCCTCCCCGGGATTATCAGCGGGCCGTTTCAGCTCGTTTAGTCGCCAATGAAGTGCGCGGCAATCGTGCGGGCGTGCGGTGCGCGACGGTGTTCCCAGAGGTAGAGGCCCTGCCAGGTGCCCAGGGCCAGGCGTCCGCGGCTGACGGGAATGCTGAGGTTGACCGCCGTAAGGGCGGCGCGCACGTGCGCGGGCATATCATCGTCGCCTTCCAGGGTGTGGGTGTAAATCGGATCACCGTCCGGCACCAGCCGGGCAAAGAATCGTTCCAGGTCGCCGCGCACGTCCGGGTCGGCGTTTTCCTGAATCAGCAGCGAGGCGGAAGTATGGCGGAGGAGCAGGGTGACCAGGCCGCTCTGGAAACCGTGCTGCGCGACCCAGGCGGTCACCGTGTCCGTGAACTCATAAAGGCCGCGCCCGCGCGTGGGGATCTTGATTTCGTGCAGGACCTGCCTCATCCGGGGACAGTCCCTTGTCGCCGGGCCTGGAAAGTTGGCCGCGGGCGGCGGTTGACGGCGCGGCGGGCGCTCATGGGGCGGGGGCGGCCGACCTGGCTTCAATCATCTTTTCCAGGTTCGCGTTGCGGGAATGGCCGGCGGCGAGGGCCTTTTGGTAGTGCCACCGGGCCAGTTCGGCCAGCGGCGGCTGCTGGGTCAAATAGATCACCGCCAGGTTGTGGTGAGCGTTGCCGTAGCCGGGGTCCAGTTGAATGGCTTTGCGCAGGGCGGTTTCAGCGGGGCCGCGCAGACCCTTTTCACTGAGGGTCAAGCCGAGGAAGTTCTGGATTTGGGCGTCCTGGGGATCCAGCCTGGCCGCGCGGCTCAAGGCGTCGAGGGCTTCATCATAGTTCGCCTGGACGAAGCGCAACCGGCCCAGCACGAACTGGCTGAACGCATCCTCCGGAGCCAGGGCGATGGCCTGCATGATATTGGTCTCCGCCGCGGCCAGATGATTCTGATCCAGCTCGATGGCGGCAAGGTTGGCCAGGGTGGGAGCGTTGTTTCGGTCCTGCTGCAGCACCTGCAAGTATTTTTCCTCGGCCTTGGCGTATTCACGATTGGCATGGAGGCGCTGGGCTTCGGCCACGAGGGCCACGGTGCCGGCCGGCAATTCCTGGGCCGAGGCCCGGCTGGCGCGCTTGACGGGTTGTTCCAACCGGGGTTCCGGCCGCCGGAAGAGGGCCAGTTCTTCCGCGGTATAGGGCACCTGGCGCGCTTCATAGACCTGGAGCCGGGCGCGCAGCGTGGCCAACTGCTGTTCCAAGCCCGCCAGGCGCGCGGCGGCAGCCCTGCCTTTGCGGCTGTAAAGCTCCTTGTTGGCAACCGCCAGGGAGCGCCGCAAGTCGTCCCGCTCGCGCTCCAGTTCCTTGATGCGCGCGGCGTCGGCAGCCCGGGTGGTGACGGCGGTGGCGGCGGGGGCATCAGAAAGCTGCTTCACCCGGTCCGCCAGGGCCGACTTCTCCAGCCGCAGGATTTCAGTGTCCGACTGCAAGGCGGCAATCTGCGCCTGGGCCTGGGCCAACTGCCGATTAAGTTCTTCAGCCGGGGAAGCGGGCGCGGGGGCGGCTTGCAGATCCGCGACCTGTTTCTTGAGCAACTGGTTTTCAGCGCGCAGCGCGGCAGCGGCCTCGGCATCGGTGCGCAAGGCCGTCACGCGAGCCTGGAGGGATTCTTTCTCCCCGGTCAGCGCCTCCGCCAGGCGGGTCTGTTCGGCGAGCTTGCGGTTGGCCTCTTCGAGGGCCTGCCGCGCGGTTTCCAACTCAGCCGTGTTGGCCGGCTGGGCGGGCAGGTTATCGAGCTTGCTTTGCAAGGCGGCCTTTTCGGACGCCAGCGCCTCGGCCAGGCGGGTCTGCTCGGCGAGCTTGCGGTTGGCCTCTTCGAGGGCCTGCCGCGCGGTTTCCAACTCAGCCGTGTTAACCGTTTGGGCGGCCAGGCTGTCGAGTTTGCTTTGCAAGGCAGCCTTTTCAGACGTCAGCGTCTCGGCCAGGCGAGTCTGCTCGGCGAGCTTGCGGTTGGCCTCTTCGAGGGCCTGTCGCGCGGTTGCCAACTCAGCCGTATTGACCGTTTGGGCGGCCAGGCTGTCGAGTTTGCTTTGCAAGGCGGCTTTTTCGGACGTCAGCGTCTCGGCCAGGCGGGCCTGTTCGGCGAGCTTGCGGTTGGCCTCTTCAAGCGACTGGCGGGCTTCGTCCAATGCCTGCGTGTCCGGGGCCGCAACCGGCTTGTTTTTCTCCTGGGCCAGGCTCACCTTGAGCAGGTCATTCTCTTTTTGCAGGTCGCTGATTTGCGCCTCCGCCCGGGCCAGTTCGCGCGGGTCCATGGCCGCGGGCTGAACGGACAGCGCTTCTTTGAGTTTCGCCTCGAGCACGGTTTTGTCGGCTTGCAACCGGCTCACCTGGTCCTGAAGCGCGCGAAGTTGATGCTCCCAGTCGCTCGGCGCCGCCGGTGAGGCGGCCGGGCTTGCGCCCGGGGGGGCGGCAGAGGCGGCAGGGGGCGCCCATGCGGACAGCGCGGAGATTTTGTCCGACAGGTAGTTCAGGCGGAAGCTGACAATCCGGGTATTCCAGTCCGGGTAGCCTTTTTGAAACCGCTGCAGCGCGGATTGAGCCTGCAGGTACTTGGGCAGCGCCTCGCGCGGCTGGCCGCCGTTGTTCAATTTGTCGGCCTCCTGGATAAGATTATAGATGCCGATGTATTGATCATCCGGCCCCTCGGCTCGCGCGCCCAGAATGGCCACGAGCAGGGCTAAGATCACTGAAAACCGTTTCATCAGGCGGCAGGGTAAATCAATTCTTCCGCGTTTGGCAACGGTTTCATCGCCCGCGCGCGGCGGGGTTCGCCCGCGCGGATCAGGGACGGCGTTTGAATACGAGGATGTGATTGCCGGTGGCGGTTCCCGGCGCGGGCTGGTTCATATCCGACCCGCGCGCCAAGCCCTCCTCGACCGGCACCGTCAGGACCAGGTCCAGGTTCGCCGCCCAATAATCCCGCCACCACTCGAATATCCGTTGGGGCGAATCCGGCCGGGCCAGCCACGAGAAGGGGTTATCCACGTAAACAACGTAGGCGGGCCGGACGCGTTCGATTTCAGCAATCAGGTCCTCTTGCAGCTTTAGCGCGTAGGGGGTCGTTTCCGTCAGGGGATACATGTAGATATGCCCGGTGGCGGCGCGGCGGCGCGCCTGAAAATAAATCTCCGGCTCGGAACCCAGGACGGCGATGCGCGCGTCGCTCGGAGCATGGGTCTTGAGGTAATCCGCCACCCGGGCCGTTTCCGCAAAGAGGGTCGAGCCAAAGATGCTGCGCATGGCCTGATCCACCGGCAACGTGAACCAGACCGCGCCATGTCCGATAAGCGCCGCCCCCAGGCCAAGGGTGAACAGGCCCAGCATGGGAATGGCCAGGAACAGCTCGATCGTCCGGTCGTGCTTGAGCAGATACAAACCGCGGCTGACCGCCACGCCGCTCAGCCAGGCCAGCGCCGGCAGCACCAGGATGAAGTAGTGCTCGCGAAAGTAGAATCCCACACTGGCCGAGGCAGCCGAGCAAAACAGCCACAGCATGAGAAAGCTGCGGGGATGGGCAATCCGCGAGCGGTCCTGGGCCGGGGGCGGCGCGGAAGCTGGCCCGCGGGCGGCGGCGCCTGGCCTTCGGTCGGCGGCGCGCGCGCTTTCCTCATCCAGGCGGCGTTCCCACCACATGACCAGCACGCCAAACCAGGGGAGTATCCAGAGCAACAGATTGGGACTGGCGACCGCGCGCAGGCTCGCGCGCAGCACGTCCGGCCCCCGCACAATCGGGATCGCCGCGGCGTATTGGCTGGCATAGGAAATTGTCCAGAACAAAAACGGCCGGAGCACCCCGGCGCATCCCAGCACAACGACCGTCACCCCGCCCGGCAGCAGCCAGCCCAGCACATACAGCCCCAGGTCCCGCGCGAGCCGGTTCCGGCTGGCGCGCGCCGCCGGGCGGCGGAAATCAAACCCGTCCTGCGCGCGCGAACTCCGCCCGCCCGCATACCGGCGGTGACCCGGGCCGCCGCCCGCCATTGGCTCCCCCGCACCCACAGAAGATACAGCGCCCCAAACAGGCCGAAGAACGCCCCATGCTGCTTCATCAGGAAAGCCAGCCCAAAAAGCAAGCCGGCCACGAACGGGCGCGGGGCGAAAGCCGAACGCCGGAGAGCCGGAGCGCGCGAGCGTTCGCCGGCGGACGAGCCCGGCCCATTGGCGGCGTCCCCGCCACCCTCCTCCCGGCCGGTCCGCAAGAGCGCCAGCGTTCCGCCCAGGGCGGCCAGCATGACAAAATGGGTCGCGTGCGCCGATAACCCCAGCACGGACGGGCTTAACGAAAGCAGCGCAAAGACCACCGCCGCGGCGACCCCGGCCGCCTCCCCCATCAGCTTCCGGCCCACCAGAAACACCATGACAATGGAAGCAAGGTTGACCAGCGCCAGGCCGAGGTGGATGCCGGTGGCGCTTTGGCCGAACCCGCCCATCATCAAAGCGTAGGCGGCATACGTCCCCGGCAGCTTCATGGCATAAACTTCGCGATAGGGCGCGATGCCTTGCAGCAGAAGCTGGCCCGCGTAGGCGTATTCGCCCTCGTCACGCTCCAGCGGCAGCTCGCAGAGCCGCATCCGGACCCCCGCCACCAGCAGCAGCGCCAACCCCACCAGCAGCCAGGCGCGATGGCGCCGGACCTTCCGGCGCCACGGGTGGGCGGCAGGCTGGCTTGTTGTGGACATGGAGACCGCATTCCACCAAAAACTGCCGGCGGTGACAATTCCATTCCGCCGCCGCCGGTTTTCGGCCGCAGGGCCTTTGATTTTTCAGCGCATAAGTTGAGAAGGTTGAGGCTGCGGGGGAGACGGGATTACGCGCTTCGGAGAGGATGTCTGGCCGTGCCGCCCAGGGCTTGGGCCATTGGGAACAGTGGAAGTAAGATCGCCCTCCAAGGCGAGCAGGTTTTCCCGCAGACAATCCAGGCGGGCGCGCAGGTGTTTTTCTCAGCCGCCGGGCGAACGGCCCCCGAGCGCCGCGTGAGGGCACGCGGCCTGCAGGAAATGGAAGCACGCCGCGGCCGACCCCATGCCCTCTCGCAGCACCGCACTCCCGACAATCCACAGGCCCCCCCGCACCCTCCCGCCCCCTGTAGGCCGCGTGCCCCCACGCGGCGCTCCGCACCCGCCCGCCACCACCAACCCCAAAAAATTGCCCTTGCGCGAAGCCCTCCCGCTCGCCAGCCTTCCCGCATTACCTCGGGGCGGACTTCCAGCCCAAGGAGTGGCGGGAAGCCGAATCGCCTCCGAGCCGTAATAGGCAGACAATTAAAACAACCATTAGAGAGGACAGACATTATGAAAATACTATCTGCTCCGCGCACGGGCAGTCTGGGCGCGGAAACATACTACCAGTCCCCCTTCGGCGTGTGCGCCCGGCGGCGCACCGTTCCCCGGGACCGACCCTCGGAGCGCAAGGCGGCCGCACGGTCGTACTTCGGGATCTCCTCGCGGGAGTGGGGCCTCAAGCTCACCGAAGCGCAGCGCGAACGCTGGAACGCCGCGGCGCTGCACGTTCCCAGCCGGCCTTGGATGGGGCAGTATTCGCACTTAAGTGGGCAACAGTTTTGCGTCCAGATCAACAGCACCCTGCGGGGGCTGGGTCTGGCGCCGGTGGAGGAACCGCCCGCCCCGGTGGTCTTCGGCCCCAAT
>Ga0116149_1002499_pt1 | contig 20159 bp, 13 predicted proteins | sample AD_UKC057_MetaG_FD_89787 | JGI IMG/M metagenome (GOLD analysis project Ga0116149, IMG submission 89787) | Active sludge microbial communities of municipal wastewater-treating anaerobic digesters from USA - AD_UKC057_MetaG | ecosystem: Engineered > Bioreactor > Anaerobic > Digestate | place: USA... | reverse complement strand
CCGCTTCGTGAAACTCGCCGGCAAGGGCTGGAAACGCCTCCAGCTCGACCTCACCCCCGAGGACACCGCGCGGCTGGCCGAGCTCGGGCTCGATACCGAAGCCCTCGACGGCCCGCCGGAGCGTCAACGTTTCCACGCGTTGCAACTGGCCGACGAACGCATCGCCGGCCTGCTCCCCGAGCAACACGCGGCGCGGGTGCGCGCACGCGCCGCCCAGCTTCACGCCATCGCCACGCCGCCCCTGCCCGCCGACCTCACCGCCGAGCTGCGCCCGTACCAGCGGGAGGGTTTTCACTTTCTCGCGCACCTCTCGGCCAATGGCCTGGGCGGCGTGCTCGCCGACGACATGGGCCTGGGCAAAACCGTGCAGGCGCTCGCCTGGCTACTGCACCTGGCGGCGGCGAGGCCCGAGCGGCCTTTGCGCGCCCTCGTCGTCTGCCCGAAAAGCGTCGCCCCCAACTGGGAGATCGAGACGCGCCGATTCGCCCCCTCGCTCACGACCGCGCCGCTCGTGGGGCAGACGGTGCCGGCGAAAGCCCACCTCGTGGTGGCCAACTACACGCAACTGCGCCTGGCCGCCAAAGCCCTCGCCGCCGAGACGTGGGATGCCGTCATCCTCGACGAGGGCCAGAACATCAAAAACCCGCAGTCGCAGACGGCACAGACGGCCCGCAATCTGCGCGCGACGCACCGGATCGCCCTCACCGGCACGCCGATCGAGAATCGTGCGCTCGACCTGTGGAGCCTGTTCGCCTTTGCCATGCCCGGACTGCTCGGCACGCAGGCGGCGTTTAAGCGCACCTTCAACGACAAGACCGACCCGGGCGCCCGCGCCCGCCTGGCCCGCCGGGTAAAACACTTCCTGCTGCGCCGGACCAAGGCGCAGGTGGCCACCGATCTGCCGCCGCGCATCGAGGAGGATCTCTTCGTCGAGCTGGAGAGCGCGCAACGCCAGCTCTACGACGCCGAGCTCAAGCGTGCCCGCGCCCTGCTGCTCGGAGTGCAAAACGAGCGCGAGTTCGGCACGCAGCGTTTCAACATCCTCCAGTCGCTCCTGCGCCTGCGCCAGATCTGCTGCGACCCGCGGTTGGTCGGTTTCGAGGCCGGCAAGGCCCGACGCGCCACGGCGTCCGCCGACCGCGCCACCACCGGCTCCGCCAAACTCAACGCGTTACTCGACACCCTCGCGCCGCTGATCGAGGAGGGGCACCGCGTGCTGGTGTTCTCCCAGTTCGTCACGCTGCTGGAGCTGGTGTCGGCCGAGTTGAAAACGCGCGGCATCGCCCACCTGACGCTCACCGGGCAGACGGAAAACCGGCAGGCGCTGGTGGACCGTTTCCAATCGGAGGAGGGCGAGCCGGTGTTTTTGCTCTCGCTGAAAGCCGCCGGCTCCGGGCTCAACCTCACCGCCGCGAGCTACGTGGTGTTGTTCGACCCGTGGTGGAATCCGGCGGTGGAGGCCCAGGCCATCGACCGCACGCATCGCATCGGCCAGACGGAGCAGGTGATCGCCTACCGGCTGCTCGCGCGCGGCACCATCGAGGAGAAAATCCGCCAGCTCCAGCATGCGAAAGCCGAGCTGGCGCGCAGCATCGTGCAGGAAGAAAGCCTGGCCTCGGTGATGAGCCTCGCCGACCTCCGCTTCGTGCTCGGCGCGGATTGAGCCTGGGGCGGGTTACCCCGCGCCTGTGACGGCAAAAAGCGAGCCGGTGTCATGAGCCACGCGCAGGCGTTGCCCCCATGCCGGGCCCAGCAAGTCTGGGGGCAAACCCCGAAGTCAGGAAAACGCAGGAGATTCACGCGTCTCCGCCACGCCACCCGGCGTCCGGTCAACAGTTGGAACAAAGACACCTCTATTATAGGGACAGGCTAAAAATGGAGACGCAAGTGGCTGATTGAAAACGCCACGTTGCCCCGCCCCACCCGGTACGGGATGTCCCACGCGGCCCGCCACGTGCGTTTCGATGCTCGCAACCCGCGGGCGCGCGTGAATTAACCAAGCCCCCTCATCTAATCACTATCCCCAATCATGAGCTCTGATTCTCAGGCGGCTCCGTCCGCCAAAGGCTTCTATAAACTGTCGTCGTTCGCCCGCATCGGGTTCGGCGCCGGCGACCTCGCCCAAAACCTGATCTACCAGACGGTCGCGACCTACCTGCTGTTCTTCTACACCAACGTCTTTGGCATCAGCCCCGGCGCCGCCGCCTTCATGTTTGGCGTCGTCCGACTCGTCGATGTCATCTGGGATCCGTTCGTCGGGGCCTTTGTCGACAAGCGCAACCCGAAGCTCGGCAAATACCGCGCCTACCTCGTGCTCGGCGGCATCCCGCTCAGCGGCCTCGCCGTCCTCTCCTTCTGGAACGGCTTTTCCGGCCAGCTCTGGTACGCGTACGTCACCTACGTCACGCTCTCGCTGTGCTACACCCTCGTCAACGTGCCCTACGGCGCGCTCAACGCCTCGCTCACGCGCGACACCGACGAGATCACCAAGCTCACCTCGACGCGCATGTTCATGGCCAACCTCGGCGGCCTCGCCGTCCAGTTCGGCGTGCCTGCGTTGATCCAGCATTTCGCCCCCGACAACGACTGGTCGAAACCCGCCGCCTCCGGCGTCTGGTTCGCGGTCATGTCCGTGTATGCGCTCGTCGGCTTCGGCCTCCTGATCTACTGCTTCACGCAGACCAAAGAGCGCGTCGTCATGGACGAGAGCATGGGCCACACGGTCAGCTACTCGGACCTGTTCACCGAATTCGTCCGCAACCGCCCGCTGCGCATCCTCGCCTTCTTCTTCATCACCGCCTTTGCGATGATGGCCGTGGGCAACTCCGCCTCGGCTTACTACATGCAGTATAACCTCGGCCAAGCCCACGCCCTGCCGGTCTTCAACGCCCTCGGCTCCATCCCGGCCTTCATCTTCATGCCGCTCGTCCCCGCCATCAAACGGGCCATCGGCAAGAAGCGCATGTTCTACGTCTTCCTCACCATCGCCATCATCGGCATGGCGATGCTCTACGTCATCTCGACGGTGCCCTCGCTCAAGACGCAGCTCTGGCTCGTCTATGTCGCCCAGTTCGTGAAATCCACCGGCATCATCGTCGCCACCGGCTACATGTGGGCCCTCGTCCCCGAGGTCATCTCCTACGGCGAGTGGAAAACCGGCAAACGCATCGCCGGCGTCGTCAACGCCCTCACCGGCATCTTCTTCAAAGCCGGCTTTGCCCTCGGCGGCATCATCCCCGGCATCGTGCTCGCGATGACGCAATTCGACGCGCATAAAGCCGAGCAATCCGCCGCGGCCCAGCAGGGCATCCTCTGGCTCGTCGTCGTGTTGCCCGCCATCCTCCTCGGCCTGGCCATGTTTGTCATCTCCAAGTACGAGCTCGAAGACGACAAGATCGACGAGATCAACCGCGAGATCGAAGCCCGTCACAAAAGTTAACGCCGCCCGCGCGCCCGCCCGTCCATCTGACTGAGGCGGGCCCCCGGCCCCTCGCCCACCCGGCGAGTTCCGAGCCCCGCCAAGTACCGCCGCCCAGCGGCCCCGTACTGGCGGGGCTCGTTCGTATCCGCATACGCCGACACGCCGCCGTCTCGATCAAGGCTCATCCAACACCCCGACCGGCGCCGTCAGCAGTCCACCTCCGGCCGGCGCGAGTGTTTCCAGTTCAGGATCTGAAACCGTAGGCGCGCCACGATCGACGAGTACCACGCGTGCCTCGGCGGCCTGCCGCCGCGACCCCGGATTTCGCTCACCGACTTGTCCCACGGGATCACCGGGTACGGCTCGATCCCGCGAATCCGCAGCCCGGCCTCCCACCAATACTGCAGATCCACATCAAAGGGCCGCCCGTAGCGGTGCCGCGCCGTCAGCAAACGCGCCGCACCGGCACGGCTCACCAGATGCGCGAAACCCGAGATCGGCGCCTTCCAATACTGTCGCCAGCGGAAACGCCCCAGCCGTCGCTCACGCCGCACCGCCTTCGGGCTCACCGAGCCAAGCTTCACCACGTCCCACGGCTCAGCGGACCGCAACGCCGCCGCCACGGCGTCGCCAAGTTCCGGCAACAGCAGCACGTCGTCCTCCAGCACCAGCGCGTACTCGGCGCGCGTCGCGAGGAATCGCCGCAGCGCACCGAGATGGCTCTCGTAGCAGGCCATCTCCCCCTTGGAGAGCGGCCGGTGAAACTGGCGCCGGTTCAGCCCCGGGTCGTATCCGCCCAGCGGCGCCGTCAAGGCCGCCGTCTGTCCATCGACCGCCTCAAACCGCTCCCACGGCAGCCCCAGCTTGCGCAACTGCGGCTCCAACCGCGCCCACCGCTCGGTCGAGCGGCGCAGATTGATCGCAAACACCCGCACCGACGCCGTCGCAGCGCCCCCTCCCGCGGAGGGTGCGACCACGGCCATCGCCCCGGTTTCGGAATCATCGCAGACTTTCATGCAAAATCCTCAACGCCCGCGCAGACGGTTCCACCAACGGCACCACCGCCACCGCCTCAGCGCGACCGACGAAAAAAACGCGTCCGGGTCGCCGACTCCCCGCCCAGCAATGCGGTACAACACCCCTTCGTCCCAGCCCGTGTTCGACGCCTTGCCGATTCGAAACGCATGCCGGTAGTTCGCACGCACGCAGGCGAGCGCCTCCGGCGAAAACTGCCCGTACGGAAACACAAAATTCTCCACCGGCACACGCAGCCGCTGCGCCAGCAGCGCGCCATCCGAGATGATCTCGCGCTCCAGATCGCAGTCCGCCGCATCCAGCCTGCGATGCGTGCGCCCATGCGCCGCGATCTCCACGAGCCCCGACTCGGCGATCTCCTGCAACTCCCGCCAGGTGCAAAGCGCAGGCGTGACATACTCCGGGTTGCTCGCGTCGCCCCCAGCCACCAGGCGCTCCGCCGCGGGCGCGTGCATCACCTCCGGGATCAAGCCCGAGGGCACCGCCAGCAAGGCGCGCAGCCCGTACCTCCGCAGCAACGGCAGCACCGTGTGATGAAAGTCGAAATAGGCATCGTCGAACGTCAGGCAGACATTGAGCCGGTCGCTGCGCAGCGGCTCGCCCGGCATCACGCAGTGACGCCGGGCCGCGATATCTTCAAACAGCGTGGCCAACTCATCCGGCGGCGTCGCATCTCCCGTCGGCCACACCCGGTGAAACATCAGAACCAGCAAAGTCTTTCTGCCGGGTTGCTCCACCTCCGAGGCTCCGCGGGATGCCGGCGAGTGGCGCCGAGTCGCGGGCCGCTGCATCAAGTCCCCGTCCGCAGGCACACGCCCGGACGTTTCTATAAACCCGCAGCTAAAGGAAGATTCACGCATCGGATGGCTATGTTTGAGGGACAAAAGGCTGGTGAGCCGGCCCTACCTTTTACGGCAACTTCACAAATAGCCGTGTCGCTCAATCGCCGCCCAAGCCCCTCAATAGGATTCAAAAACGATTGTAAGCGTCATAACAGTAGTCGCTTAACATTTCGCTTTATTTTCCCCCAGCCCGGGACGATTCCGCCTGCCTTTTCCTCGGCAAACGCGACCGCACAGACCGCGTCAGTCCACGAGGCCGAGGCCCGGTCCGTATTCTCCACGTTGACCTACGCCACCCAATAGCCCGCCCCTCCGCCTCCCGCCGCGCCGATCCTTTTCTCCGCGCCGATTCCCAGCGCGGCCCGACGGGCACGAGGCCCACGCGCACCAGACCGCGCACCGCTAGTTTCTCTGCGGCTTGCGCGCCGCCACCAGGACCGACACGCCGCAAGGGAATCGCCCGCCCGCATCAAGCCACAGCCGCTCCAGCGCCATCATCGCGCGCATCGGCAGCGCGATCCACCACGAGTACTCGCCCACATCGCTACCCTCCGGCGCCGGCAGGAGCTTGCGCCGCACCCACACCAACGGCAGCGGCAGGAAATTCCAATTCGTCGCATACACCGGCTCCAGCCCGGCCGCGCGCAACAGCCCCAGCAGCTCCTTCCGCGCAAACCGCTGCCGCCCGCCCACGCTCACATCGTGGTACGAGTACAGCCAGCGATGCGCCGGCTCGTTGACCACCAACACACCGCCCGGCCGCAGACACCGCGCCGCCTCGCGATACGCCGCCGCCGGATCGGGCAATTGATAAACGACATCGACGCACGTGATCGCATCCAGACTCTCATCCGCGCACGGCAGAGCCAGCACCGAGCCTTCGTCGATCATGCACTCCGTCCGCTCACGCGCCAGCCCGACCGCAAACGCCGAAAGTTCCACGCCCCGCAAACGCGCCTGTGGCCACCACCCGCGCAGCCGTCGCAAAAGCCCGCCCGTGCCGCAGCCCGCATCGAGCAGCTCGCCCTCCGCGCGCATCCCCGCACGCACGAGCGCCCGGCGCACATTGCCGTGCAACGCCGCGTAGTGCCACAGCGTGTCCTCGCAGTCGGCCATGCGCCGGTGTTCCTCGGGGCTCATCATCGCAGCAAACGACCAAGCGCCCCCGCTTCTGTCAACGCACCGTGTTCTCCACCGCCTCCGGCCGTCGTCATTGTCCGCACAAGCTCCGTGCGCCGCCGCCGCCACTCCCGATAACGCGCCTCCCCTCGATGTCCTCACGCGATTTCCTTGCAGCGAATCGAACGGACTAGGTTTGACGGAGACCACAGCCCTGCGACAGTTCCCCCATGAAAGCGTCCCTCCCGTTTATCATCATGGACGAGCGGAGGCATCGGCGCCTCTCTTTCGCGCACTCCACGATTTCCGCACCGGCCAGCCGGATTGAGTGGACGCACCGCGACCCCGGGTCTGGAGCGCTAACAGAAGCGTGGGCCACGCACAGTCCCTCTAGGCCCAAGTTGCACCGCCCGACCTGATGTGTTTCCTCGAAGGGATGAAATAATGGCCGCGCGCATTTTCAGGATCGCCAAGGACAGTCCGCTCAAGGTCGGGCTCGTCCTCCTGCTGCTCTTCGACGTCATCATATTCGCCCTTCTCTACGCCTTCTACGAGCACCAGCGCGGCGGCATACTCGAACGACTTTCCGACGAGCAGGACCAGCTCTGCCAGTCCATCGCCACCAACATCCAGTCCGACCTCATCCAAGTCCAACAGGTCACCCACAGCCTCGCCGAGATCTGTGACATGACCCGCTCCGACCGCACCGCCACCGAGGAGATGCTCGCGCGCCTCCTCCACTCCGCGCCCCACCCCATCGTCCACGGGATGGGCGTCTGGTATGAGCCTTTCACGTTTACCCCCGGCGAGCGCCTCTTCGGCCCGTACGTCGTACGCGAGGCCAATTCCAACAAGACCGCCAGCAGCCTCCGCCTCACCTACGAATGGTCCACCCCCGAGTACAACTACCCCGCCCAGCTATGGTACCATCAGGGCGTCGCCTCCGGCGGCCGGCAACGCTTCACCCCGCCCTATTTCGATGCCGACGCCATCTACATTAGTTCCGTCCAGGCTTTCCATGCCTCCGACGGTAAACTCCTCGGAGTCGTCACCGTCGATATCACCCTCGGCTCCATCCGCCAGTTTCTCACGCACATGACGACCCAGACGCACGGGCACATTTACCTGAGCCTGCCGGACGGGCGCCTGCTCTTCCACTCGGAGGAAGCTGCGCTCAAGGAGCACGCCCGCGCGCAGGGAGCCTCGCCCGTCTCCTCGCTCGATCTGACTGTGAGGTTCGCCGAAGAGTGGGAGCGCCGCGCCCACCGACGCACCCGCCCGGAAAGCGCACTCGCTGTCGCCTCCACCGGATGGACCATCCATGTGCGCAACGACGACTCCGCCGCCGAGGCCCTCCTCCAGAGCCTGCGCAACCGCCTCCAGCTATTCTGCGGCGTCCTCCTGCTCGGCAGCGCACTCGCGATCCTCAGCCTCCGCCGCCACCAGCGCCGCATCGCGATCGCCAGCCAGCTACAGGCCAAGGTCGCCGAGCTCCAGCTCAACATCGAGCAGCGCCGCGCCGCCGAACAAAAACTCCAGCGCAGACGCGTCCTCTACGAAGGCATCATCCACCGCCGCACCCAGCAGCTCGCCAAGATCAATGCCAACAAGGACCAGCTCATCTCGATCCTCGCACACGACATGAGGAATCACTTCATGGTCATAAAATCCTACGTCTCCCTTTTGGGCGAAGCCGATGTCGCCGCCGACCCCGCGAGCCGCCAGGAAGCCTGTACCAACATCGGCAAAAGCACCGAAAACGCCCTCGAGTGTTTCGAGACGCTCCTGCTCTGGATCAAACTTCAGGCCAACCGCATCGACCATCCGTGCTACAAAGTCGATTGGCTCACCGTCCTCACCCAAGTCCGCAGCACACTCGAAGCACAAGCCCGCCTCAAAGGCGTCAACCTCGTCCTCCAGGAGCCGCAGGGCGGAGCCCTCCACGGCAATCTCAACCTGCTCGCCACCGTCTTTCGCAACATCACCGGCAACGCCATCAAGTTTACCCCCACAGGCGGCTGGGTCACCGTCCGCGTGCAGGAGCTTCAGGAGGCCGGCGTCTTTGAACTCACAGTGCACGACACCGGCGTGGGCATGCCCGCCGATAAAGTGGCCCAGATCCTCGACGGCGGCGAGGGCAGCAGCTCCCGCGGCACCGCCAACGAAAAGGGCATGGGCCTGGGCCTCTCCATCTGCATCGAGATGTGCCGCCTCATGCACGGCAGCCTCTCCCTCCACAGCGGGCGAGCTCGCGGCACCACCGTGAAAATCCGCCTCCCGCTCCCCGTGGCCGAGCCCGACACACGCTGAGCCCCGCGCCTCCTCTCCGCGCGCAACCGCCGCCCTGCGCGCTCCACGGCCGCTACTGCCGCAGGCCCTCGGCGTTGTACTCGCGCGACTCAGGCACACTCGGGTGCGCCAGCTCAAACGTCCCCTCGAGTGTCAGCTCCTCGGGCACGATCATGTAGCCCTTGCCGATCTGCTTCACATAAACCGCCAGCGGACCACTCACCTCGCCCGTCGCCGGATCGTAGGAAAACTCCACGCTCTCCACGCCGTACTCCATGAAATATTGCTGCGCCGCCCCTGCGATCTGCCGCGCATCGTTGTCCATCGTCTTCGAGATCGAGGAAACGCGCACTTTGTTAAACGCGGGAAATGCCACCGCCGCCACCAGGCCCACCACAGGCACCATCACGATACCCGAGTAGCCCATGATCAATCCGGCCAGCGCCATGCCGCCGCCCATCAACGCACCCTTCGCCTGCTTGATCCGCGCCTGTGCCACATGCCCGCACACGATCGCCGGGATCATGAAGAGGAAAAACAACGGAAAGAGCAGGAGCGTGCAGATGCCGCAGATCAAACTCGCGACCGCCAGCCCCGACCGCTTCGGCTTTCCGCCCGGCACGACCTCCGCGCGCAACGACTGCTCCGGCGGCAACAACGGAGGCACCGCCCCCGCGCTCGAAGGAAATACCTCGCCCACGCGCCTCCACTGCGGCCACCCGGCGCTCCAGCAAAGATCCGAAGCGGACACCTCGCCACGGGCGATTTTCGACAAAAGCTCGGCCTCGGAGACGGGCCCTTGCTGCACTCCATTGACGGCAAAATGATACATGGGGATTCAGGGGATGGCTGCGTGTGGGAAACGCCGCCATGCAGCCAACGAGAACCGCCCAACGCGATCCCATTTTCCGCGCCCCCGCCCGTGTTTTCCAATAGAACTCCTCCGCCAGAGCCCGCGCTTCGCAGGCTCGAAGTGCCGCAGGCTTCCAGCCTGCATTCCGAATGCAGACTGAAAGTCTGCGCGACCATGGCCGACCCCGCGCCCCATCAGCACTCACCCTGTGTTACCCATGTCTTGAAACTAGAGTGTTACCCATGTCCTGACCGCACCCGCACCCCGCACCCGATTTCACCCTTCACCATTCTCCCTTCACTCTTCTTTCTTGCTCCGCGCATACGCGAAAGCCTTCACTACCGGCCATGTTGCCAGCCCCAGCATGCACCACCCCGCAGGCAGAGTTTCAGTAACATCGGCGAATGCTCTTAAATATGCCCACACAATGGCTCGAAGTATACTAATCACTCAACCTGATGATAGCAGATCGCTTAAAGCCATCAGTAACTCCAAAGATGGCATAAAGTCATGTTTTGCTAACTCGAAAGGGCAATTAGATGCAAATCGCTCGGGTGCATATATGGCAGCACTCGCCCAACTCGACGCCGGTGGGCATGTACTCGACGAAAAGACAAAAGAATCTATTCGGGCAACCATCCGAGCCGAATTTCCCGAGGTGTCTGCGGTGGACCTCCCGCTGGGGATCGTGGCCCGCTGCCATCTCGGCCCTCCCTACGAGGTGCACACGCTCGACTGCGCCCTCGAGATCATCGAGCACTACAAGATCGGGCAGGTCCTGCCCAACGGCCTGGAACGGGCGCGCACGCTGGCGAAACACCCGGCCTACCTCTTCGTCGAGGTATTTCTCAAGCAGGTGCGCGCAGTATCGGCTGACGGCACCGTAACCACTATCGAAATCTAGCCCCTCAATAGGAAACCCCAAGATGTCCGACCAAATCATCAGTACAGCGAACCTCGCCATCATCGAGTCTACGCTCGCGGCGCTCAACAGCCGGATCGGCACGGTCAATGAAAACGTCCAAGTGGTCTACGGGAAGGTGGAAGAAACCGCCCAAGAGATCAACACCACCCGCCAAGAGTTGGCGACACTTGCCAACGACTTCGCCGAATTCGTCCACCGGGATCGCCTCGCCAAGGCCCTCCAGCTAGCCGAGACTCGAGTGGTAAAGGTCCGTCAAGAACTGGAGCAGAAGTTCGGTCATCTGGAAGAGGTGCGCAAACGCACTACCGGCATCCTGCAGGCGGTGGATGTGCGCGTTGTGCGAACGGAGACCATGCACAGCGGCACCGAAGAGCTCATGGTGAAAGCCCCACGCTACTGGCTGGCACCCGGACTCGTCGCCCTCACCGCGTGGCTCGCCGACAACCATGAACTTGCGGACCGCGCATTGCAGGAGGCGTTACGGCGGGACACCAACAAGACCTGCCTGCTCTTCGCCTTGATCAGCCGGCGCGGCAACCGGCATGGGCCCGCAGCACGATGGCTCGATCACTACTTCGGACTGCAGGACCCGACCAACATGGATCGCGAAGTCGTGCTCCTACTGGAAGCGGTGGCCCACGGTATCTTCGGTCCCGAGGGGCGCCAGATCTGCTCGCGCTCGATGGACAGCTGGCTGGCATACCTCACTGCTCGGGATGGTTTCGTCGACGAGCAACGCAAGCACTGGGCTGCTGCGCTGGAGCGTTTCACCCCTCGCCAGATGGGCGAGACTGACTTTCCTCGCCTGCGCCAGATCGCCGGGAACTGGTCGGAGCTCCAGTCCTCACTGCTGGATGCTCGTCTACACCAACCGGTGCTCGATCACTTCACCCGTGTTTTCAACTACCGACCGGAGGTCTCCCCGAAGCTCGTGACCCAAGTCGATGACATCCTCGACAAACTAGTCAGCCGATTCGACGACGAAGAGTTGCCGCTGCGCCGGCAGGAAAGACTCCTCTCCCTGATCATCGACGAGAACGGGGATGAGAAGGAGGCGCGCACCACTTTCGACGTCGAGACGAAGGCGCTGGAGGAGCACGTCAGCTTCACACAGATCCTCACCAACGCCGCGATCCATTCCGATACCGCCGGTGCCAGCAGCGCCACGCAACGACTGGCCACCGCCCTCTCTCGCGACTGGATCGAGGCCGCCCACAACCAACTGACCGCTCAATCGCGTGCGACAGCACCGGCCAGCGCGAAACTCACGCTCATGGGCTGGTCGGGTGAAACCAAAGACGGTTCCGAGGAGGCCGTGCTAGTGCCGGCGTTGGAAGCCGTGATCAAAGCGCAAGAGGAGAAGGCCCTCGCCGCGATCGGAATCGGAGCGGGCGGAGTGATCGCCGCGATCGGCGCAATCCTCAGCCTGCTCTTTGCCCTCAGCAGCCCAGGCTGGCTGGTCGTGACGTTGATCTGCGGAATCATTTTCGTGGTTAAGTTCCGCGGCATCAAGACACGCAAGGCACAGACCCGCGCCACCTATGAGAAATCACGGGCGGACAACGTGACCTACCTGCGAGCGACGCTGGCGGAGATGGTCGACTATCGCCGCGCCTGGGCGCAGGCGGATGCAGTGGCGGGCAACCTCGCTCCCTTGCTCAGGTCTTTCGATCCCCGTGAAATGACGGCGCCGGACCACAGCGGTGCCCGCCAAGTCGTCACCAACAATTGAAATCGCAAACCATGTCTCGACCACTCCTCCCCTCCGATCAGGCAACCATCCCGCCACCGATGCCAGTTCAGGCAGAATCGGCGGCCGCGCCGAGCAATGCCACGCCACCGCCGCTGCCTGGCGCGCAGGCTCCAACTCCGCCCCCGCCTCCGCCACTGGCCGTGGCCGTGCCGCAAGACGCGCCCGCATATTCGGCATCTCCGCTGGCGGAAGCGTTTCCCCAATGGGACCTGATGCCCCCCGCCGAGTTCATCAAGCGCGCCCGCCGGTGAACGCAGCGCCCACTAGCTATGCGGAATGGTCCGCGCTGCTCGACCGGTGCCCAGGGGCGCCGGCCGAATCCGATACAGAAATACTGGCGCTGGCCCGCGCCGGGACGATTGCGCACGGGGATGGTGTCACCGACCGTTTGGTTGAACGCATCGTCGATTTGATCAACCGGAGGCTGCGCATCTGTAACGAGCTGTTCCAAGCGGCACTCAAGCGCGGGCATGGCGAAATGGAATTCGTGCAAGCGATCTTGGTATTCCGGCAGCGGATGGAGTTCCCGAAGGCGTTGGCCGCTATTCCGGTGCTACCCGACAAGGTACGCACCCAGTTGGTACAGGGCGTTGTCGCCGCCGCGCTGAAAGCCCAGGAGTCCCTGCTGGAATCCGCCAAAGCGGACCGGACCGGACGACTTGCTCTTTGGATCCGGCAGAATCCGCTCGTGCCTCCGAGCCAGCCGCCGCCCCTCCCGACCGCGGCGAGTCACGCCGAGATTGCCTCGCTTCCACCCCGCAAGGGTCGTCAGATTATCGTCTAGCTGTTTCGCTCCCGCCCATGTCCTCCGAAGCCGTCTGTCTCGATACACTCGAACGTTACCTCAAAGCCCGTATCCCGTTCATCTCGCTGCGAACCGCGGACCGATCGCGGGCTTTGGGCGTGCTCAAGAAGATCACCGAGAAGCTCTCGATGACCGTCTATAAACACACAATCTCGCAGGGCACCCGGGAGATTGTGACCGAGCGACAGATCAACGAAGACCGCTCGGTGGCCGGCGCGCTGGCCTTCGCGACGGACCAGATGGCCTCGCGTCAGAATCTGACCTTCGTGTTTACCGAGGTCTCGGATATCGAGGACGACACACCGGGCTCTCGCCAGTTTCAAGACACGGTGCTCTTGGCCGTCGAGAACAGCTGTTCGCTGGTGGTCGTGGGCAACAAGCCAATCTGGGGTCCCCTGCAGCGGCTGGGCCTCACCATCACGCTGGATCCCCCCAATGAAGACGAGATGCGCGCCATCATCCGCACGCAGATCGATCCCTATCGCGCACGACTCCGGATCGAATGGGGTGAGCCGGAGGAGAAGGAAGCCGCCGCAATTCTGGCGGGGATCACCGCCATCGAGGCCGAAAACGTGATCGCGACCCTGCTGGCCCGCGGTCAGATCACAAAAGCCGACCTTGTGGAGCTGGTGCAGGCCAAAGACCGGATCTTCGCCGATATCTCCGGGCTGGAGCGTGTTGTTGTGCAAGGCCAGGAATATAACATCGGCGGACTCGAGGGACTGAAAAGCTGGCTCGACCGGAAACGCCCGCTATTGACGGCCGATCTGCGCGAGCGAGGAATTCGACCGCCCCGCGGCGTGTTGCTGGTCGGTGTGCCCGGCTGCGGGAAATCCCTTTCCGCCAAAGCCATCGCCGCCAGTTGGGGCATGCCCCTGTATCGGCTCGATCTTGCAAGCATCCACGGGATGTACCACGGGCAAAGCGAGGGACGCCTGAAGGACGCCCTCGCTACTGCCGACCACGTGTCGCCGTGCGTGCTTTGGATCGATGAAATCGAGAAGGGCTTGGCCGGCGCCAGCTCGGCCGGCAACGACGGCGGCACCAGTCAGCGCATGGTTGGTCAGTTCCTCTATTGGCTGCAGGAAGGACGTCCTCGGGTCTTTGTGGTAGCGACGGCGAACGACGTCAGCCAATTGCCGCCGGAGCTGCTCCGCCGGGGGCGCTTCGACGAGCTCTTCTTCGTGGATCTACCCACCCCACAGGAGCGAGGCGCGATCATCGACATCTACACGAAGCGCGGGCTCAAACGCACCTTGTCCGACCCCTTGCGGAAAGAACTGGTCGACCTATCCGAGGGCTTTGCCGGCTCCGACCTGGAGGCCGCGGTCAAGGAAGTCACCGAAGAGGCGTTCTTGCATGGCGACGGAGCGATCACCGACAACACATTCCGCACGCGCTTCCAGAATGTGGTTCCGCTCTCCAAAACCAACCCGGAGCGGATCGACGCAATCCGCGCATGGGGTAAAGAGCGTGCTATTTCCGCATCGGGGCAAGCCATCGAAGCTCCAAGTGGCCAAACCAAAGCTCGGCGCGTTGTACTCAGCTAATGGCCCAAGTAGAGACAGTCCCCTCCACCTGAAAAACCAGAGTAGCGGGAGCTTCCGGCGGTGTAGCGCAGGCCTCTCGCCTGCGTTTGGTGCAGACTGGAAGTCTGCGCTACGACCGAGCCCGCGAACATGCTCGCGGCGTGCGGCGTGAGCCGCCGGCGGATCGGCCATGCTTTCCTACACGGAGTTTGCAAAAACGGGCGGGGGCACCGGCTGGGCGGGGAATGCACGGTGTCGGGCCGAAAAGCAGGTACTTTTCTAAAAAAGAAGCTCCTTTTTGAAAAAAGGAGCAGCTCCCGGCCCAAAGAACGTTCTTTTTTCAAAAAGGACGTTCTTTTCTCCAGAAAGATCATTCTTTTCGCGAAAAGGAGCTCCTTTTCCGTCAAAGGACGTCCTTTTTCAAAATAGGAGCTTCTTTTCAGGAAAAGCAGCTTCTCGCCGGCAAAAGCAGGAGCGTCGGGCCAGACGGCCTTTCAACCGTGTCGCGGGACGTGCGGCGGACAGGATGCACGATCTTTTGAAACGCGGCGCCTGATCCGCGTGGGGGTACAAAAAAGCCGGCGACCGCAGGAGGTCGCCGGCTTTGGCAGAGAAAAGGGAGGCGGAGTGCGTGGGGCTCAGCCCTTGATCCAGGGCTGGCCGGCGGGAAGCACCTCGCGGCCGTAGGTGTCGTTGATGATGATGCGGCCCATCATGTACCAGGCGGCCAGCGCGCAGGCCATCAGCTCGTAGCCCGCAATCTTGGTGACCGTGGGGGCCAGCTCTTCGGAGCAGAAATGCGCGACATCGAGCAGGATGAAGCCGACCAGCAGGAGCGTAAACGTCCACGCCATCGCGCCGTGGATGCGCAGCGCGCCGACCCAGAGGATCGCCGTGAAAAGCGTCCAGCCCACGAGGAACCAGCCAACATCGTGGTGCGAGGCCTTGAAGATGCCGAAATGGTTGCCGAGCAGCATCAACGCGAGGCTGATCCAGAAGGCGCCGTAGGAGGTGAAGGCGCAGTAGCCGAAATTGTTGCCCGCCGCCTTTTCCTGGAGGCCGGCGATCAACTGTGCAGCGCCGCCGAAGACGATGCCGAGCCAGATGACGGGCCCGAGGCCGGCCCAGCCCACATTGTGGAACTGAAGCATCAGCGTAGTGAGACCGAAGCCGGCGAGGCCGACGACAGCGGGATTACCTTGTTTGGTGGGTGTGGAGGTGTTGCTCATGGGAAAGTCGGGAAGCGGGCACAAACGGTCCACGTTGGCCAAACGCTCCGGGGCTTGTCCAGCCGCTTGCGGCATCAGGCGTACCAACTCGCACATGCGGCCAAACAGCGAATTACTTAGGGAAAACAACACGCAGACCTCGTTGCCCGTAGTGGAGGCCGCGAGGCCTTCGGTCTGCGACACAGGCATTCGTCCCAACGCGAGAAGCAAAGCCTCACGAAACCAGAAGCGAAAGGCGCACGCCTTCCGCTACCCGGACCGCAAACCGCGCTCTCAGCCGGGCGAACGCGTGTTGCCCGCCGTAGCGGAGGCCGTGAGGCCTTCGCCATGTTTCCTGGAGCAAAAAAAGCGGCGCGGGGGGAACCGCGCCGCCTTGGTGGAATAGTTGAGAAACGACGAACCGTTTAGCCGAGGATGGCGACGATCTTGGCGCCCTTCTTCAGCTTGGCGGCAGGGATCAGGTTGCCCTTGATCTCGACGCCATCGACGGTGAGCGACTTCACGCCGCGGCTCACGCCGGACGGATTCTGCACCTCGATGTCGAGCGCCTTGCCGCGGAAGGTGCGCTTCGCGGTGAAGCCCGGCCAGGTGGTCGGGATGCACGGATCGATGCGCAGGCCGCCGAGCTCGGGCCGGATGCCGAGGATGTACTGCGTGGCGGTGTAGTGCGACCACGAGGCGGTGCCCGAAAGCCACGGCACGCGGGACTTGCCGTACTTCTTGGAAGCCGGCGCGTGCGTGCTCTGGCAATGGACGTACGGCTCGATCTCGCGGACCTCCGCCTGATCGTTTTGCGCGGACGGCATGAAGGAGCGGTAGTAGCGGTAGGCCGCGTCGCCGTTGCCGCGGGCGATTTCCGCGAGCACCACCCAGCTCTGGGTGTGCGAGAAGATGCCGCCGTTTTCCTTGTTGCCGGGGTTGAAGAGCACGGCGCGCATGACCTTCACGGGCGTCTTGTCGAAGGGCGGATTGCAGAGGGCGACGCCGTAGTCGGAGGCGAGGCGCGACTGGACGGCCGCGAGGGCCTTATCGGTCTGCTCGGGCGTGGCCGCACCGGAGAGGACGGCCCAGACCTGCGTGTTGACGTAGATCTGGCCTTCCTTGGCTTTCTTGGTGCCGAAGACGACGCCGTCTTCGCTGATGGCCCAGATGAACCAGCCGCCATCCCAGCAGACTTTGGCGATCTTCTTGTCGAGCTTGGCGAGCTCGGCGAGGGCCCACTTGGCCTCCTTGGGTTTGCCGAGCTGCGTGGCGATCTCGGCGTAGGTCTTGAGACCGAAGCGGAGCTGGAAGGTCACGAAGACCGACTCGCCCTTGTAGCCGAGCTTGAGGCAGTCGTTCCAGTCGGCGAGCAGGCCGCAGGGCAGACCGTGTTTGCCGGTGCGTTCGAGATTGAATTCGAGGGCGCGGCGCAGATGGCCGAAGACGGTGGCCTTGCCCTTGTCGGCATAGGGGACGACGAGGTCGTAGAACTTGGTGTCGCCGCTCTCGGCGACGTAGGCGGGCACGGAGTTGAAGAACCACTGGCAGTCGTCGGAGCGGTAGTGGCTCGCGGGCGTGGGCTTCATCTTGCCAGGCACGTGCGACCACGGGCGGACTTCGGGCTGGGCGCCGCCGGTGGAGTCCTGCGCGGAGAGCATGAGGATCATGCGCTCGCGCACGGCGTCGGGCATCATGTGGGTGACGCCGAGGAAATCCTGCACGGTGTCGCGGAAGCCGAAGCCGTCGCGCTGGTCGCCGGTGTAGACGAGCGAGCAGGAGCGGGACCACTCGAAGGTCATGAGGGCGTTGTAGGCGCCCCAGATGTTGGTCATGTGGTCGAAGTCGGCGTCGGGCGTCTTGACCTGCATGACGTCGAGCAAGCCGTGCCAGTGCTTCTTGAGCTTGGCCAACTCGCGCTCGACGGCGGGGACGTTGGCAAATTTGGCGCGGATGGATTTCGCCTTCGCGCCCTTGCCGATGCCGAGGAGCACGATGACGTCGGTGGACTCGCCGGGCGCGAGCGTGAGATCGCTCTGGATGACGCCGCAGCCGTTGTCGGAGAAATGCTCGTGATTGCCGCAGGCGCCGCGCTCGACCGCCTCGGGGCGGTCATAGCTGCGGTACACGCCGAGGAATTTTTCGCGTTCGCAATCGAAGCCGGCGATGGTGCCGCCGACCTGCGTCATCCACCACCAGCGGGACTGGTCGTTGTTGGAGAAGTTGCCGGGATCCTCCGGAAGGCGTTTGCAGGAGGAGGCGAGGATGGTGCCGTCCTTCCAGACGGCGTCGGAGATGTACTGGGCGTACTGGAGGTTGAAGGTATCCTGCGTGAGGTTCCACTCGGTGGTGAACTCGCAGTAGGAGAACACGCTCAACTTGCGGGGCTCGGAGCCGGTGTTGGTGACCTTGAGGTGCCAGTATTCGAAATCCTGGTTGAGCGGCACGAAGTAGGTGGCGGCGGTCTTGATGCCGCTGTACTCGCTCTCGATCACCGCGTAGCCGGGGCCGAAGCGCGTGGCGGTCTTGTACTGCTCGAGGGGCTTGCCGACGGGCTGCCACGCGGCCGACCAGTAGTCGCCGCTGGCCTGGTCGCGCAGGTAGAACTGGCGGCCCGGCATGTCCATCGGGACGGCGTTGTAGCGGTGGCGCAGGAAGCGGCCGGAGGCGGGCGAGCGGGTGAAGCTGTAGCCACCGGCGTTGTTGGTGATGATGGCGCCATAGCGGCGGTCGCCGAGATAGTTGGACCACGCCCGGGGAGTGTCGGGGCGGGTGATGACATATTCGCGGGCTGCGTCGTCGAAGTGACCGTAGTTCATTGTAGGGTGTAGGGAGATTAGCGAGGAAACAGGGCCGCCGGAGGGCGTCAACCGAGACGCCGCGCACGGAGACTCATTCGTTTGAACAGGATGTGGCTGGCTGGCCGAACTTGGGAAGCTCAAATCAGTGGCACCGGGGCCCCGCGCGCAGAGAGAAACGCGAGGGTCTGTGCCAGCGTCGGCGGGTGCACGCAGCCGGGCGCCGTCGTGCAGATGAGCGCCGCCACGGCACTGGCGAAGCGCAGGCAGTCCTCATCGGACCAGCCTTGCAGGAGGCCGTAGATCAGCCCGCCACGGAAGCTGTCGCCCGCGCCGGCACTATCGACCACATCGACCTTGAAGGGCGACAGCTCACGGCGGGCATAAGCGGCACGTTTTCCAGCGACGTCCCCCCCGTGCGCATACCAGAGCGGACTCGATCCGGCGGTGAACACCACGAGGCCGCGCACGGCCGCCATATAGCGCTCGAAAAGCGCCGCGCGCACCCGATCGTCCTTCGTCGCCTCGGGAAACTCGCGTTGCAAAAACTCGCCGGAGATCACGACCACCGAAGCCAGTCCGGCGAGCGGAGAATCGAACCGCGTGTCGCAGGTGACGACGGGGATTCCGGCCACATGGGCCGTGCGTGCCACCATGAGCGTGGCCTCGCCAAACGACGGATCGACACAGGCAACCCGGGCCTGGCGGATGCGCTCGATGCGCGGCACCTCCCACTGCGGCGTGGTGAAAAGCAGATCGCAGTAGCGCCCGAATACCGTGCGCGTGGCGCCATCGGAGATCACGACCTCCTTCACGCCCTGATAGCCCGGCTGCACGACGAGCCCGGAGCAGTCGATGCCGCGCGATTTGAGAAACGCCAGCGTGCGCCGGCACTCCGGGTTGTCGCCGATCCAGTTTCCCTCAAGCGTCACTCGGGCCCCAAACTGGGCGAGCACGAGCGCGCTACCCGTCGCCTCGCCCGAGTGGTTTTCAAGCGTCTCGGCGACCTCCGCGTAGCCGTCGGGCGCAGGATAACGATCCTTCAGACGAAGGATCACACCGGTGCTTACGTGGCCAAAACAATAGACATCGCTCATGGGAATGGGGACAGCTGACAGACCGGCATACTCCGCCGGCATCGAGCCGCCATCCCCCACCCGTTCACTCGTTAGCCCGGTCCGGAAAAACTTCGGACGCGCAGGCGCGCCTAGACCGACACATCCGCGCGCGCACGGTCGGCCAGCGCAGTCGACAGGTAACGCTCTCCGCAGCTCGCGCCGATGGTCACGATCGTCTTTCCGAAAAACTCCTGCCGGCGCGCCAGCTGGAGCGCCGCCCACACCGTGGCGCCCGTCGAGATGCCGCACAGCAGCCCCTCCTGCGCCGCGAGAGAGCGGGCCGTCTCCAACGCGTCGTTATCCGACACCGCGATCACCTCGTCGAGGATCGCACGGTTGAGATTCTTCGGGATGAAGCCGGCGCCGAGGCCCTGGATCACGTTGCGCCCGGGCTTGCCGCCGGAGAGCACGGCCGAGCCCGCGGGCTCCACCGCCACGATCTTCACGGACGGACGGCGGGCCTT
>Ga0116149_1002497_pt1 | contig 20167 bp, 12 predicted proteins | sample AD_UKC057_MetaG_FD_89787 | JGI IMG/M metagenome (GOLD analysis project Ga0116149, IMG submission 89787) | Active sludge microbial communities of municipal wastewater-treating anaerobic digesters from USA - AD_UKC057_MetaG | ecosystem: Engineered > Bioreactor > Anaerobic > Digestate | place: USA... | reverse complement strand
TGGGCGTCTCCGAAATTGCGGTCCACATATTCCCACCGGTAGTACAGGATGCGGCCGTCGGGCATCAACGCGCCATGGCCCTCAAAGAGTGTGCTTTTGCCAATCTGGTGGATGTTGGCGCCGGCACCGGTCATGCGGAACAAATTGCACATGATATGGCGGTTACACATACAGTATTTGGGTTCGCGGGTCGAGGAAAAGATAATGTCTCCGCCCGGCAGGTACAGGGGATCGATGTCGCTGACGCCCCCGGCGAAGGTCAGCTGCCGGAGACCGGACCCGTCCGCGTTGATTTCATACAGGTGATAGTCGTCTTCGATATTCCGGCGCATGGAAAAGAGAACGCGCCCGCCGTCAAAGTGTACCACCGGGTCGCGAATAATCCCTTCGGGCGACTCCAGCAGGGTGCGCACCGTGCCGCCCGGCGACAATTCCAGCGCGCGCAAGGCGCCGCTGCCCTCAAAACTGTTCGTGTTGATTTCACCGGTCTGGAACAGGGTTGCCGTGTTGTGATGATCCGGTTTGAACTGACGGCGCGTAACGAAAATCAGGGGATGCGCGGCGAGCAGGGGATGGGCGAGCAGCGCTTCCCGCCGCAGTTCCTCAAAACGTTCGCGCTCCCCCGCCGTCACGGGCCAAGTCGTTGCCCGCCGCTCAAAGGCTGCCAGGCGTTCCAGAAATTCACCGCCCCGGCCGTACTGTTCCGGGAAGCGTTCCGACAGGTCCGCAATGGCGGCGCGCAGGGACGCATGCGCCTCTTGCATCGCGCCCGGGGTGCCTGTGGCCGTGTGGGACAGAAGCACCACCGTTACGCTGCAGAACATCATGAAGCGGCCAGGTCGTATCGACCACATAGAAAAGTATCTCCATACCGGCATCTGAATAATTCAGAAAAAACGCCGCAGTGTGTTGTAAATAGGTTCCGGTTTGAGGGAACAAATCAGGGCCAGTTCCACCACCGGCGCGCACCAGCACTGTACGCAGCCCCGGGGCGGCGGGGTCCCGTGAAACTGTTCGGTCAGGGTTTTGGCGGGTTTACCTTCGGCCGTGAGGAAACGTTCCACCTCGCACTGGTGACAGGACAGCAGCGTGCCGTCCGGTTCTACCATCACCATAAGGCGTCCCGCCAGGCAGCGTATGCGTGTAGCATCGGGCCAGCGCGCCAGGTGGCGCAGTCCCGCTTTGGAATTCGCGACGGGGGCGCCCGCCTGTTTCAACTGTAACAGCTGCGCTATCGCGTTCCGGTATTCCGCAACCGGCGGCGCCAGGGGATTGGGCGCGGTAGACGAATCCAGCCATTGGGTAGCCGGCTGGAACATCATCCAGGCGCCCTGCTCTCTGGCTATGGCCAGGGTCGCTTCCAGGCAGTCGAGGTTATGGCGCGCCAGTACGCATTGAAAGGAAAAGGGCAACCCCGCCTCGCGCACAACACGAGCAGCGCGCAACGTATCCTCAAAGGCGCCCGAACCGCGCACGGCGTCATGTATCTCGCGGGGACCATCCAGGCTGAAATTGAGGTTATCCACCGGGCGCAGGTCTTCTATACGGTCCGGGACAAAATGGCCGTTGGTGCTGACAAACACCTGAAAGCCCAAAGATTTGGCGTGGACTATCATTTCCCCCAAATCGCGGCGCAACAGCGGCTCTCCCCCGCCGAAGGTAATCCACCGCCCGCCCAGCCGGTATAGTTCTTTGAGCCCGGCCTTGATTTCCCGGGTGTCACATTCCCTGCGTGGCGCGTCCGAAGCGCCGCAATACCCGCAGCGCAGGTTGCAGCGGAAGGTCACATTCCAGGAGACGAACAAAGGCGCGCGGCCAAGGCCGGCCGTCACCTTGAGCAAAGCGAGTCCCGACCTTGCCGATTGATACCATCTGTGGAGTTTAGTGGAGGTCATGGCACTACCATCGTTTCATGTGGGTTACAGTAAGGGTTCAGTCTAGCATAATACTTTAAGTGCGTTCACAAAAACGGCGTGCTTGCGTATGACCCCATACCTCCTCTTCTATGTGGTATACTTTCGTTTCCATGGTCCTATTAACGTTTCAAGGCATCATGACACTGTAAGTATAGAAAAAGCAGCCTTATCCACGGAGAGTTTCGGGTGATTTATTTAGGCATCAGCGAAGATCTTTTCGATGCGGGTGTGACCCTGGTCAACGGCGATGCAATTGTATTCGCTTCAAATGAAGAACGGTATACGCGCCGCAAGAACGAGGGCGGCTTTCCACACCAGTCGCTTCAAGCGCTGCTGGAGTATACCCGGGTTGACTTGGCAGACATTGATCATGTCTGTGTGTGCGGTCATATGACACCGCCATTGCCGGTGCGGGTATTCCCCTTTCTTCATACCTTACTGTTTGATGCCCACCGGAGCCGTGAAGAGACTCTGTTCAAGAAATTTGTGGACCTGGTTATGTTCCATTCGCCTGTGGCGCGCACCTCCGAACGCTCTTTTTCCCGACGATTCGCGCGCCGTCTGCTTCCGACCGTCATGAGGCGTGCCCTGCCGGCCGGGCTCCGTCGCATCCCCATCCATTTTGCGGAACACCATCGTGCCCATGCGGCGGGGGCCTGGTTCTGTTCCGGTTTCGAGGAGGCCCTGTGTTTGACGGCGGACGGGATGGGCGACGGGCTTTCGATGACCGTGTCCCATGCGGTTGCGGGCAAAGCGATTGAACGGCTCTGGACGGCGCCGGCCGGCAGTTCCTTCGGTTTATTCTTTGAAGCGTTGGCACAGGCCTTCGGCTTTACGCCCTGCCGCGATGAGGGCAAAATTACCGGCCTGGCCGCCACGGGCATGGCCGAAAACGTGCGGGAGCCTTCGCCCTTCACACTGGTCAACGGCATGCTGACCTATACCGGCCCGGTCGGACGCAAAGGCGTTGCCTGGGTCCGCGACCATCTCGTTGCCCGTTACGGAAGGGCGGATGTGTCCGCCTGGGGACAGGAACTTCTCGAAAAATATACCCTGAATGTCGCCCGTGACTGGCTGCGCAGCACCGGTCTGCGGAACCTGGTGGTGGCGGGCGGTGTTTTCGCGAATGTGAAGCTGAATCAGCATCTCCACGAACTCGAGGAGGTGGACCAGCTGTTTGTGTATCCGAATATGGGCGATGGCGGCCTGTCGCTGGGCGCCATCTGTGAAACCCGGGGGTTCTATTTCCCCAAGCCAATCCAGCATGTATTCCTGGGCGAGGCCTACACGGACGAACAGATAGCGGCAACGCTCAACAAGGCCGGACTGTCTTTTGAATATCTGCCCGACCCGGAACGTACCGCAGCGCAATTGCTTGCAAAAGACCTGATTGTCGGCAGGTTCTGCGGAGCGATGGAATGGGGCCCCCGCGCCCTGGGCAACCGGTCCATCCTCGTGCGCGCGGTAGACCCGAAAATCACGGGACGCCTGAACAAAATGCTGACGCGCAGCGATTTTATGCCCTTTGCGCCCGCCCTGCCCGCGGAAGACGCCGAACTGTACTGTCACGGTGTGGAGGCGGCCCGGCACACAGCCGAGTTCATGACCGTCTGTTTTCGCTGCACGGAGCGCATGCAAACGGAACATGCCCCGGTGGTGCATGTGGATGGCACCGCGCGGGCACAACTGGTCACGAGGGAGAATAATCCCACCTTCCACCGGATACTCATGGAATTGAAAACACTGGTCGGCAGCGGGGTCGTGCTGAACACGAGCTTCAATATCCATGAGGAACCCATCATACGCACCCCGGAGCATGCTGTCAACGCGTTTCTGGCCGCCGGTCTCGATGCATTGATTATCGGGAGTTATCTTGTGAAACAGCCCCGTTCCGGGCGCGTATAAATTTAGATATCCTGATCTCGTCGGAAATGCCCACCGCACTGGAAAACAAACAAAAAGACGGAGCAAAAAGGGACTGACGACGAAATAGCCGTCCGTGACGAAGCATGGATGCCCTTTACTGCTCTTGGCTATTTCGTGGTCTGTCCCTTTCTTGCGGTCCTATACGAACCTGCCATCAAAAAAGTGCCAAACCGGATTCCGAGGAATCATTGAATAACCCCGACGAGATCAGAAAGTCTGAAATCACACCAGCCGGTTCAGCGTTTTCGCGACCCGTTCACAAGCCTGTTCCGATATGCCGTCGTATATCGGCAAGGCCAGGGCATGGCTGAAAACTGCCTCCGCGCGGGGGCAGTCATCATAGCCCAACTGCGCAGCGCAGTTGTCCATGATTTCATTGCCCGCGCCGGCATCCACACCGCGCAGCAGCAGGCGCTGGCGAATACGCGCAGCATCACCGGGTACCAGCACCACATAAAAGTACCACGTGGGCAGGATGCCGTCCGGGGTCTGTTGCGGCCTGATTTCCGGCTTCAACAGGGAGGTTAGCAGCGCCGCACGGCTGCGGCGCAGTTCCAGCCGTTCCTCCAGCGTATCCAGTTTGCAAAGGCCGATTCTGGCCTGGGCGGGCATGTACCGCTCCCGTTTCTTCTGGGTTTGCTGCGAGCCCCGGTACAATTTGTTCATGAGGGGTTGAAGCCGGGGTGACGCCAGCAGGAACAGGGGCAGGTACATCAGCCGGGTGCGGAACAGCCACTTTTCAAGCAGAGTGGAATCCAGTTTGCGGGACAGGGTCACGTACCCGGCAGGCTCGTTCCCATTAAACGCCCGTGTAGCTTCCACAATCGCCTGGTCCCGGGCGCAGACGATGCCGCCGCCGTAGGTATTGATCATCTTGGTGACTTCGAAACTGAAAAACGCCGCATCGCCAAAACTGCCCGCCTTCCTGTCCTTTACCGTGGCGCCCAGCGCGTGGGCGCAGTCTTCTATAAGCAACAGGCTGTGCCGTGCGGCCAGCGCCGAGATACCTTCGATATCGCAGGGCATTCCGAAAACGTGCAGCGCCAGCACGGCTTTTGTTTTCGGGGTAATCCGTTGTTCCACCGAGCCTGGCGTGATATTGAAGGTGCATGGGTCAATATCCGCCGGTACCAGTTTTACCCCCAGGGACTGAACAAAAGGCAGCATCTCGCCGAGCGTATAGGCGGGGACGATCATTTCATCGCCGGCGCCAATGCCGAGCCGCTCCATAACAATACGCAGGCCCTGGCGACCGGAATTCACGGCGGCCGCGCCCGGAACGCCGACATACACCGCGATACGGTTTTCCCATTCCGCCACGGCATTCAAGAACTCGGGGCCTTCTTCTTTCATCCAGCGTCGAATGGTTGCATATTCAGCGGGTTCACTGTGGGCCCAACGTCTGGGTATCATTGTAGTTGCCTTCCGAACCGGGTCGTTTGGGGTATACGTTATAGCCTGCCCTCATGGCGTCCAAGGACATAAAGGACTAAAAGGACATAAGACGCAGAAAGGACGCATCGGTCTGAAGCTCGTTTACTGTCCCTTGTGTCCCTGATGTCCTTTGCGTCCTTTCGGCGGTCTCCGCAAGTCGGGCACATCATAGCATACCTGTTTTACTCGTATGGAATCCGGACCGCTGGAAAGGGCCGGGCGCCCGCCTCCAAGTCGAGCCGCACCGGCTCCGGCGGACGGTTGCGCCGCTGCCACCAGGCCCGGGAGAATAAACGGGGCTTTTCCTGTTCAGCGGAAGTATACCCGCGCACGGATACTGTCATTTTTTCAGGGGAATAGTGGAGCACGTCAATGGTTGCAGGCATTGCAAGCGAAAGCGGCATCAAGCCTGTTACCGGCAACGCGGTGCTGAAAGGCGTATCATAATACACGGATTGGGAGTACATCACCGGCACGGTACCACTGTACTGGAGGTCCGGCGCCACAGCCAACAGCTGCCCGGGATGCTGTGCGGCCTTTTCCATCGCCGCCTGCCGGAAACGACGCACGGCATGACCACCCTGGAGCCAATGTACATTCGTCCATCCCTGGCAGGCCATGGCCACCACGCAGAACAGTGTGGAAAGGCGAACCACGGAGGCGCGCCACCGGGGGCGTTCCAACAGCGCCTGGAATCCTCCCGCCGCAGCGAGGGAAAGCAAAGCCATGGGAATCACAAGGATTCCGCCGCCCGCCAGGGTCACCGGGTCAACACCGCGAGCGCCCTGAAGCAGGCGGAAGGATACTGCGCCAAGCAATCCAAAGGTGAACAGGGGCGTACGTGCCCCGCGCATCAGCAGCAACGCCAGGGCAATTAACATCATCCCGCATCCCCAGCCGAGCACCGGCCAGGACTCGAAAAAGGCGACCGTATCCGGCAGCAGGCCTATGGGGTATAGAACCAGGTATAACGGCACAAAGACACGCGCAGGTTGCCAAGCCCCTTCCATGGCCCACTGCCCGCTGATAAAATACATGGCGAGGCCGACAATCACAATAGGCCACAACCGGCGGCTCCGGCCGGGAACCTCCCAAAAAAAACATCCTTCGAGCACCATCAGCACCAGGAAGAGCGGGGTCAAATCCGGACAAGTCAGTACGGCCCCGATATAGGCCGCTAGGGGCAGCAGGCGGAACCGGAATCCTTGCCGCGGCCGGGAACAGGCGTACACAAGCAGCACGACAAGGCCAAGGAGTCCAGGCAGCAGATATCGAAGACCGCTCAACAACAGTACCCCTTCCGTTTTTATGGGGTTGGCCATGAACAACACTGCCGCGATGGAACCCAGCCACCACGGACCTTTTCCAAGGATTCTGGTCAGAAAAACGAGTACCGCCATACAGCCGTAAAGTAGAGCGAGGTTAACCAGGAAATACATCCAGGCATAACCGCCGAAGATAGATAGCATTCCGGAAAACAGTTCCCCCGCAACCGGGCCAAGTTTGTCGGGCTTTGCCAGGGCGGCAAAATCACCCCCCAACGGCGACAAGCCGAGCGTCCAACCAAAAACCACCAACAGGTACAGGGCATCCATCACTAAGAACACCTTGACATTTCCCGTTCTAACGCTGGAGGTGCTGCCGTTGTACTGTTGAGTCTCACTCTGGTTCATAGTATTCCCGAAAAACAAGTATATCGCCTTGCCTCAATTTCATAATACTATAATATACCTGCCGGGGGTAATGAAAGAATACGTTGGTTATATAGTAAGACATAAGATTTCACGATCGGGAAAGTCAAAATAGGGTATAATATCGTAGTCAGGTCGTTTGTAAATAATTTATTCCATGAACAAAGGATTATGCAATGAAGATGCAGACAAGCGTTATCCGTATCGCCGTAATAGTAGGTGTTTTATTCAGTCTAGTGGCGGTTACTGACTTCGCCGAAGCCCAGACGGGCTCGCTTTCGGGTGTGGTGCGCAGCGGCACCACCCTGGTAAACGGAGCTCAAGTACGCCTTTCCCCCGGTACTCGCACAGAAACCTCGAACTTTTTAGGCGTTTTTTCCTTTTCTGATTTGCCGGTTGGCGAGTATACCATCCGGGTCACGGCGTCCGGATATCAGACGTGGAACGGCAGCAAGACCATTATAGGCGGCATTAATATCCAGGACGTGGAACTGACGCCCCTGGTGGAGACGGGTTCGCTCACGGGTGTGGTGCGCAGCGGCGCCACGCTGGTTGGTGGGGCGTTGGTTTCGCTTTCCCCGGGCAACCTCAAGGAGATGACAAACATGGTCGGCACGTTTAATTTTGCCGACCTGCTTGCAGGAGACTATGCCATTACCGTTACGGCAGACGGGTATGAGCCGTGGAGCGGCAGCAAGACCATTGCGAGCGGCATCAACCTGCAGGACGTGGAACTGACGGCGATTGTGGAAACGGGTTCCCTTACCGGGGCAGTGCGCAGCGGCGCCACACTTATTTCCGGTGCACTGGTGGCGCTTTCGCCCGGCGGTTATGAGACAACGACCAGTATAGCAGGCACCTTTAATTTTACTGATCTGCCCGTGGGCGAGTACGCTATCACGGTCACGGCAGACGGGTATGAACCGTGGAGCGGCAGTAAAACCATTGTAAGCGGTATCAACCTGCAGGACGTGGAACTGACGGCGATTGTGGAAACGGGTTCGCTCACGGGGGCCGTGCGCAGTGGTGCCACCCTTATTTCCGGTGCCCTGGTGGCACTTTCGCCCGGCGGGTACGAGGCGACGACGAGTATTGCAGGAACCTTTAATTTTACTGATCTGCCTGTGGGGGATTACGCCATTACGGTAACGGCGGCGGGGTACGAACCGTGGAGCGGCAGTAAAACCGTTGTGAGCGGCATCAACCTGCAGGATGTGGAACTGACGGCGGTATCAAATGAAGGTGAAACGCCTGAAACCGGTTCCCTTTCCGGTGTGGTACGAAGCGGTCTCACCCCTGTTTCGGGCGCTGCGGTATCCCTTTCACCCGGGGGGTACGAGACAACGACCAGTATAGCAGGCACGTTCAATTTTACCGATTTACCCGTGGGGGATTATGTCCTTACCGTTACGGCGGCAGGGTACGAACCCTGGAGTGGTGGCAAAACCGTTGTGAGTGGCATCAACGTACAGGACGTGGAACTGACGGCCATCGTGGAAACGGGTTCGCTGACCGGTGCCGTGCGCAGCGGCGCTACCCTTATTTCCGGTGCCCTGGTGGCGCTCTCGCCCGGCGGTTACGAGGCGACAACCAGTTTCGCAGGGACCTTTAATTTTACTGATCTGCCTGTGGGCGACTACGCCATTACGGTAACGGCGGCCGGGTATGAACCTTGGAGCGGCAGCAAGACCATTGTAAGCGGCATTAACCTTCAGGATGTGGAACTGACGGCGATTGTGGAAGAAGGGGAGCCAGAAGGCGAGATGGAAGGGGAGCCTGAAGGCGAACTTGAAGGCGAGCCTGAGGGAGAAGAAGACCTGCTTCACCCCGCTGACTTGAACGGCGATTGGCGTATCGTCCTGAGTGAAGCCATTGCCTATCTGTCCGGCTGGCAGCAGGGCAGCAATCCTCTGGGATATGCCATCCGCGCCGCCTATCTCTGGCAGAATGGCGAATTGTATGCCTATGATCCCTCGGCATCGGCGCCTATGTGTTGGGTGTTGGCGGAATAGCGGGCAGTCCTGAAACACGCCCTGAGTGACCCCGTCCGGTAGAGAGGCCTGTATCCTGGCGGAGGGGATTATGTGTCACAGCAACGGATAAGGGCTTGAAACCGGGATACCCTTTCGTCAAGTCTTGTATAGGCCGGCGTTTTGCAGCCCGCCCCAGGCTTGACAATACCCATAAGAAGAGAGGAATATATGCCGGATGGCGCATACCGCGTCATGGAGAGCGGGACTGTGTTAACCGCTGCCGTAAACCTGTCCAGGAGCGGGGCTCCTGGTGTATTTTAACCCGATTCGAACATGGAGATAACGAGCATGAAGGAAATCGCATTAAGCCGCCGCGCATTTCTTGCGGCAACCACCACTTCCACGCTGATTGCGGGCGCAACGAGGGCCTACGCCATCAATACCGCCAGTGTCATCCCGCGCAAGCTGTCGCCCAATGAAAAACTGAACATCGCCAGTATTGGCGTGGGCGGCATGGGCGCTGGTGATGTCAAGGGATGTTCGGGCGAGAATATTGTCGCCTTATGCGATGTGGATGCCAAGCAAGCGGAGGAGTCGTTCTACAGGCATCCCGATGCCAAAAAGTACAAGGATTTCCGCAAGATGCTCGAGGAAATGGACAAGGAGATCGACGCCGTTACGGTCTCTACGCCGGACCACATGCATGCGCCCGCGGCGTATATGGCCATGCACCTGGGAAAACACGTGCGCGTCCAGAAACCGTTGACCCAGACGATTGCGGAAGCGCGGCTGCTCGCCAAAACGGCCAGGGAAAAGGGCGTTGTCAACGCCATGGGCAACCAGGGCCATTCAGGCGACGGTATACGTGAACTGTGCGAAATGGTCTGGGCCGGGGCCATCGGCCAGGTCAAGGAAAGTCACACCTGGACAAACCGGCCCATCTGGCCCCAGGGTATTGCGGACCCGCTTCCCCCGGCGCCCGTACCGGAATCCCTTGATTGGGATTTGTGGCTGGGTCCGGCGCCTGTGCGCGAATACGGGGACGGGTACGCGCCGTTCAAATGGCGCGGCTGGTGGGATTTCGGCTGCGGCGCCATCGGCGACATGGCCTGCCATATCATGGATCCGGTGTTCTGGGCGCTGAAGCTGTATGAGGCCCCCTCTTATACCGTCGAAGTGGTCGAGCAGGAAGGCATGAGTAAACAGACCTTCCCGAACAAATCGGTCATCAAGTATGAATTTCCGGCCCGCGGCGACATGGAAGCGGTCACCGTCTATTGGTATGACGGCGGCCTGCTGCCCAAACGCCCGGAAGGGGTTCCGGAAGACGAGAAGCTGGCCGACGGCGACAACGGTTCGCTGTTTATCGGCACGGACGGCATTTTAACCACCGGCACCTATGGCGGTGATTCGCGGTTGCTGCCCGCCGCGCGCATGAAGGACTACAAGAAACCCGACCCCACCATCGAGCGCATCCCCGGGGAAAATCCCTACCTGCACTGGATCAACGCGTGCAAAAACGGCACGGTGGCCTCGTCCGATTTCAGTTACGCCGGGCCGCTGACCGAAGTGGCGAACATGGGCAACGTGGCGTTGCTCGCCGGTGTCGGACAAAAACTGGAGTTTGATGTGGCCTCCATGAAAATCACCAACAATGAGGCGGCCAATCAATACCTGACGAAGCCGTACCGCGCAGGCTGGGATTTCATGAAGTTCTGAAAAGGTTGTATCTGAAAGCCGGGGCAGGAAGGAACACCTGCACCGGCTTTTTTCTGTCATCATTACCCGGATGCGTGGAGGGTCGCTCCAGCGGACAATCCGCGATCCCAAGGCGCCACGCTCAATTCATGGAGAATATGGAATGACGAAAATCACCCTTTCCCGCCGCGCTTTTCTCGCGGCGACCACCACATCGGCCCTGTTTGGCAGCGCATGGGCGCAGTCTGTAAACCCGGCCCGGGTTGTTCCCCGCAAGATATCCCCGAATGAAAAACTCAATGTCGCCGGCATCGGTGTGGGCGGCAAGGGCACACAGGATATCATGTCCTATAAAAAGGAAAACATCGTCGCCCTCTGTGATGTGGATGCCGGCCGCGCCGGAGAGGCCTTTCACTTTCTTCCTGACGCGAAACGCTACCAGGACTACCGGAAAATGTTCGATGAGATGGGCAAAGATATCGACATGGTTACCATCGCGACGCCGGACCATACCCATGCCCCGGCGGCCTACCTGGCCATGAAACTCGGCAAGCATGTGTATGTTGAAAAGCCCCTTACCCATACCGTGGCCGAGGCGCGCCTGCTGGCGCAAACCGCCCGTGAAATGGGCGTGGCCACGCAGATGGGCAACCAGGGGCACTCCGGGGACGGCGTCCGGGAACTGGCGGAAATGATTTGGAGCGGAGCCATTGGCGCCGTGCGGGAAGTCCATGTCTGGACGGACCGGCCCGGCAGCCGCTGGCCCCAGGGAGCGCCAAAGACGCCGCCGCCCGAAGAACCGGTGCCGGCGACGCTGAGCTGGGACTTGTGGGTGGGCGCGGCGCCCATGCGCCCCTATAACCAACTGTACGCTCCGTTTAAATGGCGCGGCTGGTGGGATTTCGGTTGCGGCGGCCTGGGCGACATGGCCTGCCATATCATGGATCCGGCCTTCTTCGCGCTGAAACTGGGAGAGGCCAAAACCTTCAGTGTTGAGCCCATAAACCAGGAAGAGGCCAACGACCAGACCTATCCGCTCAATGCCGTGATTAAGTATCATTTCCCGGCCCGGGCGGATATGGGGCCCGTGGATATCTACTGGTATGAAAACGGTCAGAAACCGCCCCGTCCGGAAGCCCTGCCGGAAGGGCAGGTGCTTGGGGATGATAAAAACGGTTCGTTGTTTGTGGGCGAAAGCGGCTGGATTACGGCGGGGGAATATGGCGGCAAAGCGCGCCTGCTGCCTGACGAACGCATGGCGGACTATACACCGCCGGCTCCCACCCTCGAGCGGGTAAGCGGCGCCAACCATTACCGCAGCTTCCTCAACGCATGCAAAGGCGGCCCCCCGGCCGCGTCCAACTTCGACTATGCCGGCCCCTTTACGGAAATGGTGCTTTTTGGAAACATTGCCTTGCGCACGAACCGGCGCGTCGAATATGATGTGGAAACAATGACGATACCGAACGATGCCGATGCCGGAAAATTCCTGACCAAGGAATACAGGAAGGGCTGGGAATTGCCCGTATAGCGGATCGCGGGACTACAACCGTGACTGCGGGTATCGCAATGGCTCCCGGTTGTCGGGGTGTCACCCGGTATAATAAAGCAACCATGAAAGGAACATGCTATGACTACTCGAATGCTTGTGTCGGGATTCCTGATGGCGGCCGTGGTATGCGTGCCCGCGCTGGCTGACGAAACACCGCTGAAAATCGGACTTATCGGGCTGGATACCTCCCATGTCATCGCCTATACCCAGCTGCTGAATGACACCGAAAATGCCGACCATGTGCCCGGCGGCAAAATTGTGGCGGCGTACAAGGGCGGCAGTCCCGACCTGGAATCCAGCGCCTCGCGTGTGGACGGCTACACAAAACAGTTGGAAGAGGATTTTGGCGTCAAAATCGTTCCCACCATCGAAGAACTCTGCGGTATGGTGGACGCGGTGTTGCTGACCAGCGTGGACGGCCGCCCGCACTTGGAGCAGGTTAAACCGGTGTTCAAGGCGGGCAAACGGGTCTTTATCGACAAGCCGCTGGCGGGGTCCCTGGCCGATGCCAAGGCCATTGTCGCACTGGGCAAGGAAACCGGCGTGCCCTGGTTCAGCTCCTCCTCGTACCGTTTCTATGAGAGTCTCCAGGAACTGAAGAAACAGGACGTGGGCGGCGTGCGGGGCGCCATTTCCTATGGTCCCTGCCACCTTGAACCAACCCATCCCGACCTCTTCTGGTATGGCGTTCATCCGACGGAAGCCCTGTATACCATCATGGGTACGGGCTGTGAGACGGTTACATGCGCCAAGACAGAACAGTTTCATGTGGTGACGGGGATATGGTCCGGCGGACGGGTGGGTACCCTGTACGGCCTGCGGACGGATGCGGCGCCGCACAAGGTCACTGTATTCGGCATGAAAGCGATTGCCGAACAGCAGGGCGGCGGCAATTACGCGCCGTTGGTGCGGGAAATCATCACCTTCTTCCGCACCGGCGTGCCCCCGGTATCACCGGAAGAGACCCTCGAGATGTTCACCTTCATGGAAGCGGCCGATGAAAGTATCCGCCGTGGTGGCGCGCCCGTTCCCCTGGCGGAGCTCTTAGCCGAGTAATCTTTTAATCAGCGGCACCCTGCAAAGCTGTCGCCGCAGACAGCGCCTCTCGTGACGTTATTATGGCCGGCATCCCTTATACAAGGAATGTCGGCCATGCCTGTTTTGGATTGGCTAACCGCCCTTGAATAGAAAGACCACCATGAAGCGAATGGTTTTTGCTCTGCGCTTTCCCGTTATAACTTCTTGTAATAGGGAGGATAAGCCTGCCGTTGAGGTCGGAATACGGGAATATTGAATCGCCTCGGGTGTTTTGGTTGACATTCCCCCTTTAAAAACGGTAGCCTGAAAGCAGTTGTCAGGTATTTGCGGGCTGAAGAATGGTGCTGCAGCGACAATGACGTTGACATCGGCGCCTCGGATGAAGGAACAGGGGATGCTCTTTTGCATCACGCATCCCCTCGGCCAGGAGCTGTCGTAAGGGTTATGATTGACAGAATTACGGTTTTAGGTGGAAGCAGTGTTTACGTTCCGGAATTTATCGTATCCCTGTTAAAGCATAGCATTCTTGTCAAGGAACTGGTGCTGATGGGGAAACCGGGGGAAAAGCTCGAGGTGGTGGGAAAATTCTGCCAGCACCTAATCAATAAAAACGGATACGACACCAAAATTGTTTTGGAGACGGATGTGGCGGCCGCCGTTGGCGGGGCGAATTACATCATTAATCATGTTCGTGTGGGCGGGCTGACGGCGCGTATCCGGGATGAGAAAACGCCACCCCAATTTGACATGGTCGGCGGTGAGAGCCTCGGTCCGGGCGCCATCGTCAACCTGCTCCGGACCTTGCCCGTGGTGTTTGACTTCGCCCGGACAATCCTGGAGGTGAATCCCCGGGCAACGGTCATCAATATGACCAACCCCGTGGGCGCAGTGGTGGAAGCCCTGTTCCGGTACACCCCGCTCAACGTGGTCGGCATCAGTGACCTGCCGAATATTTACACCCGGAAAATAGCGGCACTGCTGGGACGGGAGCCCGAGGACATCCAGGTAAACTACGTTGGTATCTATGACCTTGGATGGGTGCAGGATGTGAAGGTGGACGGCGTCAGCCGCATGAACCAATTGCTTGGCCACATCGAAAACAGCGATGATGATGACTTTGACCATGATTTGATACGGTTGTTCCGCATGATTCCGACGCGCGCCCTCGGTATGTATTTTCACCGCCATGAGGCGCTCAAGGAGCAGCAAACCTGCTCGCGTTTCCGCTCGGAGATGCTGTATGATGCGGAAAAGCGGCTCCTGAAAATGTATCAGAAGCCTTCGCTCAATGCTGTGCCCGAACTCGCCCGCCAGCGGAACGCGCGCTGGTACGACTATACGCTGACACCCCTGTTGCAGCAACTGGAATCACCCGACGCCGCCACCAACATCCTGTGTGTCAAGAACAGCGGTGCCATTACCGACCTGCCGGAAGAGAGTTGCGTTGAGGTGCCCGTTACCGTTAACGCCAAGGGCGTGAAGCACCGCAAAATCGGTATGCTGCCCCACTTTCTGAAAGGATTGTTCTGCTCTCTGAAGGAAAGCGACCGCCTTGCCATCGAGGCCGTGCGCCACAATTCCTATGAGAATGCCCTGCAGGCGCTGGCCGTCAATCCCTTTGTGCCCTCGTTGAACAAAGCCCGGGACTTTCTGGATCGGGCCATCCGCCAGGAAGGCTTCGTACTTCACTGAGGAACGGTCTTAAAGCCAAGGAATACGGGTCACATTTACCGTGTACTTCCGTAATTGAAAGTTGCCTATTTTTGCCATAGGCACCGATAATTAAACCGGCGGTTGGGAGCGCTGTCGCCGTGGGTGCAAAGGGAAATGGGGTCCTTGAGTTCGGCGGGGTTGTCGCACCAGTGGAAGTCGAAGGTCAGCGCGTCGCCGGACAGGTTGAGCAGGGCGCGCGGCACGGCGATTTCGAGTTCCTTTTCGCCCCGGCGGTAGTCCAGGGAACCCAGTGCGGTCCAGGGACCGTCGGCGCTGTCCGGGGCATAGCGCATCAGGGTGGTGGCGGTTTCGCTGATAACCGATTGGTTGACCAGGACATCATAGCCGAACCAGCCCGTGCTGTTGTCCTTGTCCGCATCAATCAAAAGCAGCATCCAGTTAGGGTCCATATGAGGCGATAACGCTTCGCGTGCGGCTGCATAGAAATAGACATTCCTGCTGTCTACCGCCGTCTTGCAGGTGATAATGTCATTCCGTCCCGAAGTATCGGTGTAGTGATGGCCGCCGTAGCCGTTGTAATCCCGGTGGGCCGTGTCGCCGGCGGTGTCGCGGTATTCGACCGTCACGGCCGCCCAGTCCTCAAAAGCGCCGTCAATCGTGATGGCGGCACTGCCGGTCACTTCCGGCATCGGCCGGACGCCCTTGTAGCGGCGGATATTCTGCGCCATCTGCATATAGTAATTGTCGGTATAGCCGCCTTTCATGGGATGGATACAGCGGTTGAATTCGGCATTGTACTGGTCCACGAAGAAGAAATTGTTTTTGCGGCGCATAAAATCAGCCGGGGTCTCCGGTGGACGGCCGTACTTGCCTGCGGTCCATTCATTCCAGTCGTTGATGTACAGGAACTGCGGGTCGGCCTGAAGCGCTTCTTCCCAGCGCTGCTGGAAATAGATACCGTAGCCTTCGGGATTTTCCACTGTTTTGCCGAGCCAGGGCACGTGTGTGGGCACGGGCAGATCAAATTCATTCAGTTCGGGTTCGCCGTGTTCGCGGGTCCAGCATTTACCGGTCAGGCTGGACGGGTGCTGGGCGGGGGTGACCGCCGCCTGCTCCTTTACGCCCTGGTGCAGGGAAAGCAATTCTTCAGGCTTCATCGCTTTCACGTTGTCATTGCCCAGGTCGTAGCCGAAACTCCAGTAGTCTTCCGTGCCGATGGCCCGTTTGCCCGCCCATTCGTAATAGCCCCACCACATGGTGCGCAGCGTGAAGAAGTCTTTCACTTCCTGCGTATAGTCGGTATAAAATTCTTCCGTATAGTAGGGATCATTGTAATGGGGGTGATTCGGGTCGGTTTTGGCCGCTGCGTCATAATGCAGGTTGGGATGCTGAATGCCGCCCCGGTTGGCGTCCACCGTGGGGGTGCCGTTGTATAACAAAAGCGGTTTGCCGTCCCAGTAGAACCAGAGGTCCTCGTATTTTCCTTCTTTGTAGATGCGTTCATACAAGTCCTGGACCACGGTGATGCAGGGGCCGTTGAAGGTCCAGAAGATAAACTGGGGGACCTTGTTCCCCTCGGCCTTCATCTGCTGCATAGTTGTAAATACGACATCCCATTCGTCCCAGTAGCGCACCGCGTTTGTGACGTCCATGACCAGTACATCCACGCCTGCGTCGGCGAGCATGGACATGTCTTTGCGAACCACATAGGGGTCACGACTGAGGAAATACCCCATTTCCGGTTCGCCCCAGTGATAGGAACCTTCCGTCCAGAGCGGATGCCCGCCGTCCAGACGCGCTGCGGGATCCTGCGCCAGAATTTTATTCACATCAGCGGCATAGGGGCTTTTCAGTCCGTGATGCGAATCGGCGTGCCACGTGATATAGAAGATGCCCACCACCCGGCGCTGCCCGTCTTTGACAGGCCCCGCTCCGGCCAGGTCGGGCATGGTCCGTCCCAGCGCGTCTGTCGCCACCCAGGTATCGGAAAAGAGGTCGCGATAATAGGATTCCTCGGTGAAGGCGGAAAGGATTGGAATAATAATCACGGTGACAACAACGGTGAGATAGATTCGCATGGCTGAGATTCCCGACAGTTGAAGGGTTATTTGAAGGGGCGGTATTGTATTTCAGCCCTTTGTATATTACACTGCTCAACGAGTGTATCTTTAATCGCAGCATTAGAACAAGCCATGTGAACCTAGTAGAGGAGTACGCACATGTATTTTGCGCCCCGTTATGTGCCCCGTTGCCGCTACCCATTTCTAATTTTAGTATTGGTTCTGACAGTGTTGAGCCTTCTGTTCATCAAGACAACTGCGCGTGCAGAGGCGCCCGCCGGCGAAAGCGTGTTGCAGGGGGGCGGTGAACCGGGAGTGCCGCCGGGAACGGATGCACGTGAAGTTCTCCAAGCCCAAGTGGACAGCCTGCCGGCCGGTGGTGGTCACTGGGTCATCCCGCCGGGACGCTATGAGATTGACCAGCCCATTGTAGTATCCCGGGGCGATATCCTGATCCAGGGCTCGGGAAGCGCCACCCACATCGTGAATCGGAACGAGAACGGCGAACCGGCGCTCCGGATCGTGTCTCCCGAAGAAAAGGCCTATCTCTGGCGAGTGCAGGTATGTGATCTGCGCATTACGGGCAACCCCAAGAGCGGTGCGGGCATTCAGGTGACACGCGCCAATGAACTGTTGCTGAGCCGGCTGTCCGTCGAACACAACGGCGGAGACGGCATCCTGATGGACCACTGTTACGAAGATCCGCGGGTCTGTGACTCCCTCATGACCTACAATGCCGCCACCGGACTGAACCTGCTGGGCTGCCACGACATTGTCGTGTCCGCAAACCAGTTCGAGGAGAACATGGACGGCTTGCACTGTATTGACGGGTACAATCTGACCATGACCGGCAACAACCTGGATGACCATCTCGGCAACGGCGTTGTGATTCAAAATACGTACGGCTCCATCGTATCCGCCAACATGATTGAAGAATGCAACGGCCACGCGGTGATCCTGCGCGGTGATTGTTACGGGGACGCCATCAGCGCCAACACCCTGGCGCACTGCAAGGGGGAGGGCGTGCGTATCGAGAATGCCCGCGATATCACCATCAGCGCCAATGCTTTCGTCTTACTCGCGGACCATTCCATACACGCCCTGAACGGTGCCGCACAGTTGACCATTACCGGCAACACCTTCAGCCGCTATCCCTTTGATCCGGAACGTTCGCGCAAGGGCGATCCGGGCGGCGGTATTCTTCTCGAAAGTGCGCGGGATGTGGCTATCTCCGGCAACACTTTCACCGCAACACGCCAAGAAGCCGTAGAGGCGGCCGGCGATTCAAACCACAGAATCTCCATCACCGGGAATACGGTATTCAACGCTTCTTCTGAGGCCCCCGGGGCTTTTTGCGCTTTCTTCCTGGAAAATCCGACGCATTGCCTGGTGGTAAACAACATTATCCACGATGAACAGCAAAAAGAGGCGACATCCCTTCCCGCCGTCTGTCTTGAGGGAACCGGGGCGACTGCGGAAAACGCGGTACACGACAATCTCATTTCCGGTTATGGCAATGCGGGCACCTGAAGATAACGGACGCGCCCGGGTACAGTTATAGCGAGAAATACACATGAAGTGCGACCTGGTCGGACGCGGTCCGACTTGGTCTGACGCGCGTGTTCTGCAGCACTTCAGCGAAGGAAAACATCGATGGGTAATGTCACCCAAAAACTCAGATTCGTCCTGCTGGCCCTTGTGCTTACAGTACCGGCCTTTTCCGAATCTACGGACACACGGTTGAAAGATCTTCTCTCCGGAGTCCGATGGTCTGGGGAACGGCGGTGGACCGGTCGTGATAATGACGACGGCGCGGTTCATTGCCTGGGCAACGGCCGCCTGTGCGTCTATGAACAGGGCCCGGATATCCTCCAGGTCTTTGGCCCGCCCTATAGTGCTACCACCATCGGCCGCATGGACCTCGAAGGCGACGGACTTGCCTGCATTTCCCAACGTGTCTGGGGCACGGCGGTCTGGCGGCATGCGGTCAACCAGGCCGGGGCACCTGTCGCTGTGATAACAGACTTTGTTTGTGACACACTGCCGGCCCTGGTGCGCGTAATCCATGCGACATCGCCCGTTACTTTTGTCTATAAACCCGGCCCGGAACTCCGGCTTGCAGCGTATGAATCCCCGGAACTGGAGCGGCTCGGTGCGCGCGGCAGCCTGCTGGTGGAAACCCCTATCGGCATACCGCTCGTACCTTTCGGCCGGTACCCGATGCCCGGTGCTGTTTTCAATCAGATTGCATGGAAAGGTGCCGTCAGCGTTGAAGAGACGGACCCAGGCATGTCTTTCGCCTGCAATCCCGGCGAAACGATACTGTATGTCACGGGCGGTCCCGAACTTGAAACGTGTCTTCAGCACATGGAGGCTGTTTTGACAGCGGGGCCGGAGGAATTGTTGCGGGAAACACTTTCGGCCTGGGAGAGATTCACCGCTTCAGGCCGTGACTTCGACGCTGAACTGCCTGCCGAGGTCCCCGGCCGCGGATGGCTCCTGCACGTCCTCGACGCTACCGCGGTCATGATAAAAACACAACAGGCAGCCGAGGGCGGCATCCTTGCCGGATATCCGTATCACCTGGGGTATGTGCGCGACCAGTACGGTACGCACCGGGGCCTGGTCGCGCTGGGGCACGCGGAAATGTCCCGCGATATCCTCCGCTTTTATTGGCAGGTGTTTCAGCGGGGCGGTCAAATCCGCAATGCGCAGGCCTTTGGTTTCCCCGGGGTCTATCATGTCCACGAAAATGACGACGTGGAAATTACCGGCTACATCACCTTGCAGGCCTTCGACTATCTGAAGCGCACGGGGGACCAGGTGTTTGTCCGGGAGATACTGCCTATGCTCGAATGGGCGTGGGAGGTACAGCAGCGCCATCTGGTTAAGGACATGTTGCCTTTCAACGGGGATGAAACCTATGTGGCCGGCGGCATTCTGCCCCGTTCCGCGCTGAACGACGGCTCTGCCGAGGCGACCCTGCTTTTCATTGAAAGCGGTGCCTTGCTGCTTGATTTTGTCGAGGAAATGGATCTGTGGGAGGCGGACCGTGTGGCGCAAGCACGTGAAACAGTAGCCCGCGTACGCGATGCCTTCCGTGCGAATTTTATGCGGGAGGGCCGTCTGATAACGAATAACCCGGACCGGGTGAACGCGGCGGCAATGCCCCGCACACGACATGGGGTGTGTGAACGCTGCATGA
>Ga0116149_1002496_pt1 | contig 20170 bp, 13 predicted proteins | sample AD_UKC057_MetaG_FD_89787 | JGI IMG/M metagenome (GOLD analysis project Ga0116149, IMG submission 89787) | Active sludge microbial communities of municipal wastewater-treating anaerobic digesters from USA - AD_UKC057_MetaG | ecosystem: Engineered > Bioreactor > Anaerobic > Digestate | place: USA... | reverse complement strand
GCCTCAGGGACGCACCCTTCTCGTCGCTGACCAGCAGGTGGCGGAACGGGCGGATGGGGCTCTCCTGGCCGTTCCTCCACTGGCCGCTGGTCCGCACGGCCGGGTCCTCGTAGGCGACGATGCGCCCGCGGTCGTCGGTCTGCTCGAAGAGCGGCTTGGGCAGGACGCGCCTGGCGGGTTTGTCCGGGACGGGGTTGGCCGCCATCAGGGCATCCACGAACTTCGCGACCGCCTCGGCGTAGATCTTCGCCCCCGCGTCGGTGGGGTTGATCCCGTCTGCCGAGAACTTGTCGAAGTCGATCTCGCCGGCGAGGATCTTGTCGGCGGCGTACTTGGCCAGGTTCAGGCTGGGGAGCTTGTAGTGGTCGGCGATCTGCTCGCAGATCTGGATGTACGGCGGGGTCTTGCCCGCGCGGAAGTCCCGGAACATCTCGTCGGTGAGCGTGTAGACCAGGATCGTGCTGTGCGTGGCGCGGTAGAGCGTGATCTGGCGGACCAGGCCTTCCAGGGCGAGCTTGACCTGCTCCAGGTCCGTCCCCCGGTCGCCGCCGGCCATGTCCACGATCGCCAGATGCCCGCTGCAGATCACCTCGCCATATACCGCCTGCCCGCGGGCGCAGCGGAAGAGCGCATACCAACTCCCGCCCGGCTGCATGTGACGCGTCTCGATGATGCCCGACTCCGGGAAGTGCTTCTTGAAGGCCTTGACCATCTGGGCCGAGTACCGCAGGTTGGCGTCCTTGAGGCCCGTGCCGGCCAGCACCGAGTCGCCGAGGAAGAACAGGTATTGGTTGCCGACGATGTTGGCGTTGAAGAAGTACTGGCTGTTGGGGATGCCGTCGCGGACCTGGAAGAAGCCGGCGGGCTCAGCCGCCCCTGCCGCCGCAACGAGCGTCAGGGCGGCGACGATCGCGGCCAGAATGCCGCACCTCACGTTACGTGTCTCCATCGCATGGCCTTTCTTATTGGAACAGCCCTCCCGCCGCGGGCGGCGGGATGAATCCGTTGTCCAGGAAGAACTGCACCGCCTCGCTCACCGAGCGGAAGACGCGAGTGGCGGTCTCAGTGACGAACGGCGAGGGCGCCGCCCCCGGCCGCCAGATCACGAACACGTCCTTGGTGGCCTCGTGAGCGTGCTGCAACTCCCGCTCTACCCCGCTGGACAGCGCGGGCCTGCCGTCGGCCTGCGCGGGCACCAGCGAGACGATCATGTCGCTCTGATCGATGAGCTTGAAGTCGCGGGCGTAGATCTGCCCGTCGATGTCGGAGATGATGTCCAGCACCTGGTGCGTCTCCAATACGGCCCGCTCGCCGGGCGGGCCGACCTCGATGGTGCGGTGGGCGTCGCGGGCGGCCTCCAGGGCCATCGCGCACAGGAACTTCTCTTCCACGTCGCCCGGGTCGAAGCAGGTGAAGTGGCGCTTCATCTCCCGGCGGAAGGTCTCGATCTCGCCCAGCAGGGCGCCCGAGGAATCGCTGCTGACGTGCGACATGGGGAAGCTCAGGTAGGCCTTGCGCAGGTTCGGCCGGAGCAGCAGGTTGGCCAGCATGGCCGGGCAGTCGGACCGTTCGTCCTGCTCGCCGCGGCTGGCGATGTAGAAGCAGCCGTGCCCGCGGACGATCTGGGCCAGCAACTCGGTCGCCAGCACCTCCTCTTCGCGCCAGACCATGAGGTCCTTGAGGGTGTGGTCGGCGTGGCCGTCGCGGCGGAGGCGGTAGTGGACGCGGTCGATGTTGTCCACCAGCACGACGTAGAGGTCGGCGTTGAGGGCCTTCATCAGGTCGTAGTCGAAGGCGTAGAACAGGCCGTGGCGCCAGCGGAACGTGGCGTGGGTGTTGATGATGACGTTGGCCGACCGCTCGCACAAGGCGAGCACGTCCTTGAAGACGCTTCGTCGCAGACTGGTCAGGCGCGAGAGGGGCAGGTCCAGGATTCGCCCGGGCGCCACGTCCGGGGCCTCGGCGTACATACGCTGGCCGACGTGGCAGAGCGTCAGGTCGCGGTGCTGGTCACGCACGATTCGCGCCACGCGTTCCAGGAACGCCTGCTTGTCCAGTCCGACTTGTCCGGTCACGACGATACGCATGGGGCGCAGTCTACCGCCTGCCACGGCACGGAATCAACGCTCAAGGCCGCCCGAAGGTTTCGCGTGGACCGCCCACCAGAGCCCGCTTGCGGAGCCGGGGTGGCCTGGGGTAGAATCTACGCCCATGAACGAGGATCCCCACAAAGCGGGGCCCGCCGAAGCGGGCGATGAATCCGTCCTCGAGGCGTTCGCCGCCGGCGAGATCGAAGCGCTGGACGGCCAAGGCCATTTCGCCGCCTCGCCCGCCCCCGCGTCAGGCAAGTCGCCCCTGCCGCAGGATCCGCCGCCTCCGCAGCCCGCGCCCGCCGTCGCGCCCACGCCGCCGGAAGCCTCGTCCGCGCCGCCCGAGCAGCCCGCCCTGCCTATGGGCCAGTACCGCAGCGACCGCGTTCGGCGAGGGGCGGACTTCGCCTGGCCCAAAGATGTGCTGGACCTCATGCAGCCGCCCCACCGCCCGCACGAAGACCTGCCCGCGGGCGTGCTCGTCCCGCCGGACAGCGCCCTGCCCCACGACGATCCTTCCCTGCCCGCCGCCGACGCCGCGCTCACCGCCGGCGTGCCGGCCTCGCCGCGGCGGTGGCTCGCCACCCGTCGCGAACGCCTGCTGGTCCTGCAATGGCTGCTGGTGGCGGCCGGGGCGTGGGCGTCAGTTCTGCTGGCGTGGCTGCTGCTGTAAGCCAAGCCCCTCTCCGACCGGCCCGCGATCGTTGGATCACTTCGTCGGTGCCGTCGGCTTTCCGCCGCGCAGCGGCAGCGTCCCTCCCAGCCGCTTGACCTCCCCCTCCAGGCGAAGCACGTACGCGCTGAGCGTCTCGGCCCGGGCCTTGTACGTGTCTCGCTCCGCCGGAGCGGTCGCCAGCACCCGCACCTGCTCCTCCAGTTGGCGGTTCCGCGTCTGAAGCTGGCGGATGGCGTTGACCAACTTCTCATCGCGCCCGTGGGTTTCCTTAAGCTGCCCGTTGAGAGAGTCCAACTCGTTCTGGAGGAGTTCGATGCGGGCCTTGAGGCGGGCGATCTCCGCCTCTTTCAAATCCACCGCGGGAACGACCGGTTGCTGCGAGCGCCCGCAGCCGCCGGAGGCCAGGGCCGCCAGCATCGTCGCGAGGGCCCAGTTCCGCATCGGTCTGTGGAGCGGGTTCATTTCGTCTCGGCGTCCAGGGCCTTCTGTATCTCTTCTTCCAGATGCGCTCGGGCGTCGCTGGAGGTCACCTTGCCGTCGCGACCCACCACCCACAGGCTCGGGATGGAGCGGATGCCGTACCGCGAGGCGGTCGGATCCTCCCAACCCTGGCCGCTGAACGTCTGGGGCCAGGCCAGGTCAAGCCGCTTGACGAAGTCCTCGACGGCCGTCTTCTCGCGGTCCAGACTGATGCCGACAAACTGGACGCCCTTGTCCTTGACCTTCTGGTAGACCTGCCTGAGCTCGGGGGCCGAGACGGCGCACGGCGGGCACCAGGAGGCCCAGAAGTCGATCACGACCACCTTGCCCAACAGGTCCTTGGGCAGCGTCAGCTTCTTGCCGTCCAGGCCGGTCAACTCGGCCTGGAACGGTTTGCCCACGTCGACCTTCCTGCCCATGCGGCGCAGCAGCCCCGTGATCTCGGGGTTCGTGTCGGCGTACTTGGCTTCGAGCTCGCCGAGCAACTCGTCGCGGAGTTTGGTCTGGCGGTGCTGGACGGCCAGGATGGCCGCGTAGGCGACAGCCGCCCCCGCCGCCGGCGTGTCCTTGAACCGCTTGGCCAGGTCGCGAATCTCCTGCTGGAGCTTCTCGCCGCTGAGGGTCTTGAGCCGCTCGCCCGTCAGGACGCGGTCGGCCTCCACCTTCACTTCCGGGGGGGCGTCGCCTTTCAGAATCCGCTGGGCGACGCCGAGCAGCGAGCCCTGGGCCCCTTCCTCGTCTCGCCCGGCCAGGAACCCGGCGGCCTGCAACATGAGGACCCGCACCTCGTGGAGGTTCTTCGCCTGGGGGTGCTTGTCCTCGGCGGCAGAGCCCGCGCGCAGCACGCCCTTCATGCGGTCGGTGAGGATCTGGAGCTTCTCCTGGGGCGACATGATCGTCGCGGGCGGGACGAACTTGGCCTTGATGTCCTTGAGTACGTCCTCGGGCACCGCGTCGCCCGGTCGAGCGGGCGTGGCGGCCTGCCCCCAGGCGAGCGAAACAGCCAGAAGGCACAAGGCGGCGGAAAACCGAACGGCAACCATGGTGGTCTCCTTATGCGGCAGGTGCATTCTACGCTGACGCGCGGGCGGTGGCAACGCCGGAAGCGTCCTTCGCGCCCTCCGGCTGGAGGCTACGAAACCAGCATCGTGTACGGCCCGTCCGGAATGACCGCGATGCGGGCGCCGGGGCGGTCACGGACATAGTCGTCGATAAAGCGCTGGGCCCGCTCCCGCGCGTCGCCCCGGCCTTCCAGCGGGGCCACCGCAAGCCGCCGCTGCACGTCCACCGGCACGCCGTCGCTCGCGAAGTGAAGGGCGGACACGCCGATCCGCTCCAGCACCCGCGCCTGCATCTGGAACTGCCACTGGTCCAGTTCCGTCCGCTCGGGGCGCGAGGCAATGTCGGCCAGAAAGCCTCGCCAGTCGTTGTTCCATCGCAGCATCAGCTCGCTGTAGGCCCGCGAACCGATGCCCTCGCCGCAATGCGAGACCACCAGCATCGTCGAGCCCGACCCCAACGCAGGCCTGGCCGTACACATGCCCTTGACGCTCTGGTAGAAGGTCTGGTCCAGCGGCGAGCCGCCCCCGCAGGTCACGACCAGGTCGTACGGCGAGTCGACGCGGGCGGCCGTCCACGCCGCCACCTGTTCGCAGCCGGCCCGGTGGGCCTGCTCCAAGTCGCCGCAGTAGACGCCCGCGATCCGCCGCCGGCGCGTGACGGCTACGTTGAACAGGAAGTCCACCCCGACCGCCCGGGCGACCGAGAGGGCGATCCGGTGACAGGGGTTGCCCTCCAGCACGCCGTTGTCGGCCCGCGGATGGGCCAGGGTCTGGTAGCCGTGGAATCGCTGCACCGTGGCCAGGTCCACCAGCGCCGGGCACACGCCCTTGCGCCCGCCGGAGAAGCCGGCCATGAAGTGCGGCTCGATGAACCCGGTGACGATGCGAAAGTCGGCCTGGGCGAACGCGCGACAGACGCTGACCGGCGGATCGTCGCTGAGGCGGACCAGGGAGTCGGCCTGGTCGCTGCGGTGGTCGACAACGCGGACCCGCTTCAGGACGTCGGGGCCGACGATGTTCTCCCGCTCCAGCGGCGTGCTCGGGCGGTGCATTCCCGTGCCGATCAGGATGATGACGCAAGAGTCCCCGACGCCCGCGGCGTTGAGTTCGTCCAGCAGGGCGGGCAGGAACAGGCGGTTGGGCACGGGGCGCGTGATGTCACTGACGGTGATCGCCACGCTGGAAGGCCGGCGCCGCTCCAGCATCTCCCGCAGCGGCGGACAGCCGATCGGACCGGCAAGGGCCGCCCGGACGGCGGCTGGCTCGTCCTTCACCGGGACCACGTGCTGGCCTTCGAGCACGTCCGCCGCCGCCGGCAGGCGGAGTTGCATGCCCTCGCAGCCATACAACATGGTCACGGTCTTCATACGCTCTCCTTGTCGCCTGCGTCGAGCCTATCAGGGGGGAGGCCCGCATTCAAGACGACACAGAGCAAACCAGCGCGATTGCGGTCCTCACCTCGCAGACGCTCGGGGAGTCGCGGCCGGAAGGGGTTCGCGCCATGCCAACAACAAAAGCCCACCCGTTAGGGGTGGGCTTTCAGTATTGAACGTATCCGTGGCCCAGGCCCGCTCAGAAGAGCCAGGCGTCGCTTTCTTCCCTGTGGATGCGTCGCGAGCGGGCAGGAGGCACCGAGGGCTCCATATCCGGCTCGGGCGGGTCGGCCTCCAGGGCCGAGATCAACTCCTTCGTCTGGCCGGCAGGCAACTCGTCGCGGTCCTGGTCGCGGCTGTCCGCGGTGTCGGGGTCTTCCCGGTCTACCTGTGCTGTCGTGCCCGCGTGCACAGTCCGCTGCGAGGCCGACAGCACCTGCTCGACCGCCTGGATGGCGTCGGCGGGAACGCTCATCACCGTGACGAACGGCTCGACCTCTTCGTCGGCCTGGTTGTCCAACTCGCCGTCAAGTTCGCCGGCGTCGCCCAACTCCCCGCCGTCCCAGGCGAGGGCAGCCTTCTCTTCGGCGGTGACTTCTTCCGTATCGCCTTGGCCGGAGGGGGCCTGGACCTCCTGGTCCTCGACCAGGTTCGGCTCGGACGCCTCGACGGGCTGTTCCTCCACCGCGACGGCCTGGGCGGCCAGTTCGGCGTTCCTGCGGATAGCCAGGTCGAGGTCCTCGTCGGCCAAGCGGTCCAGTTCGACCTCGGCGGCGGCATCCTTGGCGGGCGGCTCAGCCTGGAGAAGCGGTCCGCACGAAGCGGCGTCCCGGGCGGCATGGACGACTTGTCTGGCCGGCTCGATCCGCCAGGTGCTGCTGGCGGCTGGGCGGGCAACCGGACGCTGGTCCACCTGCGGACGGACGTTCTGGAAGTACTTGTCATAGCGACCGGAACGGACCGTCAGCCGCGGACGCCTGGCCTCGCGAAGATGCTGGAGGTACAGACGCAGATCGCCGTCCTCGAACCGGGCGAGGAAGCCGGGTTCGGCGGTCGGGTTGAACGACACGATCTCGTCAATCAGTTGGCGCTTGTTCATCACGCTTCCTCGTTCGGGGCACGGAAAAGCCGCCCGGGCGGCAGGTGGTACAGGACTTGTTATCGGCGGGGGTCGCAAGAAAACTTTAGTCTGGGGCGATCCCTCATTTGCATTTGGGTTAACAGCGGCCCAGCCACTATACTGGGGCGTCCCCCGGAGAATGATCGATGGAGTCATGGGTTTCGGACGTGGTGTTTGAAAAGCCCAGCCGCCTGAGGCGACTGGTCAAGGCGGCGCTTATCAACCCGCTGGCTAACTACATGCCCGCTGGGCTGTTGCGGGGGATGCTGCGCTTGACCAAGAGCGAACTGGCCGCCGCTAACTGGGCCGATCCCGGCGGCTGGCGGTCCATGGTTATCAGCTACAACGGGCACTGCTCCCAGATCGCCGACAAGATCCTCGTCAACGCCGGGGCCATGCCGATGGCCCTTCGCAATCGCCGCCGGCTGGGGGCCAGGCTGCTGGCCCGCCTGATCGACCAGTCCACCCACCAGCCCGCCCACGTCCTGTGCCTGGGCGCCGGGCCCGGGCAGATCATCCTCGACGCCCTGCTCCAGAGCAACTGCCAGGCCCACGCCACGCTGGTCGATCTCAGCACCGACGCCTTCGAATATGGGCGGGCCCTGGCCGAGAGCTGCGGCATGGCCGACCGCATGCGCTACATCCAGGGCGACGTGCGAGACGTGGCTAAGACCTTGACCGAGCGCGTCGATGTGGTCAAGATGTTGGGGATTTGCGAATACCTGGGCGACCAGCAGGTGACCGACATCGCCCGCTGCGCCGCCACGATCATGCCCGCGGGTACGGCCATGGTGTTCAACAGCCTCTCGCGGGCCCATGGGAACGACCGGTTCCTCCGGCGGGTGTTCGGCTTGCACATGACGTACCGCTCGCCCGACCAGATCCGGGAGTTGATGGCCGCGGCGGGCTTCGGGCAGTTCGTTACGATCCCCGAGCCGCTGGGGGTCTATCACGTGATCGTGGGCCGGCGGCTGTAGCCTGCGGTGGCCCGCCTGGGCGGCCCGCCGCCCCCGCCGGGCGCAAGACCGCAACCGGCGACTGGAACGAGTATGACGCAACTATCGGTCCCCTGGGGCCGCGATAACCTGAGCATCGAACTGCCCTCGAACTGGACCCTGCTCCAGGTGGCCCAGCCGGCGCTGCGCTCGGCCGGGAAAGACTGGCCCGAGCGCGTCGCCATGGTCCTGGGCCAGCCCTCGTCCGGGCTGAGCCTGCCCAAGCTGCTGGCCGCCCGACGCGGCGGACGCATCGTCCTGGTCCTCGAAGACGCCACCCGCCACAGCCCCCTGCCCCAGATCCTCGATCTCGTCCTGCGAGAGTTCCGCTTCGCCCGAATCCCCCTCGACCAGGTCGAGGTCCTCTTCGCCACGGGCATGCACCCGCCGATGTCCGCCGAGCAGGCCGCCGTCAAGCTCGGGCAGGTCGGCGCCGCACTGAAGTGGCGGAGCAATCCCTGGCAGGACCGCCGGCGATACGTCCGCGTCGGGCAGTTCGCCGGCGTCGACGTGCGCGTCGAACGGGCCCTGGTCGAGGCCGACCTGCGGGTCGTCATCTCGTCGGTCTCGCCCCATCTCCAGGCCGGCTTCGGCGGGGGCTACAAGATGTTCGTGCCCGGCTGCAGCTTCCTCGAGACCATCCGCTGCCTGCACCGCCTGGGCATCGACCGGGCCGCCCGCCAACTGGTCGGACTCAACGAGGACCGCAACCCCATGCGGACGGTGATCGACCGGGCCGGCGCCGCCCTGGACGCCATGGGCGGCAAGACGTTCGCCCTGCAATACCTGCTGGACGGCGATGACCTGCCCGCCTATGTGGCCGCGGGCGAGGTCCTGCCCACCTACCGCATGGTCGCCAAGCAGTGCGCCGTCGCCAGCGGCATCGTCCCGACCGGACCGGCCGACGTGCTCATCACCAACGCGCATCCCCGCGACTACGACCTGTGGCAGTGTTTCAAGAGCATCCCCAACACCCGTTGGGCCGCCCGCCCCAACGGCGTGATCATCTGCCTGGCCCGCTGCGAGGCGGGCCTGCACGGCATGAACGTGCCGCGCCGCTGGCCCCTCGGTCCGACCACCATGCGACGCCTGGTCCGCCTGCTGGGGCCCGAGGCCCTGGCCGGCCTGGTCACCCGCCTCGTGCCGCGACTGGCCGGCGACGCCGCCTTCTTCGTCCGCATGGCCCTCCAGGCCCTCCATCGAAACCGCATCCTCATGGTCTCGCCCAGGCTGGTCGAAGAGATCGGCCGATTCCCCGGCCTGCCGCTGTTCGCCGATGTCCAACAGGCCGTCGAACACGCCGACCGTCTCCTGGGCGGACCCGAAAAGCCTCAGCGAGTCGTCGCCTACCCCGCCGGCGGGGCCACCTTCCCCATTCCGCCGGCAGAGCCTGTTCGTTGACAAGGACGCGCCATGAGTACGGCAACACGGACGTTGCGACCAGGTGACTGGCCCTGCCGCACCGCCGCCCTGCGCACGACCACGATCGCCCTGCTGACGCTGCTTGGCCTGACGACCGTCGCCCCGCCCCTGCGCGCGGGCGAGTTGTACAAGCCCGAGCGGCTCGACGCCGCCGGCACGCCCGAGCAGATCGGACGCGCTGTCGGGCTCAAGTACGGCAAGGTCATCCGCGGCCTGCACCCGACCTTCCTGAACACCGTGCGGCTCATGCGCCTGAGCACCAAGGAGACGATCTACAAGCAGGCCCGCGAGATGGCCGCCGCCCTCGACCCCGCCGACGTCGCCGAGATGAAGGCGCTCGCCCAGGCCGGCGGGATCGACTACGACGACCTGCTCTTCCTCAACCTGTTCTACCAGTTCGTCAGCGGGCCCGCCTGCCGGCAGATCGCCGTCTTCGGGCCCGCCAGCCGCGACGGACACCTCCTCCACGCACGCAACCTCGACTGGCCCGACTACCCCCACCACCCCCTCCAGCGAAACAACCTCATCCTGAACGTCAGGCCCGCCGGCGGCATCGAGTACCTCGCCCTGACCTACCCCGGCCTGACGTGCGTGCTGACCGGCACCAACCGCAAGGGCATCACCGTCGCCTTCAACCAGCTCCGCAGCGACGGCCACGCCCACGCGGGAGAGCCCACCTTCTTCACCCTCAAGCGGGTCCTGCGGACCTGCTCCACGCTGGCCGAAGCCATCGACCTGATCCGCCGGGCCACCCCCAGCGGCAACGGATCGGTCCTCATCAGCGACGCCGCCGCCAGGACCGCCGCCGTCGTCGAGATCCTCGGCCGCGAGACCCGCGTCCGCGCCGCCAAGGACGGCATGATCAGCAACGCCAACCACGCCACCCGCGAGGCCGGCTGGAAGGACCGCATGGTCGGCCCAGCCGACTGGCCCGTCACCTGGGCCGCCAGGAAGATCGCCCGCCGGTTCGGCCCCAAGGACCTCCAGGCCGTCCTCGCCTGCGACGAGGTCCTCCAGCGGATGAACATCCTCTCGGTGGTCTTCGACCCCACGGGCAATCGCATGTTCCTCTCGTGCGGGCCCGCCCCGGCCGCCAAGGCCGACTTCGTCGAGTACCCGCTTTTCCAACGCGACGATCCGTCCGGAAAGTGACTTCTCCCCCGCCGCCGGCCTGCCGACCGCCGGCCCGCCGTCCCGAGGGCCAACGTCCCATTTTTTGAAAAATCAAGGAAGGGTGATTCCTCGACCAGATTACGACACAACTGACTGTTATTAAACTGTTTATAGCATTACAAGATAAATCGGACAACCGGGAATTATCGGACAAACCTGCGCAGAAACAGGACACTGAGACCCCAAATGGGACATTGCGTCCCGGCAAATTATCACGCCGTGATAGCCGCCCCCGCATCCCCCCGCCGGGCCGTCACTTTCAGCCCCCTCCGCCGCCGATCGGCCTCAGCCGGTGTCCCCCGGCCGCGGGCGGGAACAACTCCCCAAACGCCTGACGCCCCGCCGCACTCAGGTTCGCCGGCGGGTCGATCCGATCCGCCTGGTCCACCGCTTTCGCCATCGCCGCCGCTGCCGCCGACGGCGTGGCACGGGCGTCCCGCCCCTGGAGTTCGGGAAACGCCGCCGCCTGGACCCCCTTCATCTGATCCCGCGTCTTGAGCACCGCATCGACGGCTGCGTTCAGCCGCGCCACCGCCGCCGGCGGACCCCAATGCCCCTGTTCGTCCTTCCGCACCGTCACCAGCAGCGGCACGACCGCCGCCTTCTGCTTGCCCGCCTCCAGCCGCAACAACTCCACCCCCATCCCGCCCAGCCGCTCCAGGGCGGAGTTCAAGGCCGCCAGCTCGCCCGGCGCCGGCGCCCGCTGCGGGTCCAGCCCGGCCGCCCGCTCGTAGCACGCCTTCGCCTCCAGCGTCAGCCACCACGCCTGCTGCCACTGCGGCAGGTTCAACACCCCGATCGCGTTGGCCTTCTTCAACTGCTCCCGCCCCCGCTTCGCCTCGGCCGCCGCCTGCGCCGCCGCCTCCGGAGCAACACCCGCCCCCTCCAGCGTGGCACGGCCCGCCGCGGACGTGGCACGGGCGTCTCGCCCGTGTGTACCAGGGGCGTCCCGCCCCTGGGCCTGGCTGTCCTCCAGACGCGACGCCCCCGTCGCGTTGTCTTGCCCCTGCGGACGCGGCGAGGACGCCGCGTCTACCGCCGGCACGTTGATCCCCTCCGGCGAGAACAGCGGCTTCCGCTCCGCCGGGCCCTTGTCCCCCGGGCCGGCCTTGCCCGCACCCGGCTTGCCCCCGGCGGAACCCTTGCCCGCCGTGGGCGTCTTGCCCGCCCCCGGCGAGGCCGACACGCCCTGCCAGGTCACGTCGCCCGCCTCCCCCTTGGGGGCGGCCGGCTTCTTCGACGTCCCCTTGGGGCCCGCCGGCTTCTTCTTGCTCGACGACGACTTCTTCGCCGCCGCCTTCGCCGCCGCCTTCGCCGCCGCCAGTTTCTTGGCCTCGGCCGCCTTCTCCTTCGCCTTGGCGGCCTTCACCTGCTCCCCGCTCAGCGCCAGCGGGGCCAGGTCCGTCTCGTAGCCCAGCCCCAGCTTGCCGATCTCCCCCTGCACGTCGCCCAGGATCATCTTCGCCTTCAACTGCCCGGCGTCCACCGACTCGTGCATCGCCAGGTACAGCTCGCAGTAGTTCTTCGCCTTGTGCAGGGCCGTCGCCCGCCCCACCGGCCCGGCCCGCCCGGACAGGTCGCGATACCAGTCCGCCAGCTCCAGCAGCGACGCCTCGCTCACGTCCCGCCCGTTCTGGGCCGCCAGCGGCACGTACGTCCGCAGCCGCTCGTCCATGTCCGCCGCCACCAGCTTGGCCGCCTCGCCCGCGTGGTCCAGGTCCACCACGTACAGCAGCACCGCGTCGTTGCGCTTGCGGGCGTCGCCGGGGTCCTTCGCCACCGCCTCCGCCAGCGCCGCCGCCCGCCGACCCGCCTGCTCCCTGTGGGCCGCGATCCGCATCCGCGCGTGAATCCGCGCCACCTGAGACCGATCGATCAGCCCCGCCACCCCAGCCGCCTGGCGAAACAGGTCCTCCGCCTCGTCCGGCTTGTGACCTCGCAGCTTCCGCTCCGCCACCGTCAGCAGCACGTCCAGCAGCTCCCGCCCGACCGTGGACTTCTCCCCCGCCGGGCCCTGGCGAAACCGCATGTCCAGCGCCGCGATCAGCTTTTCCTGGCACCCAGCCAGCCGCCTGGGGTTCTTCGCCCCCAGCAACTTCATCGCCTCGCCCGCCGCCGTCGCACCCGTCACGTGACGAATGCCGTACTCGTACGCCTTCAGGCACAGCATCGCCTGCAAGCCGGGCGTCTTGTCAGCCGTGCGGGCCACGTTCAGCACCTTCTCCGCGAAGGCCGCGTCGTCCAACGTCCCCGGCGTCGCCGCCACCCGCGCCGCCTCCGGCCCGAACAGCATCTCGAAGTCCTTGTCCCCAGGTACGACGGCCGTCTCGGCTGTCGCCCCCCCAGGTACGACAGGCGTCTCGCCTGTCGCCCCTGCCGCCAAGGTGCAGAGACACAACGCCGCAGAGATCAGACTTGCCTTCTTCATAAACCACCCCGTGCTTGTGATCTGTAGCCTGTAGCCCGTAGTCTGTCGCCCGGAAAGGCCGCACCGGCTCCTGACTACCGACTATCGGCTACTGGCTACCGGCTGCCGGCTACCAACTACTGGCTACTATTCCCCGCCGGCTGCGTAGCAGCCGCGGGGAATTCCAGCTTCTGCGGCGGGGCCGGCACCATGCCGTGCTTGCGGAACACTTCCGCGCACGCCCCGCTCACGATGAACTTCGCGAAATCCTTGGCCGTCTCGCTGGCCTTCGGGTTCACGTACAGGTAGTACTGCTGCGAGATCGGCCAGGTGCCGTCGAGGATCGTCTTCGGCTCCGGCCGGACGATCCCCTTGTCCGTCACGATGCCCAACACCTTGATGGCTTTGTTGTCCTTGGGGATGGCCGTGTAGTCCACAAACGCGATCCCCTGCGGGTCCAGCGCCACCGCCGCAATCACCTCCGCCGACGTCTTCTTCCGCGTGATGGGCCCGCACTGGCTCAGCTGAAGGACCTTCTCGTGAAACAGCTTAGCGGCAGGGTCTGAGGCGAAGGGGGCGTAGCGGCGAACGGGGCTATCAGCTCCGCTAAATGGCTTCCAACTCCTGGCCAGCAGCGAGAACAGTTCCCGCGCCTGTTCAAGTCTCGCAATTTCCATGGTGTTCGCCGGATGAACGGCGAACACCATTGCTCTCCCGCAGAAACGCCCACCCAATCCCGCGTTTGCTTTCTGGTCATGCCCGCTGGGCAAAGCGAGCGATACAATGGGCCTGTCGTCAAGAACGATATCCGCTTCGCGTAACTCAGAGGGATGCTCGGCATACGACACCTGAACAACATCTCGCACTCGTACGTACTCTTCGCCCAGTTCATGCACCACCCGGGCAGAGAGGCCTCGCCCAGAGACCCCGACTTGCTTCCCCTCGCCCGCCCTTACCTGGGCCATCCGCCGCTCGGCAAGGTGTTGCTGCTCGTGCCACGGCGTTGTCAAGCCAAAGCGAGCGCAGATACCTGCCCCCTTTTCGGATAGACAGTACCGTATGAACTCCTCTGAGCCCTTGATGGCCTTGGGGTGAACGTACAGCACAAATGTCTCCGCCAGCGGATACTCCACTTGAACCCCCGGGCTTAGACGTGGGGCAACGCGCTTCCCTCCCTCCACTTCGACGTTCAACGCCCTCAGACCACCCCACTGAAGCCGGGGATTTGCCGGGAAGGATATGATCCCCAAGCCAGCATTGCCTGCCGCCTTGACACACTTGGTGATATCTTCGGGGTTCTCGCTCCACCGAACATCATCACGCAGTCGGTCGATGTGTAACTTCTTTGAATTCGGTCCAGCGGGCAACCAATGCTGCATGCACATTTGCCTAATCGTGGCAAAGCACGGCGACTGTTCAGGAGGTCCAGAGACTCTTACCGATCCGGAACCACCCTTTCCCAGCACATGATCCCACGATCTTCCCACCGCAGGCATCCCCAGTATCCGGCGCACCTCTAAGAGCGTGAGGCTGTCAACGGGATTGTCTGAGCCGACGACGAGGATTGTCCGTGCCTGGGCTATTGGCACCACAACTGGTTGCGGCGAATTTGGCGGAAACCCGATTGCACGATATTGCCTTTCCGGGGGGTCAGGAGCAAACGCCAACGCCAGAATATCGTAGGGAACATCATCGTCGCCAAAACGATACAGCGAAGCCTTGCAGTCCTCAACTACACCGATCCTATTCGTCGTCGGATACTCCGACACAAGTGCAGACAATAGTCGGACAGATCTCGTTCCATACTGACACCCCACAATCACAGAAGGCCTGTCTCCCGGTATGACACGAGCATCGGTGGGTAGATCATCCTGACCCCACAATGCTGAGGAGAGGCCCATCAAGATGCCTAATATCCATGCAACAGTGCGAAGAGCAGTACATGCTCTTGCCGCTTTGCATAAGTCCTTCTTCATACGCATAACGATACTCATACCTGAATCTATCCACTCATCCATGTCACTTACCAACCTGTGTATGGAGATGTCGCACATATCCTTTCTACTTGGAAGCCTCTGTCTGCAGCAGATTCTCACCTTTGTCAATTGTTGCAGCCGCGCGTAGAAGGTTGTCCTTCGATCGTCCTATCGAACGCTTGGCCTCGTCATCAAGCATCTTCGCGGCTAGGTTGGCCGCACTGCGGCGAAAGAGGACCCACGTGAGAATTCGCACCTGATCAGGCCCCGCAGCCGTTTTGATTGCTTCCACGACGCGCCGTGAGTCTACTCTAAGTTCGACAAGTGCGAGCGCCGCAGGATAGAGTTGAGGGGAGACGACGTCGGCGAATAGTGGAACCGAGGACGCGTCCAGGTGATAGTCTACAATTGAAATCAAGATACTTTCTGCTTCCACCACACGCCACACTGAGACCGTTAGAATAGCACAGTGGAGGGGCGAGTAATACTCACGATTGGTTGTGCCTTTCCGAACCTCACCCTGGAGATGTCCTAGTACTTCACGCTCGATCGCAGCATATTTACCCGCCAGTGCGGTAACAGCTTTTATTCGCTCATCGCGTGTTGACAACATTAAGCCTTTGGCACCTTCGGTTGACTTCAGGTCTTCGCCCACTGTCTGGATGTGTCCGACAGTAACAAGTATCGCGACGGCCACGATGGCTTGACCAATGTGTGTAGCTTTCCGCATTTGTTGTATCCTTTCATGACGGGGGTAGATTACTCCCCATCCCACTTGTTCAGCGTCCTGTGATTCTTGCCTGGATACCCCCAGTCCCAGGGGGCATATTGATGTTCATTTACAGCGGCGTCAGTGGCTTGAACCGCGTCGCCTTCTATCGGATGCAGACTATTGTACTGTTCAGCAGGCCACGTCCATGTAGCTGGCCAATCTCTGCAATTGGGGTGACTGAGATCTATATCATCTCCGTACCCGAGTTCCCATGGTGGCCAGTCATCGTTCGGCTCGGGCACAGCGTCGTCTGTGACCCCATTGTAGTCGTCATCCTCCCCAGCCTCGCCCCACTTCCCGTCCGGACCGAATGTCCAGTGATTATGTACCTCGTGATTGATCGACCATCCGTACCTGAACGAATCAGTCCCGCTAGTAGCGAGCATAGCGTCGAACTCACTCAATTGGAACCGGTGTCTTTGTTCATGTACTACTGTTGCTATGAAATTGTCTATTCCGGACCTGTACTTGCCTACGGTGTACGAGCGACCCGCTGCGGGATGAGCCGTGCCTATCAGGATAGTCTGCTTATCCACGGGACTCTCGTAATTCCACGAACCTGCTGTCCCCAATTGTCCAAGGAGCGGCACGTAAACGTACTCAATCTTCGAATCCGGATGAGCCTGTAGCCAATAGTGAAACCAATTGGGACTCCCGGCCTGCCCGTCAGGGTGATTAGTCGCATCCCGGTGGTAGAACAACTCGAACAACTGGGTGCCTTGCCCTGGCCCAATGGCCGGGGCTGTCAGAACTACAGTTCTGAGTCCAAAGCCCTCATTGTTCGACGGGAGGCTTGGGTAACGCGCGAAGTTATTCCCGCCTACACCAATCCGGGGATCTCCCATGTAATTCATATACCACTCTGCCCTATCGTCCCCTTCTATTTCCCAGCGAAGCTTCGAGAGATCCTTCAATACCCGCTCGGCTTCGCATACGAGCATGGCGCTACTGAGCGGGCCATCTCCAGCTCCGAAGACGATCTCATTGGTGTCGTTTGGACCTGCACTGGCGGGGAACGTGGGATTAACTGTGGGGTCGCCGGACGGCAACGCAATGGGCGGAACCACCTCTCCCGAAGCCCAAGTGACTGGGAGAATTGTCCCAGTAACTGAGAGCCCTATGAGCCCGGGGTGGGTCCCGGTTACCTGAAAAGTATGGACTGGGGCATCGGCACTCAATTCGTGCACGTCGTTGTCTACTGCAGCTATCTGCCCATCTCCAACCGTTGATAGTCCCTGAAACGTATATGTGAGATTGGGTTCTCCGTCGAGAAGTCGAACATCAACTTCTGTCCAAGTGACACCTAGCCCTATATAATCGTCTAATCTGGAAAGGGTATTGATCTCTAAGACTATGCGAGGCATCTTTGTGTTATCAAAGGCGGAATGCCACGTCACTGCCTTGTTGCTGTTTTCTCGAAGCCCATCTCGGCGAATCATTCGTGTTCCCGATACTGCGTAGAAGCACCCCCATCCAGGAGAACGATGCTCAAAAGTTACAGTCACGCCTCTAATCGTCCATGTGATCGCCCCTCTGTCAGTGGGATTCTCCGGAAGGGAAGACACGCCGTTCTCGTCGACCGTGCCACGCACGTCCGTCGTCATGACGTCTTTGGGTCCATCTGAAGCCGAGTACAGGCCCGGGTGCGCCTTGGCCTTGTCCGGCGTGGAATATGGATCCGCATTTCCTGTGGCATCCGCCGAACACACCTGCGGCGATAGCAATACAACGCTGACGGGGAAGAACACAACCATAGCAAGATGTAGAGCGTACCTTCCGGCGTTCATCGGTGCAGTCCTTTCCGCTGTTGTCCAAGTTCTTGGAGCATGCCCGTTACATGCGATCGCCACGGACTAGTGGGATAACTCTTCAGAAACCGCTCGGCTGATTGCTGAGCGAGTCGGGAGTCTCCCTTTCGTGCCGCAGCCAGGCAGTACAGGTACATAGCCCGCTCTGCCGCTTGGTCGTTGGGGTATCGCGTGAAGACATATTCGTAGTGGGGCATGGCCTTTCCCGGATCCTGCGTAGTGTTGTAGGTCAACACTCCCAGGCGTAGCAGTGCCTTAGGAGCCCAACGCGAGTCTGCGTACTGCTTATCATAGAACGTGCGGTACATCTGGATTGCGTCCGCAGCACCTCCGATGGTCTCTGACCGGATTAGGGCCGTTTGAAGCTGAGCGTATTGTAGCATTGAGTTCCCACGTTGTCCCAAAGAAGGGTCCTGTGAACTGATCCGGCTGAACAGAGCGGCTGCCTTGGGGGTGTGACCGATGTATAGATACAGATCGGCCAACTGAACGGCAATTGCCTGTCGATCATCGGAAGCGGAGGCAAGTGCGCCATCCAAAGAGAGCGACATGCGTCTTTGCATGGCCTTCCGCAGCAGGAAGAAGCCCTTGGCGTCCAACTCGAAGGTTCTAAGGTCGCCGTTGCTAGGATCTGCTGGACCTCCGGCTTCGAACATCTTCCGAGCTCGCTCGTAATCCCCGGCCAAGTAGGCCACGATCCCCGCCCGCAGGAAACACGAACTGACCAAGAGTCGTCGCTGCTGCCCTCCGGGGGCGGACGTGGAATAGCCCAATTGCCTTTGCTTGTCGGCCCAAGAGGTAGCTGTCTGGACCAGTGATTCCGCGGCAGCACGGTCGAACAGTCTCTCCAGAGAAATATCGATTCGCCGAATGTGTGCATCACCAGCTTCGAGCGTATCCGGGGCCAAGGCACAGAATCTGCTCAGCGCTTGCAGCGAGTGCTTCCACAGAGTCTCCGTCTTCGTCGGATCACCCTTTTCGGCCATGTCACAGAGCATTATCCCCATGTCATAGAACAGCTTCGGCCCGTTCGGGTCCTTGGGAAAGGCCGCGATCATCTTCTCGGCCAGGTCGGTGGTGTCTTTGAACTTCCCGGCCTTGAGGAGGGCGGCGCCGACTTCGTGGAGGAGCTTGGGGGCGAAGGGTTCCTTGGGGTAGGCGGCGGCGAGGCGGTCGGCGATCTTGACGGCGTCTGGCCATTGCTGGATGGCGGCCAGGGCGGCGCCGATCTCGTAGAGGAGCTTGGGTGCGGACTTGGAGTTGGGGTATTCGGCCGCGAGCTTGTCGGCCATGGCGACGGCGTCGGGCCATTTGCGGGTGTCGGCGAAGATTCGTGCGGCCTGGAAGAGGGCGGTCTCGCGGTGGCGGCTTTGGGGGAAGTGTTGGACGAGGAGCGACCAGTATTCCAGGGAGGCGGCGCTCGCGTCGGTGAGCTTCTTCAGACGCTCTCGCTCTTCTTTGGAGTCCGGGTCCTTCGCATGGGTCACTGAAGTGACCATGCCGTACTTCCTGTCCGCTTCGTTCTGGATGAACCGGGCGACACGGAAGAGGGACTCGTCCTGCCAGGAGCCGCGGGGGAAGGCCTTCAGGGATTCCACGTATTCGTCCTTGGCCTGGGCGTGCTTCTTGTCGGCGTCCAGGGCGTCGCCGGTGGCGAAGCGGGCGTAGGCAAGCTGGGCGGGCGAGGGACGGCCCAGCTTGGCGGAGGCGACCAGGGCGAACATGCGGCGGGAGGCGTCCTCCTCGCCGGCGATGCGGTATATGCGACCCATCGCCAACGCCAGGGGGATTGTCGATTGGGAAGACCCGGACGGGGAGCCGGCGCCTGACGGAGCGCCAGGGCCGAAGGCCGAGACCTCGGGAGGAAGAAGGGGTTTGCCGGCCTTTGCGGCGGCGATGAGGGCGGGGAAGTTCTTCTTGACGGTCTTGGGGGCCGCGGAGGCGGCGCGGGCGAAGGCGGCGGCTGCGGCGGGGTTGTCGTTGCGGATGAAGGCGACGATGCCCAGGCCAAGCTGGAGGTCGAACATGCCCGCCTGCCAGGAGGCGGCGGCGGACTTGTCTCCCAGGGCGGGGCCGAGCGAGCTCTGGGCAAGCTGGGCGAAGCGGACGGCGTTGTCCAGGTCGAAGACCGTCTGGAGGCACAGGTCGATGATCTTGCTGTAGGCCTGGCCGCGCCAGGGGCCGGACGGCTGGGCGGAGATGAACTTCTGCCAATGCTGGACGGCCTGGCGAGGCTCGCCGAGGCCCAACAGGCAGTGGCCGGTGTGCAGCTCGCTCCGCGGGGCGTAGGTGCTCTCGGGGTACTTCTTGGCGACGGCCTGGTAGAGCTTGCCGGCCTCGGCGTACTTCTTGTCGGCGCGGAGCTTCTCGGCCCGCTCGAACTCCTCTCGCCCTTCGTTGCGGTCGTACTTGAGGTGGGCGATGGCTTCCTTGGCCTCGGCGATGAACGGGTCGTAGACGTAGCCGGGTAGTTCCTTGTTGGTCCTGGCCTGCGACTGGCTGTAGGCGATGGCGAACTCGAAGGCCTTCTTGGCGTTGTCCCACTGTTTCTGGGCGACGTACGCCCGGCCGAGCTCGATGGCGGCTTCGGGCGTGCACGTACCGGGGATGCCGCGCCGCAGGGCCGCATCGAGCGTGGCGGCGGCGTCTGCGGGGCGCCCCTTGGGGGCCTCGCCGGCGCTCGGCTTGGCGGCCAGGGCGGCCAGGGCCTTGCCGACCTCCAGGCGGATGAGGTTGGCGTTGAGCGTGGACTGGGCCTGGAGGCGGCTCCAGGTCTGGGCGGCGCGGGCGTGGTATTGCGGCCCGGCCGCGTGCAGG
>Ga0116149_1002483_pt1 | contig 20236 bp, 19 predicted proteins | sample AD_UKC057_MetaG_FD_89787 | JGI IMG/M metagenome (GOLD analysis project Ga0116149, IMG submission 89787) | Active sludge microbial communities of municipal wastewater-treating anaerobic digesters from USA - AD_UKC057_MetaG | ecosystem: Engineered > Bioreactor > Anaerobic > Digestate | place: USA... | reverse complement strand
TTGAAAAGGAACCACACATGATATCACGGCCTCCTGGCATAGAAGATATTTTCCCAGACCGCATCGGCAGGCGTAACCGCATCCTCGGCGCCGCGCGCGAGGTCTTTGCCCTCTACAATTTCCGCGAGATCGTGATCCCTGTCATGGAGTTCACCGACGTGTTCGTGCGCGGTCTGGGCACCGAGACTGACATAGTGACCAAGGAGATGTTCACCTTCGAGGACCGCGGCGGCCGGAGCCTTACCCTCCGCCCGGAAGGGACCGCCTCCGTGGTCAGGGCCTACGTCGAGAACGGCGAGTACAACCGGCTTTCCGCGTGCAAGCTCTTCTACGCGGGCCCCATGTTCCGGGCAGAGCGCCCGCAGAAGGGGCGGCTCCGCCAGTTCAACCAGTTCGGCGCCGAGTTCTTCGGCAGCGACGATCCCTACTACGACTTCGAGGTCATCGCGATGATGGACGACATCGCGCGGCGTTCCGGAATAACGGGCTTCACCCTGCTCGTCAACTCGATCGGGTGCCCGGCCTGCCGCCCGGCCTTTATAGCGGATCTGAAAAAGTATTACGCCGGCCGCGCGGACAGCCTGTGCAAGGACTGCGGCGGGCGGCTCGACCGCAACCCCCTGCGCCTCCTCGACTGCAAGCAGGAGTCGTGCAAATCCCTTAAAAAGGACGCGCCCCGGATAACCGACTTTCTCTGCGAGGGGTGCCGCGCGCATCATGCCGCGGTGAAAGGCTATCTCTCCGGCGCGCATATAGCATATACGGAGGACCACCTGCTGGTACGGGGCCTGGACTACTACACCCGCACCACGTTCGAGTTTGTGACCGACCGGCTCGGGGGCCAGAACGCCTTCGCAGCCGGGGGCCGCTACGACAACCTGGTGGCCGAGTTCGGCGGCAGGCCGACCCCGGCCGTGGGCTTTGCCGCGGGCGTTGAGCGGATGGAGCTCCTCCTCGAGGGCGCCGATATCCCGGGGGACGGCATAGACGCGTTCATAGCCCATACGGGGGGCGCGGCACTGGAGCGAGCCGTTTCCCTGGTACGCGAGCTGCGCGCGGCCGGACTCTCCGCCGATCTCGACCCCGCGACCAAGGGCTTCAAGGCGCAGTTTAAGAAGGCCGACCGGGAAGGCGCCTCCTTCGTGCTCGTGATCGGCGAAGACGAGATTTCGGCCGGGACCTGCACGGTAAAGGCCCTTGAATCAGGCGCGCAGGAGACAGTGCCGGCCCATTCGGTGGCCGCTTATCTGCGAAACCGCCTGGGGAGGTGATAATCATGACCTCATACGAGATACGACCTGTACAGGAAAGCGACCTGGAACGCATCATCGGCTTTTTCGGAGAAGAGAAGGACCTCCGCTATTCCTTTCCGGAGGCGGACTGGCCCCTCACGGTCGACATTTTAAAGAGGTCGATCGATACCCGCTCCGATTCCTCCGTGGTCGTCCGGAACAATGCACCGGTGGCCTTTGCAAACATCTTCAACATAGTACCCGGGAAAGAATGCACGATCGGCAACGTGATAGTGGACAAGAAGCACCGGAAAAAGGGCGCGGGCCGGTTTCTCGTAAACGCCATGGTCGGCATGGCTATCGAGCGCCACAAGGCGGGACGCATCATCGTGCCCTGCTGGAGCGAGAACACGGCAGGCCTCATGCTCTACACCAGGCTTGGCTTCCGGCCCTACGACCTCGTTGTGAAACAGTTCAGCACCGCCGGGTCGGTCCCCGTGCTGATGCTTGAAAAATGCATCGAATTCTGCGTGGACGAGCCGTCCCCGGTCGGCACGATATGACCCGGCCATGACGGACGGAAGCGGCCAGATCCGGGAACTGTTCCATCGAAGCGGCTTCGACCTCACGCCGCGCCAGCTGGAGCGGTACACCCTCTATCACGGACTGCTTGTCAAACACAACGACGACCGCGACCTCACGCGCCTCACCTCGTTCGAGGACATCGTTATCAAGCATTTCATCGACTCGGTATATTTCACGAAGCTCGTCCGGGTGCCCTCGCCCCTGCTGGACATCGGCACCGGGGCCGGGTTTCCCGGCGTGCCCCTCGCAATCATGGACCCGGGCCTCTCGCTCATCATGTCCGAGCCGCGGAAAAAGCGCGTCGCATTTCTGGAAACTGTCATCCGCGAGCTCGGCCTCGAAAACACGGAAGTGTACCCGCACATGGTCACGGCGCGGTCGTTCTTCGAGGTAGCGGGCGTCGTTACCAGGGCGCTGGAGCCGATCGACGACACGCTCTCGCGCGTGGCGCACTTCCTGCCCCGCGGCGGCAGGGTCCTCTTCATGAAAGGGCCCGATGCCGAGGAGGACGTCCGCTCGCTGTCGACGGCGAACTGCGAAGCCTATGTCCGGGCCGAAGACCGGGAGTACGCGCTGCCCGGCACCTCGCACCGGCGGCGCATCATCGTGTACGAAAAGACATCCACCGCGACGAGCCGGACCTATTCCATATTAAAAGACCTCTCGTCCACGGCCGGCACGGCCATTACTTCGCCGGACAATGCCTCGTTCCGCGAGCTTAAGCGGCTGAATGAAAGCGACGGCATACGGAAGAGCGGCAGGGCGCTCGTCGCCGGGAGAAAGGTCGTTGCGGAGCTCATTTCCGGCAGGGCCGGCTCAGTGCGGCAGATGATCCTGGCGGACGGCCATTCGGAGAGCGATGAGGCGATGAACGCGGCCATCGGCGAGTTTGACGGGAGAGGCGCGCTGCTGGTGCTTAAAAAAGCCCTTTTCAACGAGCTCGACCTGTTCAAGACAAAGGGCCCGCTCCTTGTCGTCGACGTGCCCGATATCGGGGAATGGGACCGGGCCGCCGGCCCCGGCTGCACGCTCCTCGTGCCGTTCCAGGACCCGGTGAACGTGGGGTCCGCGATCAGGTCAGCGGCGGGGTTCGGAGTAAGGGAAGTTGTCATGCTGAAGGAGGCGGCGCACCCGTTCCATCCGAAATCGGTACGCGCTTCCGCAGGCGCGGTGTTCGCGGTCCGCATCACGCGCGGACCGTCGCTCCACGAGCTGCCGTCGGTCCTCGGGGCCGGCGGCCCGGAGCTGATCGCCCTGGACAGGGGCGGGAAGCCCCTGCCCGGTCTTGCGTTCCCGGAGCGGTTCCTGCTGCTTCCCGGGATCGAGGGCCCCGGCCTCCCCGATGAGCTGAAAGCGCGGGCGGTGTCGATACCCCTCGACGATGCGATCGAGTCGCTCAACGCGCCGGTCGCGCTATCGATAGCGCTGTATGAATGGCGGCGTCACTCGCCCTCGAACTCCACGAGCGAGAACATACTGTAGCCTGCCTTCGCGATCTTCTCGCGGCCGCCCACCTCGGGGAGGTCCACGATAAATGCGAGCTCCACCACCTGCCCGCCGATCTTCTCGATCAGCTTCGCGCAGGCGAGCGAGGTGCCGCCGGTCGCCAGCAGGTCGTCGATGACGAGCACCCGGTCCCCCTTCTTGATGGCGTCTATATGGACCTCGATGCAGTCAAAGCCGTATTCAAGCTCGTACTCGTGCGAGACCGTCTCGTAGGGGAGCTTCCCTTTCTTCCTGATGGGCACCAGACCCTTTCTGAGCTCGTAGGCCACCGCCCCTCCTATGAGAAAACCGCGCGCCTCGATCCCGGCGATCACGTCTATGTCCCTGTTGGAGTACCGGCGAACGAGGGCGTCTATAGTCATGCGGAACCCTTCCGGGTCCACGAGGAGCGTGGTGATGTCCCTGAACACGATCCCCTTTTTCGGGAAATCGGGTATGTTTCGTATTTTTGACTTGAGTGTTTCTTCGATGCCCATGGATCCTCCACAACGAATGTGATAGCACGAATTACAGGTTCTCACGTCACTGCGAGGGACCCTCATTTTTTGAGGGTCCCGAAGCAATCTGCAGTATCATGAAAAAATGTTTGATGTTTCAACGTGCAACGTGCGGTGATGATAGAATAGATCGCCTCGCTGCGCTCGCGATGACAAAATGCAAACAGACTTCCTGAAAAATCCCGAACTCTTGCAACTGGCAATTATACCTGTCAGTATTTCGCCTCGAGCTTTATGTACACATTGTTGTTCGGGGTCGGGTCTTTCCTCGTGAAATAATGGAGCTTGGTATGCAGGGCGTACCTGATCGTCTCGTAGTAGAGGACCGCCCGGAAATACTTGTTGAACTGGTAGCCGAGGCCGCCTCCCAGGAGGAGCGTTTCCCTGGCTTCCCGCTGGTTGCCGAGCAGGCTTGAGAGCTCCTTGCCCCAGGAGCAGCGCCCCACCACGAGGATCCCGGCCGGGGTGACGGCGCCCAGGTTCAGGTTGATCCATGAATCTACAAGCAAGAACTTGACACGGTGCTTCGGCACGTAGCCGTAGAAGGTGTCAGTGCTGGTCAGGTCCGCAAAGACCGTCTTCGAATAATGCTTCTCCGGCGCGAAAAAGTTCAGCCCCGCCTTGATAAGGTCGCTGTACCACGCCACGCCGAAGCCATAGTATATCCTGTCGTCCACGCCCTGGTACTTTATCGGGGCGGTCGGATCGGTGATATCGATCACGTTTTTATCCGTGTCCTCCCACCGTCCGTAGAAGTTGACGTACAGCTCCTTGATGTAATCGACCGGGTTGACCGATACGAGCAGGGTATGCGCCTTGCCGCCGTACCGCTCGTTGTCGTCTGACTTGTAGCCTTCGCCGTTGGTGATGGTGTACTCCAGGGTCACCATGTTAAGAAGCCCGAGCGCGACCTCCGCACCCAGGTCCGCGGAGTCGTCGAAGCTGTTCCCGTTCAGCATCAGCTTCGAGTTGTTGAGGTAATTAAGCCCGAGCCAGCGCAGGTCGCACAGGTTGTCCGTGATCCCAACGACCGGCGTGGCTATCTTGCCGAGCTGGGCCTTGAGCGATACGGGGCCAAACTGCGTCCCCCACTCCTTGAAGAACTGGACGAAACCGTACTTGAGGTAGATGAAATCCTGGCCGCTCGGCGCGATATCGGTCGTGACCTTGACGCTGAAATACTCGCCGATCTGCTTTTTCAGGGTAATATAGACGCGCTGCATGCGCACCGTGGTGTTGTTCTTTTTCGAGTAATTGACCGGCTGAACGCCGACGAGGGGATCAACACCTCCGGACTGGAAGAAGGCGTCCGCGTACACCCCGTACCGTGAGTTCTTGTACCACTTCGAGCTGCCGGTATAATTGAAGCCGGTATTGTAGACCCATTCCAGGTACATGACGCCTGACAGGTCAACGTAGAGCTTGCTCGGGTCCTTTCCGTCCTTCTCTTCCTTTTTTACATCCTCTTTTTTTACTTCGGCCGCTTTTTCGCCCTGTTTTTCCTGAGAAAATGCGGGTATACACCAAGTTAAAACAGCCGCCGCCAGTAATAAACGAACCAGACTACTTCTCATTACAGCCTCCAGTGTTATCTGCCTATGATCGACAGCACAATCAATATTTCAAGCAGGAAAATTCCACCTCCGGTATTTATACCGGTATTACAGTGCCGGTCCCGGGCCGGGGTATCATCAGGTCCAATGCATCTCGTAACAGTTAAAGAATAATAACGATGGGTAGCGTCGTCCATGTCAATATTTTTTTAATGGCCGGATCACTCCGCGCAACCCGTCATAAAAAAAGCTTGTAACTTTTACATTACGCAATTTACTAACCCGGGGCATCAAGACAGCACGGGGGGGGGGAGGTACCGGTCTCCCTGCTCCCGTGAATCGTGCCCGGTGGAGTGATACATGAAGATTAAAGCGATAACGATACTGATTCTCCTGTATGCGGCAACGGCCCCTGGCAAGGCAGGCGCCGATACCTTCCTTGACGAGACCGGAAGGGAATCCCCCCTTAAGAAGAAAAATCGGGACGCGCCCGTGTACGAGCTGCAGAAGACCTTCCAGAGCATCTACGAGCAGTACCGGAACAGCGTCGTGTTCATCAGCACCGAGAAAACCGTCCGGAGCAGATACAGCGACCCGTTCCTGGGCGATCCCTTCTTCAGAAACTTTTTCGGGCTGAGGCGCGACCCGCCGGAGACGCGCAAGCAGATGGGCCTGGGCACCGGCTTCATCGTATCCGGTGACGGGTATATCTGCACGAACCGCCACGTAATCGAGGGTATGGACTCTGTCACCGTCAGGGTGAGCGACAGAGACTACACCGCCACGCTGGTCGGCTCGGACCAGCTGACCGACATCGCCCTTTTGAAGATAACGGACCGCGGTAGGTTCGCTCCCGTGATCTTCGGGAACTCGGATTCCGTCAGGATCGGCGACATGGCTGTGGCCATAGGAAATCCCTTCGGGCTCGACAAGACCATCACGACCGGTGTCGTTAGCGCGACGGGACGGCACGTGTACAACGACGCGGGTATTTCGCACATACAGACCGACGCATCCATCAATCCCGGCAACAGCGGCGGACCGCTCATCAACCTCGACGGCGAGGTCATCGGCGTGAACCGGATGATCTATTCCAGCACCGGCGGGAGCCTGGGGATCGGCTTTGCCATCCCGATCAACACGGTGCGGGACACGCTGGTACAGCTCAGACAGCACGGGAAGGTACGGAGGGGATATATCGGCGTACAGATCTCGCCCCTCACGGATGCAACAGCGCGCGAGCTGGGGCTGGCCGGGAATGAAGGCGCGCTGATAGCAGGCCTGGAAAAGGGCGGGCCCGCCGAACAGGCCGGGATCCGGGTCAGGGACGTAATCACGGGCATCGCAGGTGCGAAGATCAGGAACTACACCGACCTTCTCACGATTGTGGGGAAATCTGCGATCGGGAAGCCGATCGGCGTGACCGTGTGGAGGAAGATGGGCGAAGTGACCGTGGAGGTCATCGTGAGGGAGCGGCCGTGAGGCGCCGCACCCTATAGCTCGCCCACGTTCTCGTATTCCGCGTCTTCAAACTGCGCGCTGCCGGGCCGGCCGGTCATAGGCTTGTTGGAGGTGTCCTGCGAAGAGGTCCCGTCCCCGGACCCGTCTTTCCTGCCCTCCTCCGGGCTTTCCCCCTCTTCCTCGTCGGGGATCATCCTGTTCTGGATGCGGTACAGCATCTCCTGCGTGCTCATGCTTTTCCACTTCTGGGCCGTGTCGCTGTAGCGCCCGCGCGGGTAATTGTTGAGGTATATCTGGAACTCGCGCGCCGCGAGGTCGAACTTCTTCATGAGAAAATACGCGTAGCCCTTCCTTATGCGGGCGTCCTCGTCCTTGCCCGCGTCATAGTTGCCCATCGTGCGGTCGAAATAGGTGATGGCCGGGCCGTACTTGTGCATGGCAAAATAGCTCTGGCCGATCCAGTAGAGGCAGTTCTCGGCCCTTTCGCTGTCCGGGAAATGCTCCAGTATCCTCTTGAAATAGGAGATGGCAGCAGTATAGCGCCCGGCGCGGAAATGCTCGTGGCCGCTCCGGTACACCTGCTGCACGTATGCGTTCTTCACGTCGCCGGCGTAATTGCTGAAGTTGCCGTAATACTTGAAATAATATTCATAGGTATTATAGGCGAGGTCATCATGTCCGAGGCGTTTGTACGCCCGCGCTTTGCCAAGGATTGCGTCCTCGTTATCGCCGTTCTCGGTCAGTGCGATATCGAACATGCGTTTTGATTTTTCCAGCTCCCGCATCTGCAGATAGGTGTGCCCGAGCTCGGTATACACCCTGCTCCGGAATTCGCGGTTATCGGAATAGTTGAGCAGGTCGAGCAGCTGATGGATACCCTCCTCGGTATACCGCTTCATCACCTTGAGACGGGCTATCCTGGTCTTTATCTCCTGCGCGATGGCCGGGTCAACGTTCCCGTTGTTCTTCATTATATAAACGTATTTCAGGTAGGCGAGACGGTTCAGGTTCAATTTTTCGTAGCTCTGCGCGATATAGTAAAAGGCTTCCGCTTCCGCCCTGGTTCCCGGGTAGCGGGCTATGATCTTGGAAAAGAGATTGATCGAATCATTTATCGCCTCGCGCGAGCCGCGCTCGTAGATCAGCTTTCCCTCGGTAAGGAGCTCGCCAGCCTCCCTCTCGTAGCGGACGTAATGGTCATAATAGGCAAACAGCCCGATACCGACGGCAATGAGAATCGCACCCAGTATAATTCCTTGTTTCATCTCCACTCCTCTCCCCTGCAGCCGGACCTAATAGTTCCTGACGCGGGAAAGCGCGAATTCAGTCCAGAATTCGGCCTCTTTCGGAAAATATTTCTTTACATCGTTCAGTATCAGGAAATCAAGCGATTTCTGGTACTGGCCTTTCTCGATATACGACCGGCCGATGAACAACCGGGCTTTTGCCGCTACCTCCTGATTATCGGTCCGCTCCAGGAGTTCCTGCAACTCTTTTACAGCGCCGTCATAGAGTCCCTTGAAGAAGGTCCGCTTCAAAATGCGGTCAATGTCATTCGACACCGGTTTCTTCTTCTCTATTGCTTTTATGATTACCGGCGTGTCCGTGATGTTAATGCCGGCCACCAGCTCATGGCTGTCTTTAGCCCCGACCGACTGAGGCGCGATCCAGTAATAGAAGACGCCCGGCCGGAGAACCGTGTCGGTATAGCTTTTTTTCGTCAGGTCGACATCAGCTTCCGTCTCCCTGCCTGTCCGCTCACTCGTGTTTTTCAGCAGCGTTTCCGACCTGACGAGGCGGTAGGCCGTTTCGCCCTGCGTCCCGGTGAAGTCCCATGTGATTACGGCCGTTCCGCCCACAAGGCGCGCGCTGATCGACTTGATGGCGATCCTGTCCACTATCTTGACAGTAACGCCTCCCGAGGTATAGTTCTCGTCGCGGGTGAGGACCGTGTCCTCCCTGCCATAGAGCACCTTGGCGGTAACCGCGTAATAGTATGTGCCGCTTACTGCAATGGTGTCATCGATGAATTCACCGGTCTCGGGGACTACCTTCACTATCTGGGACTCCCGGAGCCTGTCAGCCGAGTCAATGACGCTGCGGTTCCGGTACACGGTATAGAGCATCCCGGACTTGCCGACACGCTCCCAGGACACGCGCACCTTCATGCTTCCCGCGTCCTCGGCCTTGATATTCTTGACCCGGAACAGGGCTTCGCTGCCATAGAGCACGACAGGAGTGGTCGTCGAATTATAGCCGCGATAGAGGGCAATCTTGTCGTCCACTATGCTTTTTCTGGATACGACGGCGTAATAATAGCTGCCGGGCGTGCAGTCGGTATCGAGAATGGTGTTTGCAGCCGCGGCATTGACGTTCTGCACGACCTGGGCTTTCTGCATCTGTTCGCTGGTATCGATAATATAATTAGAGCGGGCCAGAACGTATTCGCCGGCATATTCAGGTTTGAGCTCAAAGGTTATCTGGATGGCGCATTTCCCTTCGGAGGGGTCCGGAAGCCGCGTTGCCTTGATGTTAAAGGCTATATTCTCAGGAATTTTGCTCTCGGTTTTATTGGTATCCGTCTTATCAATATATTCTTGATCATCCATGAGATAATAGGAATCGGGGCCCCCGATGACCGCCAGGCTGACCAGGATAATGAGAGGCACCAGGCATGCGGACAATCTTTTCCTTGATAAATGCATTGCTTTATTCCTTAAAAATCATAGTATTAATGAAAATTTAATACTATAGTATTTTTTAAATTTTCGGAAGAAAAACCGCATTACTTGATGTTTTATTTGCCCCGTTATGCCGTCTTCTGGCCCTGAAAAATACGGAATAATCCCGTGCCCCTGATCCAAAATGTCCCGCCCAACACCGAAAATTAAGTATTGACGCTCCGGTCCATGCCGCTACACTTGTTGCGGGCCATGGAAATATGTCGGACATCGAGCTGAAAATACGCAGCAGGGACATTGCCACCCTGCTCAATACCATCAGGAGGATCAACCCCGAATACGACCTGTCGGTGATACAGAAGGCCTACCTCTTCGCCAGCGCGGCCCATGAGGGCCAGCTCCGCCTTTCCGGCGAGCCATACATCGTCCACCCCCTCGAGGTCGGGATCATCCTTGCCGGCCTGAAGCTCGATACCAGCACCATAGCGGCCGCCCTGCTCCACGACACGGTCGAAGACACCGGCACCACGCTTGACATGATCGAAAAGGCGTTCGGAGAGGAGATAGCCCGGCTGGTGGACGGCGTTACGAAGATATCCTCGATCAAGAGCAGGACCAAGGCGAACGCCCAGGCCGCCACGCTCCGCAAGATGCTGATCGCCACGGTCAAGGACGTGCGTGTCATTATCATCAAGCTCGCCGACAAGCTCCACAATATGAGGACCATCATGTTCCAGCCTCCGGAGAACCAGCTGAGGGTCTCGCGGGAGACGCTGGACATATACGCCCCCCTCGCGCGGAGGCTCGGCATGTCGAGCATCTCGAGCGAGCTCGAGGACCTCGCCTTCCGGGTCCTCTACCCGGAGGACTACAACGAGATACGGGAAAACATCGCGGAACGCAATACCGAGCTCGAGGCGTATCTCGAAAACGTGAGGAAGCTGATGATCGAGCGCCTCAGGGAGCTCAGCATCGAAGCGGAGATTACCGGGAGGGCGAAGCACTACTACTCGATCTATAAAAAGCTGAAAGAGCAGAAAAAGAGTTTCGAGGAGATTTACGACATCCGGGCCATCCGTATCATCACGAAAGAAATCAAGGACTGCTACGGGGTCCTCGGCGTGGTTCATACGCTCTGGTCCCCCATCGCGACCCGGTTCAAGGACTTTATCGCCGTCCCGAAATCGAACATGTACCAGTCGCTCCACACCACGGTGATCGGGCCCCAGGGCCACCGCCTGGAGGTCCAGATCCGCACGGAGAAGATGCACGCTACGGCAGAGATGGGCATCGCCGCGCACTGGCTCTACAAGGAGGACCCGGGGACCATCCGGAAGGACTACAAGAATATCACCTTCCTCAAGGACATCACCGAGTGGCAGACCGACCTGAAAGATACCCGCGAGTTCATGAAGAGCCTGAAGATGGACCTGTACGAGAACGAGATCTTCGTGTTCACGCCGAAGGGCAAGATCATCAAGCTCCCGCCGGACGCGACACCGCTCGACTTCGCCTACGCCATCCACACCGAGATCGGAAACACGACCGTGGGAGCGAAGGTGAACTCGCACATCGTCCCCCTGAAGACCAGGCTGAAGAGCGGCGACATCGTCGAGGTCATGACGAACAAGAAGGGCCACCCGTCGGAATCGTGGCTCAAGATCGTGACCTCCCCCAACGCGCGTTACAAGATCCGGGCCTGGCTCCGGAAGGAGACCGAGCTCAGGGCCATCGGCACGGACGAGGAGAAGCAGAAGGACGACCGCGAGCCGGCCGTCTCTATCCCGACGGACGAGCAGGTCCGGCTGAAGACCCTGTCGAAGCAGAAAAAAGCCGGCATCACCATAGACGGAACGTCCAACGTGCTCATCAGGCTCTCGCAGTGCTGCCAGCCGATCCCGGGCGACGACGTGATCGGGTTCATCACCCGCGGCAGGGGCGTCGCGGTGCACAAGCGGACCTGCCCTTCGCTCAAGCGGCTTGCGAGCGAGAAGGAGCGCCTGATAAGCATCCGCTGGGAGGATTCACCCGGCGCGCTCTACCCGGTCAAGGTCGCGGTCGAAGCGATCGACCGCCCCAACCTCCTGAAAGATATCGCCGACGAGATCTCGCTCGGCAAGACGAACATCATCAAGGCCGACGCGCGCGTTGAGGAGTCAGGCATCGCCTCCTTCAAGTTCATCCTCGAGGTCAGGGGACATGACCACCTCAAGGAAATAATCGCGCGGCTCAAGAATATACGGAACATCACCAACGTGTACAAGCTCAACGAAAAAGTCATCCTCAAGTGATCCATGAAGATAGTGCTCGGCTCCACGTCCCCGCGGCGTAAATCGATCATCGGCTCCCTTTTCGGCGAATTCACCGCAGTGGCTCCGTCGGTGGACGAGACGCACCGCCCCCCGGAAAGCCCGGAGGAATTCGCCCTGCGCATCGCCGGCGACAAGTGCCGGTCCGTGCTCGAATCGGGCGCAGCCGCCGGGGGGGCGGCCCTCATCATCACGGCGGACACGATCGTTACCATAGACGGGCACGTCATCGGGAAGCCGGACGGCCTTGAGGACGCGGCGAGGATCCTCCGGCTCCTTGCGGGAAGGACGCACCGCGTCATCACCGCGATGGCCCTCCACGCTTCAGGCCACGGTCCCGACCGCGGCCGCATCGGGTACGAGGCAACCGAGGTCACGTTCAGAAAGCTCGACGACGCAGGCATCAGGCGATACCTGGACACGATCGATTACCGCGACAAGGCCGGCGCCTACGCTTTCCAGGAGCACGGGAGCATGATCGTGGAGGGGTTCCGCGGATCGGCAACGAACATCATCGGCTTCCCGCTCCGGCTCTTCTTTTCCATGGCGGCCGAGATGGATGCCGCGGCCACCCTTTTCGGACTCTGAGCCACACGCATGCGGGCCGGCGGGGCCGACCGAAAAAATATTGACTTTAGCCGCCGGTCATGACTGAATAGGGCATCCGGCGCCGTTGCCTGCGCGCCGCATACGAGGTACGAGATGACGAAGAGAAAGCAGTATATTATCGACAGGAAATACCAGCTCCGGACGACCTTCTCCATCATAGGCGTCGTAACGCTCGTTACCGCGGTGATCCTGGGCGCCATTACCGCCAGCGTCGTGTATAACACGGCAAAACTTAACGACAACAACTCGAAAATACAGAACATTTACGACATAGAGAATAATATATTCACCATGCTCTCCACGATCTACTCGAAAGCCGACCCCGCGACGACGGAAGCCATGAAGGCAAGCTCGGACAAGCACGACCGGAACATGGAAACGCTCGAGAACATCATCGCCCACAACAACGCGATCATCACCTACAACAGGTACCTGCTGGTTGCGATCCTGTTCATCGTGATGTTCCAGTGCCTCCTCCTTTATATAATACTCATACGGCAGACACACCGGGTCTCGGGCCCGATTTACGTCATCTCCAACTTCATGAGGGACATCATCGAGGGCAGGGACCCGAAGCTCAGGCCCCTCCGCGACAAGGACGAATTGAAGGACTTCTACGAGCTCTTCAAGGAGATGGTAGCGGCAGTCCGGAAATCCGGGAAACAATAGCAGGCACGGTTCACAATGCAGGAACAGGTCAGTATCATTATCGAGAAAGCGCGGGACCTTGCCGGGGCAATCAGGGAGCACGAGATCACGAAACGCTATAATGAATGCCGCGCCGACATGAACGGGGACCGGAAGGCACGGGACCTTCATTCACGCCTTGTCGCCATGGGGAGGGAGATCAACGAGAAGATCGCCCGCGGCGAGACGATCGGCCCCGAGCCCTCCTCCGAGCATGAGTTTATGCGGCAGGAGCTGGAAAACAACCGGCTGGTGAAGGATTACATCCAGAGCCAGAAGGAATACCTCGATTTGCTTAAATCGGTGATAGAGCGGATCAAGAACCCTTCCGCCCGAGAGTGATGATGGTCGCCCCCCAGTTCGCCCCTTCGTTCCTGAATGATACAACGTCGGGGTGTGAAGCCAGGATATCGCAGGCCTCCCGTTTTTTTGCAGATTTCCCCTTTCCGTGAACCAGCCTGACCGTCGAGAGTCCCTTTTGCGTTGCCTGGCGAATAAACTCCCTGACTACCGCAGCCGTCTCGCGCGGCTCGAAAAAGTGGAGATCGCACTCGTATCCGAAGTCGATGTCAGCGTACTCTCCCGCTCCGCCGTTCTCGTCCCGCTCATCCATGTCCCTTCCGTATCATACCGGTCCCGGCCAGTCAAGCCTATTGGCACAATATTTTTTTATTATTCACCGTTTTTTTTTCACGCACGGCCCGTTCCGTTCGTTGTAGCGGTATAACAACATTCAAGGAGATACAGTATGCAAAACTACGACATCGTAACCATCGAGGGGCGCGCGACGCAGGATCCGGCGCTGAAAAAGACGAAAACGGGAAAGAGCGTATGCGGCTTCTCGCTGGCGGTCAACCACTACTCGAAAGACGATTCCGAGCCGAAGGTATCGTTCATCGACGTGGAAGCATGGGACAAGCTCGCCGAGATATGCGCCGGCAACGTCTCCAAGGGACGGCGGCTCATGGTTGTGGGCTCCCTCCGGCAGGACCGGTGGGAGAACGCCGAGGGCAAAAAGCAGTCCCGCATCAAGATCGTGGGCAAGGAGGTACGCTTTCTCGAGACGCTGAAGAAGCCGGAAGGAGAGAAGGAGAGGAAATCCGCCTGAACCGCCTCGCCGGGATGCCGCGTGCGGCATCCCGGGCCGTCCCGGCTTTTACCGTATCGCCGCTTCTATGCCGTTCACCAGCTTCGCTACAAAATCATTGATATCGCCGATCCTGCTCAATGGTATCCTGAATCCGATAGCGCCCTCGTGCCCTCCGCCGTCCGTGATTGAAAACAGCTCGAGCACCGTGCGTACGTCGAACGTCTTGAACCCCTGCCCGCGGCGGAGCCGGAACTGGACCAGGCCCGACTGCGAGGAATCGTCGTACGCGACCAGGCCGAGCCGCCCGCTTTCCTCGGCAAGGTGGTCCGCGATGGAACGGGAAACGGACACGATCGTATCGTTGTCGAACTCCGTCGCCAGCCGTTCCATGTCCGCGCCGTCAAGGACCACGTAGGCGATCGAGTCCGAGAACTTCTTCCTGTCCATGAAATAGCGGTGGCACCGCTCTTCTCCCGTGGAGAGGCGCTGGATCTCCCGGAACACCTCGTCCTTGTTCATCAGGTTCGATTCCTGCGTGGTCGACCGCACCAGGAGCGCGTTGTACAGGTTGCTGAAAATATCGTAGTACCGCTTCTGGCGCCTGGACTTGATGTACAGTCCCATGTTCGTATCGCCCACGATCCCTGTCAGAATTGAAAGCACGACATTGCGGGAAAGAAGGTGGTTGATGTTGTAGCGCTGTATCAGCTCTTCGCGTTTCGCCAGCTTGAGGGCGACATGGCCAACAAGCTCTGCGGACGACGTCGCCTCCGTCACCAGGCGATACCCCTCGTCGCCGATGTACTGGCTGTCCGCGCCCAGGTGATGATCGACTTCAATTTTCAGAATTCCGGGATTGGCCAGAAGCGCCTCCATCTGCGGGGTCGCATCGATCATGGAGGGTTTCGGCGTATCACACACGACAATCACGTCGACGTCCTCGGTATTGATGTTCGTGGACGCCGAGCATCCGATCGCATTATGGCTGCAAATATTGAGGAGGTACTGGAAATGCTCGTGCACGTTGTCGGTGATGTGAACATGAGCCTTTTTCGAAAACTTGCCCACGATCAGGGCGAACGCGACCATGGAGCCGATGCAGTCCTCGTCCGGGTTCCTGTGACCGAGAAAGAGGAAAAAATTCTTTTCCTGGAACGCACGGATAATATTGTCAACGATCATGTTTTTTTCGTGGATGGTTTCGATGGCCTGCTTGTTCATGTCAACCGGCTCCTTCACACATTATTTCGAGCCCGCACATACTGTCCTGTTCCTGCCGCTTTCCTTGGCCTGGTACAGGGCCCTGTCTGCTGCCTGCTTGAGCGAAGGCATGTCGCCTCCGTGATCCGGAAACGCGGCCACGCCCATGCTCAGCGTGATCCCCTTGACCGTGCCCGGAAGCTCTTTCAAAATATCGATCGACGCCACCTCCGCCCTTGCCCGCTCGGCCGTCTCCATGGCGGCAGCGGATGGCAGCCCGGGCATGAGGATCGTGAACTCGTCTCCGCCGAAGCGTGCCAGAATATCGCTCTCCCGGAGCAGGCGGTTGAACACGCGGACGACCTCCACGATGCACCGGTCCCCCGTTTCATGCCCGTACTGCTCGTTGATGTCCCTGAAAAAGTCCAGGTCTACCATGATGACCGAGAGCGGGTTGCCGGTGTTACGCGCCCGCTCGAGATGGCCGGGCATGGCCTCGTCCAGGAAGCGCCGGTTGTAAGCGCCTGTAAGCTCGTCCGTGATGGCGCGCCGCCGCGCGGCCTCGCCCCAGTGTACCATGTCAGACAGGAATTCGCCCGTGTCCCGGAGACGCTGCGCCGTTATGTTCAGCATGCGGAACATGATCTTGGTGGCTATGCCGGGATGCTCTTCGATGATTCGGTAAAAGTCCTTTTCGTGCAGGCCGATCAGCACGCTCTCTTCCGCGGCGGCGCAGGTGGCCGAGCGGCGCGCGTTCTCGAATATGGACATCTCCCCGAAAAAATTTCCTTCGCGGAACCGGGCGATCTCCCGGTCGTTCCCGTCGGGCAGGCGGATCGATGTGGCCACCGAGCCGCTCCGCACGATGAACATCTCGCTGCCTTCGTCGCCCTCGCGAAACAGCACCTCGCCCGCGCCTATCCGCCGCGATTTAAAGAGAGCGCCTATCAGTTCTATCTCCCGCGGGCCGAGGAGCGAAAATATCTCCACATGCCCCAGGAATTCGACCGGGTTTTCCATATGTGCCGCCTTCGTCATACGATCTGTTCTCCGGCTGTTACCCGGTCACCACCGCCGTCGCGGGCCGCGAACATTCTCTTGAAGCTGAGCTCGACAAGCTCCTTCGCGTCCCGGGAATCATCGGGATACATCGCCACACCGGCGCTCCCCGTGATCCGGACTTCGTTCCCGCCGGTAATGGGGGTGAAATCAAGGCCGCGCAGCAGGAGAAGCATCTCTTCGGCGTGCTGCTGTGCCGTCCGTGCGTTGGCCCCGGGAAAGATAATGGCGAACTCGTCCCCCCGGTACCTGACCGCAACATCCCCGCTGCGGATCTGCGACGAGATGCTGAAGGCCATGAGTTTCAGGGCGCGGTCACCCGCCTCGTGCCCGTACGCGTCGTTGATCGCCTTGAAGTTGTCCGGCTTGACCATGATGACCGCCGCCGTCGGGCCGTATTCGGCCAACCGGGCGGGGAGCTCCTCGTTCAGGAAGGTGCGGTTATATAAGCCGGTAAGCTTGTCGTAATAGAGCTGGCGTTTCAGGTCACCGACCCACTGCGACTTCTCCGATATAAGCCGGTTGGTGGACCGGATCCTGCCGGCGATGGTCGCGAGGAGCTCGTGCAGGATCTGGGCCGAGAGCTCCGGGTGGACTCCCAGCACGTCCTGGAACCGGGTGCCTCTCCCGGGGAAAATCAGTATGACGGCGTCTGTCTCCGCGACCGCCGTCGCGGGCATCACCCGTCCCTCGAGCAGGTCCATCTCCCCGAAACTTTCCCCGGGTATGAACTGCGCTATGTTCATGGTCTCGTTGTCCGCGGTCTGCCTGGTGATGAGGACCTCCCCCTCACTGACGACGTAGAGCCCCTCGCCGTAGCTTCCCTCGCGGAATATCACGTCCCCCTTTTTGAAGGAATAGAGACCGCTGTTGCGTGCCACCACTTCCAGGCCGCTCTCCTTCAGGTTCGAGAAGAGCGCAACCTTTTTCAGGAGGTCAATTTTGGAATTGAGCTGATTCGTTTCCGTCATGATGCGTATCGTCCTTACCGGCCGTCCTAGCGGAGCTGGCGGTTCATCATTTCCATGTAGCCCTTCAGCGAAGCCAGCATGGCCCGGTCGAAATAGAGCGTCACCCTGTTGTTCAGCTCAAGGGCCTCCATGTAGTCTGTCATGTCGTCGTACATCCGGTTCATCACGAACAGCCAGATGTGCCGGCGCTGGAGGATCAGCCCCTTCATCACCTGCTGAATGGGGATGCCCATGTCAAAGCGCTCCCTCCCCATCCTGATGTAGCGCTCCTCGATTTTCTGCTTGGAAAACTCGCGGGAAATCCACTGTGACAGGTCCTTGTACATCATCTTGCTCGCGTTATAAATCTCGTCATGGTCCGCCCGGCGATATGCCGTCGTCTCCGGGTGTTTCAGAAGGTCGTTCATGAATATCTCGGTGAGCGACTCGTGGTTCTCCTCGATCAACTGGACGAACCTGTTTGAAAGCAGGTTTTTTGCCCGCACCATCGGCTTTTTCATCTATCTGTTCCTCCCTTAATTTTCAAGTATCATGATCTCGACGCGGCGGTTGCGCCTGCGCCCCTCTTCGGTCGCGTTATCGCCGACCGGCTCTCCCGAGCCCATCCCGCGGGTCATGACCCGCGTCTTTCCGATCCCGCCCGTTCCGACCAGGAAGTCCCCCACGGCCTGGGCGCGCCGCACCGACAGCTTCCTCGATGTCTCCTCGTCGCCTATCCGCGCGGTGTGGCCGGTCACCAGGAAATCGCGGCCCGGAAATTTCCGGAGGATCGACGCAATTCGCGCCAGCTTCGACTTTTCAGCATCGGTAAGCTCAGGGGAATTGGGCGGAAACTGCACGTTCTCCAACACTATCGATACGCCGTTCCGGTCCTTTTTGACCGTTACGTCGTCAAGTTTTTCCTCTTTTAATTTATTGTTCAGCTCGTCGGCAACCCTGTCCCTGTCAAGCGGCTGCGACCGTATCAGCCTGCCGCGCGCGGTCCCCCGGTACTCCACGTTCGAACCATTGTTAAGGAAAAATATGAAATCAAACTCTTCCTCATACGAGTGCATCGTGCCGGCGGCGATATCCCAGTACCAGGTCTGGACGGATGTGCCCGTTATCTTGTCGGGCATGGGCCGCGATGACGGCGCGGCCGCCGGAACGCGGTGGAAGGTGTTGTACTCGATCATGAGTACGGCCGTGTTCACCCCCTCCCGCACCTCGTTCCTCAGATACGAGTACTGGACCCTTACCGGGAAATGGAGCGGCCGCTCCACTCCGTAACCGCGGCGCAGGTCATGGACCTCTTCGGCTGCAGCCGACCAGGCGTCACCGGGCCGTACCGCTCCCGTCGGGAAAAGCGGCACGTTTCTCACTACCGGCATGAAATAGCCCTGATCGATGGTAAAGGCCCCCCTCTCGTCGCGCCAGAATACGGAATGGTAGTCTTCTTTCAGGAAAAAAGCCTCGTACCGGCCCTGTATCCTCTCCGACATGCGGAAAAAGCAGTCGAGCCTTCCGGAACCGTTTTTTACTTCGGCCGTATCGACCGATATCTTGTTGAGTATGTCAGAGGAATGCGAGCGGGTGCCGTTTATGAAGACATCCTCGCTGATCTCCGTGACGATCCGGTATTTTTCGCCGGGCGCGTACCGGTACTTGAGGCGCGTCCCCCCACCCCCGTCGTCCGCTTCAAGGTGCGGCGCGGCAGCCGCCAGGAGAGCCGCAAGGGCCATGTGTGCAATTTTCACCGCTATCCCTCCATTGCCGGTATGGCGCGTCGCAAGGATCAACTTACACCGGAATCGTCGCTCCCGTCCATCGAAAATTTATCATTCCCTTTCGCCAGCATCGACCTGTCGACCTTCAGGTCGCCGCCACACGAAGGGCATTTTTCCACGACGTCGCGCACCGGATAATCGTTCCCGCAGTAGGGGCATTTCTTGAGCAGCATCCTCACCTGGAAGTCCTCGAACAGGTAGTAGCGGCGGTTATCGCGCGTGCGCTCGGCCGCGATCCCCTCCCGTACAAGCGCCGCGACCTGGAAGCCGACCGCGTCTGAAGACCCCAGGGAGCCGGTGATGGCCTCGTCGGTCAGCTCGCCGTTGTTTATCTTCGCGAGGCGCAGCAGCTCATTCCGGATGCCGGCTGGGCTGAAGCGCAACCCGCGCCGGAACAGAATAATGCCGGCAACCATGAGCGCCAAGCCGCTCCCTCCCAGGATGCCGCCCGCAGCGAGACGCGACGCGATCCCGTACGATCCGATAAGAAAGACTGCGCCGAGCCCCGCCGACACGAGGCCAAGAACTGAAAGCATCGCGCCTGAAATAATCTGGAGTGTCATGATATATGCTCCTTGCAAATTGCCCGTTTGAGAGCGCGGTCACGCGACCTCGCTTCCTTACGGGGCTTCATTTCCACTGGGCCTTGGTCGTCCGGTTCAACTCGTCGCCCATGCCGGTGAAAAACTTCTCGATGTTCACGTCCGTGAACACTTTGTCCGTGTACTCGCTGAACGACGTGGAGAATTCAAGCGGGTGCAGGTTGAAAAACTTAACGTCGATCTTCGGGCTGAGCTCGGTAATCCGCTCCGCCAGCTTCCTGGTGAACTCGGGCACATCAATATCAAGCTTCGGGAGCGGGTACCGGTCTTCAGAGGCCTTCACCGATTCCACGCTTTTAGTGAACTCTGCGACGCCCGCGCCTATCCCCTTGATCAGGGCAAGCACGGAGACCGACCCGCTGATACCTTTCAGGAGATTGGCGTGCACGCTGTTCAGCTCGCCCACCTCGCCCAGGCTCCCCGTCACG
>Ga0116149_1002482_pt1 | contig 20245 bp, 15 predicted proteins | sample AD_UKC057_MetaG_FD_89787 | JGI IMG/M metagenome (GOLD analysis project Ga0116149, IMG submission 89787) | Active sludge microbial communities of municipal wastewater-treating anaerobic digesters from USA - AD_UKC057_MetaG | ecosystem: Engineered > Bioreactor > Anaerobic > Digestate | place: USA... | reverse complement strand
TCCTATAACAGGGACTGTTATTACTGCATCTATGAGTGAAGGAGCAATAGCAGGAACACAGGGAGCCCTGGCTATTGTTGCAGATCTTTCTAACCTTGTAGTACGCCTCAATGTACCGGAAAAATACTATGCACTGTTTAACGAGCTCAGGGGTTCCATCTATGCTGATGTTATACGGCCTGCAACTCAGGGATATTCAGAACAGGCCGTTTCAAGAGCGTATATTGATACAATTGATCCGTATATTCAAAGCGAATCAAAGGTTTTTAAAGCAGTATTTACCCTAAATGAAAACTTGCATGACTTTGTTCCTGGGATGTATGTTAAGGTTTCTGTGCATTATAAGACATGGGAAAATGTTCAAGTTTTACCCCACTCTGTAAGAAAGATTGACGGTTCCTGCTTTACCTATGATGAAGAGACTCAAACTGCTGTTTATAATTCTTTTACACCTAAGGCTCAGGATGATAATGTTTTTATTGTCCCCGATGAATTGTCCAATGCATGGTTCATTATTGACGGACAGGGTGTTGTTTTTGACAAGCAGAAGGTTACGATTCGTGAACCTGTTGCCATTGTGGATTATGATGTAAAATAAGGGGTTACTAATGAAGATTTCACATTTTGCCGTTAAACACCCGACCATAATAGCCATGCTGCTTATAGTTCTTATTGTTTTCGGCATTTATTCTGTAACAGGAATGAAAACAGAATTCATGGGAGACATATCACTTCCCGCTGTCATCGTTTTTACAGTGTATCCTGGAGCAGGCGCCGAGGATGTAGAAAAGGATGTAACAAAAATATTAGAGGATGATTTTGTAACACTCCCCAATTTTAAAAGCATTTCGAGCCAGTCCTCGAATTCCTTAAGCTATATAACCGTAACGTATAGAGATGGTGTGGTTCCCGAAGATCAGTTACCCGAAATTAGAAACAGAATTACACAGCTCGAAGGAAGTCTACCCGATGGAATATCGGGGAGCCCGCTTGCAATTGTCGGCGGAGCAGGAATGCTTCCTGTAATAACATTCACCGTCAATGGAGGGAGTGACACCGCCCGCGTTACAGAGTTTATAAAAGAAGAACTTACTCCTCTTATAACCCAGATTGAAGGTGTTGCAGAAGTATCTGTTTCCGGAGGACGGGAACTTGAACTTTCTATTATACTAAAACTTGATGATCTTGCAGCTAAGGGAATATCTGTAAGCAATGTATACCAGATGCTCAATTATGGAAACATTTCCCTTCCTGTCGGTAATGCAGAATACCGTAATAGAACAATTGATGTGCGCTACTCAGGCGGGTTTAAATCTCTCGAAGATATAAAAGGCCTGCCGGTGGGTTTCGGCGACGGTTCTGTTCCTATTAAACTTTCCGATGTCGCAGATATTAAACTGATATATCCAGAGCCTTCATATTATGTAACCGACGGTAAAAATCCTCTTATTGTTGTAAGCGTTACAAAAAGGTCCGACGGGGACACAGTCGGGGTTGTCAACGATATTAAAAAAGTGCTCAAGCAAACCGAAATAGATTCCAACGGAGCCGTTTCATACTTTATTTTCAGTGATGACAGTAAAACAGTAGCCAGTTCACTCAGTGCGGTAGTATCATCTGGTCTTACAGGAATTGTCATGGCAATTCTTGTTATCTTACTTTTTCTTTCCGATTTTAGAGCAACCATCATTATTGGAATATCTATCCCTCTTTCAATTCTCTTTACCTTTATAGGAATGAGACTTTTCGGGATGACGTTTAATCTTATGAGTCTTTCCGGCCTTGTTATAGCACTCGGCATGATCGTTGACGGCTCCATTGTTATGCTTGAACAGGTTTATCGTTATTATTCACACAAGGATGAAAACGGACTAGCCTCATTTACCGTTTCCGATTCTGTTTTTAGAGCCAGCGATGAGGTAGGATCGTCAATCTTTGCGAGTACGGCAACAACCATTGCAGTATTTGTCCCTATAGCAATGCTGTCAGGGCTCATTGGTATGGTGCTAAGAGATATTTCTATAACCCTCATATTTGCTCTTTTTGCCTCTTTTTTGGTTGCAGTCATCATTGTTCCCTTTCTTATGAAAGTTCTTCTTCCGGAAGGAGGACCGAAAAAAACTAAGAAAGGAAAATTTGCACTCTTTCTGGAAAAATTTGAATTACTTTACCGAAAGGCCGTAGGCTGGGTTCTTCACCAGTGGAAATTTGTTACAGTAATTGCACTCAGCGTTTTAATCATAAGCCTTTTTATAATGCAGGCTCTGGGCATGACATTTTTGCCGTCAACAGACACCGGTCAGTTTTTCGTTGCTGCAGATTTTTCAAAAGGGACCAGTCTCGAGGTTACGCATTCAAAAATGATAGAAATTCATGATCTTATAGCGGAATATGTACCGGAGGCCGAAACAATTTTATGTTATTCAGGCCGCGGTGAAAATGGTATAGCAGGGGCTGCATCCAACCATCAGTGTTATGCGAATGTTGTATTAGTTCCTTCTTCTAAAAGAGACCGGCGTGTTCAGGAAATCATACTGCAGATGCAGGAAGTTGTTTCTGCACGCATTCCTGATGCAAAGGTACAGGTTACTAACGGAGGCTTCGATAAACTCGTAGGTTTTGTATCCGGAGGCGGAGGCTACGGTCTCAAACTTACCGGAGAAAACATGGATCAGCTATACAGTACAGCAAAAGAAATCGAAGCGGTTCTTGCAAAAGACCCCGATATTGTCACAACAAGTATTGACACCTCATTTGATATAAGCACGATGGTTATAGACATGAGTCAGGAATATCTAAGTTCTCTCGGCATTACCAGTTATGAGGCAGGTATTACGAGTGCAATTCTATTCCAGGGAATGGATGCGGGCCGCTTTAAAAATGATATAGATGGATCCCGGTATAATATCCGGCTGGAGTCTGATATTACCGGAAAACAAATTACTCCGGATGATATTGCAAATGTCCACATTGTTTCATCCTCCGGCAAAAATGTTTCATTTGCAAGCATTGCCGATATTCGGGTTGATGAAAGCGTATCACAAATTAACCGTAAAAACAGAGCAAAAACCATAAGTATTGCAGGATATTTATCTACAGAGGATACAACCGGCGTTAATAACAGGATGCAGTCCTATTTAGACAAACATCCGCTTCCTGCCGGTATAAAAAGCGAAACAGGCGGTATGATGGAACTGTTGGGAGACTCGCTGACACCCATGATCATGGGTCTTCTTATTGCATGGTTTTTGGTTTACACAGTTATGGTTCTCCAATTCGAACGGTTTCAGCAGCCTTTTATAATTATGGCCACTATTCCTTTTTGCATCATTGGCGTAGTACTTGGACTTTTAATGTTCGGATCTACACTAAGTTTAATTTCTATGCTTGGTATAATATCACTGGGGGGAATTGTTGTTAATAACGGAATTATTCTCATTGACTACATGAATTTATTACGTTCTCAAAATGAAAAAGATGACTCTTCAAAAGAAGATCGTATTCAGATTCTTGAACGAAGTGTAATTGACGGATCAGCGAGCAGAATTAAACCGATTTTTATGACAACCCTTACTACCATCCTCGGCGTCGTTCCTATGGCTTTTTCTAGCGGAGAAGGTGCAGAGATGTATGCACCTCTTGGACAGGCTATTGCAGGCGGATTACTGAGCTCTACGGTAATTACCCTTTTTATAATTCCAATTTTGTATTTTGTCTCAGAAAAAAGAAGGATACAAAAGCAGTCTATTAAAAAAACTACGGAGGTTTTTCATGATACAGACAAAAAATAAAATACTAGCAGCCATTATTATCACAGGCCTGATACTTCTGGTCATTTCATGCTCAGCGGTTTTTTCTGCCGGTGTGAGCGGACGTGTTGTTGATTCAGAAAGCACCAGTACACCAAAGGACGGCATTCCCGATGTAACAGTATTTGCCTACATTGATGAAGCTGCGCGTGACGCAGATTTTGATGCATGGACTGCAGGTTCCCGGTTTTCACCAGCAACAACGGAACATTACATCGGACAAACAAGTACAACCGATGACGGCTCTTTCACTATAGGCCGTATTGTATGGGAATCAAAGTCTCCCGAATTTGGTAAGACAGCAGATTTCACTCCCGTATTTTTGCTGTTTTATCATGAAAACTTCGGACTTGTAAAAAATACCAACAATGCAGTTATTATGTCGGACAGCACCTCCAATGTTATTTACCAGGAAATGACCAGCGTGAGAAAATCGACCTCACTCGATATTCAGATTAGAAATGCCTCTTCAGATGCATTATTAAACACAGCGGTAAACACTAAGGTCAGTGTTCCTCAATTAAGCGGTACTGTTGAATATGAAATCTCTGTTACAGGTTCATCATCGCTGCTTATAAGCTACCCCAGATTTGCCTCAGACGGCATCACCCCCTATACACCCGAGGTATCTATAACGTACAGCCAGCTGGGTTCGGACATCGATTATAAGGCCTGTAACTTTAATGCAGAAGAAAACCTTTTCACATTTTTAGAAACCCCGTCGGTGACAAAAACAGTCTCCGGTTCAACGTATCCTGTAAGGCTCTATATGAAAACCAGGAATCATGCAATGAGCAGTATGAGCGGACAAATAACATACGGCAATCCTGGGACTGGATCTCGTGATGAAGGAACTACAGCTGATGATAATGTTATAATTATGCTTGCCTACAAGACCGGCGGGAAGTTCATCCAGTATTCCGAAAGTTCAGCAAAGGTAAGAACGTCTTCATCCGGCGACGGAGCTAACGGCACAAGAATACGGCACGGCCTTTTTTCCGGACTTGGACAGGGAATTTCATGGATAAATGAAACTTACGATGGAAAATATGATACAAAAACTATTTACATCGTTGTAGACAAGGACAATGATGAAAAAATAAGTATTGGAGATTTTTATTATGAAAAAACAGTACGATCAGATGAAGATACAGCTAACTTAGGCATTTTAAGCAGCGGAAGCCATGAAGTTATTAGTGCGGGACAGTTATAATGAGCAGAAGAATTGCTTTAGTTAAAACAGGATTTTTACTTCTCTTTTTAAGTGTTCTGCTTTCGGGAATAAGCGCGCAGATCCAGTATTCCTTTGATGATTTAATGAATCTCATGGAAAACAATAATGCGGAACTTCAAAAAGCTAAGCAGGATTTTGTACAAAGCACACTGGATGTAAAAGATGCAAAGGCAGGTTTTTTTCCGCAGGCAGTCTTAACGGCAGCAGGAACGTATATGTTTAACCCGATGATGGATGACATTACAATTAATGTTGATGAGCTGCTTTCCGGTATTTCATGGCCGGGCGGTTTAAAACCTGAACCGACGGGACAATACTTGAAGCTTTATGACGGAATGGAAAATACTCAATACTCCTTTACTTTGGACATTACACAACCGGTATTTACTTGGGGTAAACTTACGAATGCTGTTAAGCTGTATAACGAAGTGAGCGACATTAAAAAACTTCAGCTCGATAGTAAACGAGGGCAGCTTGCGGCAGAATTAAAAACCCGGCTTGCAAGTGCTCATTATATTGGACAAATTCTGGAGCTCTTAGAGGTTCAGAAAAATTACACAGAACGCCTTTTAAAAATATCTGAAGAAGCATGGGGACAGGGTGCGCTTTTGTACCAGGATTTACTGGATGCACGCATTCAAGCTAAAGAAATTGATATTGCCTCTGTAGAAATAAATGATCAGTTTTCATCTCTAATCCTGGGAATCGAAAAAATAACAGGGCTAAAAAACCTGACAAGGGACCAGCTCAACTTTGTTCCGGATGATGATGGTGCAGTATACAATACAGAAGAGCGCAAAACACTCATGGATATGGCATTAAACGATAAGCAGGAAAGCATTGTTATTCTAGCTAAACTGGAAAAAGTCAGCGAATATTCTAATAAGATCGCAAAGGCATCTGTCTATTGGAAGCCGGATCTTGCATTAAATATTTCTCTGGGCTACAGCGGTTCCAGATTTCCTCTGATCGAAACTGACTGGTACAGAAAAAATGACTATTCTGCAAATGCAACCATTGCAATTAGAACAACAGTATTTGACGGCGGTAAAAAGCTCAATGATATTAAAAGAACTCAAAGCGTATATGAATCTTCACAGGCAGACGCTGAACAGGCCAGAACTTCTATTGCACAAAATTTGACACAGCAGTTCAATGCGGTTGATCTTTCATTGGCAAAAATTGAATACCAGAGACTAAAGATTGAGAATTTTGATTCTAAAATTGCTCAGCAGAGACAGCTTTTTGAAAGCGGATACGGCGCCGAAACAGCTCTTATTCAGGCAGAAATTGAAAAAACATCTGCGCAAATTCAGCTTCTGCAGCATTCCCTTAGTCTTGCGAATGCCCGCTATGTTATTGAATACTTAAGCTCTCTTCCTTATTGACATTTATTGGATGAGCGTTTATAAGTGATTAAATCCTTTTTTATAATGGATTGTTAGTTTTATTTTGAGGTTTGCATGTCCGTACGTTTTCCATTCCGCACTAATTTAGGAAGAAATTCTTCTGCAAAGGATATGACATCGGGCGAGCCGATGAAACTCATCTTCGTCTTTTCTATCCCCCTTCTCTTAGGCAACCTGTTTCAGCAATTTTACAGTCTTGTCGACACAATTATTGTAGGAAGACTTTTAGGCACCAATGCTCTGGCTGCTGTCGGTTCTACAGGCGCCATGAATTTTCTTATTCTTGGTTTTGTATACGGCCTGACATCGGGGTTTGCAGTAATCACAGCACAAAAATTCGGTGCAAAAGACATGGAAGGGTTACGGCAGTCGTTTGCAGAAAATATAAAACTCAATGCCTTGAGCACCATAGTGTTTACAGCTCTGTCTCTCCTCCTTGCAAAACCAATACTTCTATTAACTAATACCCCGTTGGAAATTCTACACGACGCCTATACCTATATTGCTATTATATTTATCGGTATTTTTTCCATGGTATTATACAACATGGCTGCATGCATATTGCGAGCCATGGGAGACAGCAGAACACCCCTGTATTTTTTAATCATCTCATCGATTTTGAACATAGTACTCGACATAGTGTTTATTCTGGTTTTTAAAATGGGTGTTGCAGGCGCTGCATGGGCAACTGTTATTTCTCAAGGGTTTTCCGGTATTCTTTCTGTCATTCATATAATAAGAAAATTTCCTGTATTGCGGCTGCGAAAAAAAGATTTTAGAAAGGACTGGTGGTTCAGTTATCAGCATTTAAAAATCGGACTTCCAATGGCCTTTCAATTTTCCATAACCGCTATAGGCGTCATAATTCTGCAGGGAGCCTTAAACCTTTTTGGAGCAGACAAGATTGCAGCCTATACAGCAGCTCAAAAAGTTGAACAGCTGGTAGCAGTGGGGGCCGGAACATTCGGTGTAACAATGGCAAACTACGCCGGACAGAATTTAGGCGCACACCGCATAGACAGAATTAAAGAGGGAACAACCAAGGGTTCCATACTAACAACAGCTTTTTCACTTATTGCAATGGCAATTGCCCTTCTCTTTCCTGATCAGCTCACGTCATTATTTATAGACGCATCAAGCGTATCAGGACAGGCAGTAATCGAGGCTTCGAGAATCTACCTCCGCGGTACAGCTCCCTTTTATCCTGCATTGTTTATGATTTTTATTTATAGAAATGTTCTTCAAAGTATTGGAAGAGGTTTTATGCCGCTCATGGCAGGTTTTGCAGAGCTTATAGCCCGTACACTTGCGGCATACACCTTTCCTCTCGTATTCGGTTTTTTGGGAATAGCATTGGCAGGACCCTTTGCATGGTTTGCCGCAGTTATTCCCCTTTGTATTGCATATTTTGTTATTATACGGAAATTGTCCTAGTACCGCGGCCCATGGCTGTGAGACCGGTTCTTACCAGCTCAATAATTCCGAACGGTTCTAAAAGACGTATTAAACTTGCAATTTTTTCTTCGCTTCCGGTTGCTTCAATAATCAATGAATCAATACCAACATCAACAATATGAGCGCGGAAAATATTTGCAGTTTCTATAACACCGACACGGTTTGCGCCTGCGGCATTTACCTTGATCAGAGCCATATCGCGGACAACAGTTTCGGAAGCGGCACAATGTTCAATTGATAATACCTCAACCAGTTTTGAAAGCTGTTTTTCAATCTGTTCAAGAATATATTCATCACCTTGAACAACAATCGTCATTCGCGATTGGTTGGGATTATATGTTTCACCGACAGTCAAGCTGTCAATGTTATAGCCTCTCCGGCTGAATAATCCGGATACACGGCTTAAAACACCCGCGTGGTTTTCTACCAGTACAGAAAGTACGTATCTCATATTGTCCTCCGTTACATTAAAACATCGGCTTTAACCGCAATTTTATCAGTTTATTTCGTAGTATTTTCCAAGAAGACGTACATCTTCTGCAACACCTTTTAGATCGTTAACTGCCTTATCTATTATAGTTCCATCCTGCCCGTTTGCTAAAGCCAAATCTGCATAAAACATATACCGCCAGGGCTGTCCCTGTATAGGGCGTGACTCGAGGCGTGTCATATTTAAGTTCAAATCCTGAAATACGCCGAGGCAGTGAAGAAGCGCGCCGGGCTGGTTTTTTGCACAAAAACACACACTGGACATTGCGCTGCCCTTTGCAGAAGAAGCATCATTTGAAGAAAAGCCTTTTGCATCAATGCTGACGGCCGTTGTGTTGTTTGCACTAATGAGTATAAAACGGGTATAATTATTCGGATCTGTTTCAATTCCTGTTCTTATAACTTCAAGCTTAAATCCTTGTGCTGCAGTAACAGATGATATTGCAGCATTTTCCAAAGATCCTTTTTCCTGAACGAGTCTGGCTGCTCCGGATGTCGATGCACATTCAACCTCTTCCCACTGCTGATTTTCAATATACTCGCTGCACTGAGCTAACCCCTGAGGATGAGAATAAACAGTCTTAATCGTTTTTTCCGAAGCGCCTTTAATTCCAAGCAGGGCATGTTCAATTCGAAGCTTAATGCTGCCGGTAATTGATATATCTTCAAATCTCATAAGATTGTCAAAATTTTCAAACACCGACCCTGCAAGGCTGTTTTCGATGGGAATCATTCCGTAATCGGCCTTTCCATCCTGTACTGCCTGAAAAACCTCGCGGAAATTTTTATACGGCAGAATATGAGCACAGTTGTCAAAATAATGAAGAATTGCAAGTTCTGCATATGCACCCCGCACTCCCGAATATGCACAGGAAATTGTCTGCTCTGCCTTTTTTGGAGCCTTTCCGGCTGTATTAATTACCGGTATTTCCGATCGAATTCTTGAAACCTCTTTTCCGACAACGGGAGAGAGCACAGCTATGTCGCGCATAAGTTTATCAAACTGCTCCGGATACAAAGACTGCGGCCCGTCGGACATTGCCTTGTCAGGATTATGATGAACTTCGACAATTATGCCGTCTGCACCGGCGGCAACAGCAGCTAAACCCATTGGAGGAACCTTGTCTCTAATGCCGACAGCATGGCTGGGATCAACAATTATGGGCAGATGTGTCATTGATCGGAGAATCGGAATGGCAGAAAGATCGAGCGTGTTGCGCGTCGCTTTTTCATAGGTACGAATACCCCGTTCACACAAAATAACCTTATCGGTTCCTGAGGAAAGCAGGTATTCCGCTGCCATGAGCCATTCTTCAATTGTTGCAGAAAGACCGCGTTTTAATATAACCGGTTTATTTAGCTCGCCGACCCGTTTTAAAAGCTCAAAGTTCTGCATATTCCGCGCGCCGATTTGAAAAACATCAACTAAATCTCTCATGACAGGAATATGTTCTGTAGATACAATCTCGGTAACAATGGGCAGTCCGTAGGCATCTCCTGCCTCTTTAAGAATTTTTACGCCTTCTTCACCCATACCCTGAAAAGCATAGGGACTGGTTCTGGGTTTATATGCACCGCCGCGAAGCATCACTGCACCGCCAGAGGCAACACGCTTGGCAATTTCCATCATCTGTTCCCGGCTTTCAACGGCACAGGGACCGGCTATGGAAACAATTCGAGTACCCCCGATTCTTATAATTTGTCCTCTGTTATTGGGAACTTCTACAATGGTATTGTCTCTTTTAAACTCGCGGCTTGCCATCTTGTAGGGTTTTGAAATAGGAATAACCCTGTCAACGCCGGGAAGAATTTCTACTTCGCGGGGATCAATGGACATATGGCCTACAGCCCCGAAAATTGTTTCTTCTTCACCCGCAATTTCGTTTACCTTGAAGTGATTTCTTTCGAGAAAATCTTTCAAGTTCTTTTTATCAAGCTCGGGAATTCCCTTTTCTAATACTATTACCACAATAAACCTCTTTTTATGCTTCCAGATTCCAGGACACAGTTCGTAAAATATCGCCGAAAACACCGGCCGCAGTAACACCTGCCCCTGCACCGTAACCGCGAATGGTCATAGGAATAGGGGTATACCGCGCAGTATGGAAGACGAAGGCATTTTCACATCCTTTAATTGTATACAAAGGATGTTCAGGTCCTACTTCCAGCATTCCGACGCTGCATTTTCCGTTTTCAATAGAAGCGGCCATGCGCAGCACCTTGTTTTCTTTTTTCAGGGCTGTCATTTTATCTGCAAAATATACATCAAGTTTTGGAAGATTTTTAATAAACTCATCGACAGAACCTGAATCGTCAAATTCTTTAGGAAATACCTTATTTATTGTAATGTCTTCCAGTTCAACTTCCAGGCCGGCTTCGCGTGCAATTATAAGAGCCTTGCGGGCAACGTCTAAGCCGCCAAGATCATCTCTGGGATCCGGCTCGGTAAAACGCTGTTCGCGGGCCTCAAGCACTGCCTGACTAAAGGATGCACCCTCATCAAGGCGTCCAAAAATATAAGATAGGGATCCAGACATTATGCCGTAAAAACCGGTAAGTTTGTCTCCGCTTTTGAACAAATTCTGCAGAGTGTCGATAATTGGAAGCCCTGCACCGACATTTGTCTCGTAGAGGAATCTTCTGTGCATAGAATTCGCCACAGTGCGGAGCTCCCGGTAATAGTCCATGGACATAGAATTAGCCCGTTTATTCGGCGTTGTAATATGCATTCCTGCTTTAAATATGTCGATATAGCGGTTGGGAAGATCATAGGAAGCGGTACAGTCGACAAAAATCGGATTAAGCGGCTTGGCCTCTTTTACAAAGTCCAAAATTTGGTCGAGGTTTGTCGGTTTTCCGTGTTTTTGAACATCGGCCCTCCAGTCTTTTAAATCAAGCCCCTTTTCATCCATAACCATGCCGTCAATATTTGCAATTGCGAGAACCTTAATATCAATACCCTGAGAAAGAAGTTCAGCCTTTTGATCGCGGATCTGATCAAGCATTGCTCCGCCGATTGTTCCTGCACCAAAGGCAAAAACTTCAATAGTTTGAGCCTGATTAAAGAAAAATAAGTGCGCTACACGGACAGCAACATCGCCGTATTCCCCGCTTATAACAACTGATATTGACCGCTCGGATGATCCTTGAGCAATAGCCAGAATATTTATGTCGCGGGAGGCTAAAGAATCAAAGAAGGTTCCTGCAACACCGCGTTTTTTCTTCATGCCGTCGCCGACAATAGACACAATGGCACAGTTTTCCTGTACTTCGATCGGATTAATCAGCTCTTCGCGAATTTCCAGATCAAACTCTGCAGAGAGCACGGACCGTACAAGAGAAGCAGAGGATTCTTTAACACAAAAACTGATAGTATATTCAGAACTTGACTGAGTTATAAGAAGCATTGATACACCGGCACGGGAAACGGCAGAAAAAATACGTGCAGCCGTTCCATGCTTACCCCTCATACCGGAGCCGGAAACACTGATCATAGCAGTATGCTTAAAGCAGGATATGCCGCGGACAGCTCCTGTCGTTGAGTAGTCAAAATCAAACGGCCCCTTGCCGATGCGAGTTCCGCGGGCAGAAGGGTTGTGACTGTTTAAGCTCCATGCTTCGATGTTTTTAGCAGCAAGAGGCGCGAGGGTCTTAGGATGCAGAACCTTTGAACCGAAGAATGAAAGTTCCATAGCCTCTTCATAGGTCATGTCGTCTACAACAATCGCGTCATGTACAATTCTCGGATCTGCGGTATAAATACCGTCAACATCGGTCCAAAACTCAACTTTTGCACTGTCCAGTGCTGCACCAATAATTGCAGCCGAAAAATCTGAGCCGTTTCTTCCTAAAAGCCCCATAACGGGTTCTGAATCCGGATTTTTTTTCCAGCCGCAGACAAAGCCCGGAAATAAAAGAACACGGGAAGAAGATGCTTTGTTACCATCCCTGTAGGGAGCAAAGGCTGCAAAGGTGTCGGTATATTCCGGATCCCCTTCGCTTTGACTGCCGAATGTTAGAATTACCGTTCTCGAATCAATGAGCTCGACAGTCTGTTTTTGAGCTTTTAAAATACCCTTCATAATGGGAGCACTTAAAAGCTCGCCTATTCCCATAATCCTGCAGTGAACAGATTCTGGACATTCGCCGAAAGCAGAAACTGCGGTAAGGAGTTTTTCATAATCTGATAAAACCGGAGAAAGTTCTGCCATGACAGAATCTTTATTAAAACCTGGAAGTTTTTCTGCAAGTTCGCCGCAGATTGTTTTATGAATTGTTTCAATTTCTGTAGTAAAGGTTGTGGGATTAGTACCTGTCAGGACAGCATCTATGCTTTCCTGTAATTTGTTCGAGACGCCTGCAACGGCAGATACCACAACACTAATGCGGTCTGCTTCGGCCCTTGAAATCATGATAGCGGCAGAGTTCATCATCCTTTGGGCATTTGCCATAGATGTTCCGCCGAATTTTAGTGTAATCATACAATCCTCACAGTCTACTAAATATTTATGCAAAAACTATAGCAAAAAATGGAAAAATATTCCAGTAGCAACATAAAATTACATCATGGAGATAAATATCTTGTTTTTTTAACAGAATAAATCTATAATATCTCTATAAAAAGTTGGATCCGTGCAGGAGCTATGAGTGCCATACAGTCTACAATACGATATAAGCGGATTATTAATTCTCATCGTGATTATAAGCTTGTTCTATTTCAAAAGGACTTTACCCTCGTATCCGAATAGAACATTCGCCCTTTTAGTAATAACTATTTTCTTATCTGTTTTCTTTAATCTTATTAAGTATGCAGTTTTTTCATATTTCTCATTAAGCCCTTCCTTTGCGCTGTGTTTCTACGGACTTCATCTGCTTTTAGTATCTATAGTGCCGGTTCCCTTTGTACTCTATATATGCGCACTCACCAATACACTTGATTTTCTTTCCCGCAGTAAATTAAGATTTCTGCTTCTTGCACCGGTTCTCATAAATATAATACTCACAGCTGTTTCTTTTAAGTATCCTCTTATTTTTACCATCGATGAAAACAATGTATATATAAGACTTCCTCAGGTGTATATTATCTATTTCTTTATGTTTTGTTATCTTGCGGCAGGCTTTGTTATACTACTAAAAAACAGGCGTGCTGTGTCAAAAATGTCTGTATACATCATTATTCTTTTTTCAGGAACATCTTTTATATCTTCCTTGTTTCAGATGTATTTTCCCGACTCCTCAATGCACAGCCTTATTATTTCGCTTAATGTTCTTATTGTTTCGCTCACCGTTCAAAAAAGCGAAGACACAAGCGATGCAATAACAGGATTGTATAATCAGACAGCCTTTGAAGCGATGAATTTTAAACGCTTTGTTGGCGGAGAAAAATTTCATATTCTCGGCATTGTCTTTGATGATCTGCCCTTTCTAACAAGCACGCTCGGGATGAGGCACATAAATGAGCTTCTAAAACAATCTTCTGCGTTTCTTAAAAATACTTTAAAAAATGTTGATGTGTATCATTTTAATGATGGAAAATTCTGCATTGCATTTAGGAATAATGATCTTGAAGCAGTATATGAATGTATAGATGCTATAAAAGAGCGTTTTGTGCATCCGTGGAAATTAAACAGCATAGAAGTAAAAATATTCCCCCGTATTTCAATTATATCGTGCCCTAAAGATGCAGACAGTACAGAAACCGTTATTGAATTGTTTGAGCTTCTTTCAAGCGACGATAAATACAAACAGGAAGGTGTAATTCTGGCATCTTCCATGGATACCGCTATTCGAAAAAGATCTGCCTACATTGACCGCACAGTAAAAAATGCGATCAGCGAAGGCTTACTCGATGTATTTTATCAACCTATTTACTGTACGAAACAGAAAAGAATAATTGGCGCGGAAGCCTTAATACGAATGAAGGATGAATGGGGAAAATATATTTCTCCCGAAGAATTTATACCGATTGCCGAAAAAAACGGGACAATCCTCCGGCTTGGAGAATTTGTGTTTGAAAAGGTTTGCAGACTCCTGTCGGAAATTAAGCCTGAAGACTTCGGGATTCAAAAAATTGATATTAACCTTTCTGTTGTACAGTGTATGCAGGAAACATTAGCGGATCAAATTCTAAACATTGCAAGTTTATATAGGATTCCTTCATCTCTTTTAAATCTGGAAATAACAGAAACTGCAGCCGCCTACTCACAGGATACTTTAAAATCAAACATGAATAAATTATCCTTTGCCGGTATTGAACTCTCACTTGACGATTACGGTTCGGGTTATTCAAACATCGGCTATATGATAAACCTCCCCTTCGACATGATTAAGATTGATAAAAGCATTGTGTGGAATGCCTTTCTTGATGATAAATCGTATACAGCCCTCGCTTTTACGATCTCCATGATTAACGCCTTAAAGATGACAGTCCTTGCAGAAGGCATTGAAACGAAAGAGCAGGCAGACAGTCTTACGAGTTTAGGATGCCACTTTCTACAGGGCTATTATTTTTCTGAACCTCTTCCAAAAGATGTATTTTTACAGCTTTTACATCATCAGAGTATCGAGCTTAAGGCGCAGGGACTTATCTTTGAAAAGGGCGCTATGCCTGCAGAAGAGATGAATCACATTAAGAAGTCTTCTTTTACCGGGACGGGATCTGGCAGCTTAGCCGGCATAGAAGAACTTGAGGAGCTTGACAGCCTTGAGGAAGCAGATGTCTAAAACAAATACGGAGACTAATAAATGAAGGTATTACTGATCGGAGCAAGCAGAAAACCTGAACGCTATGCGTATCTTGCGTTTCATAGACTGAAAGAAGCAGGTCATGATGTGGTGTTGTTTAACCCGGCGATCGAAGATGTCGAAGGGCATCCTGTATGTAATGACTTGCGCACAATTAAAGAAGATATTCACACCGTAACACTCTATGTCGGCGAAAAGAATCTTATACCGCTTGTCTCTGATATTATTGATTTAAAACCAAAACGAATAATTTCTAATCCGGGAACTGAATGCTCTGCTATGAGAGCAGCCTGTGAACAATACGGCATAGAATATATTGAAGCCTGCACCCTGGTAATGCTTAAAACTAAGCAATGGTAACGGCTAAAGACCGTTGTAACGGCTTACTTTTTCCTCCACAGAAACTTGGAAAAAAGACGGGCGATTGACGAGGCAATAGCGATTCCTAAGGCTATGGCGCCTGCAGCTCCGAGCGTTGCATAGCCCAAAGAGAGCGCGGTATCCATATTCCCGCTGACGGCTGCCCTCATAGTTTGGAACATCCCTCCCCCGGGAACGAGCGGTAAGAGCCCCGGAAGCAGATACACTGTTGCAGGATTTTTAATAAGATAGGCTAAAAACTCTGACGCAATTGCAACACTGAATGCGCCTGCAAAGTAGGCGTACATTGCAGAGCCTCCTGTCTTTTGAATTATCACATACACAATCCATCCTAAAGCGCCGAGAAGTGCACCCCATAACACATCGAACTTATTCGTATTAAAATAAAAGGCGCAAAACCCGGCAGCCCCTGCTGCGTAGACACCGGCTAACAGAATATCTTTTATCATAGAAGCCCTCCAAAAAGGAGCATGCCGGTGACCGCTCCCACGGAAAGACCGGCTGCAATCATAAAGGCCTCTATGAGCCGTGCATTTCCTGCAACTAAGTCTCCTGCAATCATGTCCCGGATGGCATTTACTATAGCAAGACCGGGTACGACCTGCATAAGAACGGAGGTCATTACAATTTCTATTGAAGGTATCAGTGTGAAAATATAGGCCGCCTCTGTACAGATTGAAACAACGGCGCCGGATAAGAGCGATATAATGAAACTATTCAGGTGAGCCTTATCAAGAATAAGGAGACTTATGCGCAGAATAAAACCTATACATAAGGCCGTAACAGCTTCTCCTAAAATACCTCCGAACATGAGTGCAAAGAAAAAGGAACTTAGAGAAGCTCCTCCAACAATCATCCATACCGGGTATTGGGGCGTGTTATCGATTCTATTTAAAATGCGTTCTACCTGTCCGGGTTTTGTAACAGTTTCCCGTTTTGCAAGACGTCTCGATAATTCATTCACCTGGGATATTTTTTTTAAATTAACACTCCTTTTTGTAAGCCGCTGAACCGCAGTATGATAGCGTTTGTCTTCGTCGGTGTAGGAAACCTGAACAACGGTTGGTGTGACAAAGGCAGTCGCTGTCACGGCACCAAATGAGAGAGCCGTTTTAACAGCAGTTTCCTCTGCACGGTAGGTTTCCCCGCCGTTTTCCAAAATCATAGAGGCTGCGCGTATAGTTATTGCTAAAATTTCTTTATGTTCCAAGCGTGAAAGCAAGGGTTTAAAAAACTGATCGTCCATAATGTTATAAGTATACTATATTATTATAAAAAAACTACTCTTCTTATGATAAACAGCCTTTCAATTTACAGCCTCTGCAAATTCCTGTTACATACAGAGTATGTGTATGAATGGTAAGATCATGGTCCTTTTCATACCCTCTCATAACAGAATCAAGAAGACATTCCCCAAGATCGGTAAATGAGTGGCATGATTCGCAGTGAAACCAGTGCCGGTGAATAGGATTCCCCGATTGCGGTACTGCTGTATAGTAGCGTTCCGTACCATGTGACAGACAATGCAGAATAAATGAGTCGGCATAGCCGTTTTCTTCAAGGTAATGAAGAGCTCTGTACACTGTAGCCTGATCCATGCAGTCGCTGACACTCTTAACAATACTGGAAGCAGAAAGCGGCCCTGCTGCACCGGACAAAAGACTTAAAACCTTTGATCTCGCCTTTGTCATGAAATCCTCCGTTACAAACTGATACATCGTTTTTAGTTTTTAGCTTGCCTTCTCTTAATAATTCCCTTACCTGCTGCAAAACCAATATAGACAATGCCTGCAAACACAACGGTGACCGCCCCGGACGGCAGATCCGCATTCCAGCTGACAGCAAGACCGGTGACAGAAAAAACAGCGGCAAAAACGCAGCCGCCTGCCATCATGGAAAAAACGCTTTTTGAGGTAAAAGAAGCAATTCCCGAAGGCAGAGTTAACATAGCTATGACCATAACAATGCCGACGAAGGTTTGTAAAAGCACAACAGAGACTGCGGTTATTACAAGAATTACAATAAAAACAAGCTGTGTTTTTACTCCGCGAACACGCGAAAACTCTTCATCAAATGAAGAGGCGATGAGCTGGGGATAAAACCTCCAGGAGAGAATAATAACCAGCACATCTAACACTGCAAGAAGAATTAAATCTTTTGAAGACACAAGAAGTATGTTGCCGAACAGGTAGCTTGAAGGATCAGTATAGCCCGGAGTTTTTGCCATAAAAAGAACGCCCACACTCATGCCGATCGCCCATACTGCGTTAATTACCGTATCCTCTCTCTGTTTTGCTTTAAGAGAAACAAGGGCAATTATGAGGGCTGCAACAAGTGCAAACAGCATGGCTCCGGCCATTGGAGTAATTGATGGAAGAATTTTCACAGCCTTTAAATACAGCGCCATACCAATGCCGCCTAACACGGCGTGAGATATTGCACCGGCTAAACCTGCAATTCGTTTTACCGTAACTATTGAACCTAAGACGCCGAACAATACTGAAGAAAGAAGAGCGGCAGCTAATGCATTGCGTAAAAAGGAATAAGAGGGATTTAGAAGAGCCTGTAAAAAAGCATTCATTATTCAGCCTCCTTTTCTTCGCAGCAGTATGAAGCCGGGACAGTCTCATCATGCAGAACCTTTAAAGCTTCCCCCCCTTACAAGGTTGAGTGAGGAATAGGGACGGACGAAGTCCTATGACGGACAACAGTACGGGGTTGTCCCATACCGTTGCGCTCGCCGGCGCAAAGAACAACATCGGTGAGTGATGAAACAAAACCTGAATCATGAGTGACAATCAGGATTGTGGTACTACCCTTCAATAACTTTAAAGTTTTAAATAATCGCTGTTCGCTTTCAAGATCCATATTTACGGTAGGCTCATCAAGAACGAGAAGCTTCGGGCGGGATGCCAATGCGCGGGCTGCAAGAACCCGCCTCCTCTGCCCTCCTGAAAGTTCAGCATACGGTCTGTTTTTAATATCCTGAATATCGCATAAATCCATTGCTTCTTCTGCCGCGGTCATTTCTTCTTTACTAAAAAAGCGTGTAAAAGACTTTACACAGCCCATCTTAACAACATCTTTTACAGGTATGGGAAAAGACGGATCATAGGCTGTTGATTGCGGAACATACCCTAAAAGCTCCTCCTTCTTTTTTTCAAGCCCGGGAAAAAGTTCAATAATACCGGAGGAAGGCCTTTCCAGACCCAGAAGCAGTTTTAAGATGGTCGTTTTACCGGCTCCGTTTGCACCAACAAGTGCGCAAAACTCTCCTTCATGAATATGAAAAGACACATCCTCGAGCACCTTGAATGAACCGTAAGAGAATGAGACATGTGAAAAGCGAAAGGCAAGAGGCCCTCTGCGCAATTTATTTTCTTCCATAATTATTTATACACCTCAACCAGTGCATTGCCGATAGTTTGCAAATTATTGAGCCAGTCAGCTGATAATGGATCGAGAGCCACAACCTTGGCTCCTGTTTCTGCAGCTATTTTCTGAGCGGCAGTCACCGGGAACTGTTTCTGCACAAAGATTGCAGGAATCTTTTCTTTTTTAGCTCTTTCTATAAGTTCAGCCAGAACACGGGCAGAAGGTTCCTTTCCTCCGGTTTCTACAGAAAGCTGTCGTATGCCGAACTCATCGAGAAAGTAGCCGAATGAAGGATGAAAGACAAGAATACTTTTTCCGTTAAGACCGTCAAGCTGTTTATGAAGCACAGAAAAGGTATTATCAATAGAAGACAATAGGATCTCATACTTTTCTGTATATACATCTTTCATGGGAGGATTAATTTCTACAAGGCTTTCATATATGTGAAAAGCCATTATTTTTGCATTTTCTTTTCCGAGCCAGGTATGCCTGTCTACATCGTGTTCATGAGCTTCACCATCCTGTTCTTCGGCATGCTCATCATCTTCACCGTCATGCACGCCGCCTTCTTCATGATCTTCACTTTCACCTTCATGGTGATCTTCCAGTTCTTTTTCCCAATCATGCAGTTCCCGCAAAAAAACACCCTTTGTACCGTCTACAATTTTTATAGATGGAAACTGTGATGTAACCTTCTTTTTAAAGGATGTCTCAAAATCTGTACCGGATAAGACCCACGTTTTTGCAGCGGAAAGCTTTGCTATTTGAACAGGTGTGGGCTCGTATGAATGAGGTGACTGCCCTTCGCCGGCCAGCACCAGAAGATCAACGGTATCGCCTGCTATTTCTCTTACAAAATAAGACTGAGGAAGAATACTTACCGCGAACACGGGATTACTGTTTTGGTCCTTGTCTTTCCCGCCTGAAGCAAAAACACTGAATAAAACGGTAAGCATACACAGTGCAATAAAAACTTTTTTCATGAAGTTCCTCCTTACACTGATAATACTCAATCTATACAATTTTTGCAAGTCATTCGCATTTTTTTATTAATTATCTTTCCTATGCAGCAATTCAGATTTTACTATTTCTGCAAATGGAATCTGCCTCTTCCCTCGTAAGAGTCTTGTCCAACTTCGCATCCTGAGTGATCAAGCCGCATCCTGCTGCAAAAAGATACAGTATGCGCAGGTAATCTGCAGCATAGTCAATTATCTTCTCAGGAACAGAGAGCACACGAAGAAATAAAGTGACAAAAGTCACTCCGATGAATGAAATTATGAGGTTAACAGCCGCGGAAATCCAAATGATTGCGGTTATAACACGCTTCATATTATCGAACCGGCCGG
>Ga0116149_1002481_pt1 | contig 20245 bp, 15 predicted proteins | sample AD_UKC057_MetaG_FD_89787 | JGI IMG/M metagenome (GOLD analysis project Ga0116149, IMG submission 89787) | Active sludge microbial communities of municipal wastewater-treating anaerobic digesters from USA - AD_UKC057_MetaG | ecosystem: Engineered > Bioreactor > Anaerobic > Digestate | place: USA... | reverse complement strand
CCGAGGGCGAAAGTGAAGGCGAAGGCGAAAGCGAGGGTGAAGGCGAAGGTGAGGGTGAAGGCGAAGGCGAAGGCGGGAATGAAGGCGAAGGCGAAGGCGAAAGCGAGGGTGAAGGCGAAGGTGAGGGTGAAGGCGAAGGCGAAGGCGGGAATGAAGGCGAAGGTGAGGGTGAAAGCGAGGGTGAGGGCGAGGGTGAGGGCGAGGGTGAAGGCGAAACCGAGGGCGAAAGTGAAGGCGAAATCAATATCGAGGGAGAAAATACCGGAGAGGGAGAAAATACCGAGGAAGGTGAGACCTGTTTCATCTGTTCCCTGGACTGGGACCAATATTCGGCGTTGCTCGGGATTATCGGCCTCGCCTATGGCATACTGTGGCTGGCCGAGGACCCGCCCAGCCCGTGCATGGTGGCATCCGCCGCCTATGGTACTCCCCTGGCGGGGGAAATCGCACTGCTACGGCAATTCAGGGATACCTGGCTTCTGAATTCTTCTTTGGGAACAGCATTTGTGGATGTATATTATCGGGGTGGAGGCGTAGTGGCATCTTATGTGTCCGGGCATCCCTGGGCGGCGACATCGGTCAGGTTGCTACTCTATCCCATTCTACTACTGGTAATCTTCGCGCTGTTCGCGCCCGAAGTCTTTTACCTGCTGCTCTTCCTTCTTTTCGGTATTCTTGCAGGCGGTGCCGTATTGCTATTTACCAGACGCGCCTCTCGCAGCAAAGTTCCCAGCCAAGGTCAAACTCTAGGCGCTTGATTTACAGCCTGAGTTCGGTTTATTCATCAAACGGTGGTGTACGTGCCTCCAGTGCGACACACCAAAGACGCCGACAGCCTGCTTATGAATTATTTTCGCAAAACAGGTTGTTATATCCATCGTAACCCTGTAGTTTTCGGTGGCAAACTTTAAGGAGATGGGAAATGCATAATCAAAACGTTCAAAAACTGACGCTTTCTCTAATTTGTTTGGCGCTTTTTTCGGTGTACGCCGGCGCATGGGAACATCATACCCTGATAACGGGCCCATTGATTTCCTCCTGGCCGGAAATAGCGGACCGGGACCCCGTCAAGGTGACGTCCCTCGAAGAATTCTTGTCGGCAACGGAACACTCCCTTGAAATTACGCTGGCAAATGAAGAGCGCTGGGCATGTTTGATGCTGGAGGCCTACGCCCCGCTCCCCGTTGAACTGGCCTTCAAGGCGACCGGTACTATTTCGGACATACGGAAGCGTTTCTTCGAGGCCATACGCATTAATCCCAACCACAAAGCAGCCCTCTATCTAAGCAGTCTTGTGGAGGACCCGGAAGCACCTCGAACGGGCCTCGCCCCGTCTGAAGTATCCGTGGTTGAAGGCGGCGCCGAGATGAAGCAATTCCGCTTCGAAGCCTTGAATCCCGGCGACCTGGTACATCCGTCAACTATACTGACCACGGCCAGCCACGAACCTGATTACGGCCTGGATATCGGCCTGTTTACGGACAACAAGACGGACTATGGCTCCCGGTACGGTTTCGGAGAGCAACCCTTTGGCGATCCGGATCTTGTCTATGGTTCCCAAGCACCTTTTCACATGGGGTTCTACCATGAATCCTGGCTGGTGTTTTTATTTGCCGGTTACCTGAAGGGCACCTACCCCGAATACCGCATCCATTTGTACAAAACACTTTCCCAAATGGCCTTTGACCATGGACAGGAGTACTGGGGCTGGCGTTTCATGGGTTGGGGATTGCATTATCTAATGGATTTATCGATGCCCTATCACTCCACCGTGTTGCCGGGTTACAGCACCGTCCGAATGCTGCTGATCAACCTGCTTTCCATGTTGGGGTATCCCAAGTATGTGGACAATGCGCTCCAACTGGTATCCAACCGTCACATGGCGTTTGAGCGTTACCAAGGCATTCAATTAGAACGGTTAACCCGTGCGGAGGCATGGACGAATCCGCTTTTTGAAGCATTGCACCCATCGGGAACCGTCCCCGCCTATAACGACACCATTCCACGGGATGAAATCGCACGAAAATCACACGATATGTCACGTAAAGTAAATAAAGCGCTTACCACCTATATGCCTGACCGCTTTGTCAACGACCCCGGCTTTGAATTGGCGGAGGCGCCCGATCTCAACGCTATCGTAGATTTGGTCAAAACCGAACACGGTCAGGCTGCCATAGACGAACTGAACGCCTTGCTGGCGGAAGCCTTCTCCATATTTAGCATGCACGGCCGCGGCTATATCAAATCGATATTACCGGGATGAAGTTCTTCCCACGTATCGCGTCAGATACCAGCCTTGTTCAGTTCCATGAATTCTCCGGGGGTGCGCGTAATGACGGGCGTGTAACCCGGGAGTGGTTGTATCTGCTGATGGTATACGTCCAGAAAACTGAAGGGTTGCGGGAAATAGGCGTCTTCCATTTCGGCAGGTGGAACAATCCAATTCGCCGCTCCCAGGACACACACCGGCGCATCCAATAAATCAAAGGCGATCTGACTGAGCTGCCCCGCGATAGTGTGAATATAACTTCCCCGTTCACAGGCGTCACTGGCGACAATAATACGGCCGGTTTTCTCAAGAGAAGCGACGATGGGCGCATAGTTGAACGGCACAAGGGTCTGCCCGTCTATCACCTCCACGGATATGCCGAACTCTTTTTCAAATCGCTGCGCCGCCGCCATAGCGCGATACAGCGTGGCGCCAAAGGTAAGGATAGTCAGATCATCGCCCTTCTTAATGACCGAGGGTTCACCCAGTGGAAGCCGGTAGTAGTTTTCGGGAACCCCGCCGGGTTGAAAAATCTCCACCTGGTTGTACAGGCGCTGGCTCTCGAAGAATACCACCGGATCATTACCACTGAGCGCAGAGGCGAGCAACCCTTTGGCGCTGTAGGGCGTGGCGGGAAACACCACTTTCAGGCCCGGCACGTGCGCGCACAGGGCCGTCCAGTCCTGGGAATGCTGAGCGCCGTACTTGGCGCCGACCGAAACACGCAGAACGATGGGCAGTTTTAATAAACCCGCGGACATGGCCTGCCACTTGGGCATCTGGTTGAAAACTTCATCGCCGGCACGCCCCATAAAATCGCAGTACATCAGTTCCACCATCGGGCGGCCGCCCTCCATGGCGCATCCCACGGCCGTACCCACAATGGCCGCCTCGGAAATCGGCGAGTTGAACAGCCGGTAATAAGGAAGCGACTCGGTCAGCCCCTGGTACACGGCGAAAGCGCCGCCCCAATCCCGGTTCTCTTCTCCATATGCAACCAGCCGGTGGTCGTTGTAAAAATGATGGAGGATGGTTTCAAACAAGGCTTCGCCGAAAGTGACCGCCTTGGTCGCCTTGAGGGTGGACCCGTCATCGGCGATACCAGAGCGTGATTTTTTCGCGATGGCCTGTACCCGGGGATTTTCGGCAACCGGCATCAACACATCTTCAGAACGCCGCAGTCCGGGCAGTGTTTCTTCCACTTCATTATTGAATATAAGCTGCGACACTCCCTGATGAGGTGTAAGCACCATCCTGGGAGAGCTCTTTTCGCACACAGCCAGTTGGCAGGCTTTAGCCACCTTGCGGCGGGCATAGGCATGTATTTCGTCGATCTGGGATTGGCTTGCCAGGCTGGCGGCAATGAGTTTTTGTCCATACTCGACGAGGGGGTCCACGGAGCGCCACATCTCGATTTCTTCCCGCTCACGATAAGCGGACTGGTCGCTGGGTGAATGACCGGCCTGGCGGTAGCACAACACGTCCAGGAGCACGGGACCACCGCCGTTTTGCAGCACTTCCAGTTTGCGCTTGTACGCATCGGCCAGGGCGAGGGGGTTGTTGCCATCGACGACCTCTGCGTGCATCTTTTCCGGATTTACGGCCGCTGCCACCCGGGCGAGATAATCGAAGCCCATGGTTTCGCCGATGGGCTGGCCGCCCATGCCGTAAAAGTTGTCCATAAAATTGAACAGCATCGGAAGGCCGCCCCGGATAAATTCAGGCCAAAGGGTTTTAAACTGGGCCATGGATGAGAACCCAAGCGCTTCCCAAACTGGCCCGCAGCCGATGGAGGCGTCCCCGATGTTGGCGATGCAAATGCCGGACAGTTCTCCAACCTTTTTGTATAGCGCGGCGCCTACCGTGATATCGGCGCTGCCGCCCACAATCGCATTGGCCGGATAAACGCCGAAGGGCAGGAAAAATGCGTGCATGGATCCCCCCATGCCCTTGTTGAATCCGGTTTCACGCCCGAAAATTTCGGCAAGCAATCCGTAAAGCAGGAAGTCCACACCCAGTTCCTCTTCCTCAGGGGTGGCCAACACGGGATTCTTCTTGCCTTTGGGCGTCAAGGTGAGGCCGGTCCAATCCGGACTGTTGGACTGGACAATGCGAAGGGCAGCGCCGTCAAAATAATTCTCCATGACCGTCAGCAACCCGTTACCGGCCAGGTCCTCTACGGCGCGCAGCCCTTTGGCGATAATCTCCCCATGACTGCGATGGCTGCCGAACATGTGGTCGACGACCCCCAAATGCACGCTCTGACCGACGGCAGCGCCTTCCTGGCCAATCGAAAGGTGGGCCGGACCGGCGTGGGTATAGGAAATGGACTGATAGGCACCCAGTTTCTTGATGGAATCAAGCATCGTTTCAAACTCGCGGATAACCGCCATGTCACGATATATACGCAACAGACGTTCCATGGACAAACCGCTCTTGCCCGAGAGTTCTTCCTGTATGCTTTTCTGATAGGTATTTACGGGAATGGCGCCAAGGTCAATCGTGGCGCTCTTCCGGACTTTTTCCGGAACAACAATCAGTTTCTTTGTCATGAAGTAAGACCCTTATCTCTTGGCGTCTGAGCAGCCACCTTACGGGAGCTCCGGTCACACAGGTACCTACACGTCCGTTCCCGGACAAAAAGGGGTTGTGTGGTCCCTGTTGGCTCGAGTCTTGAAATAACACAGGAAATGAAGAACTCAACTCCCGAACGGGAAACCACCCGCGCTTTCCTCTCGTGCAGGACCACACAAGGAACAAGAACGTGGTTATTCTATCATAACCGTTAAATAACCTTCGAATGGGCTCGAGAAACTCATAAGCGGCCTGCAGCACCGCGCACTTTGGTTACCTGGTAATGCCAGATTCTTCCAGCGCCGCGTTTAATTCCGTATAGTGGCTATGGCTCAGCGGCACAAGGGGTAGACGCAACTTGTTCTTAATGAGCCCCATGAGCGCCATAGCCGCCTTAACAGGCATGGGGTTGGTTTCCAGAAACATGGCTTTAAAGAGGGGGGCCAGTTTGTAATGAATTTCCCGCGCGCCAACGTAATCTCCCGCTGCGGCGCGTGTACATAGTTGCGACACATCGGCGGGCGCGATATTCGCCGCGACCGAGACGACGCCGGCAGCGCCGACGGCCATCATGGGAAGGGTGAGACTGTCATCTCCTGACAATACGACAATGTCGCATAGGCCAAGGATCTGTGTGACCTGGTCCACGCTGCCGCAGGCTTCTTTAATCGAAACGACCTGAGGCAGTTCTGACAAGGCCGCGATTGTCTTCGGTTCCATTTTAATACCCGTACGCCCGGGAACGTTGTAAAGCATGAGAGGGATATCCACCTCTCGGGCGATAGCGGTATAATGGGCGATTTGACCGGCTGCCGTCGGCTTATTGTAGTAAGGGGTTATCAACAAGGCGCCGTCACAGTGCACTTCGGCGGCAAAACGGGTCAAGGCCATCGCTTCCCGCGTATTATTCGACCCCGTTCCGGCTACCACTTTCACCCGGCCCGCCGCGCGTTCCACCGTGAAACGTATGCACGCTTTCTGCTCATCATGGGACAAGGTGGCCGCTTCACCGGTACATCCGCAAGGCACCAGTCCCTGCGTTCCGTTTTCGATTTGAAAGTCAATTATCCGGCCGAAAGCGTCATAATCGATCTCCAAATCGTCCTTGAACGGAGTCACCAACGCCACGTAAGAACCGTAAAACATACTGAGCTCCTTCACCTTGCCTGCAACGCCGAACAGGCGTTCCTTGTATACCATAAAATGCCCGGCCTGCCCCGTGAGACTGACCTGGCACATATCATACCTGACCCGGATATTGCCCGCAACCCAGGCATAATCCCCGGGCTCCGGAAGCATCATATCGAGTCATTTTAAGAAGCGTACCACCATTGCACCGGGGCATCGACCCGGAGCTGCACCAAGGCACAACTTAAACGCAGTTCTTCAAACAGCAGGACTAACCGTTGGCCATGAAAAGGGGTATGGGGGACCAGGCTTTTCGGACGTGATCCAGGCGCTTTCACCATATCCCTTCCCCGCGTTACCTGTGAGTCCGAGAAAAATGACTTATCTGTAAGGGATTTCGTCTTCGTCTTCTTCCAACGGTTCCTCATGTTCTTCAAACGGGGCCATCATTACGGGAGAAACATCCGTCAAGGGCGGTTCCGAACTGAATGTTGCCTCGGGAGGAATACTATCCAAATGCCTCCCGGAATCCTTGGACTCAAAGCGTTGTATATTATTCAAAAACAACAGTTCAAAAAATCCCGTCGGGCCATTGCGCTGCTTGGCAATATTAACGATAATGACGTTTTTCCGTTCTTCTTGTTCGGCCTTGGGCGGCCGGGCCAGAATGATCACCACGTCCGCGTCCTGCTCAATAGCGCCTGATTCGCGCAAATGCGAAAGTTTCGGCATCCCCATGTCATCCTTTTCCGCTTCCCGGCTTAATTGGGAGAGCGTAATGATGGGGATGGAGAGTTCCCGGGCGAGCCCTTTGATTTCCCGGGATATCCTGGCTATTTCTTTTTCACGGGACTCATAGCGGCCGGTGACACTCATCAATTGCATATAGTCGATGATGATAAGGTCCAGCGGATACTGGGAGGCATGTCTTCGCGCCTTCGAACGAAGGTCGAAAGGGGTCAATCCGGCGGACTCATCAATGAAAATTTTATTTTCGGTCAGAATCGCCGCAGCTTCCTGAATCTTCGGGAATTCCTCTCTCGCCAGATAGCCTTTACGCAGGCGGTCAGAATCCACCCTGCCCACCATGCAAAGCAACCGTTGCACCAGTTGTTCTTTGGCCATTTCCAGGCTGAAAACCAATACCGCCAGCCCCTTTCTGGCCACATTGGCGGCTATATTCAGGGCGAAGGCCGTTTTGCCCACTGAAGGCCGCGCGGCGATGACTATCATGTCGGAACGCTGCAATCCGGATAATTTAGCGTCCAATTGCTCGAAGCCGGTGGGAATCCCCGTAATACCACCACCGGACTGAATTTGCTCCCAGATGCGGTCGACATTATCCTTCACAATATCGCGCAACGAGTAGATGCGACTGGTTTGCTGCTGCTCGTTGAGCGCAAAGACCCCTTTTTCAGCGGAATCCAACAAATCCACAACGCCGACATCTTCATCATAGGCATCTTGAGTGAGACCGGCGCACACATCAATCAACTTACGGCGCAGCGATTTTTCAAGAACAATACGAGAATAATATTCGATATTCGCGGAAGTAGGCACCGCCCCCACAAGTTCGGTGATGTACGCTTCGTTATGGACCGCGTCCATCTCCTTGCTCTGCCCGATCTCACTCATCAATGTAACGCGGTCGATAGCCCGCTTGGTATTGAAAAGTTCGACCATTGCCCCGTAGATCACTTGATGGGCCGGGTCAAAGAAGAGGTCGCGCGGTTCGCCGTTTAAGATATCGATAGCGTCACTCATGACGCGCGGGTTCATGATAATCGCGCCAAGCACGGCACGCTCAGCGTCAATATCCCGCGGGGGCATACGGTAGAGGCCAGAGGAGGACGCACCCGCGGCCGTCTCGGACCGGGTGGGCATGTTACTCCGATTCCGTGGTTTCTGCCGGTGTTCCCGCTACCGCTTCCGTCGCCGTGGTGACTTCCTCCTGCAACCCGACCACCCAGACGTTTACGGAAGCGTCGATGCCGGGGAACAACTTTACAGCGACCGAATAGATACCCAGGGCCTTAATCGGTTCCTCCAGCACAATCTGCTTTCGGGTGACCTCAAAGCCCATTTCATTGAGTTTTTCCGCGATCATGGCGTTGGTCACCGAACCGAATATCTTGTCCTCTTCACCGGCGCGCATTTTGAATTCCAAAGTAAGCGAGCGCAATTTGCCTGCGACGGCATTGAATTCCGCGCGCTTCTTTTCCTCGCGCCGTTTGATGATATGCAATTCATGTTCTATCTGCTTTGCGGTTGCCGAGTCGGCCTGAACCGCCAGTTTTCGCGGGATAAGATAGTTGCGCGCATAACCATCGGCCACTTTTACCTGCTGGCCCATAACTCCCAGGTTATCAACGTTTTCACAAAGTATCACGTTCATGTTTAAAGGCTCCATAAATAGTAGTTACACGAGCGACATTCGAATTTGGACAACACGAATACCACGCTTGCACGAAATGCTATTCCTGCTTGATACGCTCAGCGGCGATCCGGGCGATTTTCACTCGAAAATCAAACCACGTGTCAAAAAAGCCTGCTACCGCGAACAACTGATGAAAGTTAAAAACAAACGCAGCCACGAGCAACAGTAAGATAAAAACCGGCCGTGGCTGAAGCACCTTAATCCAAAAAAAGACTATGGACAGACCGTTCAACCAGTACACGAATGCCATGGCGATGGCGCCGTTCCACGCCACGAACCTGACAATCTCATTAGGCTGCCACTTGTCCAGAAACCATAAACCGGCCAGGGCAATGGCCACCCATACAAGATGTTCGGGAACCCGCATCCGGCTGAAGTGGCTGTTCAACGGCGCAATCAGGCCCTGTGCCGTGAGGCTTCTATAAAGCAGGTACTGAATTACCGTCACACCCAGCAAGATACCGCCGAAAGCGATTCCAAAACTGGTATATAACCAATTATCGCCCATCCACGTCAGCAAAGTCATCAAATGGTCCGCGTTTTCATCCCCGGCTTTCACTCGCTCGCCATAGGCCGCGATCGCATCCATGTAATCCGTTTTCGATGACGGCCAAGTCAACCAGGTATATCCCGCATCCAAAATGAAAACGATGCCGGTTATCAGTGCGATGCACGTTCCCAATGACAAACGGACACGCATCAACGCCCCCAGCATAACGCCGGAGAACGCCGCTGCCAGCAACAACATACCTATAAGATATGCGTGCGCCGCCACGGGCAATGCGGCGGCGGTGCCGGCAATTACAAGACACAAGGTATAGCGGCCACGCACCGTAAAATATGCCGTCAAAGCAGGCAACATCAGCATCAGCGGCACGGAATATCCCGCACCCAGACTGATTGCCGCGAACACGGCCAAACCGAATACAACTATTCCTTGATAACGCATGCTATCACTTCCGGCCATAACCTGTTAAGGCGAAGATCACCATGGCCGGCCACGGGATTGATTAGTCCGCCAGATACGGCAATAACGCGGCCTGACGCGCCAGTTTTATGGCGCGGTTGAGCATGCGTTGATGCTTGGCCGTGGCACCGGTAATCCTGCGAGGGATAATTTTCCCGCGCTCCGTGATGTAATGCTTCAAGAGATTCACGTCTTTATAGTCGATATAGACAACACGGTCGATCGTAAGACGGCATACCTTGGCCCGCAAGGTTTTTTTCTTCTTGCGCCGCCTCATTTTCTTCTCGCGCACTTTTAATTTAGTTTTCGCGGATATTCTTGCCATTTCATAAATTCCTTACTGGAAACGGAATTAAAAAGGGATATCATCTTCCGGGATGGGCTCTTCGATCTCGCGGGGCCCCTCGTGAGCGGGGCCTTCGGACTCGGTCCTCGCCGCCGGACGGGCGTTGCCGCCGCTGAAATCCTCCCAGTCCAACGGAGTAACCCTGGTGGCGGTAACGGAGGTTTTAGACTTTTTTTGACCCGTCGCCTGATCTTCCCATTCATTGGTAGTAAGACTGCCCTCAATCAGTACGGGCCGCCCCTTCCGCAACCGCGAACCGACGAATTCCGCCTGTGCGCGCCATACGGTCACATCAATAAAGGTAGTATCTTCGCGCCGGTCGCCGGTTGTTTTGTCTTTGTAATACCTCGTATTGGCCAGGCCCATACGGCAGAAGGGAATATTGTTCGCCCCGACGTATTTCAGCTCTGGGTCACGGGTAAGACGTCCGGCAATCAAGACACGGTTCAAATCAGGCACACGTAAATCGCTCATCCCAGTACCCTTTTTTGGTTATAGGACACACATGGTTTCACAAGGCACGCGGTATTCGGCCACGCACCTGAAGTCTATCTGGTTTCGTCATCCTTGTCATTGTCATCATCTGAATCAGGACGATTGGAGCGGGAGTTATCATCGCGCCCGCGCGGCCCACGGTCATCCCGGCCGCGCCTGCGTGAATATCGCATGTCTTCTCCATCGAAATCGTCGTAATCATCATCATCGTCATCGTCACCATCGTCATCGCCCCGGCTGCGCCGTTCAGCACTCAGTCGCATCTCCTCTTCGTAGAGGCGTTGCTGCTCAGCTTCCAGCTTCAGCGTCTTTTCATCCAGATAAAGCACCATGTATCGGATAATGGATTCTGTCAATTTCAGCTGTTGTTCAAGCCGTTTGATGGAATCGGGATTGGCAAGAAACCGCAATACAACATACACACCATCAGTGTGTTTCTGGATTGTATAGGCAAGTTTGCGCTTACCCCATACATCGGAGCGCACGATGGAACCGTTGTTGTTTACAATCATCTTCTCCACGTCGGCAACCACCGTCTGGATGGCACTATCATCCAACTCAGGATTGATAATGTACAGCGCTTCGTATGTTCTCAAGTTAATTCACCTCCTTTTAAAGTATAAAATTGACTCACAGAAATGGGGATTCTTAAGGGATAGTTAGTATAGCAAATAACGCGGGTAGTCCTCAAATCGGAGTTATTCAGGCACAAACCGAGGGAAAAATGCAGCACCGGCACGAAGAACCGACACCTGCCCGTCCAACCTGGATTACCCGAGCGCCGACAACAATTGCGCCCGCAGGATGTTATTTTAATCATACCAGGAAGTTACACCTGTACAATACCCTGTTCAATATCGTTTATCAAACCCTTCAGCAATTCGATACTGGAGGGCGGAAAGTGCCATTGGTTGATTTCCCGTTCGGACAACAGGTTTTGCAGTTGAGGTAAAACCAGCATGTCCCGCGCGATTTCACTGGTCAGAGAACGCGCAATGAACCCCTCTTCGTCGAAGGTATCGAAGAAACTGTGCAATCCGCGTTCAGCATCTCCGCCCACGGCGCCAAAATCCTGCCCGTAGATATGCAAGGAGGAACTATAATCGGCATAACTGCCCGCCCGGGGGCAGCGTCCGGACTTCGCTCCAATTTTTGCGGCCACGTACTGTTGCATAAATGTGAGCGCGATGACGTTATCGCCCCAGGCTTTATACAGGTCACGGGACCGCCACATGGTGTTCATGTTCAGGACAAGGTTGCCCTGGCCATCCTCGGGGCAGCGCAGTTGCACTTCACGCAGACAGGGGATATCCTCCTTGAGATAAGGATCGAGATTAGGTACGGCCGTAGTCGCCACAGCCCGCCGGGAATAGGACGTTTCGACGATCCTGTTGATGGCCAATTCCATCTGGTCCACCACCGAACCATCCGCATCGGGATGCGCGAAGAGGCGCTGGTGATAGGTATAGGGCCATTCCTGTGCGGAAAGATCGTCATGAACCGCGTTGCGGAGCTGGTCAAAGGGAACCACGCGAAAATCCTTTACCCCCATGATCTCGGCGATATAGGCACCGATTTCGCAGAACGAAATGGGAGGAAAGCGGGGCTGTGCGAAGGGGTCCTTGACTTCTATAAGCACGCGGGCATCGCGGCTGGGCGGATCGATATAATCGCCCGCGCTGTTCTTGCGGTCATACTCCGTCCGTATGGCGTAGCCGTTTTCCCAGACGGCCTTGATAGCCCTGAAGTAGGCCTGGGGAATGGAATCACCCGTCACATGCAACGTGGGGAGCCGTCCATCTTTACTGGTATCCATGAGTTACCCTCCTCCTTGGTTGTAGAATTCCTGCGGCTTACCGTGCCGCACAGGGTCAGAAAACCTCCAGGCAGTCCACGGGAATAATGCCGCCGTCCAGCGGTTTAATCACCAGCCACTGGTACACTTTTTCGGGACAATTGCGCGTAAACACCACTTTTGACTTTGCCTCTTCAGAGGCATGAAAATCAAGTATGGCCTCCTGGGAGCCGTTCAGAAAAACAGCCGCCTTGCCGAACTCCGGCCCGGATGGCGCCCACAGGGAACACACCTTCCCCTTGAAGTTCCACTTTACAAAGGGCGACGGAGCGCCGGGATTTGAACGCGCCCCCTCACCGTATCGGAACGTGGCGGATTTAGCAGGCTCCCAATGCACCCAACCCTGGGCGGCACCCAGCAAGGCCTCTGTATAAAGAAGCGTTACCGGCACTTCCTGAAGGGAGCCGTGGACACTAAAGGCCCTCACTTCGGCATGGCTGAAAGGTTCCAGGTACAAGCCGAGGGCGCCTTTCCCCCGGACAAGCGGCCCCTGCCACAGTGTGTTTTCACCCAACCGGAAGGCGCATTCCTCCCCGGTCCAGCGCAGTTCCACATCAGAGGAGCCCGACGGTCCTTCCAGGGCCCCCGAGGCAACGGCGGACTCGGTGCCGGCATCATCCGAATATGCGATGCGCCAGGCGTTTCCGGACAATTCGAGAAAACGGCGCCCGGCGCGCACTGAAGGATGGAGCGAGGCGTCCGAACGCGGTGCATCCGCTCCCATCGGACCGCGCACATCCCACATCACCGCGACCGTCCCGGTCCGTGAGGCGGAAAGTCGAAGGGCTTCCACGACGCCACCAAGTGCGGTACGAACCAGGGTCGGCCCATTATGGGCGCTCACGGTAAAACCCTGTTCACGGAACGGACAGTCCCACCGTCTCCTTGCAAGATTAATGGCCCCCTTACCCTCGACATCCCGCGTTGGGAAAAGGACATGGAGAAAACCTTCCCTGTCGACAGAACCTGAAAAGGCCTGGCCCCACAGCCCGTATGCTTCATGCTCGACGGATTGGGCATGCCACATGGAGCCATGTTGTTCCAGGCGCCACGCCTCTGGACGATGGGCCTCTTCAACAGGCGCGCTAAACAGGCACACAAAGTTGCGGTTCATTGCAACGGAGGTGGCCGGCATATAGACCTTCTCCCCGTGAACAAAAGCGGGGAAAAATTCGAGCAATGGAGGATGATAGGTGTCGGATTCCGGATACAGCAGCAGCACAGGTTCCGTGTAGGGGCCCGGAGCCTCCGGGGAAGTCATGCCCGCCAGAGCCCATCCGAAATAAGGTCCCGAATCGGTCAAGGTCAACACGAGCCAGTCCCCGGCGCGCCGAATCAACGAGGAAGCGTACAACCTGCGGTATTTTCCCAGGAGGGGTTTCTGCGCGCGAGTGGTGGCAATGGGCCTTCCCGTAGGCCGGAACGGGCCTTGCGGCCGGTCCGCCACGGCGTATCCTACGCCGCTGTTACAATGCTCATCGGGATTGGCGGCGTTCTCCCAGGTCGTATTTTCAGAAGACCAGTCAAAACACATGTGGTAGAGACCTTGGTCATAAACAACGGAGACGTCGGGAGCGCCGGAGACAGGCGAGGATTCCCCCTCGTAGATATGGCCCTGATGCGCCAGCACAGGCCCCAAACCCTCCCAGTGCCCGCCCCGGTCTGTAGAACGAAAAGCGGTGCACATGCTGCGGTGTTCCGTTTCGATGCGGTATCCCTCCAGGTAATTGCCCACGTAAAGATACCAGTCACCCGAAGGAGGGTCTTCGAAGAAAAAACCGTTTACCGGCCACAGGTAGGGTGCGCTCCCGCGATGCACGGGATTGCCGGGCAGGCGTTCAAAAGCGTCAAAGGACGGTTCACCCCATACGGGATGCCGAATCCACAGTTCCCGGCTTTCGACTGCGGCAAAGTCGTACTCTGCCCCCCCGCCGGCTTGAACCTGCCCCAGCGCAAAGCCAACAATCAACAGGAATGAGACCATGTGTTACTCCGGATGGTGGTTGCCAAAACGGTTCGGGTGACGGGGTTATTCGTTCAACAATCCCCGCTTCCGCATCCAATGAATGCAGAGGTCCGGCCAGGTGGAAAGGGCAGGATCGCCTTTGCCCATGCCGTAGCCGTGCTCACCCTGCTCGTAGATATGCATTTCCGCGGGCACCCCCGCTTTTACCAGCGCCCGGTAGTAGGCGATGCTGTTTTCAGCGGGCACCCCGGAATCTCCGGTGGAATGGACCAGGAAGGCCGGCGGCGTATCCGCGGTAACCTGGCGGTTATTGCTCAAGGATGCCGCCACTTGTTCGTCGGCATCGTTTCCGAGCAGGTTGTTGCGGGAACCCATGTGGCCATAGGCGGGGAGAAGTGAAATTACCGGGTAAATCAGGATGGTGAAGTCTGGGCGGCAGGAGAGGCGGGCGATACTGTCCTGGCTGTCAGGGTCGCCCCCATCGAAATGGGTAGCCGTAGTGGAAGCCAAATGGCCCCCGGCTGAAAACCCGAGTATACCCAGCCGGGCGGGATCGACTCCCCATTCCTCCGCCCGCGCGCGCACCGTGCGCAGGGCGCGCTGGGCATCGTGCAACGGAACGGGGTGGCGATGGGGCGCGACCCGGTACTCCAGAACAAATGCCGCAACGCCGTGGCTGTTCAGCCAGCGGGCGACATCAACCCCTTCATAACCCATCGCGAGGCCGCTGTAACCGCCGCCGGGACATACGATAACGGCCGGAGACAGCGTACCCTTTTCCGTAAGGGGAAACAGGTGCAACAACGGCGCCTTATCGGCAGCGTTCTCCCCGGCGGCCGCCTCGGATTCCGTAAGCAGTGAAATTGCGGGCACACCTGTGACAGGCGCGACAGTGGCTTCAGCAACAGCAAACAGCACAAGTACAAAAGCGGTAAACATCCTGCAAATCCTTTCCAATGCGTGTTCAAACAAGCCTCGGTGCGGAACGAATAAACAAGACTTCCGTTCATCAACCACGAGTTCACGATGAATACAGTATCGCTTTCCGGGGAGGCATCTCAAGGAACCCGCCGAACCCGCCCTTCACCCTAAAAAGGGCGGTTGGATTCAGAAGCGGTTTTTAAACCAAGGGACTTAAAGGACATCAAGGACAAAAAGGACAGTAAAACGCTCTCCTGATTGGTGCATCCTTTATGTATCTTAAGTCCTTTTGGTCTTTTCTTTTAATGGGCCGACTTCCGTCTTCAGGTTCATCTGTCTGCCCGACAGGGCGTTTACTATCCCTGACCCCTGCAATGGCCTTGCAGGTAAAAACCGTGTACGCCCTATTCTCGTGTCTTTTTCCAGCCGCCTCTCCGCCCACATTTTGCGAACGCCGGCGGTTCGATTATATTTTATCGCCCGCCTTCAACAGGTCGCCGTCCCCTGTAAACCACACCGTTTATTTTGCTTTTTCCAATATGAGCGCACGAACCGTGGGCGTTTATCGTTCAAGGTCTGAAGCGAAGGGGTTTCCATCCAGGCCTGCAACAGTTCCAAATGCTTACGAACCGCGGTCCGGGTATGGGGCGGACGCCTGAGCCACTCCTGTTCCACGGCGTTGCGCTCCTCTTCGAATACGGGGAACGCAGCCTCCGGGTCCTTCATCACGAGCCGGTGGAACCGCTCATGCATCCACCAAAATCCTTTATCCCCGGTGGCCTCCGGAAGAGGACCGAAATCCGCCGGCCGAAGTACGTGTACCGGTTTGAATAAACTCGTGCAGGGGGCGGCCGTCGCCGTAACCCAGTGCAGGTCCCCTTCGGGTTTCAGTTCAGACACCCAGGAAGCCGTAGTCTGCGACGCGGCAAGGATTCCCCCCGCGTGCATGCAGGGCGCGGACATGCCGCCGTTTCCCAGCCGGTACCGGGGATACCTCCGGTCCGCCCCATGGTCGCGAAGCAGGGCGAACATGTTCTCCACCGAGCTGGAGCTGCAGCCGTACATGATAGACCGAACCCGGCGCGCGTTACAGCCGGTTACGGCTGTTTTGAAACGGTCACGGTATTTTTCCGCAAAACCGGGCAGCATAAGTCCGTTTGATATGGCAGCGACCCCCTGTATGGGTTCACAGGCCCAGTGGCGTCCTGCGGTTTCCAAAACATATCCCCCACCCCGGTCCACAACGATAAAACTGTTGTGGTAGGTGAAGCGCCGGTTTTCGTAACCGCAGCCGCCGCCCTGACCGTGGGTTTCGAGCAGGGAGGTGATGACGCGACAGGCATCCCGTGCATTCCGGGCACGTTCAAGGGCCAAACGCAACAGGTCCATGCCGGTCAGTCCAGTCGGGGCATAGGGCTGATTCGTAAATACCGCCTCGTTGCCAATGACAACACCGTCTTCATTGGCCCCCATTTCAGCCCCCCACATCCAGAACGGCCGACTCAACAGCACCGCCCTGGTTTCGCGCACCTGCGGTATTTCCAGCCAGGTGCACCGCACAACACTGTCCGCCGGGTACGTACAACGCGGGTACCAGTCCGGAAACTGGGCCTCGTTCGGGTCCCGGTCCGAATTCTTGGCGAACACCACGCGACCGGGTTCAACAATGGCAACCGTATCACACATGAGCGAAACAGCCTTCCGTCAGTTACATTACCGCTTTCAGTATAGCATGAGGCGCGCTTTTTGCAGAATTAATCCGCGCGAAATTGATTATCCGGGACAGGCTGCGACGCCACAGAGTCACAAAGTGTTATTTTTTTGGTCGAGCCCGCCTTTTTCAGCAATACTATCCACCATGACCGCAAAGAGCGATACACAGACTAATTTTATGCCTCCCCCCCATGCGCGCATTCTGGTGGCGGTAAGCGGGGGTGTGGACAGCACAGCCGCCGCGGCAATCCTTGCCGAAGCGGGATATACGTGCTTTGGGGCGACGCTGGACCTGGAAACACGGCTGGCTTCCATCGCTGTGGAAGGTGAACCCCGTTTCAAACCGGGGACCATTGACAAAGCAAAAGAAATATGCGAGCGGTTACAGATACCCCATCATGTCCTTCAGGCAGGCGAAGCCTTTTCACGGCATATCATCGAGCCTTTTGCGGCCGCCTATGCCGCCGGGCGCACGCCCAATCCCTGCGTTCGCTGCAACCGCATGATTAAATTCGGCCTATTCTTTCAGGAAGCCCGACGGTTGGGTTGCGACTTTATGGCAACCGGCCATTATGCTCGCCTGCTGGAGCGGGACGGCCGCATGACCCTGCGCCGCGCCGGATACCCGCGCAAGGACCAGAGTTATGCCCTGGCGCCCCTTACCCAGACACAGCTGCGACGTTCCTGTTTTCCCTTGGGCGACCTGAGCAAGACGGAGGCGCTTGCAATCGCTTTAGAAATCGACCCCGTCATGGCCGACACCCAAGAAAGCCAGGATATCTGTTTTGTGAGCGACGGTGACTATGCGAGGCTGGTGGCGGCGCGGCGGCCCGCCGCCGGAGGAGGTTTCATCCGCGACCTGGAGGGAAACGTGCTCGGTCACCATAAGGGCATTCATTACTATACCATCGGACAGCGGCGCGGTCTCGGTGTAAGCGCCGAGGAACCCCTCTATGTGGTCCGCATTGAGGCGGCAACCAATACCCTTTATGTCGGACGGGAAAAACAAACTTATATTCAGGACTTCTCCACGGAACGCCTGTGCTGGGGAAAACTGGAACCGCGAACCGTTCCTTTCCAGGCATGGGTGCAACTCCGTTATAAACATACGGCAGTCCCCGGTGTTGTGACACCGGCCGGACGCGGTACCTCCGTGCATCTGGCTCAACCACAGCGTGCGGTCACCCCGGGACAATGGGCGGTTTTTTACGATGAGGACGGGTGGGTTTGCGCCGCCGCCGAAATCCGGGATTTTATACTGCCCAGGTAATCATGAAAACAGGTTGTGCGCAGGACATACATTTCTGTATCATGGAAAAGTGAGTTTTGCCGCAACAGGCGCCACCGGCAGCACCGGTGGATTATTGGAAAGTTGGTTCACCATCCTTGTGACCAGGCCGGAAGCATGGCGCGAATCTCCTTGTGTTTCAGTCTGTCACTTCGCGCCCGTCTATCGTTGAGGAATGCCCATAGCCCGTAATTTCGGCAAGAAGGAAGCAGCTTTATGCCACGCTTTACATTTCCTGTCCTTTTGGCTGTACTGGCAGTCAGCCTGAGTGCTTCTGCACAAGTCGTCTGGATGGACGAACTCGACCTGTCCCCGATTCATCAGGGCTGGGGTAAACCCCAAACGGGGAAATCCGTGGAGGGGAAACCCATGCGTATGCATGGGCAAAAATATACACGAGGCGTAGGCACCCACGCGCCGACGACTTTCTATATCACTTTGGACGGGCAGGCTACCCGTTTTCAGGCCGTGCTCGGTGTCGATAACGAGGTTGGCAAGCAGGGTTCCATAGCCTTCAAGATTTTTGGGACAGACAAACTGCTGTATGAAAGCCCGATACTGCGGGGGGGCGACGAGCCTGAGACGGTGGACCTAGACATCACCGGTGTGACCATGCTTTATATCACCGTTGGCGACGGCGGTGACGGTATTTCCTTCGATCATGCGAACCTGGCCGACGCAAAATTCCTTACGACAGGCGCTCCCCCGGCAGTAGTACCGGTTCCCACAGAAACGGCCGTCATTCTGACGCCTCCCCCGCCCGTCGAACCGCGGATCAACGGGCCGCGCATTGCGGGGGTCAGCCCTGCCAAACCCTTCATATTTCGTATTCCGGCAACGGGCGAACGACCCATGCGTTTTTCCGCCGACGGGCTGCCGGAGGGCCTGAGCCTGGACGGGGACACCGGCATTATTACGGGCACGATCACCGATAGGGCCCACCGCACATATCCGGTAAAAATGAAAGCGGAAAACAAACACGGCATGTCGGAACGGGAATTGCGGATTGTGGTGGGCGACACCATCGCGCTCACGCCGCCCATGGGCTGGAACCACTGGTATGCCCATTATGACCGGATTACCGATGCCATGATGCGCGAGGCGGCCGATATTCTGGTGTCCTCCGGTATGGCGGACGTCGGGTATCAATACGTGAACATAGACGACTGCTGGATGAACGCACCCAAACACAAAGACCCCATGCGGGTCGGGCCTCTGCGCGATGATAAGGGCGTGCTGATTCCAAACAAGCATTTCCCGGACATGAAAGCGCTGACGGACTACATCCATGGGAAAGGCCTGCGTACGGGCACCTATATCTCCCCCGGTCCGCTGACCTGCGGGAGGTTCGCGGGCAGTTATAAACATGAAGCCCTGGATGCGCGCACCTTCGCCGAATGGGGCTTTGACTTCCTGAAATATGACTGGTGTTCCTATACGGAAGTCGCCCCCGACAAAAGCATCGACTCCCTGAAGAAACCCTATCAGCAGATGTCGGCGCTGTTACTGGAACAGGACCGGGACATCGTTTTCAACCTGTGCCAGTACGGCATGGGCGACGTCTGGACCTGGGGCGAAGAAGTCGGCGGCCACTGTTGGCGTACGGCGGGTGATCTGGGGCTTGAGTTGACCTGGTACCACGAGGTCGCCCGACGCAATGCCGCCCACCATCCTTATGCGCATCCGGGCGCCTGGAATGACCCGGATTACCTCCAGATTGGCTATGTCGGCGATGCGCGTGTGGGGGGAGAGCCGGCGCCCTGCCCGCTCACGCCGAACGAACAATACTCGTACATGTCGCTGTGGTGCCTCATGGCGGCGCCCCTGGTCTACAGCGGCGATATGACGCGCCTGGACGCGTTTACCCTGAATGTGCTCTGCAATCCGGAAGTCATCGACATTGACCAGGACCCGCTGGGGAAACAAGGGTATCCGGTTTTTCAGTCCGGCGATGTGGAAGTATGGACCAAACCTCTTGAAGACGGTTCTATGGCGGTGGGTATTTTCAACACGGCGGAAATTGGACGGAGCTGTACCATGCATTGGGTAGATGCCGGACTGACTGGCAAACAAGCCCTGCGGGACCTCTGGCGCCAGAAAGACCTGGGAACTTTTGAAGACAGTTTTACGACCGATATCCCCAGGCACGGCGTGTGCCTGCTGCGATGCAGGTCGGCACAGTAGGCGCGGAGTCCTTTCTGCTGCATTCATGACTTTTTCAGATGGACAAAAAAGCTGCGGGGCCGGAAGTACGCTCGCAAGAAGGAACACGTCCACGGCGAGCCT
>Ga0116149_1002477_pt1 | contig 20279 bp, 12 predicted proteins | sample AD_UKC057_MetaG_FD_89787 | JGI IMG/M metagenome (GOLD analysis project Ga0116149, IMG submission 89787) | Active sludge microbial communities of municipal wastewater-treating anaerobic digesters from USA - AD_UKC057_MetaG | ecosystem: Engineered > Bioreactor > Anaerobic > Digestate | place: USA... | reverse complement strand
CTCCGGTTTGTCTGGCTCCTCAGGCACAAAGCATAGCAACCCCACAGCTCATTGCATCAGAAATAGTGAGTGCCGATGCGCTGATGACATCGCATTTCCAAATCACATCTTCACCGGGAAATTACAGCAGCCCGGTTGTTGATTCAAAGCGTGACTGGGTCAACATATATGGTGATAGTGGAGCACCCGACTACACTCCCACCGACCTGAACGAAGGCATTGACCTGAGGCGGCTTCAGGTGTCATCTGCGTTAAACCCCGGCACCTATGGCTGGCGTGTTCGTTACCGTGACCATAATCTGAGGTGGAGCCCATGGTCAACCGAAAGTACATTTACAGTACAAAGTGGCATGCAGAACTATACAGATTTTGTTGCTGATGTTACACAGGGAATCAGTCCGCTCACGGTACATTTTACCGATTTATCGCAACCTGCAGTAAACGCGTGGGCATGGGATTTCGACAACAATGGCAGCACCGACAGTAACCTGCAGGATCCGGCTTATACATTTAATTCGGAAGGTATCTACACTGTTAGTCTGACCACAGCCAATGGAACCGAAACCAAGGATTTCTACATTAATGCCCAGACCAATTCACTGGAAGAAATTGTCAATCACGGCAATGATATTTTACAAATCAGGCCCAATCCGTTTATCGGAAATACGAACATCGACTTCTCATTAACCGAAAAATGTCTGGTAAAAATAACAGTGTACGATAATCGTGGAGTAGAATTAAATATTTTAAAAAACACACAGCTTCCGTCAGGAAAACATACTTTTGGATGGAATGGTTGCGATGCATCAGGGAAGGCTCTGCCCGGCGGCAAGTACTTTGTCAAAATAGAAGCAGGTAAATTTATTGATGTGAAAAGCATCGTAATACTCGATAAATGATGATTAGAAGACTTTTTTCGACATTGCTTGCCGTTTGCTTTATTATTGTTGCTCAGGCACAGAAAACCGGTGAGATTAAAAATGGTGTAATTGCAACCCGATACGAAAACGGGCAGGTAAAAACCTTGACTTCCTACAAGAACAACATGCTACACGGAAAATTTGTGGCATATTATGAAAACGGAAACTTAAAAGAACGGGGAAAATACCGTAACAACATCCAGGAAGGAAAATGGCAAAAATGGTATGAAAACAAGCAGTTGCGATGCGAAAACATTTACAATAAAGGCATGTTAAACGGTGATTTTAATTACTATTATGAGGATGGCACCCTGCAATACCACGAGGTATATGAAATGAACCGTCGGCAGGGGGAATGGTCATATTACTATCCAAACGGAGTTTTGCGAGAAACACAGCATTACAAAGACCACAAAAAAGTGGGAACATGGTATTATTACTTTGCCGATGGTAAAATTCAGGGTGAAATACATTATAACCTCAGTAAAAAAACCGGGGTATGGAAAGAATGGGATGAAAATGGGGTTTTGCGCGAAGAAACTCCTTACGAAAATAATCTGGTAAATGGGGTTAAGAAGTCATATAATCAGGCAGGCGTTTTAATAGAGGAAACTTCTTATCAAAACCATTTAAAAAACGGGGCATGGATTAAATATTACGATAACGGGAAAATTGCCACACGTGGCTTTTACAAAGAAGGCAGGCACAAAGACGGGGAATGGCTATACTACAATGAACTGGGTGAATTGATAAAAACCGAAGCTTATCAGGCGCCTTCGGCTATGAAATAAACCAGCTTAGTGTGAATGTTTCAAATCATCAATAAATTGTTGCGCATATTCCTGCAAGCATACTTTCCAGTCGCGCATGTAATTAATGCCACGTCGATTTAATTTCAAGTTAATTAGTTTTTCGGAATATGGTCGTGGTGCAAAATATTCATTCTCGAAATAATTTGATTCGACCTTAATTATTTTAATTTTATCGGTAAGCCCCAATATGTTAACCAGCTCAACAGCAACATCATATCGGCTACAAGAGCCATCGCACACCTGATTATACAAACCGTAGTAACCTGTTTCCATCACTTTCGATATTGCATTTGCAAAGTCGAGGGTGTAGGTTGGTGTCCCTAATTTATCGTCAACTACATGCAATTCGGTTTTACCATTAATAATTTGTTTATAGATTTTATTAATGAATTTTTTATCCTTACGTGGGCCACCACCCATCATCCACCCGGGGCGAAAGACAAAACATCTCGAAACCCGTTCAAGCACAAAGCGTTCACCATAAAATTTCCCTTTTGCATAATGACTTAGTGGATTTGGTGTGTCGAAATCAGTAAAATATTCCTGCTCTCCACCAAAAATACCTGCAGTGGAAATATATACCATTGTGCAGCCGTATTTTTCAGCTAGAAAAGCTACATTTTCTGTTCCAAGCGCATTTGTGCACCAAGAGTTTTCATGATTTGTCTCACAATATTCCAAATCGGTAAGCGCAGCAAGGTGTAAAACAATTTCTGGGTTGAATTCTTCAAAAACACGAATACATTGGCTAAATTCTCTAACATCCAAATACTCAAGCCATGGCTCATTCAAATCGATATCAGTGGCTTTAACTTCTTGATATTTTTCGGAGAAAACCTTGTACATTGACTGGCCAAGCATCCCTCCGCAACCAGTAATTAACACTTTCTTCTGAATTTTCATATTGCAATAATTATTGTTTAACAACACCGTTAAGAATATTCAAATATTTTGATTTGTTTGCTTCAACCGAAAAATTCTTCAGAACATTTTCCCTCCCTGCTTTACCCATTTTTTCCCGAAGGCGTTCATCATCAATTAACTCGATAATAAATTTCACCCACTCTTCGTTTGTGTCAGCAAGAAAACCAGTAACACCGTGTTCAAAATTTTCCAGATTTGAGCCAAACGCTGTTGCAACACATGGTATACCACAAGACTGATATGTTAAACCTTTCAATCCACTTTTGCCCAACACCCATTCTTCTTTAGGGGTTGGGTACAAACCAATTTGTATGCCATGAAGGTCAAAGACTTCATTATGTTCAGACCACCTGATATTTTCTACTTTAACTCCATTCAGTTCAAAATCACGGTCGCAAATGACACGCAAAACAATTTTACGAGAAATTGCAACTTCTTTAAGGGCTTCATCCAGTAAATGCAAAAACGGAATAGTACTATGACTTCCAGTCCAACCAAGTGTAACAACTTCGCTTTTTTTATACTCTTTTAAGGGAATAAACCTTTCCGTATCGAAAGTAGATGAAATGTCTGTAACATTTTGATTGTGCTTCAGTGCTTCCTCTTCAAGGTACTTTGTGCAAACAATTACATGTTTGGCAATTTTCATTAGCGTGAAAATTTTTTTCTTGCCTTTTAAGAAAGCAATAAACCAATTCATTTTGCTTTTATGTCCTTTAAAAACAGCATCATCAATGTCGTAAACAATATGTGGATTTGCAAGCTTCATAAGCCATTCAAACAGTGAACTACCAAATGGCGTAACCCAAAGATGAATGTAAACCAAATCGTAAAATGGAGCTCTGAAAATATCGGCAATTCTCTTAAAATATCCCCAGATAGTCAAAATAAACTTGCTAAAAAAATATCCGTTTCTATATAACACATTCCATAACCCATGAATCATAAATGGTGCTACAGTAATAGAATAACCTGCCTGCCTCCAATAGGGGAAATATTGCTCATATTTTAAGCGCTGACTCGGGTACACTTTTTCAGGTGCAGGGCAAATTACCAATATTTTCTTATTCTTTTTCTTTTTCACCTGTCATGTTCCCATAAATAGTATTATACACTTCAACACCAACTTTCAAATCTAATATTTTTATCGCCTTATCTCGTATCTCTTGCTTATTTTTTCTCACAAGTGTCACTATCTGCATCGCTGCAATTTGATATGCTTCTTTTGTGTTTTCAGGCAAAACAATACCACTTTGAGTAATTTCAACTATTGCATCAACATCTCCTACTCCACTATTTACAATCATGGGTATGCCCATAGCAAGCATTTCCCCTTGCTTTGTAGGACTACTGCTAATTTTTGAATAAACAGGTTTTATAAACGATAGTCCGATGTCAACGGCAGCCAGTAAGTCAACAACTTCATCCCGTTTGGCTGACAATAATTTTACTTTGTTTGTATCGAGATCGCAAACTAGTTTTGGTTTATTAAAGCTATCACCTGAAATGATAAGAAAACGAGCTTCAGGGTAAATTTCTGAAATCACAATAAAAAAATCAAACATTTCCTGCACCATATACCAGGTACCCAACGAACCAAGATAACAAAAAACCAATTCCATGTCAAGATAACCAAGTTTCACTCGCATTTGCTTACGTTTATCGCTTGATGGAATATTAAAAAAATCAAAATCGGCACAACATGGTATCACCGATATTTTGTCCGGATTAAGTTTAATTTTGCGCCATCCTTGCATTTCATTTTTTGCAGCCTGCGTTAGTGATACGACATGATCCGCCACTTCCAGATATTGTTTTTCTTTTTTCTTAAAATAATTGTAAACAGCTCTATAAATTGGGTTAGCAAGGTTCCAAAGACCACCATCAACACGCTCGTCTGCCCAAAAGCCCCTCATATCGAAAACAAATTTTGCCCTTTGTTTTCTCTTTACCATCAATCCTGCCAATGGAGCAATATAACTTCGGCAATGAACTATCTGAAAATGTTGCAATTTCATTAACTTTTTCACCCTACTGCGTAGCTTGAATATGTCGACAAGCGTTGACAAAATCGGTGGCCTTTTTGTGTACATCACAGGTTCCCATGCAATTCCATGTTTTGATAACAGGTGGTTTATGTAGCTTCTTCCATTTATATACCGATTTGGTTTCTCTGCACTTAAAATGGTAATTTTATAACCACGATTTGCCAATCCAACCAAATATGGAATAACCTGCGACTGCCCCAGGGGGTCAGTCATGCCATCATACGATATATACAGGACTTTCTTCACAAAAAAATAAAACGCAAAGTTTGCAAAAAAAACTGATAATTAAGCTTCGAGAAAGCTGTTAAAAAAGCCCAAACAGAATCTCAAGTAATTGTACAGTGTTAAAGTTTTCATAATTATTATATAAAAACACAAAATTCAAAAGTGAATTGATTTAATTAGCTGAAAATTTACCGTTATGAAAGGGTTTTCAATATTCATTTGTTTGTTAGGTTGTTATCTATCACTTCAAGCGCAATTCTGTGAAATATCGGGGAGTATTACGGATTCGGTTAGCCATGAATTTCTTGCATACGGGAATATATCGGTACTGAATGAGTCAGATTCGGTTGTTTCGGGCTGCATGAGCAACGAAAAAGGCGAGTTTAGAATAAAATACCTTTCGTGTGAACAACAGTACCATCTGATAGTAAATTATACAGGGTATGTGTCAAAACGAATTGATTTACCCGAAAAACTAGGTTCAAAACACAACACCGGCATTATCGGTTTAAGCCGGTCGGCAGCTGAACTTGAAGAGGCGGTGGTTGAAGGATCAACACGCTACGTAGAGCAAAAATTCGATCGTAAGGTGTACACAATGAACGAAGCCAAAGTATCGGCAGCCAAAAACATTTTCGATTTGTTACGGACTCTTCCGGGTGTTACGGTTGATGAAGCCGGCAACGTAAAATACAAAGGAGCTGGTGCAACCATTTATATTGACGATATGCCATCACAATATATCTATCCTAACCTCGAAATGATTCCTGTCGCTCTGGTAATAAAAATCGAAGTTATCGATGCATCGTTGCAAAGTGGTTCGCAAAAAGGCGGAGTCATTAACATAAAAATGAAAAACATGGCTGCCGACGGGTTAAGTGGATTGGCTCAGGTAAAGGGAGGAACCGCAAACTTTCGCGATTTACATCATGGATCTGGCTTTGGCAATCTGAACTATAAGTATAAAAACCTTCTGTTTTTTGCGAACCTGAATTATTACCATGAATATTCAAGCAGCCGCAGCGAAAGCTATGGCAGTCAGACTTTTAACGGAACAAGTTATAGTCTGACAAATACCGGCTCCAGTATCAGCAACGTTGATTACTTCTGGAATTACGGGGGATTACGCTACACCCCAAGTATGAATACCCGTATGTTTTTTTCGCTGGGTTTATACCGGTATGGCGGTTCTTATCCGGGCGAAAGCAATCAACTATCGACCACCGGACCCAATGCAGATTATTTCAACCGCTACACAGTGCTATCTGATTATAGCTACCAATATCGGAATGTTTGGTTAAACGCATACTATTACCACAGTTTCGATTCGCTGGGCAGGGAAATATCGGCTTACGCCGGATGTCAGCAACAATTCAATCATCATGAATCGGACAATATTTACAAATACTACTTTCTTTCGGGAATACCCATTACTCAATCAACGGCTTATAGCGACGTCACCGAACTTAATAATTCAGGGATTTGGACCGGCGTTTACTATAATCACCCCTTTAGCAATAAAACCCGGTGGAATTTGGGTTGGCGGGGATGGTTCAGCCTGAAAAACAATCAGGAAGAATTGTCGTATATCAACGAAATAGAATATCTTCCAACCAGCGGAAATACTCAGGCAATAACTCAGTCGCATACGGTGTATTCACGTTTTGGCACAACACTAGGAAAATGGAAAATTGATGCCGGGTTATCTCTCGATTATAATCTCAACGACATTGATTACCTTCGTTATGATGAGCAATCAGTAGATACCAGTTTTGTTTTTAAAAAATATTACATTAACCCATCTCCCTCGGCTACAATCATCTATTCTGCCGACAGCATCAACGATTTTAAAATCAGCTATTCGCATAGTGTACAAACGCCCTACTACACGCAGGTCTGTGATTTTATTGACAAGCAGAGTCCTTACTCATGGAATGTTGGAAATCCCGCCCTTGAACCGGTAAATTATCACAATTTTTTTATTGGATATACGCTGAATAAAAACACATGGAATATTAACCTTGACGTTTTCTACAGCCTAACCCGTAACGATATTTCGTATTTAACGCTTCCGGTAACAGAAAGTATATGGATTAGTATGCCCGAAAATATTGGTAAAAACACAAGCACCGGTATCGATTTATCGGCATTTGTATCGCTGAAATCAATAATTGACCTCAATTTTTCGTCGAGGATATACCATACCAACATTAAGGCTGAAAACCTGAGTGAGAATGTTGACAAGAAAAACTTCGGATATGAGCTGAAACTTAGCTCTGATATACGCTTCAATCAAAAAACTTCGGCAACATTATATGTGAATTATGTAAGCCGCGAAATCAGAATCGATGGATATTCGTTTGGATATTTCGACTCCTCGGCAAGTATTACGCGCAAATTTTTCAGCAATAGTCTGATGTGCACACTTGGTGTAAGCAATATTCTGAACAATCTGATGAAGCATGGCGATTACACCGAATATGCCGGAATAATCTGGAACACCAATAACTATGGGTCGAGGTATCAACCCATGATATTTGCCTCATTGCAGTACAAATTCCGGCAGGGTGACCGGGGTACGCAAAATGCAGGAAAGATGTAAATTGCCTATTGGGTAATAATTTCGATTTCATCGGCAAACAACCAGGAATCAGAGCCTGCGCCAAGGTGCCATTTGGGTAGTTTGCCATAATATTTTGCCACCACCTTAACATAGCGGGTTTTCATATTTCCCGGCTCGTACCGGAACCGATGAATAACCGAATTATTTTCGTTGTCGGGAATGTTGTGCGTCAGCTTTTTCATGCTGACAAAACGAATTCCATCGTTCGAAAAAAAGTATTCCACATTGAGTGGCATCATAATCCAGGATCGCTGGTCCTGAACAAAACCCGTTTCCACACTTTTTACCGGCAATATTTCGCCCAAATCTACCACCGCCACAACATCCTGTGCCCTGAATCCCTGCCAATCGCCCGAGCGAAAATCGTCATTTCCCTTCAAACGGTCTATCAGTGCATCATCGCCCCCCGCCTGATATAGGCTGCTGTATTCCGAAAGAAGTGTTATACTGCGTTTGCCTTCAATCCTGATATATTCGGCTTTTACCGGCTTCGAGGGAAGTTTTCCATCGGCTTCAGCATAAAAAAACAAATGAGTATCGGCTCTCAGCACCAGGGGCTTTTTGTATTCTTTAAAATTTGCCGGTTCATTGGTTGAATATAAAATTCTGGCATCTGCATCAAAACAGTTCAATTCAACTACAAGAGAATCGTGAAATGTTTTCTTCGATACATTGGTAAACGGGGCTCGTGTAACTATACCTTCGTCAATTTTTGAAGGATACACGCTTTCGGGTTCTTTGCCGAAATTTTTACCGGGAGTCCGGCTCATGAAGAATTCAAGGGTTCCGCCGCGCATAATATCCCGGTGCAGCAGGTAGGTTTTGTTGTAATTTCGTCCGTTCAGCAAAATTTTCTCAATATACATATTGCTTTCAGAATTGTTGTGGGCAATTATCGTAAAACGCTTTCCGTTTTCGAGTTGCAACAACACAGTATCAAATAAGGGACTCCCGATATCGTACACACCATTGGCCGGGTTGACCGGATAAAACCCCATCGCACTCAGCACATACCAGGCCGACATTTGTCCGCAGTCTTCGTTCCCGCAATTACCCGAAGGACTGGAGTTATACATTTCCGCCATAATCTTTCTCACCATTTTCTGTGTTTTATCGGGACGACGGCAATAATTATACAGGTAAGCAATATGATGACTTGGCTCGTTTCCATGAGCATACTGTCCGATAAGTCCCGAAATATCTTTCAGGTCTTTACCGTGTGTTTCGCTACCTGTCGAAAACAATTCGTCGAGTTTGGTTTCGAAAGCTTTTTCGCCACCCAGCAGCTCAACCAGGCCTAAAATATCATGGGGTACATAAAAACTGTATTGCCACGAATTGGCTTCAGTAAAATTATGATCGACTTCCTTTGGGTCGAATGGTTCTTTAAACGAGCCGTTAAGACGGGGTCGCATAAAGCCTGTTTGTGAATCGAATAAATGGCGGTATGCCTGACAACGGGTCATGTAATCCTGATACACTTGATCGTTTCCGATTGCTTTGGCAAATATGGCAATACACCAATCGTTGTAGGCGTACTCCAGTGTTTTCGATACCGACTCGTGCTCGGCCTCTACAGGCAGAAACCCATATTTAATATAATCGGGCTTACCCAGTTCATCGGCTTCGGCACGGGCCATCATTGCCTTGAGAGCCAATTCTGTGTCGAAATCATCAATTCCTTTTAAATACGCATCCACCATGGGGGGTACGGCATGATACCCGATCATGCAGCCGGTTTCGTTGGCCGAAAGTTCCCACATAGGCAACTGACCACCCAATTGATATTGTGCTAAAAAGGTTTTAATAAAATCGAGACTGCGTTTTTGCTGCACAATAGTAAACAATGGATGGACAGCCCGATAGGTATCCCATAACGAAAACACGGTATAGTTCAAGAAATCTTCAGTCTGATGAACCTGGAGGTCGGTGCCGCGATATTTACCATCGACATCGGTAGCCAGGCTCGGATGGATAAAACTATGATATAATGCCGTATAGAAAACTTTTTGCTGTTCTTCGCTGCCTCCTTTCACCACAATACGGCTTAATTCGTTGTCCCAGGCCTGAGTTGCGGCTTTTCGCACCGCTTCGAAATCCCAATCCGGCAATTCCTTATCGAGATTGCCAATTGCTCCGGCTTCGCTTACCTGCGAAAGTGAAACTTTTACCTGAACACTTTTTATAGTTGTATCAGAAATTTCGAAAGCAAATACGCCATATTTCGAATCGAATTTGCAGATTTTACTCAAATCAGCTATATTTTCGAGAGCGGCATCATCCAAAAAGACATCATTATAAGCTATATCAACAATTTTGACAGGCACCGAAAAATCAATAGCAAAATACAAGATTTGATTTTGAGCCCAGGCACTCGATCGGCGAATACCCGTAAAACGGGTGTCGGATACTTTGGTTAAACCCGATTCCAGCACTACATCGCGGTGCTTAAGGTCAAGAATCATGTAACGACTGCCCGGTTTATTAAATGTATAGCGATGCATTCCTACACGTGCGGTGGTGGTCATTTCGGCGAGTATCTCAGGCGATTTAAGGAAAACCGAATAATAGCCCGGTTCTGCCTTTTCGGATTCATGCGAGAAAACCGATGCATAACTCAGAACCCCGGCATCGTCAGAAGCATTCACCAACGAATATTTTCCGACCATGGGCATGAGCAGGATATCGCCATAATCGCTGCAACCCGTTCCGCTAAGGTGTGTGTGCGAAAACCCGTAAATTACTGAATCGCTGAAATGATATCCACTGCAGCCATCCCAACCATCCAGCCGTGTATCGGGGCTAAGTTGTACCATCCCGAAAGGATACACAGCCCCAGGAAATGTATGGCCATGAACATCGGTCCCGACCATCGGGTTAACCCATTTTGATAGCGGATAAATTTCGTACTTATACGAGATATTGCTGATTACAGCATGAATCAAAACCCCGAGCATCGCCAGCGAAAGGGCAATTACAATGATATAGCGGTTCATAGAACAAATTTTTAGTAAAGATAAAAATTACCATGAATGAGTCAAAAAAAACGATTTGCGTTGTGAGCAAAAGTGTGTACTTTCGTTTTTTCATCAAGCCAACATGAAAACACGCATAGAACACGATTCAATTGGAGACATTGAAGTTTCTTCTGATAGTTATTGGGGACCGCAAACTGAAAGGTCGCGACTGAATTTCATCATCGGAAATCACCTGATGCCTCTACTGGTTATCAAAAAACTGGCCCTGATAAAAAAAGCATCAGCCATTACGAACCATTCCTTCGGAAAACTCAGTGATGACAAAATGCAGCTGATTAGCCGTGTTTGTGACGAAATATGTTCAGGCCAGCTTGATTCACAGTTTCCACTGAGTGTGTGGCAAACGGGTAGCGGAACCCAGACCAATATGAATGTTAACGAGGTGATTTCGATAAGGGGACAAGAAATGTATTCGGGCAACAGGAACGATCAACCCCGTTTGCTGCATCCCAACGACGATGTAAACATGAGCCAGTCTTCGAACGACGTATTTCCATCGGCCATGCATATGGCTGCTTTCGACATGATAAACATGGTTAGTATTCCGGGTTTACAGCACTTAATTTCATCACTAAAAGGTTTTGCACGGCGCTATAATAATACGGTTAAGATAGGGCGCACCCATTTGATGGATGCTACTCCCATTACGGTAGGACAGGAGTTTTCGGCGTATATCGACATGCTTGAACAGGGGAAGTCGCGGCTAAAGCAAAGTGCACGGCGACTCTTAGAACTACCATTGGGAGGAACAGCGGTTGGCACAGGTTTAAATACTCCTTCGGGCTACGACAGTGCTGTGGTTAAAAACTTATCCTCAATTTCCGGGGTATCATACCGTCCTTCAGCCAACAAATACAGTATTCTTTCGGCTCACGATGCCATGGTCGAAGTTCATGCTGCGCTGAAACAAATCAGCATCAGTCTCAACAAAATTGCCAACGACATCCGGCTTATGGCTTCCGGTCCACGATGCGGGCTCAACGAATTGACAATACCCGCCAATGAACCCGGATCCTCAATAATGCCGGGTAAAGTAAATCCGACACAAATAGAAGCCTTATGTATGGTTTGTGCAAAAATTGCAGGCAATGACCTTACCATTGGACTGGCCGCTATGCAGGGCCAATTCGAGTTGAATACCTATAAACCACTGATTATAACGACATTTTTAGAATCCGCCTGTTTGCTTGGAGATGCCTGTGTGTCGTTTTCGCAAAAGTGTATTTCCGGAACAAAAGTCAACCACGATACTTTGAAACAAAACCTTGACAAAGCACTAATGCTGAATACAGTACTCAGCCGGGAAATTGGTTACGAAAAAGCAGCGGTTATTGCAAAAATTGCAGCTAAAAAAAACATAGGGCTTCGTGAGGCTGCAATAGCTTCGGGCTTTGTAACGGGAGAAGAATATGACACCTGGATCGATGTTAACAAAATGGTATAGTTGATTGCAGTTACGTAATGGTTTTGAAATATTATATTTGCGCTTTATTGATTTAGTATGTGCGGAATAACCGGGTTTTACACCCTTACCAATCAGTTTGTCAGTCGTGATGAACTCGACAAGATGACACTAGCCCTGAAGCACCGGGGACCTGATGCTTCAGGAATGTACTATACTCCCGGAATTGGACTCGGGCACCGAAGGTTAAGTATTATTGACCTGTCGAGTGATGCCAACCAGCCCATGGAATCGCACAGTATGCGTTATATTTGCGTTTACAACGGCGAGGTATATAATTTCAAAACCATCGCCCGGGAACTCAATATTGATTTTAAAACCAGTTGCGACACCGAGGTAATTATCGAAGCATTTGCCGAATGGGGTGTGACATTTGTAAACAAACTGAACGGAATGTTTGCCATTGCCATATTCGATAAGCAGGAACACAAGCTATATCTTTTTCGTGACCGTATTGGCGTGAAACCGATATATTACTTTTGGGACGGTAAAAACTTTGCTTTCGCCAGCGAGTTAAAATCGCTGCTTCAAATCAGGCATATTCGCGATCAGCGTCAGATTGACCAGCAATCTATTTGCGACTATCTTCACCTGGGTTATATTCCTGAACCAAACAGTATTTATAAAAACGTATATAAATTTCCCGCAGGGAATTTCGGCATTGTTTCATCTACCGGACTTCGTATTGAATCGTATTGGCTTATCGAAGGAGCTATCAGGCGAAAGCTTATTGATGATGAACAAGAATGCAAAGAGAAGTTGAAGGAGCTTATTGAATCATCGGTTTCGATGAGGCTGATCAGCGACGTTCCGTTTGGAACTTTTCTGAGCGGCGGTGTCGATTCGAGTCTGGTAACAGCGGTGGCAAGTAAATATGTCACCAAACCATTGAATACATTCAGCATAGGCTTTTTCGAAACCAAATACAACGAGTCGAATTATGCGCGCCGTGTGGCAGAACACCTGAACACCAACCACCACGAGATGATTCTGACAGAACTCGATGCCCAGCACATGATGGTTGACATGCTGAATTATTATGATGAGCCATTCGCTGATTCATCGGCCATTCCCACCATGCTGGTTTCGAAATTTGCCAGCGATCACGTCACGATGGTGCTATCGGGAGATGGGGGTGATGAATTATTTCATGGATATGGTGCTTACAAATGGGCAAGAAGGCTTTCGTTCGTACCTTCGAGAACCATGCGTCGTATGGTCGGTTTTCTATTGGCCAATTCGGGACAGAACCGCTATCGCAGGGCTGCACACCTTTTCCAGTATCAGGAACGCAAGCATTTAAAAAGTCATATTTTTTCGCAGGAGCAATACTTGTTTTCGCTTTCTGAAGTCAACAAGCTGATGCTTAACAATGTATATATCGACACAACGGTTGATCAGGATTACTCCTATTTTGTGAGAAAACTTACTCCCGAAGAAGACCAGGCGGTTTTTGACCTGAAATATTACTTAAAAGATGATTTGTTGGTGAAAGTCGATCGTGCGTCAATGAAGTACGGACTCGAAACCCGGGTTCCCCTGCTTGATTACCGGATTATTGAGTTTGCACTGAACATTTCACCCAAATTGAAAATTCAGGGCGGCATCCAGAAATATCTGCTAAAAGAGGTTCTTTACGATTATCTTCCCCGTGAATTTTTCGACAGACCCAAGTGGGGTTTCTCCATTCCGCTGAGTACCTGGCTAAATCGTGACATGTCGTACCTGATTGACGATCACCTGAACGAGTGGATGATAAGAAAACATAAAATCGTAAATTTCGAAGAAACCAGCCGATTGATAAAATCTTTCCGGGATGGAACGGATTATCTTTACAACCGTATTTGGTTGTTAATCATTCTGCATCGTTTTATGGAAAACGATAAAAATCTTCAGATACTCTAAACGGTAACGTAGGGAATTACATTTCAAGGACCAAACTTACCGGGCAATGATCCGACATATACACGTCGCTGTGAATAGCCGCTGATTTTAGTCTGGCTTCGATGGGTTTCGAGGCCATAATATAATCGATGCGCCAGCCCAGGTTCTTCTTGCGGGCTCCGGCACGGTAACTCCACCACGTGTATTGTTCGGGCTGTTTATTGAAATGCCTGAAGCTGTCGGTAAAACCATTGTCAAGAAATTTACTTACCCAGGCTCTTTCTTCTGGCAGGAAACCGCTAACGCCCTTCTTATTCTCCGGTTTGCTGATGTCAATTTCTTTGTGGCAGATATTAAAGTCGCCACAAACAATAATATTGGTTTGTGTCTTTTTCAGGTTTTCGATGTAATCGAAAAATGCATCGAGGTACTTCATCTTCACATCCTGACGAACATCACCCATAGTTCCGGATGGAAAATATGAGTTAATCAGGCTGATACCATTAAAATCGGCGCGTATAAATCGACCCTCGCTATCGAATTCATCAATACCTATTCCGGTAATCAGTTTGTCGAAACCAATTTTCGAAAACAGCGCCACCCCACTATAACCGGGTTTCAGTGCTGAATGAAAATATGCTTTATAACCCATTGCTTCAAATTCGGTTGTTTCAATTTGCTCGGGTTGTGCCTTGGTTTCCTGCACACAAAGAATATCAGGGTTTTCGGTTTGTATCCAATCTGTCAGTCCTTTAGATTGAGCAGACCGGATACCATTAAGGTTGAAAGTGATAATTTTCATAATGGTTCATTTTATTACGCTAAAATAACAATTCCAATTGGTTTGTCAATGGAAAGAACCCGATAAAAGCTCAATTGTTCATTGATACCTTTTGGCTATATTTGCCAGAAATTCAAATAATTGCCCGGCCTCTACGTTCATATTCCTTTTTGCAGACACAAATGCATCTATTGCGATTTTTATTCGGTAGCACGCTCCGATAAAACCGAAGCATTTCTCGATGCCCTGTTGCAGGAAGCCGTACAGCGAAAAAACTATTTTGGCCAAGGCTCCATTGACACTGTGTACATTGGCGGAGGCTCACCCGGTGTACTTAATGCATTGCAAATCAATAAGATGTTTACCCATTTGGGCGACATTTTCGATCTCAGCAAAATAAAAGAATGTACCATTGAACTGAATCCCGAAGATGCCCTACCCGAATACCTTGAAACTTTATTACAAATCAACGCAACCCGTATCAGCATTGGTGTCCAGTCGACCCATACACACTTACTGCAATTACTAGGGAGAAGGCATAGTGCAGGTGAAGCATTGCAGGCATTACAAAACATCAGAAAAGCGGGTTTTACCAATATTTCGGCCGATATTATGTTTGGCATTCCCGGTCTGAAACTCGGTGAGCTGACAGAAAGTATTGAACGCATAGTGGATTTAGGGGTGTCGCATATTTCGGTATACTTGCTGACTGCTGAAGGGAATACACTGCTCACACGACGTGTTCGTGAAGGGCGCATAGTAATGCCTGACGATTCGGAATGCCATACGCAATACGAAACTGTTTGTTCAATACTTCAGAGGTCGGGGTTTGAGCATTATGAGATATCAAATTTTGCAAAGCCCGGTTTTCGTAGTATTCACAACAGTGCATACTGGTCGGGTGAAAAATATCTGGGACTGGGTCCATCTGCACATTCTTATGATGGTCACAAAATCCGGAGTGCAAATATTGCTGACATTCATTCTTATATCGAAAATATCAATATGCGAAACATGGCTTATACCGAAGAAAACCTCAGCGATACCGACCTGATTAACGAATGTATCATGACCCGACTTCGCACATCAGCAGGTATCGACCTCAACGCATTTGAATCGGTATACGGAGAATTTGCCCGCAGTACACTATTGAAACAGGCAAGCTCAGGAATTACAAGAGGACATCTCAATATTCGCGATACCCAAATGTATATTCCCGAAGAAAAGATGTTAATTTCGGATGCAATAATCTCGGAGCTGTTTCAATAAAAAAGCAACTCCGCTTCGGAATTGCTTTTTTTAAATTAGGCTTTTTTCTTAATCTATTTTTTCTTAACAAAAAGCAGCCAATTCTGCTCACCTGTTCTCCAGTGGTATCCCAGCGAGAAAGGAAGTGGGCGTGGTCCGGCTGAATCATAAGCGGCTGCCAGGTCTTTCTGATACAGATACGAACTTGGAAAATCAGCAATAGGCTTAACATAAACACCAAAGAAATTATGATTCCATTTATCGGATGTAAAATACCGGTAAGGAATACCCGTATCATCTTCGAGAACTGCATCGCTTTTGAGTAAAACCAAATCGCGAATATTTGAAAATGTTCCATAATGACTCAGATAGGATGCCGATTTAATAAATGCGTTGCATGCACGCATATTATCGAGGTAGGTTTTCAGTACTTTAGATTTTGCAAAACCACTATCAGATATATCTGCATAGAAATAAGTAAAGGTTTTCAGCTTATTATCGCCTTTTTTCAATATCAGGAACCGGATGCATTCCACCTGATCGAGTGTGTTGGTCGGCTTTTGTATTTCGGTAAATGTTTTAGCGTCGTTGTTCAGTCTGTAATACCCAAAGTCGTATATTTCGTGTCCGGTTTTATGCAGGAAAACCAACAAAACCGGTAATACTCCGTCCACCTGTTGTTTTCGGAGGTCCTGCTCCATATTCCCTGTAATAAAATAGCTGCGTTTATAAATATCTCTGAGGGCAAAATTGGTCGCATCCAAATAGCTTTTAATCTGTTCGGAACTCGATTTATGCAGTGCAGGTATTGTTCCCAGTTTTTCCATGGCAATAAAAATATACTCATTGGCATTGGGAAATAAATAATATGAATGCAAAAAATCGGGGCCCGAGAATGGATAAAACAACAGGCTTGTATCATTAATTTGAGGTTTTACAGCGGTATCGCTCCAATGATAAATCAAATCCAGTCTTTCTGTTTGAATTCGTTGCCAGGGTGTATCTATGCTAACTTTATAGTCTTTCCAGAAATCGCTTTGGGCAAACGTGTCATTGAATCGTGTAGCATCATCGCCCGAAAGCAGCGATGCCAACTGATCGTACACGGTGTCTTTGGGATAATCAATAACCACCGTATCACCGTTATTTGTTGTATCGTTCTGGTCATTGCCTTTTTTTGACCGGCTTCCCGAACCACAGCTTACTAAGACAAGCAACGTCAGCGGGAGAATTAATAAGAAATTTTTCATAATTATATTTTTTTCGAGCGGTAAAAATACAAAAACCTGTTGAACTTGAAATACTAGTTCAGCGAAAAGCAAAATTTTTTATTATTACAGGGATTTAAGACAACCTAACCCATAAAAATACGTCAAGTTAATTGCATAATTAATGAATAAATTACTTATATTTGTCACTTTAAGCAACTTATGGCTCGGATAATTATTTTACTAGGATTGATAATGATGGCATTGGGCTTGCAGGCTCAAACTCCGCTGAACCTTACTACAGCCGGAGAATTGCAAACTCCATCTGATGCCTATATAACCAAACCCGGCGAAAGTGTACTTATTCCCAATACACATATTTCGATGGTTCCACCCGAGCATTTTATGTTTTCGGCACAAATGCAGGGTTTTTTCAATGCAGGAACTTCCTCGGCCATTCAGGTTTCCGAGATTTTGGGAACATCGTATATCATGGTTTGCAAAAGCCTTACCCCGGAATACATTCAGAGTCAGAATTTAATCTATAAAGATAAAATCGATGTTACAACCAACTCCGGGTATGACGGATATATTTATATTTTAGGTTTTACCAGCAAAGGAGTCGACTATGAGCGTCTTATGTTTTTGGCCGGCGATTATCACCATACTATCTGGGCAAACGTTAGCTATCCTCTGATATCGAGAGGCATATTGTACGAAACGATGAAAGAAAGTTTATTAACAGCTCAATTTGTAAAATAATATGAGTAAAAGAATACTATTTACAGCACTGATTTTTGTTTTCGCTCTTGGAGTCGGAAAAGTTCAAGCGCAAAATGAGAATATCCTGATTCACAATATTCACTACTATTCCTACGATCAGGACATGTGGGGCGCAGGTGGCGCGTTCAACCTCGATTTCGACTACGAGTTGTTCCATCTCGAGTTCGACGAAAATATGAGTCTCGATTTCATAGAGGATGTTCCACTTCTGGGACCTGTTGGTGTTGCCTGGGAAGCAGGTTTCTGGGCTTACCTGAGTTCCACCTTCAGCATTCATGGTTTTACCCTTGGTTCAATCGATGTAAATTATCCAGTCGAAATTACACTTGACTTTCCGGACCATTATAGCTTTGATCATGGTGAAACCATTCTGGTAGAAACTTCCTATGAGGTTGAAGACGGTTGGTACCTCGACACCCACTTCCCGACAACCGGGATTATTGCCCTCGACCTTGAATATGGTTTTGGCGTTTACATGAACATTATTGTGTGTATGTTCGATTGTGAAACCATACCCATTCTTCCGAATCTTAGTGTTCCGCTCAATCCAACCTATACCGACCCGTTACCCCACGATTCCATTGCGATTTTTTACCTGAACGGTTATACCGGAGAAGTGGTATACCCATGTATCGATGAGGTTACCGGACTTCCAATGCTTTGTGAAGACGACCTGCTGCCCATTGTTATTCCTGACTGGTTCGGAATCGGCCTCACAGGCGAAATCGATATTCCTTACGTTGAAACTGAAGATTATCTTGATCCTGACACGCAATGTCTGACTGCCTATGGACAGGATGAATGGATATGGTTTAATCTGAATATTTTAACCTTTCTTTCGTGGATAGCCGGATTTATTCCGCCACCCGAAGGACCTGCAATTCAGGAAATTATTGGCATTATCAATGGAGGAACCATTACCTACGAAATTATGCCCGGGGTAAATGCGATTATCGATTATTATCTGCTACATCTTGATTTGCATATGTCGAGCTTTATGACTCAGGAGTTTTCGTTCTGCCCGACAATTTGGGTAACGCTTGGGTTCCCGACGGCACTACCCTATTCGGTGCTGGATCCCGATGCCGGAAATGCCGTAATTGATCAGGGAACAGCTCAGGATATAACTTTCAGAGTAAACGACAACCTCGAAATAACCTATCCCTGCTACGAATACGATTCCATGCCGGTTTCGGTTGCTTACCATTTTGACAATGAATTCAGTAATCACACATGGGACAGTATTGCATTCGATTTTATCGTCTCGGTGTTTTATGCGCATGTTACTATCCCATTCAATTTCCCTAAAAACAGTGACATGCCAGAGTTTGAATTACCTGCCGTAACTCAGATGACCGACGCCGGGTACACGCAAACATTGCGATACGCCTCACCCGAAATCAATATCATCTCGCCTCCTCAGGTCGATTTATCATCAACCGAGCCCAGCATCGATCTGGCCAAGGATAGTGATACCGAAGACCCCTATCAGATGAAGGATATTGAATTTGAAATCGGGCCACTTTATGAAGAATCATTCCCATTGGGCTACATTCCTCTCACCTGGTACGACCAGACCTGGGAAATGGAAGGCTTCCTGCTCGACACCGTAGTTCCGGGAACCTGGCTCTATCCATTACCCTATCTTGATATGTCAATAAGTGCACAAGATGTTCTTTGCTTTGGCGATACCTCTGGGGTTATTACTGTTACTGCAATTCACAGCAGTGGCCAGTTTACTTTCGATTATTCATGGGGAACCCAGAATGTGCACATGAGTCCCGTTGACAGCATTATTGTACCTGCCGGGTATTACTTTGCCACGGTAACCGATGTGTATGGCTGCTCGGTGAGTGATGAAATAAACATTGCCAATGCCAACCCGCCACTGGTTTCTTATCTGTATGCCGACGATGTTCTCTGCGCAGGAGAAGCAACCGGAAACCTGTATTCCTATGTATCGGGAGGTGTACCACCCTATAATTATTTATGGACTCCATCGGGTTCAACCGAAGCGAACCCTGTGGGCGTATATGCAGGTTGGCACTATTTATTGATTACTGATGCTGTGGGTTGCGAACACGAAGATTCTGTATTTATTGATGAACCCGATGAACCGTTGGTGATGACCTGGGAGTTCGAAAACGTTAGTTGTTTTGGTTTTTCTGATGCATTTATCGATTTAACCGTTACGGGAGGAACCCCTCCATATTACTTCCTTTGGTCGAACAATATGCAGACAGAAGATCTGTATAACCTGACCGATGGAGCATATACTGTTACCCTTATGGATTCTCACGGTTGCGATATTGAGCATACATTT
>Ga0116149_1002471_pt1 | contig 20309 bp, 15 predicted proteins | sample AD_UKC057_MetaG_FD_89787 | JGI IMG/M metagenome (GOLD analysis project Ga0116149, IMG submission 89787) | Active sludge microbial communities of municipal wastewater-treating anaerobic digesters from USA - AD_UKC057_MetaG | ecosystem: Engineered > Bioreactor > Anaerobic > Digestate | place: USA... | reverse complement strand
TTAATATAATAGTTGTCTTCCTGTTCCGGCATGCGGTATCCGACATAAGTCGTGTAGGGGTGGTAGTCAATACCTTGTTCCACAATGCTGAAGTTTCCTCCTTTTTCGAAAACCTTGGCGGTGAGCTTGGCGTAAAGCATACCCGGAGCCTGATTCCCAATATTTAATGACACCGGTTGAACCAATTTGCCATTTTCGTCGGTAACTCCGTCGAAGAGGGTCTGGGTGGTAAACTCAAAACGCTTGGTGAAATCAACAAAATTGTATTTTTCGTAGCCTTTAAACGATGTACTTGCATTTTCGAGACTGATGTTAAGTGTGGTCTTCAGGTCTTTGGCTACCGCACCATGCAGCCATAAAGCCGTTAAAGTGGCTATCACATCACCGCTTCCCGAAATGTACGGTTTGTCAAATTCAATTTTAATATTCAGGCGATTTGGTTTGATGGTTTCGATAGGAATTGATTTGGTGAAAACCTCGTTGCCCACCGTAATTTTTGCATAATAGTAGCCTGTAATAGCATCATCATCAGTTTTAAACCTGAAAGTATGGTAAGCATACGAGTTTTTACTTTGCACTTCGCGATATACCTGTTGTCCGTTTGGATTGGTAACCTCAAGCACAATGGGGTGGCCTTCTGGAATTAGCTTGTCCTTATCCTGTAAAATAAAACTCAGATAGATGGAATCGCCCGGACGCCAAACGCCACGTTCTCCAAAAATAAAACCTTTCGATCCGCCACCACTGGCACCGGATACATTAAATTCGCTGAGCGACAGACTATTGGCATAGTCTAAAGTAACATATGCTTTATGTTTACCATTGGAAGAAACCACAAAATGTGGTTTTTCGTTGGCCGGAATAGCTATTTCGACAATACCCTGAGCGTTGGTAGTCCCACTGGCAATTACCTGCATCTGATAGGAATAAACCGAAACATTGGCGTTGGCCACAGGTGCAGTCGAAATCAGGTCATTCACAATAGCAGTAATCGTGTTGCTTTTACCCTGCTTTACTGTCATACCGATATTGGAAGCCAGTATATTACGTGAAATGGCTTTTTTATGTCCGTAATAGCTGTCTTTGCACGGATCACCGCCATTATCGCCTTCCGATCCGGAATAATCATCGTAATAATATTCGTAATAATCATCGTAATCGTAGCCATACGAGTAGTCGTCATATCGTTCCCAGAAGTACTTGTCGTCGTCGTAATAATTCTCTTCACTTACGGTTTCTTCCTGAGCTTCTTCGCTTGCGGCAGGTTGATTACATGGATAAATCGAGTTCTTTTTTCTGAAGTTTATTTCGATGCGATAAATTGCACCGGGTTCTGTTTTTATCAGATCGTTCAGGTCGAGGGTGAAACGGTTCCATTTCCCGAAATCGGTAATGCCGCTTTGCGAAAGGTCAACGGTCTGTTGTTTAACGACCTTGCCCACACGTTCCAGTTGATAGCTTTCGTCGAGGGCATTGCTCTGCAGGAAGAATAAAATATTGTTTTCAAAAATTTTCGTAATCCTAACATCCACAGCTTTTACGTTTACTGCTTCGAACGGGAATACAAGTCCGGCTTCATTCTCAGGAAGGATAACACCGGTGTTAACAAGGCGCACAGCAGGTTTTAGCAGTTCGAAATGTAATGTTTTGGTAAGTCCGCCTTCAAATGCCTTGCCTTTCAGGTTTTGAATTCCCTCGTTTATCACAAGGTCATAATCACCGTTCAACCGCTCTTCAGGTATGAATTTAATAATGTTGTTCCTGATAACGTAGCTGCCGGCAATATCTTCGCCAATACTCACCAGTCCTTCGAGAAGCTGCTCGTAGAGAAGGGGGTCCGAAAACTGAATGATTACCTGTTGCTCCGGGAAGTTTTGAATTTGTACATCAATCACCGAGAATACACCCAGAGCAGGCATCGAATATTCGATATAGTCCTTTTTATTTAAGCCAATTGCTGAGCCATCAAGGTCGATGCGAAGTTTTTGATTTTTATCGGTCCGTTTTATTTTCTGTACCCTGAATTCGTACTTCAGGTCATCGGTTTTTTCGAACACAATACTTTGTGCCTGTCCCGAAACAGAAGCTGTAATCAGCTTTTTTACATTTTCTTCGGCTTCGGTATCAGCCAGCAGAATACTTCCAACAACTTCCTGTTCAGTGAAGTTTTCGAGGTCGGTAGTTATCAGTTCGTTGATGACCACATCGAAATTCTGTTGTTTTACCTTGATTTTAAAAACAAATTCTCTGAATTCTTTTGCAATATCTTTATCGATAGCTTTGAGATTGACTATCACAAAGTATTCCTGCCCCGAAACAAACGGTTTATCAGGTTTAAAAGAAATGGTATGGTCATCAATCCATGTCAGCTTGCCATTGATCCCGGGATCCAGCTCCATTAAATCATCAACAGGCTTTTTATCACCGGCTTTTTTAGCAAAACTTTCGGTAAACTGAACAATGATTTCTCCATTCTTCGAAATTACTCCACCCGAGTACGCCGAAATATACGGTTCAAACTTCAGGGGGTCCGACACCTCGAGCTTAGAATTTCCACCGAAGGCAATTATTGCAATATATACCAATATTGCCAGCACAACGGCACCGCCGATCCAGTAAATTAACTTTTCCCTTTTCATAGTTTAATTAAAGTGTTAGTAATAATAAGGAACTTAAAGACGCACAAAATCAAGTATATAAAAAAACAGAATAACAAAAGAAAAATATTATCAGCCGATGAATTCGTCTTTTTTCAGGACGCGTAATTTGATTCCTGACTTTTGATTGAATCCAACATAAATGGTGTCGCCCAGCGACAATTCCGACCTCAGGATGTATTCAGCCATGGCATCTTCGATGTATTTCTGAATAGCACGTTTCAACGGGCGGGCTCCAAATTGCGGATCGAAACCTTTTTCTGCAATATAATCACGGGCTGCAGTCGATATTTTTATATGATAACCGAGAGCCTCAACGCGCTTAAACATGCCCTTAAGCTCGATGTCAATAATTTTCCAGATTTCTTTCTTACCCAGAGAATTGAACATCACTACATCATCGATACGGTTGAGGAATTCGGGGGCAAATGCTTTTTTCAAAGCATTTTCGATAATACTGCGGTTTCGTGTTTCCTGACTGTCTTTGGTGGCTTTGGTATCGAATCCGACGCCTTTGCCATATTCTGCGAGTTGCCGTGTGCCAATATTAGAGGTCATGATAATAATCGTATTTCTGAAGTCGATACGCCTTCCCAGACTGTCGGTAAGCCGGCCTTCGTCAAGCACCTGAAGCAAAATATGGAACACATCAGGATGGGCTTTTTCAATTTCATCGAGCAGCACCACCGAGTAGGGTTTGCGCCGTACTTTTTCGGTAAGCTGACCACCTTCTTCGTAGCCAACATAGCCCGGAGGTGCTCCAACCAGTCTAGAAACACTGAATTTTTCCATGTATTCGCTCATGTCGATGCGTATCAGTGTGTCTTCCGAATCGAACAGGTATTTCGCCAAAACCTTGGCCAGCTGAGTTTTTCCAACACCGGTAGGACCTAAAAATATGAATGTTCCAATCGGTTTGTTCGGGTCTTTCAATCCGGCTCGGTTTCGCTGAATGGCCAAAGCCACCTTTTTCACTGCATCATCCTGACCAATTACACTGTCCTGAAGTTCAATGTGCATGTTGAGCAGTTTCGATCCTTCGCTTTGGGCAATGCGCTGCACCGGAACACCGGTCATCATGGCAACCACCTCGGCAACATGCTGTTCATCAACGGTTTCGCGGTTCTTGCTGATATCTTCGTGCCAACGCCTTTTGGCCATCTCAATCTTATTCTCAATTTCACGTTCCTTGTCGCGAAACGAAGCAGCCCTTTCGAAATTCTGGTTTTTAACTGCCTGCAATTTTTCGGATTTTATCTGAACCAGTTCTTCTTCGAGTTTAATAATTTGCTCCGGCACGTTGATTGCCTTGATATGAACACGGCTGCCGGATTCGTCCAGGGCGTCGATCGCCTTGTCGGGCAGACTGCGGTCGGTAATGTAGCGAACAGTTAATTTTACACAAGCCTCGAGGGCATCCTGTGTGTAGATTACGTTGTGATGGTCTTCGTAGCGTTCTTTAATATTCTGCAGAATCGACAGTGTCTCGTCTTCACTGGTAGGTTCAACCATTACCTTCTGAAAACGGCGTTCCAGAGCTCCGTCTTTCTCAATATACTGACGGTATTCATCGAGGGTAGTGGCTCCGATGCACTGCAGTTCACCACGTGCCAGCGACGGTTTCAGCATATTGGCGGCATCGAGCGAGCCGGTAGCACCACCGGCACCAACAATGGTATGGATTTCATCGATAAAAAGAATGACATTGTTGGTTTTCGAGAGCTCGTTCAGAATGGCTTTCATTCTTTCTTCGAACTGACCACGGTATTTAGTGCCGGCTACAATACTCGCCATATCAAGGGTTATAACCCGTTTGTCGAAAAGAATATGTGATACTTTTTTCTGAACGATGCGTGCTGCAAGACCTTCGACGATTGCTGATTTTCCCACGCCGGGTTCGCCAATCAGCACCGGATTATTTTTCTTGCGGCGGCTCAATATCTGTGCAATACGTTCAATTTCGGTTTCACGGCCCACAATCGGATCGAGTTTACCTTCTTCCACCGCTGCGGTAAGGTCAACGCCAAATGAGTCGAGGGTAGGGGTTTCCGATGTTTTTCCCTTTTGCCCTGCAGAGCGCGAAGTACCCATGCCCGATGATTCTTCTTCGTCTTCATCATCGTCGTCGGGTAAAGAGTCAATCGGATCGATTTTTTCCAGATTCTCGCGTGCTGAATTGTAATCAATTCCCAGGCTATCGAAATATTGTGATACCGGATTGGGGATTTTTATCAGGCTTAGCAATAAATGACCCGAGTGAACCTCTTCGCTTTGCATTGTTGTGGCTTCAATCACCATAAAGCGGTGTATCCTTTCGGCTGTTTTACTGAATTCAACCTGCTCAACTTCTTTGATATGCATTTCGTTTCCGGGTTTTTTTACCCGTTTATCGATTTCACTTTTCAATTCTTTTAAGCTGATATTAAAGCTTTGAAGTACCTCAACGCCAAATGAATTTTCATCTCTCAAAATCCCCAGCAGTAAATGCTCGGGGCCTACTTGTTCGTTGCCCAGCCTTACCGCTTCCTCACGGCTATAGTTCAGCACGGCAACTACTTCCTTCGATAATCTCACATTACTCATACCTGTCTTTCTGTTTGCAACAAATGTACTAAAAAATTATTAAAATTAATTTCTGCAATAAGTGAGCCTTACATTCTATAACAGTATTTTTTATCAGAAAATTACAAAACAATTTATAAACATTTTTTGTTGAAAAGTTACAATCTGTTTATGATTCTTACATCACGAAAAAAACTAAATTTATGTGCTTTGTGTTCGTTAACCTAAAGTATTGAATATTAGATAATTAGCATTTTAACAACCTATATTGTATGCAGACAGAAGAGTTGGGTTCGAGAATTATTCCGGTAAATATCGAAGATGAAATGAAGTCGGCCTACATCGATTATTCGATGTCGGTAATTGTGAGCAGGGCTTTGCCCGATGTGCGAGATGGTCTGAAACCGGTTCAGCGCCGTATTTTGTTCGGGATGTCAGAACTGGGTGTTGTGTCGGGTAAACCCTATAAAAAATCGGCAAGAATAGTGGGAGAGGTGCTGGGTAAATATCACCCGCACGGAGACTCATCAGTGTATTTTGCCATGGTTCGTATGGCGCAGAACTGGTCGTTGCGCTATTGTCTGGTCGACGGACAGGGTAACTTCGGTTCGGTTGACGGTGACAGTCCGGCCGCCATGCGTTATACCGAAGCACGTCTCTCGAAAATAGCAGAAGAAACACTCGCTGATATCGACAAGGAAACGGTGGATTTCACGCTGAATTTTGACGATACCCTCGAAGAGCCGGTGGTTTTACCCGCAAGGCTTCCCAATTTGCTGGTCAATGGTGCCAGCGGTATTGCCGTGGGTATGGCAACCAATATGCCGCCGCATAATCTCGGGAATGTGGTCGATGCCATTAATGCATATATCGACAACAATGATATCGAAATTTCGGAACTGACGAATCTTATACAGGCTCCTGACTTTCCAACCGGAGGTATTATTTATGGTTACGAAGGGGTAAGAGAAGCTTACGAAACCGGTCGCGGTAGGATTGTACTTCGTGCCAAATCCGAAATCGAAGTTGACTCGTCAGGGCGTGAATCAATTGTGGTTACCGAGATTCCCTATATGGTGAACAAGGCCGAATTGATCATAAAAATTGCGGAACTGGTCAATGAGAAGAAAATTGAGGGAATCTCGAACGTTAACGATGAATCAGACCGCACCGGGATGCGCATCGTGATTGAGCTGAAACGCGATGCCGTTGCCAATGTAGTACTCAATAAACTGTATAAATATACCTTATTGTCATCAGCTTTCAGTGTTAACAATATTGCCCTGGTGCATGGAAGACCCAGACTACTGAACCTGAAAGAGCTGATAACTTATTTTGTGGAGCACCGTCATGAGGTGTTGGTGCGCAAAACCCGCTACGACCTTGAGCAGGCCGAAAAAAGAGCCCATATCCTCGAAGGATTGCTCAAGGCCATCGATTTTATTGATGAAGTGATTGCCATTATCAGGTCATCGGCCACGGTTGATGATGCGCGTACCCGCTTGATGGAACGCTTCGATTTTTCGGATTTACAGGCACGTGCCATTGTCGATATGAGACTCAGGGCACTGGTTGGACTCGAACGGGATAAAATTTTACAGGAATACAACGATTTGCTGGCAAAAATCGATTACTACAAACAGGTGTTGGCCGATCTAAGCCTGAGAATGAAAATTATTCGTGACGAAATGAGCGAACTCAAAGCCCGTTTTGCCGATGCAAGAAAAACCGAAATTGTTTACGCTTCCGAAGAACTTAATCCCGAAGACTTCTATGCTGACGAAGATGTGGTAATTACCATTTCGCATCTCGGTTATATAAAACGCACTCCGCTTACCGAATTCAGGGCGCAGAACAGGGGAGGAGTAGGGTCAAAAGGAAGCACAACCCGCGATGAAGATTTTATTGAACACTTGTATGTTGCCACCATGCACGACACCATGATGTTCTTTACCGAGTTTGGCAAGTGCTATTGGCTGAAGGTTTACGAAATTCCCGAAGGAACACGTCAGTCGAAAGGCAGGGCTATTCAAAATCTTATCAACATCGAACCTAACGACAATGTAAAAGCCTATATCAATACCAAAAACCTGCGGGACGAAGAATATGTCAAGAGCCGTTACATTGTGATGGTTACCAAAAAAGGCGTTCTGAAAAAATCCTACCTCGAAGATTATTCACGCCCGAGGGCAAATGGTGTTATTGCACTGAATGTTAGAGAAGACGACAGTTTGCTTACCGCAGCATTAATCGAAGACAGTGCCCCCGAAAATCCAAGATTTATTGTTATTGCTGCACGTAATGGGAAGGCGATCCGGTTCCCGCACACCATTGTACGTCCCATTGGTCGTACAGCTACCGGTGTTAAGGGGATGGAATTGACGGACGACGATGAAGTTATTGGTATGATTGTGGTTCAAGACGGGCAGGATGTGCTGGTGGTTTCCGAAAACGGATACGGTAAAAAATCAATGGTCGAAGACTATCGTATTACCAACCGTGGCGGGAAAGGAGTGAAGACCATCAATATCACCGAGAAAACAGGTAAACTTGTTGCCATTGTTGGCGTTTACGACAACAACCACCTTATGATAATCAACCGCTCCGGAATAACACTCCGTATTGCAGTGAACACATTGCGTCTGATGGCACGGGCAACGCAGGGGGTAAGACTTATCAACCTGAAAGATGATGATGCCATTGCTGCAGTTGCTAAAATTGAAGATGGCGAAGAGGAGGAAAAAAACATAAATGAATCTCCTGATGTGGATGCCGATAACATGCTTGTTGATGCCGACGATGATTTAGTTGAACCCGGATTGGATGATGAAGATGATGGTGAAGAAGCCGATGCGGAAAACGATGACGAATAAATTATTTCGCAATAACCTGAAGCCCGCACAAAAATGCGGGTTTCTTTTTATGTCCGACTTCTGATTTTGCAACAATTTCATAATCACTAATTCAATTTAAAGTAAAATTGCCGGCTTATTTGGCAAAGAATTTGCAAATTGGTTTTATTGTAATTAATTTTGAACCATATTTAAAAATTAGAATTATGAAAAAGTATAGTTTACTGCTGGGTTTAATACTGGTTGCCAGTGTCAGTTTTGGTCAGGGATCATGCAAGAAACATGTAATCAGTTGCTGGAGTTTCCTTCGCGATAGTTTTATTGAAGATGCAAAAACTTCTATCGATAAAGCCATGGATTGTGCCGATACAAAAGACTGGTATAAAACGTGGTGGTACAAAGGTCAGACATACCATGCACTGGGAGTGAGCGAGAAGCCAAAACACAAGGCATTGTGCAATGGTACCTGCCTCGACGAAGCTTTCGAAGCCTATCTGAAAGCCATGGTATTGAACTTTACCGACCCGGAACTCAAAAAAATCGATTTAAATACCGAAGAAGGCCTGATTAAATTTTATGGTGCCCTTAACAAAAGCGATGTAAAATTTGAGGATGACGAAGCATTAATCGATATTATCCAGAACAGATTACCCGGTCTGGCCAATGCTTTTATTAACAAAGGAGTGGATGCTTTCCAGAATTCCACCGATTACAAAAAATCGCTTGAATACTTCGAAAAAGCCATTCTGGCCAGCACACTTTCGATGCAGGTTGACACCCAGGTAATTTATTTTGCATCGCTGGCGGCCAAAAAAGCCAATGAATTCGACAAAGCCATACAGTATAACGAGGCCCTGATTCAGATGAAATTTGGCGCCAACGACGATGAAAGAGCCAATATATATCTCAGTCAGGCTCAGTGTTATGCCGCAAAAGGCGATACCGCCAAAATGATTACTACATTGCAAAAAGGCATCGAAAAATATCCTGCAAACAGTTTTAATCTGATTATTGAAACCTTCAACTATTATGTTAGCACAGGGCAGAATCAAAAAGCATACGAATATATCAGCATGGCTATCGATAAAAACCCTAAAGACCCGCAGTTCTTTGTAATCAGGGGAACCTTACTTGAGCAAATGAACCGCCGGGTAGATGCTTCAAAAGAATATGAGAAAGCACTGGAACTTGATCCGAACAATGCAGATGCAATCTACAGTATGGGAGCATTCTATTACAATCAGGCTGCCGACACCATTGCCTGGGCTAACGACAATATTCCTCCGACAGATTTTGCAGCTTACGATGCTGTGAAGGCTGCTGCCGATGAATTGTTTAAGAAAGCAGTGCCATTTCTCGAAAAATCGCATGCGCTGAATCCTAAAGATATCAATGTGCTGAATACATTGAAAACAATTTACTACAGGTTGGGGGATATTCCAAAACATGATGCCATCAAGGCAGAACTCGATGCACTGACACAATAGTTTTAAATTAAAAAGGGGAAGGAGAATTTGATTCTCCTTTTCTTTTCATTATTCAATTTAACATAATATTAATTATGGTAATTAATATTATATAATTGAAACACAACCGAAAATGCCATAAAACCATGTTTATAAGCTGCTTACAGTGCGTTTTACAAACCGATTTCGTCACTGATATTTTTCATGGCTCCCAGCGAGAGTTCAACAAATTCTTCCAAAGGAATTCCAATGTTTTCACATTCCATAATATGGTCGCGGTTAACACTGGCAGCAAATAATTTTTCTTTCATCCGCTTAACCACGGATTTACTTTTTACCGGAGCAATTTTTTTATCGGGATACACCAATGCTGTGGCGTGAATTAAACCTGTGATGGTTTCACCGGCTGCCAATGCATGCTGAAACTCGGTTATGCGCGGTTCTTTCGTAGCCATTTCGTTGTGCATCATTATTGCGTCGATAATATCTTCATCTATTTGTTGTTCCCGCAGAATTTCTACTGCTTTCAATCCGTGACACTCCGGGTTATCGCGGGTAATTTCAACATCGATATCATGCAGCAAGCCTGCCAGAGCCCATTTATCGGAATCACGGCCCAGGCGCTGAGCCAAGGCGCGCATCACTGCTTCAGCTTCGAGGCTGTGCACAATCATTTTGTCGCTTTCTACGTACTTTTTCAGTAATTGCAAGGCATTTGTGCGGTTCATACGCTGATATTTTTACTAAATTAATGATTATCAATCGAATGCATCATAAATACCAGGTGCATCATGGTTTTTGTGATTTCTCCCATGTATTCCTGTACGGCTTTTAAACTTCCCGGTAATGTGTAAACAATGCTGTTGCCCATTACGCCTGCAACGCTTCGGCTGATTAGTGCATTGGGTTTGTCTGCCCCGAATTTCAGCCGTATCATGTCCATAATCCCGGGTATTTCTTTATCGAGATGTTGTTTTACCACCTCTACAGTAATATCTTTCGGCCCAATTCCGGTGCCTCCTGTTGTAAACACAAAATCAAAGTTTTGCTCCCTGGCCATTTTCATTGCTTTGTCGAGCATTTCATCATCGTCCGGTATCACCGAATAGTCAATGGTTATATCATAATGTAAATTTTCGAAAAACTGCCTCAGGATGCCTTCAATAGCTGGTCCGCTACGGTCGTCGTATTCGCCGCTGCTTGCACGGTCGCTGAGGGTTATTAGCCGTATTTTAAACAGTTTTGGATAATAACGCAAGATATCACCGGGTTTCAGCATTCCGGGCCTGATAACACGGGCAAAAATACCTTCTTTGGGCATCACACAATTTCCTACTTCCCTGAAAATAGCACAGCTATGGCCATGGCATTCCTTTCCTATTTGAGTTACCTGCAGGCTTACTTCGTCCGAAATCAGCATGTCTAGAGGCTTACAGTGGTACAATTCCATGCCCTGTGTTGTAATATTTTCGGCAAATTCACCAAACGAAATACTACGTCCTGCCATTTCGGAGAATTTCTGAACGCTTTCATCGCCCAGCAGGCTGATCTGGCGATGCCATGAACCGGCATGGGCATCGCCAGGAATACCGTTTGCGGTAAGTTCGATGGTTTCGACCGGGTGTTTTATTGTCCCTTTTTGTTCCGAAATATTTACCGATAATACCTTAATATCAATTGGTTCCATTGTATAATATGAAGTGATTGTTTATAAGTTTTCTTTTAATTTTTCATCGAGTTTTATCATCTCGATGCACATATTTTTATCGACAGCCTTGCACATATCGTACACCGTTAGCAGCGCAACCGAAACAGCGGTAAGAGCTTCCATTTCAACTCCTGTGCGGCCCAGGCAGATTACTTCGGAACGCACTTCGATTCCGGTTTCAAAAATTTCACATTTCACCGATGCCTTGGTTATTTGCAAATTATGGCACAGGGGAATCAGCGTGGCAGTTTGTTTGGCTGCCTGAACACCAGCAATTTCGGCAACAGCAAGTACATCACCCTTTTTGTTCAGGTTTTCGCGCACCTGTTGCAGGGCTTGCGGCGATAAAACAATTCTACCACTGGCACGTGCCGTGCGTTTTTGCACTGTTTTGTCCGAAACATCTACCATGTTGGCTTTGCCCTGTTCATTCACATGACTGAGTTTGTTTTCCATATTAACCTCCTATGTTATAGAATTGATTTCTATGATTTACTGTGCCCTTGTCGGGTTTGTTTTGCATGGCCAGTTTGATGGCCTGATCAACGCCCAGTTCACGGATACTGAATGCCACATCGCTAAACAGGCAGGGCTTAATCATTCCCTCTGAGGTGAGTCGTAATCGGTTGCAAATGCTGCAATTACCCCCATCACCACCTTCCACATGCGAGAATATACCCTGTTTCAGATTCATCTGATGAATATAACGGATTTCGTATCCCATATTATCGGCAAATGCTTTTACCCCCAAGGCATCAGGCTCATCTGAGCTGCCTGAAACGACACAATTGAGTTTAATGGGTTTAAGTCCTGCCTGTTCGGCTGCAACCAGTCCTTTAATTACTTTGGTTAGCTCCCCTACCCTCGTAATTTCACGGTATTTGTCGGGGTCGCAGGTATCGAGGCTGACGTTAATACGCATCAAACCCGCTTCGGCAAGAGGTTTTGCAAATTCTGCCAGCAATTGTCCGTTGGTAGTCATCGATAAATCGCGGATTCCCCTGATGGCAGAAAGCATTCCGACTAAATCAACAATCCCTTTCCGCACCAGCGGCTCCCCTCCTGTTATTCTGATTTTATCGATACCCAGGCTTACACCTGCTGTTACCACCTCAACAATTTCTTCGAAGCTAATTATATCCGTATGGTTCAACATTGTAACACCTTCTTCCGGCATGCAGTAGCTGCAGCGCAGATTACACCGGTCGGTAACCGAAATGCGCAGATAGTTTATTTTACGGTTAAAACAGTCGTACATCTACCCTCTCTCCTTTCATCATATTTCCACGCCCCATCTCAACACAGGCTACTCCCGATGCTTCACTTACCGCAAAAATGTGTGCTGAACCATGGTAAGCTACAGGTATTACTTCGGCTTCCGGGGTAAGTATAACAGGTATGAACGCACTTCGGTCGCTGGTTTTTACATGTACATCATTGGCCCAGACCAGCTGAAATACTCTTTCAGTTTCAACCGAACCCATGCATGCCAACAGGAATGGTTTTACAAATACTTCGAAAATCACGAACGTCGATACAGGATTTCCGGGCATTCCAAACACATATTTTTCACCAATACGTGCAAAAACAGTGGGTTTCCCGGGTTTTATTGCAATCTTTTCGATGAGTATTTCGGCTCCCAGTTCCGCAAGTGCCTGTTTTACGAAGTCGTAATCTCCCATCGAAACGCCGCCGGTAATGAGCGTGACATCGTTTTCGGTAACTGATGTATTAATCCGTTTTTTTGTTTCATTAAAATCGTCTCCGACAATACCGTAATAAGACGCACTGACTCCTGTTGCCGAAAGCTGTGCCATCAGTTGTGGACCATTGCTGTTACGAATGCATGTGCCTTCGGGCAGTTTATCCGGTTCCACAATTTCGTCGCCGGTGGTTATCACCCCAGCTCGCAAATGCTCAAATACTTTTACACTGGCTTTTCCCATGGCAGCAAGGAGGCCAATGTGTTTGGGTAAAATGTGAGTCGATTTTTTGAGTACGATATCTCCTTTGCGAACATCTTCAGCAAATCGGGCAATATTGTCTGATGTTCTTTCTCCGGTAAAAAATACAATCCGGTCATCGTTTACCCGGCTGTCTTCGACCATGAAAATACAGTCGGCACCCATTGGAAGCCTTGCACCTGTCATTATTTTCAGGCAATGGCCGGGTTCTATCCGGTGTTGCTTGTCCTCGCCTGCTTTTACCACGCCGTCGATTATCAATCCATCGGCAAGATCGCAGCGGCGGCAGGCATAGCCATCTACAGCGGCTTTATCGAAAGCGGGCATGTTTACATCCGAAACAACATCTTCGGCCAGAATTCGATGAACCGAATCGTATAACGGGACCATTGTAGGCGTGGTTTCGAATACCTGACTTTTAATTATCTGTTTTGCTGTGCGGTAGTCAATCATACTGTTATACAATTAATGGCAGAAGCCTTGAAGTGTAAGAAAATATTGTCGTCAACATTCAGGTTCATCGATTTTACCGAATGAGCCGTAAGTTTAACGTAAAATGGCAATCCGGCATCAGCCGTTACTTCGGTGTAATCATGGTGTGATTCGATGAATTGAATTTTTGCATTGAGAACATTGCATGCCGACGAGGCAAATGCTTCACGGCTTATGATGATGTCTTCCGACCTGATTACAATAAAGCAGTTACCCAAAGAACAACCATCGGCTACTACTACCTTGAGGGTTGCGTTCGAAAATACTTTCTTCCCGTTTAGTTCTGCAATCTGTCCCTCATAAAAATTTCTGAATCCGGCAAATCGGGCTGCAAATGCCGAACGTGGATTACGGAACACTTCTCCGGGACTCCCGGTCTGTATTATTCTGCCCTGCTCTATTATTCCGACGCGGGTTGCCAGCAAGGCCGCTTCTTCGTAATCGTGTGTTACGTGAATTATTGTCTGACCCTGTTTGTTGAGGTTTCTAAGCAATTGTCTCATTCCCGAACGTAATTGCACATCAAGCGATGCCAGAGGCTCATCAAGCAGCAGAACATCAGGTTTCAGGGTAAGAACACGCGCTAAAGCAACCCGTTGCATTTCACCGGCAGATAATTTTGCTGGGTATCGTTGCAACAGATGGCTTATTCCCGTGAGTTCAGCAAGTTGAGCCACCCTAAGAGCTATTTCTTTCTTTTTATACCGGCGTATTTCGAGCGGATAGGCAATGTTGCGGGCAACACTCATGTGGGGAAATACCGCAGAATCGTGAAATACCATACCTGCATTGCGTTTTTGAACGGGTTTGCGGGTAACATCCTCCGAATTTATTGTAATTATTCCCATATCAGGTTGAATGAATCCGGCAATGCAGCCAAGCAGCAGGGTTTTCCCTGACCCCGAATTTCCCAGTAGTACAAAATATTCACCTGCTTCAATTTGCAGATCAATATCAGCGAGGGTAAACGAACCAAATTTCTTCGATATGTTATGCAGTGCAATCATTCGGTGCTTTTATTGGAAAGATATCGCAGCAGGGCAAAAAATACCAGACACACAAGAATGAAAACCACAGCCACCGGCCGGGCGTATGCCAGCCCGAAAGCTCCGAAGCGTTCGTAAATCATTACAGGTGTTATCATCGGATGGTATGCAACAATTACTACTGCCCCAAATTCGCTCATTCCGCGGGCAAACATCATAATAAACCCCGACATGATGCTGCGCCATGCCAAAGGTAAACTGATTGTAAAAAACACCCGTGCAGGTGATGCCCCAAGGTTCAGTGCAGCTTTCTCGTATTTTTCGGGTACGGCTGCAAATCCATCACGGGCTGCGTTTATCAGAAATGGTAAACTTACAAAGGCCATGGCGACAACAATACCCGCCGGGTTGCTGACAAAACTGATTCCGATACTTTCGCCGAGGCGCCCCAGCATGGTGTCGCGCGAAATAAAGCCCAGCACAGCGATACCCGCTGCCGAATGAGGTATAACTATGGGAATGTCAATGATTGCGTTTACCAGCCCTTTAAACCGAAATTTTTTGCGTGCCAGCAACCAGGCAAATGGTACGGCGGCTGCGGCAAAAATCAGTGTGGCTGCCATCGATGTCCAGAGTGTCAGTCCAATACTGCGGGTGACTTCTTTATCGGATATTGTGTGAAAAAATTCGTGTTTGCCGGTTGCAAAGAACATACCCAGCAAGGGAGCAGCAATAAAAAGCAATACCAATGCGCCCAGAAGCCACAAAAACAAATGAAATATTGAAACCCTGTTGTACACGCCCATTATTTTCGTGGTGCAAATATAATCAATTCGTTCGAGTTGGAAAAGTTGATTTGTTTTTCAGTTTAATAGTGTTAAAACCAGTTACACTCTGATTATTTCAACCCGGAAAATTCAGGATAACGCTGTTCTAATTTTTGTTAACGAAAATTCTTGGCAAATTTTTTTAGCGGATCGGGAATGTGCTTGTATGTGTCACTGAAAGCAGGCACCAGACTATTTTGTCCATGTTTAAGAAATATTTTTTGTCCTTTGTCAGGGTCGAGTAAATATGCAGCAAACTCAACAGCCAGTTCTTTTTCGGTAGCAGTAAGCGGTATTGTTATTCCGTAAACCATCGATTCGCCTTTCTCAACGATTTTTTCATCCGGTGTTTTTCCGGCAACCTCAACCTCAACCGTTTGATATAGGCTGTCGAGTTCCGGATTTCGCAGGTTCACTTCATCGGGCAGTTCAACATAGTGTAAGCCATGCTGGATGGCAACCGACTTATATAAAAAAATGTAATCAACCACGTTCTTTTCGAGCAGTGCAATTAAATCGGTTTCCTTGGGCCTGATATGCTCGGTATGTCTGCTAAGGAGTGTGTTCGCCATAGAGGGAACCCTGTAATATTTTTCAGCCAGCTTAATGCACAGAACAGCCCGTGAGCCGCAAGGATCACTGTCGGGGTCCGAACGGGAATACAATACATCGTCGCGTAATAAGATATTGAAACAGTTATCAGAATTTATTTCATCAGCATAACGTGATTTTCCGGTATACACCAGAGCCATTTCGTTGCCTGCAAAGTGAATATTCCAGCGGGCATGCTCCGGAATCAGTATCTGATCGATAACCCGGTAGTCAGCCGATATGAATACATCGCAGGGTGAATTCAAATCAGCAACACGCCTTGCTCCTGCTTTACTTCCCCATGCTTCGGTTTCGATGATTACATCAGGATGAATGGCCATAAATGAGTCTGCAATTTCCTTTACCGGAATACTCACACTACCCGCATGGATAATTCTTAATTTTCGGTTTGTCCTGCCTGTTGTGCACGACACCAAAAGCAGGATGAATACAAAAACCGCAATTAAATGCCACCAATTATTAGTTATCCTCATAAGCCATGCGTTATGATTAAAATTGCAATTCGAATATCTTAAAAAAGCCGTGCGTACACGGCTTTTCGTAATTATTTATACAGACAGCGGTACGAAGTGTCTCCGTCCATCTTTACCTGAAATTTCACGTCTTTCGGAACCACAAAGGTTTCGAATTCGCCATAGGTTTTCCACTCAGTTTCACCGGGTAGCATAACGCTCATTTTACCACTGGTTACTGTCATAAATTCAACGGTAGAAGTACCGAAAACATATTCTCCTTTTGCCATAACACCCACGGTGCAGGGGCCTTCGGCAGTTTCGAAAGCTATCGATTTTACTTTACCGTCGAAATATTCATTGGTTTTAAACATAATTAATTCGTTTTAAATTATTCCTGATGGTCTTTAATCACTTCAATCAATTCGGGTAAATCCATTCCAAGATTTTTAAGATGTTCTATTTTGGGAACACCATTTTTTGTCCATCCCCTGCGCAAATACACTGCATCGAGCAGTTTTTCGTAGCGATCTTCGCGGTACTTGCGGGTAATAGCCATTTTCTCTTCGGTTGATTTTCCCGTCGGATCAATGCCGATAAGCTCTTTCATCTGCTTATCATAGCGTTCGGCTCTCGATTCGTATTCTTCTTTGGTAACAGGTCCGGCAGCGCGGTATGGCTGTGCGTCGTGTTTGCGGGTTCCATAACCCCGGCGCAGGTTAAAAATGCGCTGGAAGTTATATACCCTTTCCGATTGACGGATGAGTTCGTGTTTGTCGATATTTAATCCGGTAACGGCATTGAAAATGGTCACATAGTTATCGAGGTGTTCGGGCACTTTTGCCGGTTCATCAGCTGTTTTGTTACTTTCGGGTTCCACGTCGTTCCATGGAAGTTTACAGAATCCTACAAGGCCGAACCATGTACGGAACATGGGAAAATAGTGCAATGCTTCGGCTTTATTCTCGAATGTTGGAATCTGGTTGTTTACCATATCCATAAAAATGAGCCAGGCTTCGTCATGTTGCGGTCCTTTGTTGGTCATGGCATAACCACCCTGCTGAGCCAGCGATTCCTTCGAAACATACTGCGAATACTCAAGGCCTTTGTTTTCCATGCCGATATCCTGAAGGAACTGAGCGTCGCCCCAGCCATTAGCTATAAACATTTCTTTCATTTTGCGGACACCCATTCCGGCAACCAAACCAAAACCTTCGCCACGAGCCAGTTGGTGCAGTAATTCCATGGCAGCATCAGCATTTCCGAAGTCTAGCTCCAGTCCTCCGGTTCTTTCTTTATTAAGAATGCCGTTTTCGTAGCATTCCATTACAAAACCAAGAATAGTTCCCCAGGTGATGGTGCAAATTCCATAGGTATCGCAGTAGAAATTGGCTTCGATGGTGAAATCGGGGCTGAATATACCGGCGCAGGAACCGAGCGAAGCGGCTGTTTCGTATTCGGGTCCGTCAACGGTTACTTTTTGACCTTTATAAGGGCCTGTTTGCAATTCGTAATTGTCGACACTTTTGGCGCACGACATGTTACAGCCAATCCAGCAACCGTCTGGCATACCTTGAGTGAACAGACTTTTGTATATTTCGCTGTGAACATTCCCTGCATCGGGATGAGAGCCAAACTTGAAGTTATGCGTCGGAAATAGGTCGTAATCATTCATGATGTTTGTGAGGTGCGCCGTACCAATTTTGCGCATCTGGCATTGTTCATCATCAAAGTCTTTCATTTCTTTATTGAAGCGTTTGCCACGTTCGGTGATGGCTGCCAGGTCAACAACATTATTGAGGTTCCCTTTAACACCTTTAACTTTTGCAACTATGGCTTTAATTTTCTTATCACGAAAAACAGTTCCAATACCTCCCCTGCCTGCCTGTTTTAGTCTGGCGACTTTGCGACGCGGATCCCAGAAGGTGAAATTCAGCATGCCAATTAAAGAATGGTCGGCTGCTGTACCTGCCGATACTACGGCGACATTCATTTTGTCTTTTTCGTCTTTGGCAAACATTTCGGTGAGCTCTTCGCCCAGTATGTGGCTGTCGATGGCTTCGAGCGGTGCTTCAAAAATCTGCACGGTTTCACTTTCTTCATCAATAAATATAATTACTTCTTTATCGGACTTTCCCTGAATTTCGATGGCATCGAAACCGCAAAATTTCAGAAACGGACCGAAATAACCACCTACATTGCTGTCCATCACCGAATCGGTCTGTGGCGAAATGCTGACTACCAACGACTTGCCTGCACCCGAATACTGTGTGATACCGCAAACCGGACCACCCGAAATCACTATTTCGTTTTCGGGGTCGTTCCATTTAGTATCTGGTTTTGTGGCTTCCCATAATAACTTAAGACCAAAACCCTTACCCCCGATGAATTTGTCTTTCATCAACTGTGTAACTGGTTTTTCGGAAATCGTATTATTTCCAACATTTACATACAAGGTACGGTTGTTGTAACCTTTGTCAATCGGTGCCCATGTGTACTTGTATTCAACCAAAGTTTTGTGGGCTTTTTTTAAGTTTTCGATGTTCATATTTTGAAGTTAAGTTTAATTTACATCAGCAGACAAACTTAAATAATAATTACAAATTTTCATAATTGGAAAACATGATTTTAATCAAATTGCAGCATGTTGCAAGTCGTTTTAAGAATGTCTTTATTTTCAGGGATCATATTAAATCAATCATGAAATTCTTATTTTTGCTGTATAAATTAGGAAGATTGATACAAAGAACTTTTGAACAGATTGCAGCATTATTAAATACCTGTAAGGTAGGTATTGCCGGCGCCGGAGGTTTGGGGTCAAATTGTGCTGTTGCCCTTTCCCGGATTGGTATTGGCGAACTGGTTATTGCTGATTTTGACGTGGTCAATGCTGGGAACCTGAACAGACAATATTTTTTCAGGGACCAGATTGGTAAGAAAAAAGTGTTTGCCCTCCGCGATAATATCCAGAGGATAAACCCTGATTGTCAGGTGTTTGCACACGACTTGAAAATTTGTGAAGAACATGTTTTTCCATTATTTTCAGGTTGTGATGTGATCGTTGAGGCTTTCGATGCCGCCGACCAGAAAAAGATGCTTGTGGAAGCCTGTATTACACGGTTGCCCAATATTCCCCTGGTTTGTGGTTCAGGCTTGGCAGGCTATGGAAGCAATAACAGTATTACCACACAGCAATGGGGAAATATTTACATCTGTGGCGATCAGAACAACGAAGTGAGCGAAACACTGCCTCCCATGGCTCCTCGTGTTGGAATTGTGGCCAATATGCAGGCAAATCAGGTGGTTGAAATTCTATTACAAAACAAATAAATCATGATAATTACACTGAATAATACCCAAACAGAATTCGATTGTGAAAAATTGAGTATCGCTGATATTATTGAACTGAAAAGCTTTACGTTTAAAATGCTGGTGGTTAAGCTCAACGCTAAGCTGATTCTGAAAGAAGATTTTTCGAATACTTTCGTTACCGACGGCGATAATGTGATGATTCTCCATTTGATTTCAGGAGGTTGATAAGGATGAAGTAGAACTTTTAACAATCATTGTAATAAATTGAAATTTAAATGATTGTTATCAATAAATTATTTAAATTTATTCTTCTTTCATCCTGCTCCGATAGTGCTTCGAATCGCCTGATTCATGATATCCTATAACTGATCCGGTCAGGCTAACCCGGGTTTCGAGGCAGTTGACGCAGTCTTCGGCAT
>Ga0116149_1002469_pt1 | contig 20328 bp, 18 predicted proteins | sample AD_UKC057_MetaG_FD_89787 | JGI IMG/M metagenome (GOLD analysis project Ga0116149, IMG submission 89787) | Active sludge microbial communities of municipal wastewater-treating anaerobic digesters from USA - AD_UKC057_MetaG | ecosystem: Engineered > Bioreactor > Anaerobic > Digestate | place: USA... | reverse complement strand
CCGGTACCAAACTGTAGCCCATCGTTCAGGCAACTCAGGGGTGGATTACTTCCGGCATACGATATCACCTTAATTTCATCGAGCCCTGCATGAAAATATTCCATGGCACGCATCCCCATTTTTGCCCCCACAATACTGTAAGCACCCAGGTGCGAGTGAAATTCAGAGGTCATAGCCACAATTTTAAATTCAGCAGGACCATAAGCCTGCACTATTTCGTCGGTTCTATCGCGCAAATCTGGCATTATCCAGTTACCCGAACCGGGAATTTCGTTGAACACAACCCCCTGACCCGACTTATTGGTATTCAGTATGGCTCCGGCAAGCACGTCGGGGTAAAACGGTTCAATAGGTTTTAATACTGCATTCCCCGAACGGTTGTAGCTTTCAGTAAAAAAATTGGGTTGAGTCAGGTACAATGCGCACAACTCATCCCAAATTTGTATTTCGCTGCCGGTATAAGCTGCATTAAATTTCGACATGGTTTCAGCGTACACATTGTTCAAATCGCCCAGGCCATCGGTAAAAACCGAACCATAACTGTAGTCGACCGGTGCCGAAACAATTTTCAGGGGTATATGCATGGCATCCAGACTTTTCAGTGCATCCCTGTCCGTTTCGGCATTATAGCCCGTTTTCAGATTTTCGTCGTTGTTAAACCAAAGCACCAGTCCTATTTTCATTTTCAATTCGGGATGAGCTGTCAACAAATCGGCAATGTTTCCCAACGGACCCAGAGCAATCACTATCGTTGTTTTGTCCTCGTTACCGATGGCTTCGAAAAGCACCTGCGAGGCATCGGGCAAATCAAGCGGCTTACTGTTGGCAAAAAGCTGTTGCCATCCTTTCGAAGCATGTTCACGATACGGCTTTTTAATCTTCCGGTCTTTACCCACTCCAATAGGGATGCCTTCGTGCCCGAACCTACGCATCAGGTAATAAAAATAGCTCGCTGTTTCGTTGGGATGCAGCACCCCATCGGTCGAACATATTGCGTTGATATTGAAATCGGATGAAGCGCAAAAAAGGGTAACAGCCCTGAAATCATCCTGCCCGCCATCGGTGTCAATCACCACATTATACAGCGCGCGCTTGTGCGCATAGGTGCCGGTAGCAACACACAAAACTGCCAAAAACCATATAGCCCTTTTCCAAATCATTCTCATCGGGTTTGTTGCAAAAATACGATTTTAAACAACTGATATATCATTCTTCAAGCATCCCTTTCCGCCTTTTCTTTCAACAATGCTACCAGACAACAATTAATTTTTACAAATTTGTAACGAGAATCCAACGAATAACAATTGTAAACCATGCGGCAATAACGCAAAACACCCTGCTTCCATGATTTTAGATGAGACCATTGCCTTGCTAAAAACACAATACTCCGAAAAGTTCTTCCAAACCACCATACAAAGAGTTCAGCTCGGGCCGTTTTTTGCTGCAGTGCAACTATCCAGCGGGTTTTGCGGTCTTTCGAGCATGGAGGCAGCCAGCCTGAATTGTTGCCAGCGCAACCGGAGCCGCGAAATCACAGCATTTTCACCGGGACACATCAGCGGGCAAAAGCTCTTCGACTTGTTCGAATTCCGTAACGAGCCCGGCACACTCGATGTGGTTAAACTCGCAGCAATCAATGCGGCATCGCAGGAACTGCTTTCGGCCTCTGCCTACACCATCATCCAAAATCAAGACCCTATCGGGTTCGTTAACCTCAATGAGCCAAAGTCAATTTGTCTGGTCGGTGCTTTCCACTCCTATATGCATAAAATTGCCAACAGCAGGTCAAACCTCACTGTGCTAGAACTTAACGAATATGCCGTTCCTCCTGAATTTAAAAAGTATTACCGGCCCACAGCCAATGCATCCGAAGTATTTCAGGAGTCCGATGTAATTATCGTTACCGGTTCAAGTCTGGCCAACAATACCTTCGACCAGCTCTTTTCGCTGATGCCGCAACAAAAACAAGTAATAGTGGTTGGCCCCAGCGCCGGATTGATACCCGATGTATTGTTTTCGCGCGGCGTTCACACAATCGGCACGACCCGTGTAGTTGATACCGACCTTGTTTTTCGTGCCATAGCCGAAGGGGCTGCAGGCTATCATTTATTTATGAATGGAGCGCAAAAAATCTGCATACTCAAAAATGCCGGTTAAAAAACTGTCGGATACCTGGCTAAAGGCGGCCGTGCTGGGTTGCCTGTGGGCATCATCCGAAATTGTTCTCGGAAGCTTTTTGCATAACCTGAAGCTGCCCTTTGCCGGCATCTTCCTCACTGCCATTGGCATTATCCTGCTCATCTCGGTGAGCTATATCTGGAAAGACAGAGGCCTGATATGGCGCTCCGGTGTAATTTGTGCCCTCATGAAAGCCGTTTCGCCAAGTGCCGTGATACTAAGCCCGATGATAGCAATTTTGTTTGAAGCACTCCTGCTCCAATTATCCGTTACAATTTTTCGGAGAAATATTTTAGCATACCTCCTCGGTGGAATGCTCGCCATGTCGTGGACCTTTGTGCATAAAATTGCTGCGTATCTGATTCTTTATGGGTTCAACCTGGTGGAACTCTACAGGAACCTGACACTCTTTGCCCAAAAACAACTGCACTTCCAAATCGAAAACATCTGGTCACCAATCATCGCACTTTGGATCTTTTATTTGCTATTGGGATTGCTGGCTGCCGGACTGGGGATTTATATCGGCAAAAAAGCAGCCACTCACCGGCACGGAACCGGCATGTCGAAAGGGAGTACCGTGTACCGGAACCCGGCTCCCAAACCCCTTGCCCCGTTCAGTCACTCACTGCTTTGGTTGCTTGTTGATGTTTCAGGCCTGATAGCTGCGTTAATCTTACTGAATTTCACCCATTGGTTATGGTGGAGTCAGGTAGCGATAGCGCTGGCTTCTATATGGCCTATCCGCTATAAATCAGCCCTCCGGCGACTGAAAAAACCGGGATTCTGGTTAACTTTTGTTGCCATTACCATGCTAAGCAGTATTCTTTTTTCGAAATTCAGTGCCAATACCATCAGTTGGACGGATGGATTGATGATTGGATTGCAGATGAACGTAAGGGCTGCAATAATGATCATGGGATTTGCCGTTATCGGCACCGAGCTGAGCAACCCTGTTATCAGGAATTTCTTTGCCAGAACCCCAATGCGACAACTTACACCCGCACTCGAAATCGCCTTCGACACCCTGCCTGCTTTAATAGCCAACTTACCCGATTTTAAATTAATTTTCCGACGACCGGTTTCCATACTCAGTCAAATTGTAATGCAGTCGGAATCATTGCTCGAGAAAATCAAGCTCAACCAAAAAGCAAAGAAGAACATCATAATCATCACAGGAGAAATTCGCCATGGAAAAACAACGATGCTGCTGGAGCTTATCAGCTTGTTGAAAAAAGAAAACATCCCTGTGGGTGGAATTGCGGCTCCCGATGTGTTCGAAAACAACCAGAGAATTGGCTACGATATAATTAATATGGCAACTGAAGAGCGGGTTGTTCTGTCGCGCATTACCGGCAGCAGCGAAATGATACAAATCGGTAAGTACTTTTTACATCCCGAAGGTGTTGCTTTTGGACAAAAAGCCCTGTCGGTTGAAAGCAACCAGACATCGCAACTTATTGTGATAGATGAAATAGGCCCGATGGAACTCGACAATCAGGGCTGGGCGCGCAGTATCGACGATTTGCTGAAGCATTTCGAAATTCCCATGATTTTTGTAGTTCGCAGCAGCATGGTCAATCAGGTAATTGCCAACTGGTCGATAGAAAACCCGGTAATCATTGATGTGGAAAAACAAACTGCCCCGTTAGCCTACCCACTGATTAAAGCATTATTAGACAAGCGTTTTAGTGACACGAAATCACAGATATAATGCTTACATGAAAAACCAAAACATGGCTTATACGGCTGCCCGGGTGTTTTTTACATCAATCAGTTTTGCCAGAATACTGATGGCTATTTCGGCAGGGGCAATGGCATTGAATTTAATGCCGATTGGCATATCAACGCGGTCGAGTTCTTCTTCGCTGAGGATGTTATCACGTAGGAAAACTTTACGCAAGCTGGCAATTTTCACTTTACTGCCAATCAAACCCAGGTAGGCCATCGACTTCTTACCCAGCACCGCAAGAATTTCTTCATCCATGTCGTGATTGGGTGTAACAATTACACAGAAGGTGCTGCTGTCGGGCTGAATTTCGTTTGCGGCCTCAACATAGGGTTTACATACCTGCCTGTATTGTATGGTATCGGGGTTTTCGAAAATATCGTTTCTCCAGTCAATCAGCGTAGTTTCAAACCCAAACTCAGGGGCAAATCCGGCCAATACCTTACCGATATGTCCGGCTCCGAAAATATAAAGTTTTGCCGGCCTGGCTATCGGTTCGATGTAAACACTCAGTTTACCCCCGCATGTCATCGCCAGGTCGGTTTGCAGGTTGTATTCCCTGAACAGGGACGATTGAGTTCTGATTACTTCGAGTGCATCGGCAATCACCTGCTTTTCGATTCCACCGCCACCCACAGTTCCTTCGATTGCCCCATCGGAAAACACCACCATTTTTGCACCCGCTTTTCCGGGGGTAGAACCACTCACCGAGGTAACAATACACAGCGCCGAAGCACGTGAATCGTTGTAGAAATCAGTAATTTTCAGTAATAGATTTTTCATTACAGCCAGTGTTTGACGGGAACAAATTTAATAAAAATGAGAACCATTGACACAATTCCAATCATGATTATACCGGAATTTATCACCCATCTATACTATGGAAATACAGTTTTAAAAATAATTAGACAACCTAGGGCTTTCCTGTAGAAGATGAGTTTGCCCCCTCACAAACCGGGATTAACTTCTTCCAAAAAACGACATGTTTCTTATTGATGATAAATAGCTTGGGGCTTATTTCGAATCCGTACCTGTCCAAACAATAATAATCCTCAACGATGTACTTAATATTATTATAGCGCGTATATTTTTTAACAGAATCGTTAACCATCGCAAAATCAGAAATAACGTAAAGTACGCTTGGTTTTTGCTGTGATAAAATAATATTCAAATCATTGATTAACATTTCATCAAAAACCTGACTACAGGCAAATGGTTTTCGATATATGAGCAATCCACAATTCTCTTGCTCTAAGATGTAATCATGCTTTTCGTGCAGGTATTTCATTAGAATATCTTCCTTGTCATAAAGCGGTTTGTTCTTACATGACATTACAAAAACACTAAGAACAAGCAACATATAAATGCCAATTTTATTAATTCCCATCATTGATTCGCATTAATCGAAGCACATTGTTTTTCGTTATTTTCCCATTTGTCTGGTTAAAGTTTAAAAATACGAGCAAGCCGGATTCGGTGGCTACAGAATTTCCTAAAAACGAAATATTTGTCATTCCCTTGTTTCCAATTACAAAATCGCCTAAATAATTGAAATTCTCGTCATAACAGGTAAATCCAAACTGCTTGTCCAGCCAAATATTATATAAGCCTTTGTCGTTTTTCTCCGGCATAAATAACTCGTAAAAGCGATAGTATTTGTGCGTATAGGGATTATACACCACCGAAAGATATCGAAATGTGCGCAAAGAGAAGTCCCTTACTTTGTCGCTGTTGTTTTCTTTAAAATCAGTACTCGATAACAGCAGGAATTTCCTTTCTTGCTTAGTTGCCAACAGCTTGTTCTCAATTATGCCTGATTCCATGTTGTAAACCAGCGCTGTATCGTGCATGGCTAAAGTAAGTATCACCAAGCTATCGTTGATACAAAAATACTCGCTGCGACCAAAATTGCTTAAATACTTTTCCTTGTAATTGCGGGGGTACTTCAACGGTAAAATGGTAAAATCACCCGTATTTACATCAATTGTGGCCATCATCTCCGTATCGAGATCGTAGGTTCTCAATCCGTAATTATCTTGTCGCACAATGCCTAAGAAAATCTTGCCCGAATTTTTATCGTATTTCCAGTTTATACCATCATCGGGCATCTGCTCGAAAAAGATACGATTATCAGTTTTTAGCAGGCAAAGCGTGTCAATATTACCAGTACTAACAACCAGTAATGAAAGCAGATAACTAAAATCATCGTTTTTTTGAGCAATAACAATGCTGTCGGAGTTCAGGGGCAACAACGAGCTTGCCTGCTGAAATCCGGTAATTTGATTTTCACGCAATTGCGAAGGCATTGCAATAATTTCGGGCTTGGAATTTTTGTCGGGCTTAATTTGCTGCCTGTAAATTTCGTCGGTCGAGCTATTCAGTAAATAGACATACATTGAGGCATCCAGTTCAAGGAATTTAACACAGGCGGGATCCCCTGTCCATTTTTCGAGAATAACAGAATCTATCGAAACCTCAAAATTAATTTCAGATTTCTTAGGTCGCTGGCACGACACAAAAAACAGAATCAAAATAATGGGTATTATCAGAATCCCTGTCAAACAGTTGCAACGCATAACATATTTCTTGGCTTAATATACTGAATATTTTATTAATGTATCAGGGTGCTGTGTAATACCTTCTCGATAAAAGAAATGAAACACCTGATAATGATTCTCAACAAGCTGTCGGCTAATCGGTTCCGTTTTCAATAATTCAATAACTGAATCAAACTCTTGAATACTTAATTCAGGTGCTCTCATCATCGGAGATTGGGTGTCGTAAATTACTTTATCTCTAGTTTTACATATGCAACCCTTAGCAGCATCCACAGCTGTACAATTTGACTCATCCAAACCAGTTACTTCACATCTTTGCCCATTATACACTACATTCTCTACTGTACATTTACAAGGACACCAAAGGTACTTCATCTCAGGAAGGTATTCAATGCTTTTATTGTGCCCTACCTCAACAAATTCGCCTCGATCAAATTTCGAACATGCTAATATTGAAATACTAACTATAGCAACAGCAGTAATTAAATAATATGACTCGTTTATTTTCATATAATTAATTTTTAGAATTATTTAACAAAATTATTTAACAAAATTATTTAACAAAATTATTTAACAAAATTATTTAACAAAATTTTAACAAATTGCCATGCACATTCTGAATCGATTTACGGGAATAATTCAAAGAATAATATTCCTCAAAACATTCCTATCTTTACCCACTAAACAAATATTACAACTAACATGAATAAAATTGTCATGCAAATTGGTTTGGTGCTACTGTTGGCACCTGCATTACAAGCCCAGCGGCTCATCATTACGCCCTACGAGCATTCCGAAAAAACCGTAACCATGACTTACGACGAAATTCTTCGTTACAGCCGGCTTTTCGACAGCACCAGCAACTACATCAAATATGTATCGATTGGGAAAACCGGAAACGGCTACGATATTCCGCTGCTCATCTACGATGCCTCGTCACAATTCGACCCTGTGTCGGCGCGAAAAGCCGGAAAAGCCGTATTGTTGATTCAGGCAGGAGTTCATGCCGGAGAACCCGATGGCACCGATGCCGGTATGATGTTGTTCCGCAACCTTTCGGTCAGCCGGAAAATTTTGTACCGCAATACCATTATTTTATTTCTGCCCAGCATGAATCCCGAAGGCTGTCTGCGACGCGGACCCAACAACCGGATTAATCAGAATGGCCCGGTCGAAATGGGCTGGCGCACCAATGCATCCAACCAAAACCTGAACCGCGATTACCTGAAAGCTGAATCGCCCGAAATAAAAGCCTTCCTGAAGCTGTTTAATGCCTGGATGCCCGATTTGTTTATTGATTGCCACACCACCGACGGTGCCGATTACCAGTATGTGATGACCTACGACCTTACCGACATGTGCCTGTTGAGCGACGCGCAAAACAAATGGCAGTCCGAAGTTTTCATGCAACCCCTGCTGAAGCGGATGCGCGAAAAATCTTTCCCCATGTTCCGCTATGTGACATTTAAAAACTGGCACGACCCCAAAAGTGGTCTGGTGCGGTGGATACCATCACCCGTGCTGTCGGAAGGCTATGCAGCTGCCCGCAACAGGCCGGGACTGCTGCTCGAAACCCACATGCTGAAACCTTACGGGCAACGTGTGGATGCTACTCTTGAAGTACTTATTTACGCTGCCTCGATATTGGATATAGAGCGCGAAACCATTATCCGCCTCAACAACGAATCGGATTTGGCCGTATCGAAACTCTACGAAACAAAAACCCCGGTACCGGTTGATTTCAACAGCCTCGACGACAGTGTTCAGATAGACTTCGAAGGGGTGGAATACACCGTAGTAAAAAGCCGGATTACCGGCGGCGACTGGTTTCAGTATTCCGACACACCGGCCATTCACAAAGTGTGGTTCTACCACAACCCGAAGCCTTCGGCGCGTGTGGAGCTTCCGGCAGCCTATATTTTCGAACCGGCGTGGCAACAGCTTACCGCAATTCTCGATGCCCATGGAATAAAATACACCAGACTGTATAAAGAAATGAAAATACCGGTAGAAGCCTATCGCTTCAACAAGGTAAAATTTGCATCGGAACCCTACGAAGGTCGTCAGCGCATTGTTGACTTCAGCAGCGAAACAATCAACGACAGCCTGGTTTTTCCGGCTGGCAGTATTGTGGTCGAAACACGAAATCCGTATGCCCGGTTACTGGCCTACCTGTTTGAACCGGTTTCACCGGCCAGTCTGGTGCGCTGGGGATTTTTCAATGCCGTATTCGAGCAAAAAGAATACGCCGAATCGTATGTAATGGAACCACTAATCCGCAGTATGCTGAAAAGCGACCCCTACCTCACCACCGAGTTCAACGAAAAAATGCAGAACGATAAAGAATTTGCATCGAACCCAAGGGCTATTCACAACTGGTTTTATATGAGAACAAAATACCGCGACACCGAAAAAGACATTGTTCCGGTTTACCGTATCAACGAAGTGACATTGCGAAAAATTCAGTCGAAATAAACATTGAAAAATCAGGGCAAAGCATACATCTATGCCATACTAACCGTACTGCTCTGGTCGACGGTTGCCACCGCATTTAAAATTGCACTTCGCGAATTCGACTTTTACAACTTCGTTTGTTTCAGCTCGCTGACGGCAGCCATTGCATTGTTTGCAGCCGTAATATTTTCAGGCAAATTAAAAGAACTCCGTGCTACAACATACCGCGATTTGGCCAAATCGGCCTTTCTGGGATTTCTGAACCCTTTTGCCTATTATCTCGTGCTGTTCAAAGCTTACGATATACTGCCCGCACAGGAAGCTCAGCCACTCAATTATGTATGGCCAATAATGCTCGTCCTTATTTCGATACCATTATTGAAACAAAAAATCAGCTGGCTTAGTCTTATGGCAATAATTGTTAGTTTCACCGGGGTTCTTGTCATCTCGACCCATGGTAAACTGCTCGACATGAAGTTCTCGAACGGGCAGGGTGCGGCACTGGCCCTGGGAAGTTCGCTTATCTGGGCTTTCTTCTGGATTTTCAGCATGAAAGACCACCGCGACGAAACCGTAAAGCTTTTTTTGAGTTTTGCCTTTGGCTTCATTTTCAGCCTGATTGCCTGCCTTATTTTTTCGAAGCCGGCCTTTGTGTTCTCGTATTCGGGACTGGCCGTTGTTTACGCCGGCCTGTTCGAGATGGGAATTACTTTTCTGCTCTGGTCGAAAGCCCTTAAATATTCGGTGACTACAGCCAGGGTGAGTAACTTTATTTTCGCGTCCCCATTTTTGTCGCTTATCGGGATATACTTTGTAATCGGCGAAAAAATTCTGCCATCAACCATTGCCGGTCTGATACTTATTGTTGCCGGAATTGTGTTGCAGCAATATGCCGGGCGGAAATCAACTATACCCCGGATAAAATAAATTGAAATGGCAGTGTCAGATCAACAAAACATACTTAAAGCAAGTGAGGCACTAATCAGGAAGGAAGTAAAAATCGCTGACTCCCATCTCGACATCCTCCCGGGTTATTTCTCGCAGTGCCCCATTATCGAGAACGCAGGCTTTGTAGTTCAACGAGCTTAGCAAGTCGAGCACTTTTTCCCTGTTTTCGTGTCCGCTGAGTTCGGTTTGAATTTTTGGACGCAGGCGCTGCAAGGTCTGTATCATATTCGAAAAGACCAAAAATTCGTAGCCCTCCACATCGGTTTTAATAAAATCGAGACGATTGAGGTGGGCAAAAAGTTCATCGGGAATTTTCATTTCAACCGAGTAGCGGGTCGATTCTTGTTCATCGTCCGATTTTACTACGTGAGTCATCCCATGGTGCAGTACCCCGTTGACTTCGGGAGTGGCCATTTGTACCCGGGTGTTCTCGCCACCCAACGCACAGGCTTCGAGCCGGTGGTTGGCGAAAGGAGCCCGTTTCATATTTCGATGCCATATTTTACCGAACAGAGGAACCGGTTCCACGGCTATAAGCGTACCTGATTCACCGCAATGCTTCGACATGAACCAGGAATAATAACCCAGGTTTGCCCCAATATCAATGCAGACATACCCGGGCTTAATCATATTTTTAAGGAAAAACAACTCGGGATATTTCTTTTTCATGGCGCCCCTTTTCACTAAAAAAAGATAAGAAGCACTTATCAGCCGAAGATATCCTTCGAGCCCAAAAACTCTCAACATCAAGTTACGCAGGGCTTTCATAATTCTTCGAAATCAACATATTCGCCCTTATCGCCACTATTCTCCCCGGCTTTTTTCTTTCCCGGATTTCCGGTAACATGAACATCACCGGGTTTCCCCTTCTTTTGTTTCTGTTGACGCTTCATTTCTTCGTAAGCTTCAGGATTGGTCCTTTTCAGAATACGGGTTACCCACCACTTTAGTAAGTACGGAAAAGCATAACGCAAAAGCCTACCGATCAGGTAAATAATGAGAACAATCAGAATTAAACGTGCTAAAATCGGCATTTTCGAAAATTTTCTGCAAAATTATAAATTAAACACAGATTGAGAACAATTCTGAATCAGAATACACTCATGCTAATGTACATGCTTAAAAATCCCAAGCCGAAACCTGAATAAATCTGGGCCGGGGTATGACTGCCGGCAATCATTCTGGCAGTTCCGGTGATTCCAGCAATCACAATACATATCATCAGATAGGTATACAATTCGAGCCGGTAGGTTATTGTGAGGTAAACCACCAGGGCCGTGAGTCCGCCAATCCCGATGGTGTGTAAACTGATTTTCCATTTCAGGGTAACCAGTAGTGCCAGCACAAGACTGACAATACCACCGGCAATAAAATGCAGCAGTATGGGTGGAAAACCGCTGCGCTGCATGAAGTAAAAACTCAGGCTGTACATAACGGCCACTATGGCAAGGGGCAAAATCCGCTCCCTGCGTTCACTGATGGCGATGTTGCTGATGTATTTCTGAAGATAGAGCGCCGGAATTATTAACGCCGGCAGAACAAAAGTAAGCACAAAAACCACAATATACACCGCCTGCATTATTTTGAATGGCAGTAAACCGATATAAAAACCGCTGTTGAATATTACAAAACAGCCGAGGGTCGGTACGATTAACGGATGAAACAAAACGCTGACAACGCGCGATGCTGATTTCGCCGATCCGGGAATTTCCATCAGAGTTCTTTTCTTAGGCGGGCAACCGGAATATCAAGTTGTTCGCGGTATTTAGCCACGGTGCGCCGGGCAATAACATATCCTTTCTCCTTAAGTATGGCAGCCAGTTTATCGTCGGTAAGCGGACGGCGTTTGTGTTCCGCTTCAATACAGTCCTTAAGGATTTGCTTGATCTCACGGGTACTTACCTCTTCGCCCGAATCGGTTTGCATGCCCTCCGAGAAAAAGTGTTTCAGTAAATAATTTCCGAAAGGTGTTTGAATGTATTTGCTGTTGGCAACCCGCGAAATGGTCGAAATATCGAGGCCGGTCACATCGGCAATATCTTTCAGAATCATCGGCTTCAGATAGGTTTCGTCGCCCTGATAAAAAAACTCTTTCTGATACTCAATAATCGCATTCATCGTAACCAGCAGGGTATTGTGGCGCTGCTTGATGGCGTCGATAAACCACTTGGCCGAATCGAGTTTTTGCTTAACAAAAACCACGGCCTCCTTCTCGCTTCGCGATGGTCCGTCTTTCGACTTCGACAGACTTTGCAGCATGTCGGAATATTCGCGGCTCATCCTGAGTTCAGGGGCGTTGCGTTGGTTAAGACTTATTTCGAGTTTCCCGTTATGATTTTCGAGAATAAAATCAGGGATAATGGCCTGGGTAGTCCTCGATGATGAATCACTATAGCTGCTGCCCGGTTTGGGATTGAGCTTAAGTATCACTTCGAGTGCCTGTTTCAGTCCGGCTTCGTCGATATCCATCCGCTGCATTATTCTATCGTAATGCTTTTTGGTAAATTCTTCGAAGTAGTCAAAAATAAGAGCGTGCGCATCAAGCACAGCTTGAGACTTATGGTCTTTGCGATCGAGTTGGATGAGCAGGCATTCGCGAAGGTTGCGTGCACCAATTCCGGCAGGGTCAAGATCCTGAACCACATACAGGGCTTCCTCAAGCTCTTCGGCAGTAGTATTAATATTTTGCTTGAAAGCCAGGTCGTCGGCTATCGATTCCAGATCACGGTCAATATATCCATCATCCGACATACTGCCAATCAGAAATTCTGCCAGTAATCGCTGCCGCGGAGTAATCTGCTTCATCCCCAACTGGTCGCGGATGCTGTCATGAAAACTAACACCGGCAGAATAGATAATATCGCGATGTTCGTCGTCTTTCGAATAGTTGTTTGCCTGCAGGCGATATGCGGGGATATCATCATCATCCGGCAGATAATCTTCCAGCGTAAATTCATCGTCGTTATCGTTGGCGTCATCGGCCTCATCGTTGTTCACATCAAGATCATCGTCGTCGTCGCTGCCTTCTTCGAGGGCAGGATTTTCTTCGAGCTCTTTTTTAATACGTTGCTCCAACTGAAGCGTAGGCAACTCAAGCAGCTTGATCATCTGAATCTGCTGAGGCGAAAGCTTTTGCAGCATCTTTTGCTGTAAGGATTGTTTGAGCATAGCCTGTCAATTTTTCATAAAAATACGAAAAAAACCTTACAAAAGTTTAAAACTCGGCATTTTTTGGTGTTCGCGGAAAGGGAATTACATCACGGATGTTGCCCATACCGGTAACAAAGAGCATCAAGCGTTCAAAACCCAATCCAAAGCCACTATGCGGCACCGAGCCGAATTTACGTGTTTCGAGATACCACCACATTTCTTTTTCGGGGATATGCATTTCTTGCATACGGGTAAGCAGTTTCTGATAATCTTCTTCGCGCTGCGATCCGCCGATAATTTCACCGATTTGCGGGAATAACACATCCATAGCCCTCACAGTGCGGCCATCGTCGTTCTGCTTCATGTAGAAAGCCTTTATTTCCTTCGGATAGTTGGTTAAAATAACCGGTTTCTTAAAATGCTTTTCGACCAGGAAACGTTCGTGCTCACTTTGCAAATCGGTTCCCCAGCCCTCTACAGGATATTGAAACTGCTTTTTCTTGTTGGGTTTTGAATTTTGCAGTATTTCGATGGCTTCGCTATAGGTTATTCTTACAAACTCGTTGTTGAGCACAAACTCCAGTTTTTCGATAAGGCCCATTTCGTCGCGCTCGTTTTCGGGTTTTCCTTTTTGCTCATCAGCACGGCGGGCAGCCAGAAATTCCAGATCGGCACGACAGTTCTCGAGGGCATAGCGCACCAGATATTTTAACATTTCTTCGGCCAGATCCTGGTCGTCGTTGATATCAGAAAACGCCATTTCGGGCTCTATCATCCAGAATTCCGCGAGATGCCTTGCGGTGTTGGAGTTTTCGGCCCGGAAGGTAGGCCCGAAAGTGTACACTTCGCTCATAGCGAGAGCAGCCAACTCGGCCTCAAGTTGCCCCGAAACAGTAAGATTGGTTTCGCGACCAAAAAAGTCTTTTGAGAAATCAACTTTTCCCTCGTCAGTGAGTGGCGGGTTTTTAGCATCAAGCACGCTCACGCGGAACATTTCACCTGCTCCTTCGGCATCGCTGCCGGTAATAATCGGGGTGTGAATATTGTAAAAACCTTTGTCGTTAAAAAACTTATGAATGGCAAAAATCATGGCATGCCTCACACGGGTAACCGCTCCGAAGGTATTCGTTCTGAAACGCAGGTGGGCAATTTCGCGAAGAAACTCCAGGCTGTGCTTTTTGGGCTGCAGCGGATATTCATCGGGATTGGCTTCACCGAGAACTATCAGGTTCCTGCATTGCACTTCGACCCGCTGGCCACTGCCGGTCGATTCGGTGAGCATGCCTTCGGCCGAAACCGAAGCACCCGTGTGAATGCGTTGCAGAAGCGGTATCGTGGTTTCGTTAACTTCAACCACAATCTGTATGTTTTCGATAACGGAACCATCGTTCACTGCCAGAAAAGCCACGTTCTTGCTTTCGCGTTTTGTACGCACCCAACCCATTACCTGTACGTCGGTACCCGGTACTCCGTTCCGCAGTATTTCACCAATTTTTGTCCTTTTCATATCACAGAATTTTTAGCACGTAAAAATAGTAAAAATCAATGAGCACATTTATTCATCAAATTTCTTTTTGAAGTAATTGATTTTTTTAAGATATTTACACATAGTTTTTCGAAGCATTTATCGACATTCATAAATAACTTAAAACATTTCATCATGAGAACAAGCTTTACCCTCCTATTGTTTACAACCATGCTCTTAGCTTTTTCGTCGTGCAAACTGTTCGACAACAAACCTCCTGTGGTGCACCTCAACGGAGCCGCCGACACCACCATTATTATGCGCGAAATGTATCATGACCCCGGTTTTTTTGCTGAAGATAATTTCTCGAAAACTGAGGCGCTTCTTCTTGAAAACGATCTTGAAACTGCCATTCGCACCAACGACGAGGGTTACACCACCACCCACGAAGATTGTGTAATTTCTTACTCGGCAGCCGACGAATCGGGCAATACGGGCACAGCCACCCGCAACGTACACATCCGGAATATTTCATTCCCCTATGCCGGCTCCTACACAGTCTATCGTCATGCCAGCTCCACGATTGACGATACTACCTACAATACTACCATTGCCGCCGACACAAGGGTTGCCGGAAGAATACGCATCAACAAAGTCTGCCTGCATTACGACGCAAGTCTGGGACAAACCATTTCATATAAACTTACGGCTGATTTATGGGACACCGATTTAACCTCAACCCCCCATTACGATAATATCAGCTACAACAGCGGAATCGGGTTCATGAGTATTAAAGACACCGATCCATCGGTTCCATGGTACCGGGGAATGGGCTACGAAGAAGCCACTGCTGCCCGCCGATTTAATTATGTGCAAATTTTCAACAACACCTATATCGACGAAGACGGTTCCAATACGGCCAATATAAACGGTATGGCTGCATTCGGAATACCTTTCTCCGAAATTGTGTATTCGGGCACCGAAGTGCAAAAAATTATTCTGCGCTACAACATCTCCGACTACAGCACCAATCCTCCTACGGTAAACCTCATCACCGAAGAGTATATTCCGATTGATTAGCAGGTAAAATTTAAGGGGGACACATGATGTGACACCCCGATATTTTATATATTCGACTCCTGAATTATAACACCAAATTTTGGCACAGGTGTTGTAATATCAATTTCTTTGTCAAACTTAAATTTTATATTCTATGAGAAAATTTGTCAAATTCTTTATCCCGGTTGTTTTGCTGGCCGGATTTTTCATGATTAGCGGATGCGATCCGGAAGAGCCTGTTGATGGAACCGAATACGCATTGCTTATTCAAAACGGAGCGATGAACATTTACCCTGACGAAACCGTTGCCTATAATGCTGTTCTGGTTGATGAAGAAGGCATTGTTACTGCAGCAGCAGGTGTGACCTGGTCGGTAACACCTACTTCGGTGGCCACTATTTCGTCAGCAGGCGTACTGAGCCCTGTAAGTACAGGTACAGCCAAAGTGAAAGCCACATTGGTTAAAGACGGAAAGACACTCACATCGGAAGTTCCAGTCGGCATATATGCACCCGCATTGTTTGCCGTAGCACCTTCGGCTATTTTGTACGAAGCCGGTTACGATTTCCAACTCGAAACGGTTTATTTTACTACCGGTGCTCAGCCCAGCTACAGCTATACTTCGAGCAACACTGCCGTTGCCACCGTCAGCTCAACCGGTTTGGTTCACACCGTTGGTGTGGGTGAATGTACCATAACAGTAACCGCAAGTACGATGCAGGACAAACCGTTTATTGTTCCGGTTATGGTAATAGCACCTCCCACAGTGCAACTGCCGGTTACGCGCGTCGAAGTCAGCAGTTCTGCCGCAGATTTATTTAAAAACGAAACCCTGCAACTCACCGCAACTGCCTACAATCCCGATGGCCCGGTAAACAATGCCACCATCGAATGGTTCTCCGAAAACACAGCCATTGCCACGGTTAACGCCAATGGACTGGTTACTCCGGTTCAAACCGGTGAAACGTATATTGTAGCCCGTTGCAATGGAGTATTTGCCAAATGCGAACTGCTGGTTAATCCCGATACGGTGGTGATTGTAACACCATTTTATGTTGACCTGAATCAGGGTGCACAACAGCAATTTACTGCCGTGGCATATCACAATACACGTCAGGGTCTTACCAATACATACCCTATAAATTTCTCCTGGGAAATCCCCAGCTACGGCCCCGGATTCGAAATGTTTGATATCGGAACCGTAAGTACTACCGGACTGGTTACCATCAAACAGGATGCTATGATAGGTATGGCGTCGATGGTGATTGCCTACGAAACCGGACGTCCGCACATTGGTGGTGGTGCCCTCATCATGATTGGCTACGGAATGCCCTGGCCTAAATAGTAGTTTTTGGTTCAATTTATAAAAGGTTGTCCGGAATTCGGGCAGCCTTTTTTATTTTTCCTTATCGGGGAAAGCCGTTCTCAGCTCCAGCCAGATTTGATCGTAAGTATCCGGGGGCAGGAAAAAAATGTAGGGCAGGGTCTCGCCTTTCAGACGCAGGCTCAGGTATTTTGAACCTTTCTGAAAACTGATTTTAAACGAAACGATTTCGTCGGTGCGAATGTGCCTTGTTGAGTTTTCGCGTTGTTTTGTGATGTGCAGACCATCATCAATAATCAGGGTGCATTTTACCAGAGTATATCGAGTCACCAAAACAATAAATGCAATAAAAACGAGAATGAGACAAACAGCAGCGATACCCTGACCTGTATTACCCCACTGCGCATTAGCCTGTATGAGCAATCCTCCGGCGCATAATATACCGGCGGCGCCAACAATTGCCAGAACCTGTGAGATAACACGATGGTAACGGAGGGTGTAGGAGATTGCCATACCGACTGGTTTTTGTTCTGTTTTTGGTAAAAATAGCTTAAAATTTTCACAAATAGTAGCTTACAATTATTACAGTAAAAAGATTATCCTTCACACTGACGTGTCGTAAACTGTATAAATCGTTGAGTCAATTCTGATTCCGGGGTATTGAACAAATGCATTGCGTCAGATGGGTTAATATCTTTAATGCCGGCAATAATAGATTCTTCGGCACAAATTTCTTTTGCTTTTTTGTAGGCAAGGGTAAATTTCTCCATCTGCAAGTTGTAAACCGAAGCTTTTTCGATGGGGTCTTCAATATGAAAACAATTACTGAACATCAGATTAAAAAAGTTCAGTGCATCGAAATTTTCATGCCCATCAATTGCTTGTGCTTTCACAGGTTCATATTTATTAGCAGCTGCAGGCTCTTCAATCCACAGGGTGAGCTGTTGCAACAATCCATTGTAAGTATCCCTGTTTTGTTTGTCGCGATAAAACCTGAAATCTGGCATTTGACGGTACAAAAAACCGACAATATTGAGAATCTCGTTTTTCGGAAGATATTTTAACGAAAGATGATGGGGTTCTTCCACATAATTCATATAAACCGAAAAACCGTTTTGGTTGGCAAATTCAAAGATCCGGGGAATATCGCGGTAGTTGTTTGTCATCAGGCAGGTGCAGGCTGTAAATGATGTTTTGCGTTTACGGCAATATTCAATAAAGTAATCAAGATTTCGCCGGAATACATCGTAAGATGCATGTCTTCTGATGGCCTCAAAGCCTTCTTTATTGAGTGAATCAATCGAGACATTAATATTAAAAATCCCTTTTTCGAGCGCAGCTTTTACACGTTTGTTTAAAATCGTACCGTTTGTGGTAACCGAATTAACAATAGAAGGATTTACCTCAGCTACCATTTCCCAAATATCGTAATACAAGTCAATGAGGAAGGGTTCGCCACCTTTAAAGTTCAAACGTTTGATACCGGGAATCAATGGTTTCAATTCCTGAACAAAAGAATTGCCGTATAACGCTGCTGGTTTACTTGCCAAATCATGGTTGAAACTTTCGGAAAAATAGCCACTGCACATCACACATTCTAGGTTACAGCGATTGCTAAGTTCAAATTCCAAAGTTACTATTCGGTTGATTCGATTAGTATATTTGTTATATATTCGGTAAGTTGCCGCTTGATGATTTTCGATTTGTAAACATCGTTGGCATTTCTCACAGCCTTTAAGCACCTCACCCGCCCTGAATTTCTGACGTAAAGCTTGTCGCTTTTCGCCATGCACAATATCGTTAAGTGATTGCAAAGGATATAACCCGATTACATCACTATTGCCCGAAGAACAAAAACTCACCTGTCCATCCATTCTGAAATACAAATTCCCGGCAGGTGCATAGCAGTACCTACTGAGGTTTTTATTTGTATTCGCTAAAAAATACATCAATTACTGATTTTCAATTATGTATAAATATTTATATTTATGCTTCAAAAATAAAAAATAATTTTGGAACATAAAAGCTATTACATCATATTTTTTGCAATATATAGCCGGTATTTAAATCAAGTAGATTGATAGTTATTTTTGTCTGAAAACAGGCCTTCTAACTCAGTGTTAATTGAAATATCTGAACATCGGGGAGGGGACAGAAATAGAGAACAAAAAGCCCATTACATTATTATCATATCACGCTTAAAACATTAACTTCACAAAAAAGATGGAAAACTTTACGCAAATTTGTTGTTGTCCAATATGTTCAGAATTCATACATTTGAACAAGATAGTAATCACATTTTCAGTGAAAAAGAAAGCTTTCGTGAATAATGTACCTTAGTAATCAAATTTTTGAAATATGATTTCATCTCTTATTGCGCAAACATCAGCCGTAGAGGTTATAAAAGCGAGAATTTCCGTTAGAAAATATTCGGAAAGAAGCATTGACAAACAAACCCGAGAAACCATTGAGATGATTATTTCCAGAAACAATGTGGGGCCGTTTGGAAACCAATCATCATACTGGCTGATTGAAACCAGCGATTTTGCTGATAAACCTGTAAAGCTGGGTACTTATGGGTTCATTAGGGGAGCAAAACACTATTTAGTCGGTGCAGTCGATAATAGACGTCAATATTGTCTCGAAGACTATGCGTATTGTAAACAAATGAAAATTCTTGAATTAACCGGTCTGGGCTTGGGAACCTGTTGGATTGGAGGTACTTTTCGGAGAAATGAGTATGCGAAAACAGTAACTTTATCCAATCATGAAATTATTCCTACCATTACACCTGTAGGCTATGCTGCTGATAAAAATTCTACTCTTGACCATTTGATTAAATCAATTGCCGGTTCGAGAAAACGAAAATCATTCGAAGAATTATTCTTTGAGACGTCCTTTAATACTCCACTTGCCTTCAAAGAAAAAGATAAATTGAGTTATGCACTCGAAATGTTGAGACTTGCCCCTTCGGCCAATAATGCTCAGCCATGGAGAATTATTGTCGATGGCAACAACATTCATTTTTATCTGCACCGCAACAAAGCTTTTAGTGCACTTAAATCGGTGGATTTGCAACGTATTGACATGGGAATAGCCATGTGTCATTTGGAGTTGGCATTAAACGAAATGCGAATTGCAGGAGTCTGGGGGAAATGTAAGGAACATAATTTTACTGGGGCAAAACACGAATACATTTGTAGCTATTTCTTGAAATAAAACGCTGCTGTTGCTTCATTTTTGGGGTATCATTTTTTGTTCTACCAGACCCTTATAAATACCTTTGGCCATCAGTTCATAACCTTTGGCATTATGATGACCATCGTAGACCCAATAGTATTTTTCAATTTGGTTCTTTATTGAAGGCTGTTGATAATAACTATAAAGGTCGATGCAGGCAACTTGCTTGTTTTTACAGAAGGATATTACATCAACAAACTCTTTTGAGTTATCTTGAACTTCGGAT
>Ga0116149_1002464_pt1 | contig 20353 bp, 13 predicted proteins | sample AD_UKC057_MetaG_FD_89787 | JGI IMG/M metagenome (GOLD analysis project Ga0116149, IMG submission 89787) | Active sludge microbial communities of municipal wastewater-treating anaerobic digesters from USA - AD_UKC057_MetaG | ecosystem: Engineered > Bioreactor > Anaerobic > Digestate | place: USA... | reverse complement strand
TATAATACAGGACGTCCGCATCAGTCATTGAGATATTTGAGTCCAAGGGAATATAGGGAACAACAATCATGTCAAGTGGCTTGACAACAGGGGAGCATTACACATCTTCATACAATAAAAATTTGGCAACACATTCAGGGAAACTATTTCCCAAATTCCAGAAATATTTATGAATAGTTATTTTTACAGGAACCAGGGCGTCTTCATTTAAATACTTATTAATAAATCCAATATCATTTTTTCGCGGATCTCTCGAAAGACCTTTTCTTACCGGATTATAACCAATATACCATAAAAGCCATAAGAGATAATCTTCGGGATTTTCAGCTTCTTCTATAATCGTCGAACCGAAACGCTCGTTCCAAAAAGCCCCTGTTTGGTTCATGGCTTTGTTATATTTTTCAGCAATTCTCGCTTTTATAAATTGCATGATACGAGATATTGATTCTTTCCCATCAGCCGTTTTTATTATCAGATGTATATGATTACCGACGATTTCAGCTGCTACTAAATCGAAATCATATTTTTCCTGACACATGGTTACGGATTCAATGAAATATTTTTTCCCATATTTTCCGCGCAGATAATTCTTCATATCATGACAACGGGTAAAACAATGGTGGGTCGATCCCTGGGCTATGTTTCGCAATTTTCTTGTCATAGTATCTCCTGCAATGTCAGTTTCATGTATATACGAATGGCAAGTTGAAATACGAAAATTTTTTTTGTATTTTGAGTCTTTCCGCGGGGTCAGAGCAGGCTTTTCGTGGGACACACGCTCTGACCCCGATATCCCTGGTACTTATGATCACGGGCTTTAAAAAAAATGGGCTGGGCGGATTCCTATTGCTTTTCAGGATTATCCGGCAAGTTTATATACGAAAATTTTTTTTAAATTTTGAGTCTTTCCACGGGGTCAGAGCAGGTTTTTCGTGGGACACACGCTCTGACCCCGATATCCCTGCAACTTATAATCGCGGATTTCATAAAAATGGGCCGGGCGGATTCCCCATGCTATACGGGAGATTCAGGAGACTCTATTCAACCCTCTTGACTACCACGATGGTAACGTCGTCATTGAACTCATATCCCGCAAGATCGCCCAGTATCCCGTCCTTGATCTCTGCCGGTGAACGGTCGCCCCTGCGGCGGAACGATACCTCGAGACGATCAAGGCCGAACATGTCATTTTCCGGGTCCCGCCTGTCCTTCACCGTACCGGCCCGCCATGCGTCGGTAAGGCCGTCGGTATACAGCAATAGCGCATCCCCGACGCCGAGCGTGAATCCGCCGGACGCAGGCGGCTTGAGGCTCTCGGCTATGCCGAGCCAGATACCGTCCGTTTCGACGAGCTCCAGCGAACCGTCTGAGCTCCGGTATATCATGATATGCTGGTGCTGCCCTGAAAAATGGAACGTCCCGCCGGCGAGGCTCGCAATAACCGTTATGGTCATGTACCGGTCCTCGTTCAACCTCTTGATATTTTCCGTGATCACGCGGTTGACGCGGCTCAGCACCACGTCCGGCTCGAGGTTGGGCTTGCCCTCGAGCACGGTATGGATGGCGGTCTGGACCATCATCATGATGAGGCCGGCCGGAACGCCGTGGCCCGAGACGTCCCCGATAACGAGCCAGTCGATCCCCTTCGCGTTGATGACATCGTAATAATCACCGCCTACCTCGTCGGCCGGCCGCATATATGCCGCTATCTCAAGGCCGCTGATGGCCGGCGCGCGCGGTAGCAGGACGGTCTGGATCTTTTTCGCCAGTTCCATCTCGCCCCAGAGCGCCTTCATGGCTCTGAGCAGTTCGGCGGTCCGCTCTTCCACGAGCTGTTCCAGGTTGTCCTTGAGCGTGGACAGGCGGCTGTACATGATGGAGTTGGCCAGCGCGATCGTCGCCGCGGACTTGATCCTGTTGATGAAGCCGACCTCGTACGCGGTGATCTGTCTCAGATTTTGCTTCTCCGGCAGAAGCAGTATCGCCAGCAGCTCGCCCTGGTGGACGAAGGGGACGATATACGTGGCACCGTAGCGGTCGAACAGCTCCAGCAGCCCGTCGCGGACCGGCGTGTAGTCGCCCCGGGACTCGACCATGGCGCGGTCTACCAGGTGCTTCGCACCGACGAACCACGCCGCGATGTCGGGGGCCACCTCGCACTCCCGCATGGCCGTCCGCACCGCATCATCCCCGTCGCGCCTGCACAACAGGAGCTCCGCCGACTTGAAGGAAAGGGTCCGCCGTATCAGCCCCGAGAACTGGGAGCCGAGGTCATCGATCGATTTCAGGGAGGAGATGTTGTCGATGAACGACGACTCAACCCGGTCAAGGTCGTACTTGCGCCGGTTGAAGAGCTGGTCGATCCGGGGCTGGACCTTCCGGAAATAGGCATAATTGCCGACGAACCAGGCCACGGCGGCCAGGAAGAGCGACGGACCGCTCATCATGCCCAGGTACGGCAGGACAAAATAAAACAGGATGATGTTCGGGATGAGGATGAGCGACGACATGGCCGCCCAGATAAATGTTACGTGGAGCACGCTCCGGATGTCCATAAGGCGGTAACTGAGCACGCCGTATCCCAAGAACGCCAGAGGCAGAAACATGAGGTTCCCGAGGGGATACAGGTCAATCCCGTTGATGGCCGGTATATTGGACATGGTGAGCAGGCCTGTCAGGATGAATGACAGCACGATATACTTCAGCTTGAGCCGGATGATCTGGTTCTTCTCGGAACGGATTTTTCTGATGAAAATCAGGATGAAATACGTGAGGCTTATAAAGGAATACAACCCGAAAACCTGGAAGGCTATCCCCCCCTTCGCTATGTAACCCCAGGGATACACATACAGGCCGTTGAAATAATAGTCGGTCAGCGTGGACAGGGAAATGATGAAACTGACCGCGAAGGCCGCCATGACGAGACCCCGGGCCCTGGTGCCGATGATGCGGTGAAAGTAGACAAGGTTTAACGCCGGAAGATACACATAAAAAAAGTGAACGCCCCGCTCGATCCGGAGCAACAGGTCAATCTCTCCCCGGAACAGGTGATGACAGATGAAAACGGGCGCCAGCAGCGACCACCAGATGCAGACCAGGGAAAAAAGCATGTTCTCGCGGGTGATTTTACCCTTGATGACCGACAGCAGGGCAATGATCAGGCTGATAACAAGGGACAGCAGAGGCGGAATTATATATATATTGAATTTGGGGATTATTAATTCCATGATGCTCCATGCCGGCGATCTCCCGCCCCTGAATTCCGGCAGACAAATTCTCTTTTCCAACCGGTTTCTGTCAATCGTTAATCAGTTTTACTGGATCTTCGATGCTTCCGGTTCGCCGGCCGGGCACGCCGGGGGCCGGTAATCACGCATGAGCCCGCCAGCCCGCCCGGGTTTTCTATTGACTTTATGGAGGGCGCGGTATAGAATATACCATAACGGATCCATTCATGAAGAAGTTTCGCGATTTCATCCGGCTGAGGATCAAATCCATCAGCATCACCATGAGCGTGCTGTACCTGTTCCTGGCCGTCGTGAACATGTCCTTCTTCACAATCATGATCTACGAGAACCAGATTGACCTCATTACCGAGAACGGCAAATACCGTATCAAGCAGCAGACCGAGGATTTCATCGCGGCAATCAGGAAGCTTTCCCCGGACGCGGCCGGCGGTGTCATCTTCTACAATAAGACCAGGGAAGACGTCCTCCGCGACGTGGCCGCCACCATAAAGCCCAGGCTCTCCGGCGATGACAGCCTGATCATATTCACCGAGGACGGGACGGTCCTCTACTCCTCCCGGCCCGGCCTCAAGCTGACCGGGACCGATATCAGGAACGGGATGACGGCCATCACCAACCTGGACTATTCCGGCCGCGCCCTCTATTCCACGATCGACGAAAAGAGCTTCGTCATGAAGTTTTACATCCCTCATCGCCTGAATATCCTGGGCGACTGCATCCTGCTCCTGAAAATCGAGATGCGCGATTTCCAGGAGCGCCTCTGGGAGCTGTACCGGATGATCCTTTTCATACTGGTGTTTCTCGCGCTGTTCCATGTCGCGTTCGCGATCGCGTTCAACCGCCTGTTCATACGCCCGATACAGGCTCTCCACGAAAAGAGCCTGGAAATCAGCAGGGGCAACCTGAGCGCGCGCGCCGTCTTCGACAGGGAGGACGAGATCGGCGAGCTGGCCGCCGCATTCAACGGCATGGCGGACTCGATCCAGGAAAAGATCCTTACGCTCCAGGAGCAGAACGACCTCATGGAGCAGGAGATGGACGTCGCCAGCGGCGTGCAGAAGCTGATATTTCCCTCGATGACCGGCGACAGGAACTTCACCTATGCGTCCTACTGGAAGTCGCTCACCAAGGTAAGCGGCGATTATTTCGACATCGTGACGCTGGACAAAAACCGGACCGGCATCATCATCATCGACGTTACCGGCCACGGGGTGCCTGCGGCCCTCGTCACCATGGTGCTCAAGGAGGTCTTCAACCGCGCAGCGCCCCTGTACGACGACCCGGCGGAGCTGATCTGCCATCTCAACACGGATATCATCAGCCTCCTCTCCAAAAACGAGATCGTGATGGGCGTTTATTTCACCGGCATCTACATCATCTTCGACGGCAAAGAGACACTCTCCTACTGCAATGCGGGACATGACCCCGGCCTCCTGGTAAACGCGAAAACAGGGGAGATAACCTCTCTCACACGGTCGGGGAGCCCTCTCGGCGTCATCGTCGAGATGAACAAAAGCTACAAGTCCGAGACCCTGCCCCTGGGGAAGGGAGACCGCGTCTATCTCTACACCGATGGCATCGTGGAGTGCCGCAACCTGTCGAAGAAGGAATTCGGCCTCGACGGCCTGATCGCGTCCATCGTGAAAACACGCGCCTCGTCCCCGCAGGAAAGCGTCGATACGATCGTCGCCGACATACATGAGCATATCGGCTCCGGCAGGCAGCGGGACGACGCGACGCTCCTGCTCATCGAGGCACGGTAGGCGCCGCCATGCTCGCCCGGGAATACAAGGCGGAAATCACGCTTGTCCTCGTTACGGCATTCGTCATCTCGTTCATGGCCCTCCTTAACGACATCAACCGTCAGATCAGGATCAAGGAGCTGCGCATCTATTTGCTGAGCAGCAACCGCGAGGACAACAATATCGACCACATCGGCCTGGTGATGAAATACCAGCTCCATAAAAAAATGTACGAGAACCGCCTGAGCCAGGACGAGGCAGACCTCATCGAGTCGAGGGTCAACGCCATCCTCAATGCCGCCTCGACGGACCGGGCCGTGTCCATGGACCGGTACCGCTATCTCTCGCTCCCCACGCTCTGGACCATAAACGCCATGCGCTTCCTCATAGGCAAGGCCCCCATCGTGGACCCGAGCGAGGACAGCGCCCACTCCTATCTCGAGGCGGCCTACTACTACGAGCGGAACAACTGCTACGCCCGCGCGCTCGAGTCGTACGGCAGGGCGTTCGAAAGGGAGCGGAACAACGCGGCCCTTGCCTCGAGCATCATCCTGCACCAGGGGTTCTGCCAGTCGATACTCGGCAATTACAACGATGCGAAGGAGCGCTACCAGACGGTGATCCGGGTCTACGGCGACCGTCCTCTCGCGGCCACGGCAATCATACTCCTCAGGTATATCGAGGGGTTCAAGTCCGAGCTCGACCGCGTCCTGAAGGAGGAGCCGGATTCGGTGGAGAAAAGCGACAAGCTCTACAAGCTGATCGCGTTCAGGGAAGCGATGGCCGTCATCAGCAGGGTCGAGAAGACGGCCCCCCCGGCAGAGCGGGCGCGGGTCGGGTATCTCAAGGGCCGCATATACGAGGACCTCTCCGAGAAGGAAAAGGCGATCGATACTTACCAGGGGATCGTTGCGGACGACCCGTCGTCGCAGTACGCGCGCCTGGCGAACCGGCGGATTTACCTGGCCGGGACCACGGCCTCCAACGGCGCCAAGGTGCGGAACCTCGCGATAATCAACAACCGGACGCTCAACGACCCGGTCCTGGAAAAAATGAAGGACCAGGAAAAGAAGCTGGTACCGGTGAAGGAAACGGCCCCCCGCGCCCCGGAGGAGGCCCGGGTGGAAGATGAAGCGGCCAGGCCGGTCATAGACATCGAAAAGCTGGAAACGAAAAAAAAGGTTGAAGAGGCGGACGCGCTTGTCCGGGACCTTGGGAATACAATCGATGCCGGGGAAGAAAATGCGCAGGCCTGTCAGGTTTCCTGGAGGATAACCACGGCCGAGGGAAACATCTTCGTGGGCGAGATTACGGCCGAGACCGAGGAAAAAATCACCCTCAAGACCCTCATCGGAAACGTCACCATTCCCGTAAACAAAATCGTGAAGCGGGAGAAGACGCGGTAGGCCCTTACGGGGAGATGGTCACATATGTTGAGCCGGTCCTCTGATTTTCATAGCTGAGCTTTATCCAGTCCGCGGACCGGGCCGTGCTCGAGATCCTGAGCTCGTCCATCTGGCCGGGCCAGCACACGGTCTCGTTATCATCCTGCGCAACTTTCGTTATCGTCGAAATTGATGCGGTAATGCTTGAAGGGGACCCCTGTGTCGAGATTGTTTGCGAGACACCGTTTTTGTATATGGCCCCGGCATTGGTCGCCGTATTGAAGGTGAGGGTCATAAACACCCAGGTATTGAACGGGTAAAACGTGTTTGGATCAACCGGTGCATAAAAATAATTATTACCGTCAACATACAGGCTCGCTGCGATTTCACTCCCGGCGTTTGGATCGAGATAGTATTGCCATCCATTCGAGCTGAAACCTGATACCTTTGCATAGAGCGGGACCCAGGGTGACAGCCAGGAACTGTTCCTTCGTATCCAGAAGGACAGGGTTATGCTGTCCGGTTGAAGCAAGGTATTAGCGCCCATGCTCACCATGTTATTGGTGCCGTCAAAGTTGAGCCCCTTCCCCACCTGTCCCGTAATGCTGTCCCCGGCAGCCATGCCGCCCGGTGTGCCGTCAATATTGTTGTCAGTGCTATCCGCGATAGTGCCACCTGACGGGTCTTCGCCCATGTGCCACACGCCCGCGTACCCGTTCGTGGAGTTGAACACGCCAGACGGATTCTGGCCATCCGGGGCCGTGGCATTGCCGAAGTACATGGTAAACTGGTCCGTGGTGCCGCTGTGGACCAGCGGGTAGCGCACCCACACCTCCGCCAGGTTGTTCGCCTGGTCCCAGCGCTCGATCTCATAGTCAAGCGCGCCGTATGTTGCGTCGTAAAACCGTATGTCCGGCGCGCCCGCACGGACCGCGTCTATTATCGCTGCATCAGTGATTCTCACGAGGACCGGGAAATGGCTCACGTTACCGGCAAGGCCCAGGGCCGGCGTATTCAGGGTAATCGTTCTTGTTTCGGAATAATCCGCATACGCCCCCTTGACCACGGACACGCTCGTTATGTTGCAGGTCGGATTGTCATCGCCCCGCACGTAAATTGTGAAGCTGCCGGCCGGTAGCGCGTCGAAGCCCGGGATTTCGGACAGCGTGGTGACGCCGGAGGCCGCGCCGTCGAGCCAGGCTCCGCTGTTAATTCTCATATCATGCGTGTTGGATGGTACCGTATCACTGAAAGTAAGAGTATCGGTCCCCTCGACCGTCGCTCCAGACGATGGTGAGCTTATCGTAATAGTAGACCCAGTTTTCGTAAGATTGGCAACTTCCACGTGATTGCAGGAGTCAATCGTTGCAGTGCCCCTGATATAAAGTGTAAACGAACTCGGTAGCGAGTTGAAATTTGTTATTGCCGAAAAGGTCGAGCCGCTTGTGATCGGATACCAGTTGGTTCCGTCCCCTGAAGCCTGGTGCGTCGTTTCCAGCGTATCGCTATCAGTGAATGTTATCGCAGTGCCGCCGCACACGCTCGCACCGGAAGAGGGAGAAGTTACCGAAAGCGTCACGTCCTTCTTGTGAAGGGAAATGCTTGTCTGATTACAGCCATCCATTCCCCTCAGGTAAAATGTAAAGTCTGAATCGCAGGCCGCCGCGCTGAAACCCGGGACCTGGTAAAGCCTGGTGCTGTTGCTTGTGAACGACACCCACGATGTTCCATTGACGCTGGCCTGCCATGAGGTTTCCAGCGTATCGCTGTCCGTAAAGGTGATCCGGTCGTGGCCGCACACCTGCGCGCCGGATGCAGGTGAATTTATCGCAAGGGTAAGGCCCTGTTTCACCACGCTCACCCTGATGGAGTTGCACAGGTTTTCGCCCGCCAGGTAAAAGGTGAAATCGACGCCGCAGGGAAAGGCCAGTTCGTCCGTGAAGCCGGGTATGTCGGAAATCACGGTCACGCCGCTCACCGCCTCGATCCAGTTTTCCTTGTCCAGCGAGACCCGGTGGTAGGTTTCCGATGCGTCCGCGTCGCTGAAGATGAGGGGCTGGTGGCCGCACACCTGCGCGTCAGGCAGGGGAACCGCACACGAGACGGTCGGCTCCAGCGCGACGCATTTCGCGACGGGAATATACTTGAGGTCGGATTCCGTGAGCACGCTGAAGCCGTTGTTGCAGCCGGTCAGCACGGATACCAGCATGACGCACGCGTAAACGGCCATGCGTGCGAAGGCCCTCTTCGGTCCGAATATGATTGTCGCGTTTTTCATCTGTTAAGCCCGGATGACGGCCAGTGCCCGGCGTGCCCCCTGTATGGTACAGCACGGCGGCGCCAATCGTGCAACTTATTTTAATATCGGCGAAGACCAGAGACGGTATGAGAACCCCACGGACCCGCCGACGGCATGCACCGGCAGGCCGCTGTCCATGATATACATATACCGTACCTGTGCCGAGAGTGAAAACTCCTTTACATGATACTCATACCCCGCGAGAAGCGTCATGAGAAAATGGACGCCGGACCGGCGCCGCGGGAGATCCCGGTTTATCGCGTCGAAGTAACCGGCCCCGGGAAGCCCGGCCAGCAGGAGGCTGCCCCAGCTGTTTTTATAAGCCGGGACCAGCCAGGCGGGTCCGGCCTGGGCGAAATACCCGGTCAGTCTCTGGTTTGATTTACAGAAGACAGCCCGCTCGAAATCGAGGTAACCGGCCTCAAAGCGTATCCCCGGTATGCCCATATGCCCCTTCCGGAAGAGGCCTTCAAGGCCCTGGTCATAGGTCACTTGCAGCGTCATGCCCCCGGGAACCTTGTTCATCAGGCCGCCGGTCACCATGGCGTAGTACGCGGCCGAAAATCCAATGCGGCCGAAAAACCAACCCGGCTCCCTTGTGCCGTAATCTTTCAGTGGCTTGCGTTTTGATATCATCTTGAGGGAGGTTTCCTCTTCCCTCTCCTTCTTTTTCTTTATACCGTCTTCGATGTTTCTCTTGATTTTTTCCTCATCAACCTTGATGTTCAGTTTCAGCTGGATCTTCACGTCTTCCTTGTACGACCGGGTCTCGTATTTCTCCTTTACGTTTTTTTTCATGACGGTAAACGTACCATATGAATTGGCGATCACGTAATGAGTGTCGGTCTCCTCAATTATCTTGCAGATTATAACGGTCCCGTCGGAAAGCCTGAACGTGTCGGCACGAGCCCCCATCCCATGGAACAGGAGAAATCCTGCCAGCGCAAACGATAATGCCCATTTTGCATTTCTCATACCCAGGACAAAACCCCTTCCCGCAACCGGTACCGCATTGTCAGATTCATCCCCATCCCCATGATACTGCCCGCATGATTGCACCGGAGAAGCTCCTTCGGCGCCCATATCCGCTCATAGCAGGCGACAAATCAACTCACACGGACCCGTAAAATAAGTCAATTGCCAAATGCACTTGATTAACCGAACCTGTGCCCAGTCGCGGCTCTGACCCCCAGATCTTGCAGACGCGGCTCTGACCCCGAGCCTCTCAGTTATTATAGACGAGGCTCTGACCTTCCTAGCATCTAAAAATTTCGTTGAGATCAAAATGATATACCACAATCGTGAATTCTTCGACAGTTTTTTATTATAAAAAATTGAATATAAAATTTCAGTATCCAAAAACCCCGATTAATAATACTTCACTTAAGGGCATAAGTCAATAAAAAAGCCCAGCCGGGCTTGTTTTCAAACATAATTGATAAAATATTTCTCTGTATTTCAATCATTCTGAGCAGAATCTCAATTTTATCCGAATTCTTTTACATTAAGCATGGGGAATACTATTTTCCGCAGCTCTTTCTTGGAAAACTTCCCGACGCTGGTTTTCGGTATCTCCTTGATGAACACCACCTCGTCCGGCAGCCACCATTTCGCTACCCTGGTCTTGAGAAAATCGATGATCTCATCTCTGGTTATCGCTGCGGCATGCTCGGGCCGCGGCACCACACAGGCGCAGGGTCGCTCCTGCCACTTTTCGTGCGGTATCCCGATAACAGCGGCTTCCTGCACCTTGGGATGGCTCATGATGGTGTTTTCAAGGTCAACCGATGATATCCACTCTCCCGCGCTCTTGATCATGTCCTTCACCCGGTCCACCAGCGTGATGTAGCCCTCGCTGTTTATCGTGCCGATGTCGCCGGTGTGGAACCATCCGTCCTTGAATATGCGCTTGCTGGTTTCCGGGTCCCTGAAATACTCGCTCGCGATCCAGGGACCGCGAACGCAGATCTCGCCCATGTCTTCGCCGTTCATTGCCGCAACCTTGCCTTCCGGCGTGATGATCTTCACCTGTAGCCCGGCTACCGGCATGCCGGCCGTGGCCTTGATCTTGATCTTATCATCCACCGGGAGGCCGGCCATTGAGCCTTTCAGGAGGGACATGGTCACGATAGGCGAGCACTCGGTCGAGCCGTAGCCCTGCACCATGGGCACGCCGTATTTCTTCTCGAACGACTCCATGAGGTGTATCGGTATGCCCGACCCGCCGGAGGCGAACAGGCGCACCGTGGAAAAATCATGCTCGCCGCCCGCCTCCAGGTACTGGTGGAGCATCATCCATATGGTGGGGACGCCGTACGAGTAGGTCACCTTCTGCTCCTTGATGATCGTGCAGATTGACTTCATGTCCAGGATCTGCCTCCCGGGCAGGACCACCTTGAGTCCCATGAGGGGACTCACAAAGGGAGCGCCCCAGGCGTTTGCATGGAACATGGGTACTATGAGGAGAACGCAGTCGGTCTCCTGCGAGCCCAGTGTAGCAACCACCATGTAGGAGTGCATGACCAGGCCGCGATGGCTGTAGACCACGCCCTTGGGGTCACCGGTCGTGGCGGAGGTGTAGCATATCAGGCACGGATCGTTCTCGTCCAGGTCCATGGGAAAATCATACTGCTCCGGGAACGGGGCGATCAGGTCGTCGTAAAGCACCGCGGGCGAAAGCTTCGTCTGGGGCATCTTTCCTGTCTGTGACAGTATCACGTACTGTTTCACGGTCTTGAGCCTGTCCATGACCGGCTCGAGCAAAAAGCATACGTCCTCGTCCACGAAGATGACCTTGTCCTCCGCGTGGTTGATGATGTAGACGAGGTGTTCCTGGGAGAGGCGGATGTTCAGCGTGTGCAAAACCCTGCCCGTGCAGGGTGCCCCGAAATAGAGCTCGAAGTGCCTGTGGTTGTTCAATGCGAAGGAAGCCACGCGGTCGCCCTTTTTGAGCTTCAGCGAATCAAGCGCGTGGGCGAGCTGGCACACGCGCCGGTACCACGCGCCGTAATTATAAGTGAACGTGCCGCCGGGATACACTGACACGATCTCCTTTTCGGGAAAATAGGTTGCCGCACGGAACATAAAATCGGTGATCAGGAGAGGATAATTCATCATGGCCGGACCTCCACACGTTCTATTGTGAGAAAGCGCGCCCCGGGGCGTCGCCGCTGGTCTTCGGTTCAGAATGAGATTAATATCACCCGTCTGGCAGAGAACAAAAATTGTTGTATTATAGCTTTTGTAATACAGTCTGTCAAACCATATTCATGCTATATTACTGATTTGTAAGAGGCGGTTAAAACTATTTTAGTTAAAAATGCAAATTCAATACAATATACAACAGGCTCTGACCCCATATCGAAAGAAAGGGGTCAGAGCCTGGGTACTAACCAAATTAATTAAGTTATATAAACATTCCTGAAAGACGTAACTATTGAATATTTTACTGACTTTAATGCTAGAATTGTCATTTAATAAAAAGCGAGCGGAAATTACCGCTGCGGCAGGGATTATATGTGGATTTGAATAAAGGGTTCATGGTATTGAGACAGAGCATGCCTTCCTGCAGGTTCTGCTCGGTTTTCGTCTACTCTCCTGCTATAACCCGCTGAAGCAAGCCGATTATCAGCCAGCGACCTGTTCAATCGAAGCTCTCTCGAACACTGCGCCTGCATTTACATCCATGTCGTCTTCCATGTCAGAAAAAAGTCGCGACGAGCTGGCCACCTTGATCACGGGGACGCAGGGTAACCCGACCGGGGTGCCCTGCCGGTCGTGAAGGTACAACCGAGCGATTTCTCACTGATGGAGCTCATGCCGCCGTGCATGTTCCCGGGCGCGATGAAGTACGCCGCCAGCCCCACTGCAGGATTGGCGGTAAAATCGGAAAATGCGACAGACCCGCCGCACTCAAGGACGAGCCGGAGCGCTGGAACGACCGATCGACAGGGTGACAAGACCAGATCCATGTACCGCACGTGGTTTGCCGTTTTTCATCGAACAGCTAGTACAGGACATACGAAACGGTTATACCGAATTTGACAACTATCTCGCCTTCTCCGGACGGCCCTCCCTCGTCAACCCGCAGCCCTCGCTTTGTATACAAGTACAAGATCTGTTCTGTTGGAATGTCGGCATTGACGACCCATTCCTGATAACTATTATTGACTCCTGAAACAACTTTGTCTTCTCCATTGTTTTTCGAACAGGTGAGAGTATGGCTGCCGGTATGGTATCTGACCGGCATAACCATTGGATAATAAATGCTGTTTGCGTCACACCCCACGCAATCATCTACTTCATCATAGGGAGGATCGCCTGCGTCTTCATCAGCGGTAAGAACATAGAGCGTTATGCCCTGGTTATCTTCCATTGGGATATTGTTAAATTGTATCCCCGCCATGGTCGCCGGCCATTGAGAACCGCCAAGCGGGCAATACGCGGCTTGATCCCTGTTGTGCGGTGCGGGAATTTCCGTAGCCAGGTAGCCGTTATTAACGATGACATAGGCCACATCTTCCCAGCAACCCCTGTCAAGATTGGCTATGAAAGGGCCATAAAAGCGATTCCAGGGCGAAGGAGCGGGTGATGCGGCTTCAGCCGTGGAACTTGCGGTGATTTTCCAGTATGCATTGAAATCGCCATTCCATGCTGACATATACCACATGGATGCAACCCTGATGTTGATATTCATGCGGGGTTGCCTGGCGTTCCCGGCTAAATTGATGACATACGATGGTGTGTTCGTGGCTGTGCTGCTGATTGTTATGGCGGCATTGTTTTTCAGCTCAATGGCGTAATCAAGCGGATCAAACCGCAGCCTGAATGTCGCCGAACCGCCGATTGGGATGGTCGCAGGCATGCCAGGCATGCCGGTGGTATCGATATCGTAGTGCTGGTAATCACTGCCACTCCAGTTCAGGCTGTTTATTACAAGCGGCGCTGTTCCATTATTATGTATAGTGAACATCCTCCAGTCACTGGCATGATGCACGTCTCCGTCGGCGCCCCATGATCCGAAAGTATAGGTGTACCCGCTGGGAAAGTCACTACCACCGGGATTCAAAATTTCGATGCCCGGCTGCAATGAATGACCGGTCAGGTCAATAATGAAAGACCCCAGGCCAGGATCGCTGGTGTTGATGGTTACATACGAGTTATGGCTTCCCACCGACGTTGGATTGTACCTCAGGGTAATTGTCGTGCTTTCGTCCGGCGACAGGAGAGTATCGGGAGTGTCCCACTGCAGCGTGTAGTTGTCCGTATCGCTCAGGGTAATGCTGTAGATGCTCAGATCATATGTGCCGTCGTTTCTGATTGTATAATTTTTATCCGGGCTCTGCCCGTTCAGGCTGACTCCCCCAAAATCGTGCGACGGATGTGGACCGGCGGCCAGGCAGGTCCCGCCCTCATGCACGCATATGTCTGGCTGTACCGAGTCGCCCTCGAGGATGATCTGGAAGCCGGGGTCGGCCCCGTCATTACTGTCAATGGTCAGCGTCGTGAAATGATCATCGGCTGTCATCGGATGGTAGGTGATGTTGAGGACCACATAGTCCCCCGGGGCCACGGAACAGGGCGTGGCCGGCCCGGTGCAGGTGAAGTGCTGTCCTGACGCAAGGCTTATACCAGTAATGTTCAGGTCGCCCGTTCCAAGATTGAGCACCAGGAGAGAGGCGGGATCCGACTGGGTGCCCAGCAGCTGGCTTCCGAAATTATGACTCTGACCGCTCGTCATGCTCGTGCTGCCGTCAACGACATCAATATCCGGTATCGGCAGGGTCGTCGAGGTGCCGCTGATGTACGCGCGGTACCGGCATGCGGGATCGACACCGTCGTCGTAGGCGATGATTATGGTGTCGTAATAGGTCCCCGGGGCCATGTACTGGAAATCCACTATCAGAGGTGCGGACCCACCAGCCGGTATCGGCGCGGACGGCACGGTGTCCAGTATAAAAACGCTGCCGTCGGACATGACGGTGTTGATAGCGTCTATCGTAATTGGCCAGGTCCCGTTGTTTTTAACGGTGAACACGCACAACACCTGTGCGTCCACCGTCCCGATGTTGTAGGGCTGGGCGTCGTTGTCGGGTATGGTGGTGTTGCCGCGCTTTACTTCCATCTTGCCCTGAGGTATTTCGGTACGTTCGCATGCCACGGTCACGTTGTAGGGCGTATAGTCCGGACCCGTGCTGATTGACACGACCGCAGCCCGGTAGCCGTCGTTATCAATCAGGGACTGGAAATTCACCCTGAAAACGGTCTGCGTGGAGGGTGCCAGCGTCTGCGGGAGGGTGATGCCGCTTATAGCAAACCGGTCGGCATACTTTCCGGTCATGGTGATGACCTCGAGGTTCACGTCCTCGACCCCGGTATTCCGTACAGTGAGATCAATCCACTTGGCGGTCGTCGTGGTGGTGAAGCCCATGTCGATAAGCTCGCCGGGTTTGACCTCGTCGGCTCCGTTGAACAGCGATATCTCCGGCAGGGGCCTCAGGTCGAGCAGCGACATCATCTGCTGTTTCATCGCGGCAATGTCATTCTCCATGTCGCCCAGCATGCTCTCGCAGGATGATAGGGAGACTGCAAGCACACCCAGGATTGCAAACCTGATCGTCTTACGCAGCAAGTTTTTCATGACAATGCCTCCGTGAATCCTGTCGCACGTGCCTGCCCTGGCGGAATACCGGTGGCGCGTCATGGTTTCTTCCTCTGACGGATGCGTATATGTTAATGTCGCGGGGTGAAACCGCGCATTGTTACAGCACTATCCGGCTGGGAAGATACCTTCACGACATCAAGCCAGACTACACAAATTTACCTTATGGTTTACAATTATAATGGAGAGGATGCCTTTTATCAAGGAAAAAACAGAGGACGAGCCACTTTATCAGCTACAGCCCTCATCGATCTCTGCGCCCTCAGCGTTGAACATCAATCAACTTCATTGTTTATGAGTTTCACCAGCTCCGGCAGTACCTCGCCCGCCCTTCCCCGGATAAAGACATCCGTGATGTCATTGGTGAGGCCCGTGGTCGAGATATTCACCTCGATGATACGGGCCCTGTTCTTCTTCGCCAGGTACGGGAGCTCGGCCGCCGGATTCACCACCGCCGATGTTCCGACCACGAGCATGGCATCGGCCGAGCTCGCCATGAGCCGCGCCTCGCCGATGGCGCTGAAAGGGAGCATTTCGCCGAAAAAGACCATGCCCGGCTTCAGGACCGAGCCGCATACCGGGCAGAGCGGGTCCCCGGTGACGGGGTCAGAGCCTCCGCCGTCAATCACGGGGCCAGAGCCCCCGCCATCATATTCGCACCCGCATATCAGGCAGCGCAGCCTATCGAGCGAGCCGTGCAGCTCGATCACGCATCGGCTTCCGGCGCGTTTATGGAGTCCGTCAATGTTTTGCGTGATCACTCCCTCGAGCCGGCCCACCTCTTCCATGCGGGCCAGAGCCCGATGCGCCGGGTTCGGGTGCGCGGCGCGCGCGACAGCGATCAGCTCGCGCGCCATCTCCCACACACGGTGCGGGTCTTTCGTGAAAGCGTCGATGTGAGCGAGCGAAGGATCATGCTTCCCCCAGAGACCGCCACTGCCGCGGAAGGGCGGAATGCCGCTTTCAGCGGAGACACCCGCACCGGTCAGAGCCACGACATAATGCGACTTCGCCAGGTACTCGGCCGCCCTTTTGAGGTTATCGTTCATCCAGGAGAGAATATCATTTAGCGTATTTAATACAATGTATTTCCGGTTGTTCCTAAATTAAAAATCAGACGGTTTTTCAGATTAATAAAACATTAATTCCGGTTTTAACCAATTATTGAAATAGTTCATAATATGAACGTAATTCATTCAATTTCTTTAAGTTGACAAATAGATTATCATTACAATAATACCGCAACTGTATCAGATTCGGCTCAAAAGGGTGTATATATATAATCCTATGATTACGCGCTACACCCGCTGAAATCCAGATACAGCTGCGTTACCTTTTCCGAACCACCTGCTTATCGCGGCGCGGGTGCCCTGATAAATCCGAGGCCCGGCTGCTGTCATTCGCGCGGCAGGGACCGAGGGAAATTTGCCGTGTGATGCAGCCATTCTGCAAGGGGGCCAAGATGGACGACCTTACCTACAACACGCCGTGGCGCCAGACCGCATCGGCAATATACCGCATGCCGTCCGACGGCAGGATATGGGGCACCTACGAAGCGGACGTATCGCGTACCATGGCATTCATGAAGAAGAAGAAGGACGCCGGCATCAGCCTGACCCTCACGCACATGCTGATCGCAGCGGTGGCGCGCGCCTATCGCGACGACGTGCCGGAGCTCAACTGCTTCGCGCGGCGCGGCAAGATAATCCACCGCGACTCCGTCGGCGTGTTCGTATCAGTGGACATCCCCGAGTCCCGGGAGATGACCGGGTTCCTGATCGAGCGCGCAGAGGAAAAAGGCGTGGACGAGATCTACGACATCATGACCGAGAAGGTCGAGAAGTACCGCGCGCGCAACGAGTCGGGCGCCGTTACCTCGAAATACATCTTTGCCAAAATTCCCTGGCTCCTCCGCCGTCCCCTGTTCCTGGTATTCCGCTTCATCCTTGCCACGCTCGGCCTGCCCATTAAAGCCATCAAGGCGGACCCGAGCTCTTTCGGGAGCGTGCTCATATCCAATATCGGAACCCACGGCCTGCAATACGGCATGGCGGCGATACTGCCCGTCTCGAACCTCCCGGTGGTCGTGCTCATGGGCCTTATCGAGAAGAAGCCGGTGGTGCGGAACGGCCGTGTCGTGGTCAGGGACATGCTCCCCCTCTCCTGCACCCTGGACCATCGCGTGTGCGACGGGTCCATGGGCGGCAGGCTGGCGCGGGCCGTACAGCGTTACCTTCTCGACCCGGAATCGCTGGATATAGCAGTTCCCGACGAGCCCCTGGCGGTAAAAGTCGCGGTCAAATAGCTCCGGAGCAGCCCTCCGTGGCAGGCACTCCGGCGCGTGCGGGCCTGTTATATCAATCCATTAATTATTGCCCGAAACCCCTGTTGCCCCGGTATACCGGAAAGCCAGGTTGAAATCGCGGCATGGCCGGTAATAATTGGTTTGACATAAACCGTACATGCCGCTATTGTTTTACCGGTCATTTTGCCGGAATTATTTCTGTTATCAATGTTCCCTGTTCCCGAAGCCCGGTACTCGTGAGGGCATCAGCCCATGTCTGCATGGGCGCATTCATTTACGAAAGGAGCTCAACCATGACAATTCACCGATTCCAGGGTAACCGCACACATATGCTGCTTCCTGTGATCATGGCGATTTTCATTGCGCCCATTATGTTCCTCGCGTCCTGCTCGGATTCGGAGCAGCGGCTGACCAACGGGGACGCCATGTCAAAGGTCATACTCAACCTGGGCGGTGCAACAGCCTCATCCGGGGGCATCAGGGCAGCCTCGGCGCCCTCCAACATCACATCAGTCAACGTAACGGTCACGGGCGCGGGCATGACGCCCATCACAGTCACCGATACTGCCCTGGGAGGCACCATCGAGCTCAGCGTACCGGCAGGCCCTGCCCGGCTCTTCGCCGTGGTGATCACCACGACAGACGGCGTCTATTCCGGCACCGCGGTCGCGTCGCTTCCCGCGGGCGCGACCGTGTCCGTGCCGATTGTCATGGAAAGCGGCGGGCTGTTCGGCTTTTCCAACGAGGGGTCGATTGAGAACCCGATCGTCCTTTCACTGGACACACCGTCATACTCTTTTACCCGGCTCGGATCGGTAGGCAGGGGTAAAAGTTATTACTCCATAGTCGACACGGGCACGCACGACTTCCTGAATATATCCATCACGGCCCTTACCGACGACGCCGACCTGGTCTCGTACGCTGGCGACCCCAACTATTACGAAGTGGTGTCCCCTAATTTTGGGCAAAACTATTGCGGCCGCACCAAGGACGAGTCCATCAGCGCCTTCATATTCCCGTCGCCCTATTATTTCGTGGTTGACGGAAGCCACACGAAAAACGGCGCGCGCTTCATGATCAATTGCATAGCCCACAACGGCATGGTCTCAGATGGGCCGCCTATAGCAAATGGTCCTTCCGATGCAAACATTGTTCCAATAGGGATGCCCTATGATTCGAGAGTATCGGACACCTTTTCTATAAACTACTACACTTCTATAGTCAAGCCTGGCACGCAATACTGGATCAATGGGTATAATCTGTCTTCATGCATCTTAACAGTCTACTAGGACTTTTTCATCACAACCGGTACTACTCCCTTTACAGCCGGGATGATGCCCGCGTTTTTCACCGTGCATTACCCGTTTACTCCTACGCCCGTTTCATTCACCCTCGAAGTGGTAACCCACGAGGGCACGGAGGCGAACCCGGTTGAGCTGTATGCCAGCGACATATTCGATGAAGGCCGCGCAAATTTTTGCATGGTCGGCGGCGGATCCGGGTCAAGCTACTACCGGGTCCCGATTGATGTATTGAATTTTTACGAAGTCAGGCTTTCCAGTTTAAGCAATGACATTGGCCTCGTTGTATACAGCGGACCTTCCTTCAGCTCGCCTGAGCAGCTGGGCATGTCAAATTACTCCGGCACATCGGATGAAACCGTGGCTTTTGATATCGGTGAAGGCGATCTCCCGGACGGTAATATATATATTAAAGTTTCTGACAGTAACGGCTCCGGTGCCACCTTCGTATTGAGCGTAAAAAAGACCATATACTGACGATCTCGAGCAAGAATGGCTTTTTACAAAGCGGCGCCTGCTGACGCCGCTTTTTTATCACATCCCTGCCTCTCATCCCGGTCCGCACCTGTGCCGAACCAGTCGATGCAAGCGCTTGCGGACCCTATCAGGACGCTAACTTCTTTGTACTTCTCACCCACTGCTAAGCCCGACCAGGCCGGAAGCAGTCGCGAGCGGCTGAAAAAATTTGACCGCTGCCCTCCCCGGCGTTATTATTAAGTACTGTCCTGCAGGCAGTGAGGATGCTCTGACCCCTTGTTTTTAACGGGTCCTGGCGCACTCCCCGCAGGGTCAGAGCCCGGGCCATTTAAAATGAGGCAGAGGCCTCTAGCAAGGAGTACAACCATGAAACGTTTTTGTTTTAAAGAATACACGTGCATCAGGCTAGTAACCCTAATTTCGGTGCTGTCTTTTACGACGTTTATTTTATTTTCGTTTACGTCATGCTCTGACCCCGAAGAACGCCTGACAGGCAGCGACTCCATGTCCACGGTCATCCTGGACCTCGGCGAGGCCCCTGCCGATGCCGAAGGCCCGATGCTGGCGCAGGCGCCCCCGGGGATCGTCTCGGTTTCGGTAACGGTCACCGGGCCCGGTATGAGCCCGATATCGATCACAGAAACGACCATTGACGGGGTCAGAGCCCTAAGCATACCGGCTGGTCCGGCCCGACTTTTCACCGTGCAGGTCGGCACACTGTCTGAATATTATATCGGCACCGCGGTCGCAAACCTTCCTGCCGGAGTGACCGTGTCCGTACCGATTATCATGGCATGGGGAGGTTGGATCGGTCCCGGTCCTCAGTAAGGCAGTAGGCTCTGACTCACAACCTGGGACCAGGCTCTGACCCCCCCACTATATTTTAGAACAAATGAAATAATTTTTGCTCTGACCCCTGTTTTCCTCCCATTTTT
>Ga0116149_1002460_pt1 | contig 20374 bp, 15 predicted proteins | sample AD_UKC057_MetaG_FD_89787 | JGI IMG/M metagenome (GOLD analysis project Ga0116149, IMG submission 89787) | Active sludge microbial communities of municipal wastewater-treating anaerobic digesters from USA - AD_UKC057_MetaG | ecosystem: Engineered > Bioreactor > Anaerobic > Digestate | place: USA... | reverse complement strand
GGAGCCAATCGCCGCGGATTTCTCATCCGCGACCTTTTTCCTGGTGGCCGCGGCGGTTACCGGATCAACGGTAACGCTGAAGGGGCTGGACTGGGGCGACACCCAGGGCGACAGGGAAGTTGTGACGATACTCAAACAAATGGGCGCGGCGATCGAGATCGGCGAGCGGGAGATCCTGGTGAAGGGAGGCACCCTGCGGGGAGGCACCTTCGACCTGAACGCGATGCCCGACGCGCTGCCGGCCCTGTCGGTGGCCGCATGCTTCGCCGAGGGGGAGACGCGTCTTGTGAATGTGCCGCAAGCGCGCCTCAAGGAGACCGACCGCATCGCTGTGATGCGCGCCGAGCTCGGGAAAATGGGGGCCGATATCCGCGAGCTCCCCGACGGGCTGGTGATACGCCCAAGCGCCCTGCGGGGCGGCGCGGTAATCGGACATCATGACCACCGCGTGGTCATGGCGCTGGCGGTCGCGGGACTGGCTGCCGGCGGGGAAACCGTTGTCGAGACGGCGGAAGCCGTATCGGTGACCTTCCCGGACTTTCGGACGCTGATGCTCTCCATCGGCGCGGACATTACGGAAACGGAGTGACGACATGGCGGTACGGGGAATACGGGGGGCCACGACGGCCGTCTCGAACACGAAAGAGGAGATCGTCGACAAAACAAAAGAGATGCTCGAGACGCTCGTGCGGCTGAACAACCTGAGCGTCGAGGACATCGTATCGGCGATATTCTCCGTGACGAACGACCTTGACGCGGAGTTCCCGGCGGTAGCCGCGCGAAAGCTCGGATGGATCTACACGCCGCTTTTCTGCACGCTCGAGATCCCGGTGAAGGGGAGCCTCCGAAGCTGCATCAGGGTGCTTGTTCACGTCAACTCGGACCGCCGGCAGGAAGAGATGAAGCACGTGTATCTGCACGAGGCGAACAAGCTCAGGCCGGACCTGGGCACGGACAGCATCGACAAATTCTATACTTCTGAAAAGTAGGTCCCGGCCGCACGGCGCGGCCGGCTACTTCTGGCGGGCCTCTTCGAGGCCCTTTTCTATGGCAAGCCGCCGCCGGAACGCCTCGGCCTCTTCGCCGAACGTATCATTCTGCAGCTCCTCTATCTTTTTCGCCTTCTCGTCAGCATCAAGGTTCGGGTCGCTTTTTATCCTGCTCTCCTTCGCGTAGTAGTCGGTCTCTTTCTTCTGCTCCTGCTCGATGACCCTGTCGACCTCGTCAAGCCGCTGGACCTGCTCCGTGGTGAATATTTCCTCGCGGAATTTCCTGATCATCGCCTGCTTGTCCGCCTCCGCGGGAAGCTCGGAGAGGTCTTTCTCGTATATCTGGAGCTTCTCCTGGTAGCGGGTATAGGGCTTGGTGTAGGCATCGACCGCGTCCGCCTCGTCCCCCCACATCTTTTTATTCAGCTCCTGGATCCTCTTCTCCTTGTCCGCGCCGTACATCTCCTTGTCGTTTATGATCATGCTCCGGCGGATCGGATACTCCTGCGCCTTCACGCTGGCCCCGAACAGGGCGTCAGCCGCCTCTTTGCCGAAAACCTCGCGCCGGTACTTCTGAATGTCGTGGAGGAACTCGATGGCTTCCTCGGGAGTAGCGGGCGAACCCCATTCCCTGGTCTTTTCGACAAGACCGATCTGGTAGTCCATGTAGGTCTTGTATACGGCGAAAAGCTTCTCCGCATCATCGGCTGACATGATCGAGAAAAGATACTGGCGGACCCGTTCCAGGTGGTCTTCGAGATTTTTCGAATCTTTAAATTTCTCGTCAAGTGAGAGGAAGAACTTCAGGGTGTAGGGATTAATGACGCTGTTGGCGAAGTAATCATCAATGTTATCCTCGTTGAAATCAACCTTTTTGTAATACAGCTCTATGTCCTTCAACTTGATCCTGTAACTTTCATCGATGATAGTGCCTTCGCTGCTGTTTCTCCTCATGACAAGGGTAATAATAATGATTACCACTATTGCAAGGGCTGCTGCAATGATCATCTTCCTCTTGTTCATGTCGCGGTCCTCCGGCACTGATCTCCCGATATATTGTAAAGAATTGGATTGATAACAGACTAAAAGTCAATCATAATTAATGTTTACCGGGCAGGCTGGCAGGCCCGGCTGAATCGTACGCATAAAAAAGGGGCGCTTGCGAAGCGCCCCTTTTTGCTCATTGCTTTTTTTATTTTAGTAACCCTTGTTCTTCAGGTCAGACACGAGGTCGACATAGAACTGCGGAGCGTCAAAACCGGGAGTGATGCCGAATACCTGGTCGACTATATTCATGTGGTCGACACCGGCCGAATACCAGGCGCCTTCCTGCGTGCCGCGGAATGTGCCCCACTTGGCCGAAGTTATGCTGACCAGCCCGTCATTGGCTCCTTCGATAGCGCTGAGGATCGGCCAGGTCCCTATGAAATACCAGTTGCGGGCATCGATCGCCATCATTTTGATCTTTGCCGCCCAGCTCTGATAGTAGACGCTGGACTTGTTCGGCGTATTGGGATTGAAGGTATTGATCATGTAGCTGCGGACAAGGTCATAGCCGTTCTGGACGCTGTTCGGGTTCGAGTCGCCGAAAATGAAGGCGTACACGAAATCAAGGGCGGCGCCGACAAGCGGTTTAACCGGGTTGGGGATGACGCCCATGATCACATCGGCAATCGCGCTTCCGCGGTGCGGGCCCGCGATGCTGGTATAGCTTGCAACATAGGAGGAGAGGCCGAGATTGGATATCGCGTACCTGGTATAGATGGTGCCATGGCTGTGGCCGATGATGTTCAGCTTGGCTGCGCCTGTGACGGCTTTAATCTGGAGGAACTGCTGTTTGAAGGCCAGGGCCTTGTTAACAGTGCTGTCCATGCCGTTGACCGAGGTTATATAAACATCCGCGCCCTCGTCTTCAAGGGTTGAGGGAATCCTGTTCCAGTAGTTGATGATGCCGAGAATCTCAGCGCTGGCTCCCATACCGTGGGCAAACACGAGCGGGTACTTGGTCTGGCATGGATTAGAAGAACCGCCAGCATAAACAAAGGTGAAACCGGTTATTACGATAATGATTGCGATGAAGAATTTTTTCATGTTTGCCTCCGATGCTTGATTTACCGCGTCGTCTATTGTATACAATATCGATGTTCTAAAATAAATTGTCAATAAAAAAATACGTCTGGACGGATTTTTTTATTATTTAAAATGAAATATATATTTATGAAAATTATCACTCTCAATTTATATTTATTTATATATTAATTAATATTTACAATTATATAATATTTTAATAGTTTTAGATTAAAAAGCATGGATCGCCAGTGTTGGAATTAATTCTAGTAGATAGTTATCGCCATAATGGAGATAGATTACCCATGCTTGGATTGCCTTACTCCTCCAGGTCAGTTTAAAAGTAATTTTATACTTGCTCTGGGCTTGAAGTATTGTAATCCTAACTACAATTAAAAACTTAAATTCAACGGCCTGCACCAGATGCCATAAGAGAGGACCCACATGACCGAGCACAACCCTACCCGTGACGAAGCTTATATGCTGCTCACCCAATACACAAAAAGCGATGCTCTGATCAAGCATGGTCTCGCAGTTGAAGCCATTATGCGGCATTTTGCCCGTTCTTTTGGGGAAGATGCGGAGACATGGGGCATTGTCGGCCTCGTCCACGACCTGGACTATGAGCAGTACCCCGAGCAGCACTGCGCAATGACGCAGAAAATACTGGCGGAAAACAACTGGCCCGGGCTTTACATTCGTGCGGTTGCCGCGCATGGGTGGGGGATGTTTACCGATATTGAGCCGCAATCAAACATGGAGAAAGTACTATACGCTGTTGACGAGCTCAGCGGCCTGATAATCGCCGCCGCGCTGGTACGCCCTTCCCGGAGCCTGATGGACCTGGAGCCGTCATCAGTCAAGAAAAAATGGAAGGACAAAGGCTTTGCCGCCGGTGTCGACCGCACCGTCATTGAAAAAGGCGCGGCGATGCTGGGCATGGAGCTCCCTGACCTTATCCGGGAGTCCATTCTCGGCATGAGGCCCGTTGAGAAGGAGCTCGGGCTGGGGTCCCGGTAATGCCGGGCAGGTTGCCCGCAACCCTGCCTGACCGCACAAGGATCAAAGGACGAATTGCTTTTCTGCAAAAGCCATCCCGGTATTCCGGAACGCATGATAACAACCATGGTCGATTTTATTTTCGACTGGCATCATCTCAGATGACAGGGGCCCTCCCGGCGTACGGGAAGGCCCCCATAAAACCATAAAGCGTTTCAGACTATCGCCGCTCAGCTTTTTTCTTTCTTACCCGGCTTGACTCTTCGGTATACAAGCCGGCCTATCAACGCGAAAATCCCGGCGATAACAACGAATACTGCAAAGCCTATCCAGGTAAGGTACGTCCCGCGCCTGAGCAGCGAAACGGGACACAGGCTCGGTTCGGACACGATCCTTCCCAGCGTGCCTCTGTACTTTTCCGGAACATCAGGAATACCGTCACCGTTTACATCCTTGAAGCTCCGGACATATTCCAGCAGCCCGGCCCACTGTTTGACTTCCTGGACCCCCGGCCTGTTCAGATCAGCGTCAACCAGGGCATGGGTCAGGTCCTCGATCGGTTTGCCGTTCCTGTCCTTTGGAGTGATTGTGAGGATGCCCATGGTAAAGTTACCGACAATTTTAAGGAATGTGGCGTTATATATGTTTGCCGTGACCCGGTACAGCTCCTTATTCGAGTTCGAATAGTCCAGGGGCCTGTATCCCTCCTCGTCGTTCCCTATCTGTATGTCGGTCACACGGTCAAATATCATGCGGCGCGGATTATAGGCGCATTTCAGCCCCGATATCTGCAGAAAATAATCATACCCTTTTATGGGATTGATGCTCGTCAGTATCTCGAGCGCCTTTTTCAGCTCCCATGCGTACAGGTAGGTAGTAAGCATGGGATATCCCATGGTATCGTCCATTCCGATGCCGAGGGGAAGAGCGTTAAACATATCGCAAACGGCGATCCTGCCCGTTTTGCCCCTGGCCACCGTATCCCTTATGAGACCGTTGGAATCGAAGGCCACGTCTATCCTGGTTGACGGGTCTTTCGGGTCGGCAACGAACCGGTTGACGTACCATTTGCTCGCGTCCGCGACGAGGTTGCCCAGTCCGGATTCCTTCTCCTCGATAATGATATCGAAATCCGTATGGGCGAGAATCGTTTCAAACACCATGCCCAGGGGAGCAAGCACCATCCGGTCGATCTCATTCTTAAAGCCGTTGATCATCGCTATGGCACCCGCATCGCCCGGAAGCGTATCGTCTATATTCTGCATCCTGTATTTCTCAAGCACCGGGGCACCGTCGCGAATCACGATGTCCATGATCCCGACCCAGAGGCCGTAACACCATGCCTGGACAATGATCGTCTTTCCTTCGATGACCGGCTCGGGGAGCGGTGTATGCGTATGCCCGCTGATGATAATGTCGATATCGGGCACCTCGCGTGCCAGCTTCACGTCTTCGGATTTTGAAATGTTTTCGAGGTCCACCCCCCCATGCGAGAGGCACACGACCAGGTCCACTTTTTCCCTGTCCCGGAGCAGGGCTGTCATTTTTTTCGCAGTTTCCACGGGATCGCCGAAGGTAACCGGCTTTGCGAACGGGGCGACTTCAGCGGCGGCCTTCCCCATGATACCGAACAGGCCGATCCTGACACCGTCTTTCACCATAACCGTGTAAGGCCGTACCAGCCCCGCCGTAAAGGCCGTTTCCAGGGTATTGTCGCGCTCATCCGTCGCGCTGAATAACACGTTTGATGATACTATCGTCGGGAGAAAGCCTCCCTGCTGCGCCGTCCGGAGTATGCGCGTAAGTCCCGCGGGCTTGAGATCGAACTCATGATTGCCCAGGGTAATGACGTCATACCCCATATCGCGAATGAGCCTGAGCTCCATTGCCCTCTCGCGGCTGACCATGTGGAACAGCGAGCCCATCAGGAAGTCGCCCGCGTCAAGCACCAGTACCGGGTTGGCGCGTTCCGTTTTTGTTTTCGTTATTACGGTTTTTATCCTGGCCCACCCGCCCCTGGTGGCATCGTCGCCCGTCACCCGGGGCGTATAATCAATGGCAGGTGGAAACCCGAGAAAATGCGAATGCATATCATTGGTATGAATGACGGTCAGCTTCCGCTCTTTTGCATACAGCGCCACTGGGACACACAGAATAATAAGTAGGAAGAAACGGCCCGTTGTCTTCATAAGCGGCTCCCTGCGCGCTAGTATGTCCGGGTGAAGGACGGCGCCCGCTCAATATGACGGCATTGCGGTAATAATTCAACTATTAATTTCATAAAGCCTGACCGCAAGGAGTGCTCTTCACGGATATGACCGGATATGAACCGGCACTAATTTCTTGACAGGAATATGCGTTATCGCGTTAGAATAGTCAGCACTTATTCCGGATACAGGGGCGGAGCGCTTTGAAGGGTCAAAACCAGCTACCCATTCTGATTATCATACCGCACGGAGGATACAACGTGCCCGAAGAGCTTTTCGGATACGAGGCGGTAAGCAAGTTCGACCTTTTCATGCAGTCGGATACCTGTGCCAACGACCTGTTCTCGTTCGGGGACCGCGTCGCCGCCACGATGGATACCGATATATCGCGGCTGTTCATCGACCTGGACCGGGCATACACATCTCTCCGAAACGATCAGGACGGCGTGATCAAAAAGTCTACCCGATTCGGGAAACCGGTCTTCAGGAACGATCATTTCCCTGACGATATCGCCATCGCGAACATGATACAGCGGTACTGGGCGCCGTTCCATGACACGATAAATAAAATCATCAACACGGGAAGCCTGCGTCTCATTCTCGAGTGCCATACCATGATGGCCGTCGGCCCGAAAATGTCGCGGGACCCGGGAAAGCCCCGCCCCCTTTTCATGATCGAGCACCTTGTCCGTGAAAAAGAGATGTCCAGGGAAACCTGCAGTACCGGCATGGCAGGCGGCCTGATGGAGCAGGTGGAGAAATCCTTTGCGGGAGAGAAAAACACGATCACGGAAAAATTCGTTATAAGCGATACGCCCGCGGACGGTTTCATCATGAAGAGCTATGGCAACCGGGGCATCCCCATGCTCCGGGTATCACTGGCCCAATCGCTGTTCCTGAATGACGCGCACTTCAGTTATGATTACCTGAGGGTGGACGATCTCCGGATCCAGCACATCAGGAAAAGCATGCGGGAATCTATCGAGCGTTTCTGCCATAAATGCCTGTAACAATGAAGCGGCCCCGTCTTCACGGGGCCGCGTTCCAGCAAACCGATGTGCAGCGATTCTATCTGAAGATATCGCGCCCGCCAATTTTTTTTGCCATCTCCTGGGAAGCCTTGATGACCTCGGGATCCATCATGTATTTCATCGTCTTCATTGATACGGTGAGCAGTTTCTGTGCTACCTGCTCGAGCCTTTCCAGCTCGTCCTTTATCTCTGCGGGTGCGTCTTTCCTTATTTTGCCCATGTCGGAATATTTCTTCTTGATCGCTTCCCCGTCTTTCGCAATCTTCTCCATCTTGTTCCCCATATCGGTCAGGGCCTCGGCGACGTCCTTCGCGCTGTTGGCTTTTTCGAGGGACGATACGTACTCCTCGTTGATCTTTATGACTTCATTCAGGTATTCCTTGAGATCGGCATATTCGCCGCTTTTTTTGCATCCGAGGAAAGCAACGGCAACAATCGATGCCATCACAAATATCAGGACCTTTTTCATGATTATCCAACTCCTTGCTGTAATATTCTCGATCTTGCTAACATGGTGCGCTCAGCCAGGGAGCGCCGGTTCCGCAGCAACATCCGGCTTATGCGGTTGCTACCGTGACTGTCCGGCATTAAATGAGAAAAGTTAAATTATGTCAAACTTAAAATATAGTCATACACCTCGAGCGCCGCGACCGCCCCGTCCGCCGCGGCCATGACAATCTGCCTGCGCGATCCGCTTCTCAGGTCCCCTGCTGCGAACAGTCCCCGGACCGGCGTCCTCATCCGCATATCGGCGATCACCTCGCCGGACTCGGTCAGTATTTCTGGAGGAAGAAATTTTGCGTTGGCGTCGAACCCGACGAAAATAAAAACACCGTCGACCTTCAGGCTGGAAGTTTCCCCGGTCTTGACGTTCTTCAGGGATATGCTCTCGACCGAAGTGGATCCGTTGATTCGCTCCACGACAGTGTTGAGGACGGGAACGATCGCGCTGCTCGCCATCACGCGATCCTGTAATACCTTCACGCCCCGGTACCGCTCGCGGCGGTGTATCAGGTAAACCGTGCTGGCGAAGCGGGTCAGGAAATGCGCCTCTTCAAGGGCGGTGTCGCCTCCCCCGATTACGGCGCATACGCGGTTCTTGTAAAACGCGCCGTCGCAGGTCGCGCAGAAAGAAACGCCGTGACCGATGTACTCATCCTCCCCGGGGACTTTCAGCCTCCGGTAGGAGGCCCCCGCCGCCGCGATCACCGCTTTCGCCCGCATCGCCGGGCCTTCTCCCGGTGTTACCGTGAACAGACCGTCCCCGTCGCGGGCCACCAAGAGGACGTCGGCGCCCATGATCTCCGCGCCGAGACGCCGCGCCTGGCCCTCCATGCGGGACATCAGCTCCCATCCCGCAACCGGCTCCACGAATCCGGGATAGTTTTCCACCTCGTAGGTATTCATTACCTGGCCCCCCGGCGACAGGCGCTCCAGGACCACAAGGTCGAGACCCGAACGCTTTCCGTAGATCGCTGCCGACAATCCGGCGGGTCCTGCTCCGATAATTATTACATCTTTCACGTACTTGCTCCTGAATTAATTGACAGGTTTAACAGACTTGTTGCAAAACACAACTGTCATTCCGGCCGAAGCGCAGCGGAGAGCCGGAATCCATATTTTTCGCATGGATTCCCGCTTTCGCGGTAAGGACAGGCTTCATATGCGGCAAGTTTAAACAGATATGCTACAAATATAACGATTGATTACATGCGTGATTAATTTCAAGCAAAAATATGCTTGAAAAAACATGAAAACCACGGCATGCCTGATAGCGGGTGTGAGACAACCATTCACGGGAGGCCGGCATTGCTCATGAAAAGAATCGAAGACTCAGGCATTGAATCCGCACGGAAGCGCTTTATCGGCGCCGTGGTAATGGTGGTTCTCGCCATTATTTACACGTTATCACCCGTCGATCTCATTCCAGACATTATACCTGTCGCCGGTTTGCTCGATGACATTCCGCTCCTGATATCAACTGCCGTGTTCGCCGGTTATTCCTACCGGAAAATGAAAAAAGAGCGCCAACAAAACAAGGTTTGACGCCGGGCAGCCGTACCGAAGAGCACGGCAAAAACTCCGGTGGCACTGGTGGAAAATCCCCGAAAATGAAATGGCCCGCTGCCGGATAACCGGTTAATTGCTCTGTGCGGATACCTGCCGCTTTTTTTTGTAACATAAAACGGTTTTTCGCAACCTATACATTAACAATTCTTGTAAAACCCTCCAACATCTTCTTTGGGAATAATTGCCCGCATGAAGCGGGCATTATTCTCCTCTTTTTTTATCATCATTGGTTTATTAATACAGGTTGATGAACAGGCCGTTTTTGGCGGCATGACAAAAAAAAAGGGGAGAACTACTGCTCTCCCTTTAAATTATGGGGGGTTAATTGAGGATATTGAGAAGTTAAAAATGAATAAACTTAAACGCCTGCCTTAAACTTGTTAAAAGTCTTGATACTTAATCTGTTCTAACATATGAAATATAGCCAGGCAGGCGTAAATATACAATAAACGAAATAACTATATATTTGTAGTTAGACTGATTATAAGCGGCACAGGGAATTCCCCTATCCGAACATTACCGGATTCCGTGATGGAGGATAGAGTCAGGGGTTGAGAATAACCGTCCGGCGAGCAGGACCGGAGTATGCATGCTATTTATTGCCTCGACCGGACCATTCGACCGCGAATTTTATCAGCTCGCCCGAGCTTTTCATGTTAAGCTTCGTTTTGATGCGGTCGCGGTAGGTGCCGATGGTCGAGGTGCTGATCCCCAGCCTGCGGGCAATTTCCCGCCGATCGCACCCCTGGCCGATGAGGGTGAATATCTCGAGCTCCCTGTCGGTAAGATCTGACATCAGGCTTTCCGGGCCTTCCTTTCCGGTCATGATATCCAGGAGCGATTCGCGGAGCGGCTCGCTGATGTAGCTCTTCCCTTCAACGGCCTTGCCGATGGCATCCACGAGCTGTTCAATCGGCTCGCTTTTCAGCACGTAACCGCTGGCGTCCGCCTGCAGGGCGCGCCTGACCACTTCCTTTTCCGCATGCATCGAGAGCGCGAGCACGGTTACCTGCCGGTACCTGGACTTGATCGCCTTGATGAGCTCGATGCCGCTTATCCCCTCCAGGCTGATGTCCACGACGGCGATATCGGGGCTGCAGTCGTTGATCGAGGCGATGGCGGCGTTCGCGTCGCCGGCCTGGCCGCACACGTGCAAATGGGCATGGCTGTTGAGAAACTGGATGAGTCCCAGGCGGACCACCTCGTGATCATCAACGATAAAGATCCTGATCTTTTTTTTCTGTTCTTCCTGCATAGGGTTTTCCTCTGGTCCTGGTTTTGTTGCGTTCTCCCGGGCGACCTCCCCGTTCCTAGGCGATGCTCGCCACCTCGCATGCGACGATCGTGCCTGACGGCTTGAGACGCTTCACGCTGAGCACGCCCCCGATAATATCGGCGCGGTACTTCATGAACATGAGCCCCAGGCCCTCGGACCGCTCAACCGTTTCCGGCAGGCCGACGCCGTCGTCGGCAACGGAGAGGAAGAGGCCTGCGCCCCTTCGCTTGAGCGTCACTTCGATGGTTTTAGCCTTGCCGTGCTTGACCGCGTTGTTCAGCGACTCCTGGATGATGTAATAAATATGGGTCGCCTTTGAATTGTCCGGGATCGATATGTCCTCGCTGTCGATCACGCAGTGTATGCCGAAAATACGCTCCGCGTTCCGGCAGAGCTCCACCACCGCGATGGCGATACCGTTCCGGTCCATGTTTACCGGCGAAAGTCCCTTTGCCAGTAGCCGTACATGGGACTTTGCCTGGTCGAGCTGCTTCATGACCGAGCCGATCGTCGACTCGTCGGCCTGCCGGCCCTGCCGCATCATGTTCACCAGGCCGGCGAAGAGATAGCCGACGGCGGTAAGCTCCTGCCCGATCCCGTCATGGAGATCGTGCCCGATGCGGATCCGCTCCCGCTCGCTGATGTCCAGGATCTGCTCCTCGAGCCGGCGGCGCAGTGTCATGTCAACCCAGCTCACCATGTAATACTGGATCACGCTGTTGCGCAACACCGGCACCGTCGTCACCTCGACGATGAACGCCTCGCCGCTCTTCGATCGATAGTGCTCTTCCTTTTTCCCGGAGGCAGGGGCGGGAACGAACTCTCCGCCCGCGGACGCGGTAACCCAGGGATAGGGCGGAAGCTTCCCGACGACCTCGACGGCGCTGAAGCCGGTGAGGTCCTCAAAGGCCGCGTTGACGTACCGTATCGATGAATCGAGGTTGACGACCATGACCGGGATGGGCGTGGAGCTCATCAGGCTCGAGCTGAATTCCTCGCTTTCCCTGATCTTTCGCTCCAGGCGGTGGCGTGTCAGCGCGGTCTCGATCGCCGAGTAGAGGTCGTATTCTTTTACCGGCTTGATCAGATACCCGTACGGGTCGGTTTCCTGGGCCCGCTTGAGATTCGCATCATCGGTGCTGGCGGTCAGGTAGACCACCGGTACGTCCAGGTCCGACTGTATCCTCATGGCCGTGTCGATCCCGTCGATCTCCCCGCCGATGATCACGTCCATGAGGATCAGGTCCGGCTCTTCGCGTATTGCCGTCTCAACCGCGCTGAGCCCGTCCGATTCGGGCCCGATGATCCCGTATCCCTTGAGCTTCAGCATCTCCTTGAGGTGGAGGACCGTGATGGGATCATCTTCCACGATAAGTATATTGTTTTTTTTCATGAGTGCATCGGCCGCCATGTATGTCAAAACAGGATCGTTACCCGGGTCCCGCCTGCTCCCGAAATCCCGATCGTGCCCCGTATCTGCCGGCACAGGGAATGCACGATCTGCATTCCCAGCGAGTTTGATTTCGCAATGTCAAAATCATCCGGCATGCCGACGCCGTCATCGGCCACGGCGAGGGCATTCTTCCCGTCCTCTTCCCGCGAAAACATGACGGACACGGTGCCCCTTCGTCCGTCGGGGAATGCGTACTTCAGCGCGTTCGAGACCAGTTCGTTGACGATCATTGCGCACGGCACGGCGATATCGATGCCCAGGTAAATCTCTTTCACGTCAAGGTCCAGTCCCACCAGGTCCCGGCTGATATTGTATGAATAGAACAGGTGCTGTGTCAGTTCATTGATGTACCTGCCGAAGTCGATCTTGGTCATGACCTCGGAATGATAGAGCTTTTCATGCACAAGGGCCATGGCGTGGATGCGGTTCTGGCTCTCCTGGAACAGCGCGCGGTAGCGCTCGTCCTCGACCTTTCGGGACTGGAGCGAGAGCAGGCTTGATATGACCTGGAGGTTGTTCTTCACCCGGTGATGCAGCTCCTTAATGAGGATCTCCTTTTCCCGGAGCGAATGGTTGAGCTGTTCCTCCGCCCGCAGCCGGTTGATGGCCATCGCGTACAGTGAGGCAAGCCGGCGCACCACAAGGAGGTCATCATCGTCATAGTCGATTGGTGAATCCGCAACACCGATCTCTCCTACCGGCTCGCTGCCGAAAATCACGGGCACCGACAGGAACCGGCTGAATGCGGGGTGCCCTTCCGGCATCCCCTCCCGGGACGGATGGCGCTCCGGGTCGTTGGTAAAAAAGGGCTGCAGGGTATTGAGCGCATATCCCCACAGGCCCGGGTACGATCGGCCGGGGTTGCCCGTTGCCCCGGGCGGCATTTTATGCAGGATGCCGGTATGCTCGGCACCGGGCATTTTCGAGGTCGACAGTATGATGTTATCGCCCGTGGCCGGGTCTATCTCCGTGACAAAACCATGCTCGCTTCCTGTCAGAACCCGCGCATATTCGAGTACGATGGAGGCGATATCCGCGAGAGAAAATGAGCGGGAGATGATCGAGCCGGCCAGGCCGGCCAGTGCCATGTTGAGGGCCAGGTGCCCCCTGATACGTTCATCGGCCACCTTCCGCTCGGTAATGTCCCTGGTTATGCCGGTGATGGACAGCGGGCGGCCCCTGTCATCGCGCTGAAAACCGATGAGACTCTCGGTCCACACGGTGGATCCGTCCCTGCGTATAAACTCGAGCTCGGCTGTAATGGTACGGGACGGATCGCCTGACCGGGCCTGCTCGAGAGCGAGATTTTTCGCGAACAATTCGTCAATTTTCTCGCGGGATTCCGGGGCCAGCATACTGACGAAACCCATCTCCAGCATCTCTTTCGGAGCGAACCCGACAAGGTGCTCGATCGAGGGGCTGATATACTGCAGTGCAAGATCGGGGTCGGACAGCCAGATCACGTCCCGTGCGTTTTCCGCGAGAAGGCGGTATTGTGCCTCGCTCTCCTGAAGCCGCTCCTGGGTCCTCTTGAAGTCGGTTATGTCAAGGACGGTCGCGGTCGCGCCCTTCGTAAAATCGTCCGGATTGAAGGGACTCAGCGAAAGAAGCACATTTATGGGGGATCCGTCCTTATGCCTGAGGACCGCCTCCAGCATGCCGAGCCCTTCCCGCTCCATCTGCCTGTACAATTCCTTCCCCACCCGATTGAACTCCGCGTCGTCGGTGTAGAGCATCCGCGTGCTCTGCCCGATCAGCTCGCCATGGGAATAGCCGGTGATCCTGCAGAGCGCGGCATTGACGTTCATGAGGACCCTGTTGACGAGGAGCCCGACGCCTGCGGGCGTGGCATCGAACATGCTTCTCAGGATGCCGTCTTTCCTGCTCAGATCCTCATCCGCCCGCTTCAAATCCGTGATATCGTCCATCATGGTGAACAGGTAGCGGCTGTCTTCCAGTGCGATGATCTCGGCGGTAAACAGTCCCTTGTGCTTTTCTCCATTCCGGCCGGTTACGACAATCTCCGCATTGCGCACGGTGCCCTTTCCCAGCAATGCGCCGACAAGCCCGGTACGGTCGCTTATGTTTTCGAAGATGTTCAGATCGGCGGAGGTATACCCGACAACATCCTCGCGCCGATACCCGAGCACATCAAGGAACCGGTCATTGACCTCGATAAATCGCCCGTCATCGATTGTGCTGATCGCCAGCAGCAGCGGGCATTTCTTGAAGGCAGCGAAAAACTTCTCGTTTTTTTCGCGCCGGGAGTCATCGCCGTCGGTCGAGGCCTTCAAGGCTGCAAGCTGCTGCTCCAGGCTGGCTACCCGCGCCTGAAGTTGTTTATATGAAGGTTTGTCCATCCCGCGTCCACAATGACAGAAATAAACGGCACCATTTTGATCAAGGTGCGATCTGTGACGGAAATTATTTTAGGAGCATGATGCCGGCGTGTCAATCATAAAGAATATCCGGCAGATGAAGTGTTATGTCCCGTAATGGGACGCGCAGATCAGATGTTGTATATAACGCGGCTGTCCGCTGGTACGCGGCATTCTTCCTTATTATGTATGAAGTTCAGGATGCTGTTTCTCAGTTTCCAGGCCTCGACCGGCTTTGGCAGGTACCCCATGGGCTTCGTGGCCATGGCCCTTGAGATGGATGCCTGGTCCGTTGTAGCGCTTACGAACAGAATGGGTATATCGTGGGTCTGGCGAACCTGGATGGCGGTCTCTATCCCGTCCATGTTACCCGACAGCATGATATCCATGACGATAACGTCCGGTTTTTTTGCGCCGATGCGCTCTATGACTTCCTCCCCCGAGCTGAGCACGTCGATGACATCACACCCCTCTTCCTCAAGCAGATGCCTGAGAAATATCGCGGTGATCATTTCATCTTCTACAATGAGAGCGCTGGTTTTTTTCATAATAATATCTCATCCCGTGCATTATTAATGGCGGAAAGTAAAAACTGGTCCCGGACCGTCAGCGACATGCCCTTCAGCCGGATGACGGCGCCCGACTCCTTCAATCTGAGGCATGTCGACATCAGGGTTTCGGCATCGCTGGAACGTACTTCCTTGACGCCCTTGAAGTCGAGGATGATCTCCCTGCCTTCGGCTGGAACTGTCTCAAGGCTCCGGCACAGTTCACTCACCGTTCCAGCAGTTGCCATTTCCTTGATACTGATCATACTGACTTCCTTTTCATCGATTTTCATGAGATCCTACCCTTAGCCGGAAAAAATTTCTTACTGCCATTTTTTGGTTCTTGTTTACAGTAAAATACGTATTTATCACAGCTTGTGCAATAGGCCATAGAATGATTATTTTGTAGTTATTACGACTATAATTGCGTCAGGGTTATTCCTTATTTATTTTTTTATGATTAAATTATTGACGACAACAGGAAATTTTAGTATTTTATTAAATACTTATTATTCACTTTTTCAGGAAAGAGAGGCCTGGATGAATTCTTTGATATGGATCATACTGTTCTTTGCCGGCTGGGTTATTCTTCAGCGATGGGTGCTCCCGCGATTCGGAGTGCCGACCTGAATGGCCCCTGATTGTTCTCCGGAGGAGAAAGACAGAGAAAAAAAATAGCCGCCATGCGGCTATTTTTTTTTACGCTTCTTCTTCTTCGAGCGCTTGCTTCTTTCATAGTCATCATCCCCGCTGTAGAAGTCCGTATCCGCTTTCAGGGTAACGTCACAGGCCTTCCCGTAGAACCGGGCAAGCTTGCCGATTTTTCCGGGGAGCGCGAAGCGCTCGATGATCTGCGCAGCGCGATTGAGGTCGCCGGCCCCGATCAGGCTCCTTACCATCCTGTCGAAAACCGGGTAGCTGGAATCGAATTCGTCGGCCAGGCGGAGGTACCCCTCGTAAAATCGGACCGCCTCCCGGTACTCCCGGTCGTTGTAGTGCTCATCTGCGGCTTTCAGGTACTGGTCACGCTTTTCGTTCTGGGCGTGCGCTACTTCGATGCGCCTGGAACGGCAGGCCCCGCCTTTCATGCAGTAGCGGTTGCCGTCACGGGCCAGCTCCGGGTTTGAGTCAGCAAGCTTCTTCAAATGCGCGTCGTAGTCATCGCCGCTCATGATGGCCGTTTCGCCGAATGAGCCGGTCACGATGCTCCTCAGAAGGGGCACCGCGATCCTGTCGGCCGCAACGCCGATGGAATAATTGTCACGGTCGCCGAGCCGCACGCCGGCCATATAGGCACCGTCGCCCGCGATGAAATGCAGCGTGGCAAGGGCGTCGCGGAGATCGTTGGAAGTGCCCGTCTTCCCTGCTCCGATCCCGTCCATGCCGGCCATGGTGCCACGTCGCACCGTTTCCCTCAGCGCAAGCGTGATCAGAAGGCACGCCGCCCTGACGCGCTGCTCGCCGAAGCGCGCCAGGAGCGCACTCTTCAGCGGCCGGAAATCGGGCTTCATGACGGCGCCGTCCGGCCTCATCATGAGCCGGATGTAGGTGTGTTTTTTTAAAATTCCCATGTTCGGGAACAGCGAATAGGCCAGGAGGTAGCGGTCATATCGCTGATCCCCGGCGGAGCCGCCCAGTATGATCGAGCGGTAGGGAGGGTGCAGGCCCTCGGGGCCGGGTATGTCCATGATCTCGTTCAGCAGACGGGCGAACACGGCGGGAGTTACCAGCTCCTGTATCTGAACATGCACGCCGTTGACCGAGCGGACCAGCGCGTCTTCCACGCTGATCCATTCATCGGTATATTCCGTGAAGTTCCGGGGAGACCACGACCAGTACTTTTCGATGTTCCGCCGGTCTTCCTCCCGCTTCGGGTGCTTGAACATGTAGTTCTGGAAAATCCGCTGCTGCTCGACCGAATACGTCTTGTAGGTAATACTGCTGTTTCTGAACATATCCTGGAGCCCGGAGCCGGACAGGATATAGTAGAGGTCGAGAAACGGCTTGAGACTGGATCCCAGGGAACGGTTTGCCAGAGAGATCCAGTCCCACTCGTCGTCCTCGCTCGACGGACCGCCGACGTCCGCGATGATCCTGTTAACGATGCGGGGCTTATCCGACAGCGCATTCTCCTGGACCTGAATGATCCGCGCTCCCCCTTCCAGGTAGACCCGCCGCGGCTGATTGGCCGCGAATTGCCGGTCCACGTCGATCCAGCGCGAATAACGGTCGATCCGTTGTTGAAGAAATTTCTGCGCCGGCATGTCGATTGTCGTTACCACCACGAGCCCGGAGTCGGACCGCTCGGGGCCCAGCTCCCGGTCCAGCTCCCGCTTGATATTGTTGACGAGGCGGTTGTCGGCCGACAGTATGCCGGGGGCGAAGCTGAAAGACACCTTCTGGCGCTCCCACGCATCGCGGAATTCCTCCACCGTGATGTCTCCATCGCTGCGCAGGAGCGAAAGGACGCTCTTCATCCGCCGCTCGAGCCAGATCCTGGACTTGATCCTTGTCTCCAGAATTTCACGGTAGTTGACCCGGTCCACGCGATAGATTGCGTTGGTCTCCTCCCATTCTTTCACGTCCGGGCTGCCGGCGCCCCGCGCCTCGATCAGTGAGGCAAGCTCGGACGCCTTGAGCCAGAGTGCATACTCTTTTATGCGGGATGGCTTTTTTATGGCCGCTACAAGCATTGCCTGCTCGCGCAGATTCAGGTCTTCGAGGTTTTTCATGAAATAGATCTCGGCCTGCGAGCGGAATCCCCGTATGTCCGAATAGAGATGGCCGCCGTAAATTTCATTTACGTAGGCCTCGAGCAGGTTGTTTTCGCTCCAGAACCAGTCAACCGCCAGCGAGGCCGGCAGCTCGTGCTGTTTCTGCTCGATCTGGCGCTCCCTGAAGCTGCCGCCGCCGGTGCCGGCCGTGATGTATTTCGTGTAGAGCATCTCCATGACCTGGTTCGAGACGGAGCTCCCGCCGCGGTCTTCGTTCTCGAACGCATTGCTCAGGGCGGCGTCATATGCCTGGAGCTTCTGCCCCGGGCGCGAGAGACCGAGACGCACCGCGAGAGCACCGGATTTCTCCAGCACGAGGTGCGCGATTTTTTTCGTTATCTGGGGCATTACCGCGAGGTTATCGTTTCCCCTGTGGGGGACAGGGAAGAGATCGTTGTAAAAACGACGGTCCTCCCGGAGCACGACTGCCTTCACCATGATGCGCGGGATCCGGCTGATCCCGGCCCATTTCATGGTGTTGGGCTTGTGGAAAACCACGGTCACGACATCGCTGACGGAATTCACGCGGCCGATCCATGCAAGGGGAGCGGGACTCTCCATGATCTTCCTCGAAACATCCGCAGAAAGGCGGTCCCCGTCAATCTTCCGGTAATCGAAAAGATCAAGGCGGTCACCGGTCGCATCGTCTATGGCCGAAAGGATCTTCTCCCACCACCGTTTCTCGATCATGAGGTCGGCGAGCGCCCGATAGCGCGCCGGCTCATTGAGGGCGAGGGAGGACATGGCGCGCCGGTCGATCGCCACGATCGTGAGTCCATTCTGGTCCGCAACCCTGAGCGACCGGTATACCGAGTAATTGAGCTCTACCGCGAGCTGGGCGTTTTTCGCGACGCGGTAGCTGTTGCCCAGCGACGGATGTCCGATTGTCGAAGAAAACTCTTCGAAGCGTGCCTGACGGTCGCGCTGGTATATCCTCTCTGCCCGGCGCGCGTACGGCGTATCGCAGGTGTCGATCACCTGGCCCAGGTTCTGAAAGGTGAAATAATATTCGTTCCGGGACGTGCCGTAGAGCATTATGACCAGGTCGTAAAGGAGCAGCAATGCGTGGAATATGATGAACGCGGCAATGGCCGCTTTTTTCAAAACTATGATGGCGCGGTTGACAATGTTCCGGCGGTTACGCACGCGGATCCTTTCACAAAGGAAATCGATAATAGCGACAGTTTCACCCGGCTGGAAGAGCCCGCCGGCGCGGAGACTGAACCCTGCCCCGGCCCTGACAAAAGCGGCTGCGTTAAAAGAAGGAAAAAAATACCGTAGGTAGGATTCCGGCAGCGAGATACCGCAGGCATCCTGACCGAAACGCTCAAGTAATGCCGCCCGCAGCTCCGCGGTAAAAATGCGACGCGCCTGTTCCGGGTTCTGGACGGCCAGGGCGTGCTTTTTTTCCAGTACCGCCAGGTCATCCAGCCGGAACATGCGCTCCTCGCCGCCTGCGGTAAAACCAAGAAGATAGTCGCGGAGCCTCTGACGGAAAGCCTCGTTCGGCACGAGAAAAGCGGGAGGACGGACCTTCTTTTTAGCAACGGGGAACTCCTTCCTCCAGTGCTCGCGCTCCCCGGCCGGAACTTTGGCAGGAGAAAGCCCGTCATCGAAGAAAAGCCCCGCCCCGGGGCCGTCGGCCAGTGAGCCGGCAAAGCTGCTGACAAGTGCAGATTTCCGGCATGCGCCCTCACCTGCAAGAATATTCCATGCCCGCAGGCAGATACGCAGGACCGCGTGACGGGTTGAGTCCAGCCTGAACCAGTAGTTATCGATCGCCCAGAGGTGAGAGCGTACCCTGAGATATGCTTTTTTCAAAAAACTGGCCATACGGCTGCCCGGAATCAATGATTACAACATACTCACAAAACGTTTATTTCACATCGCCTGGAAGTGGTCTGAAGCTGTTAAAAAAATCCCTGTCATATACTTTCAGGAGCTTTTCAAGGCCCTCATAAAATTCATCATCAGTACCGTCAATGGAACGCCTGATCCAGAAAGCCACGCATGTTTTTACGACATTGCCGTCGCATATTCCATCAAAGCCGGGATCCTGGAAATCAGAACGGTTTTTCCCATAGTAAGGATACTCGCAGTTTAAAAAGTCAAAATACTTCTCATAATAATACGAATCAAGCTTCATGTCTTTAATAGCATTGATGTAATCTTTCCTTTCCTGGACAAGAAATGCCGGATTGTCCATCAATTTACGGTAAGTAACGAAAAAAACCCTGGCCAGAGGCCTGATCGAGTCATTATAAACTGCCTGTGTGGCCGCCCGAAATACATTGTCATGATCACCCGGAATAAGGAGAGCCCCCAGACGAGCAACAAATTCAGGGTTGTATCTGCCAAAGCTGAACCGCGAATCCAGTGTAAGCGCTTCAGCAGTATGAGGACCGCTTATAAAAACCGGAACACCTGCGAGTTCCGCAAATCTCCTGTATTCAATGAAATTTATTGCGTGGCAGTAAAAGTTCCTCATCCCACCGCCCGGAAAATAATCAAATTCCCCGCACCTGCTCTCGGAAGAGCCGATATCCTTCCATGCAGCGCGCACTGCGGCATCAAGCTCGGGG